>Ga0307508_10000126_pt1 | contig 91143 bp, 81 predicted proteins | sample 9_EM_MG_FD_203089 | JGI IMG/M metagenome (GOLD analysis project Ga0307508, IMG submission 203089) | Populus trichocarpa ectomycorrhiza microbial communities from riparian zone in the Pacific Northwest, United States - 9_EM | ecosystem: Host-associated > Plants > Roots > Unclassified | place... | reverse complement strand
AGCCATGGCCAGCGCTGCATCCGGCTGACCCCGACCAGGCCAGCGATGGTAAAGCCGAGATAGGTCGCCAGCATCGGCACGTTCGCATCCAGTCCGACGGTCAGCGCCGGCGCGGCGAGGCCGCCCGCCAGCCCGAGCAAGGCGCTGGGCATGCCGTGGCGCAACGACAGCCACAGGGCTACCGCGGTCACCAGAGCCAGTCCGATGAAAGCCGTCAGCGGTGAGATCAGATGATAGAGGTTCGCCGCGACCAGCAGCGATGCATAAAGCGTTGAGATACCCGCGCCCGATAGCGCCTGGCTGACCCGGGGGTCATCGACCTTGTCGCGCCGGAGATGGGCCCATTCCGCGCCGCCGATCAGGCCGAGGCCGAACAGCAAGCCGCACACGGCCTGGACGCCCGGTGTGAAGACACGCCCGAACAAGCCCGCATCAATCGCATATTTGACGATCAGCACGCCTGCGATAGCGAGCGTGATGCCGCCCGCCCAGATCGGCAGCTTGCGCCCGAACAGCTCCTCGAAATTGATCGTTGCTCGGGGCGCCCGAGGCGCTGAGGCTGCGATCGGCTTTGAGACTGGTTCCGGCTCGTCCACTTCAGTCTCGACGTCCGCATGGGCCGGCGCTTCGAGCTGCGGTCTGGCGATCCGGCTCGCCGGGATGCGCCGTGCCGCGGTGAGAAGCGGCGGCTGCTCCTGTGCGACCGGCAGCTCAACGGCCAGTGGCGCCTCCTCGGCTTGCTGTTCTTCTTCGACCTGTGGCCCGACATCGGCGAGCGGCGCCGGCTGTGCAATCACCGGCTCAAATTCGGGCACGGCTTCGGGTTTGGGCTCTGGATCGGGAGTTCGGTGCGGTTCCGCGACAGGCTGGGGCACCTCCATCGGTGCGGTTGGCACCGTCTGTGCGTCTGCCGCTTTCTGCCGAGATAGTGGCACGCCTCCGGCGGCGATCCAGAGGCGCAGCTCTCCTTCGACCAGGAGCAGACGGTGCTCGAGCCGACCAATGCGCGACCGCGCGCCCAGCAGCAGTCCGCCCCCGACAAAGAACATCAGCGTAACGATGAAGCCCATGATCCGCACCCCTTTGCGCGGCACCATAGCGTTAAATGAGCAATGTTCAATTAAAAAATAAACAGTGCTCAATTAATCTTGGTCTCGCTCGGGGATGCGCTTGATCTCGCCGATTCAAATCCGGCGCGGGGCGTGGCACATGGCACCGGATGAGGCGTACCCCAAGGCCTCGTCTTGCTCTTTGACGGGACCGGAAAAATGCTGGCTATGCCTACCCCCTGTTATGGTGGCCTGCCTCCGCTGTTATTTCCAACCAGCACCGCTGTTATCCGATAACAGCAAATTACGCGTAAGCCACTGAAAATTAACCAGGAATTAGCCTCGAAAACCCACGTAACAGCGGAGAATAAAAAGGTTGCCGAGTAACAGCGGACAACAGGGGAAGTACAGGCGCCGCACGGCCCAGCCCGGGCGATCACACCAGCGGCGTCACCAGCGGCAGGCCCGCGAAATGCGCGTCGAGATTGGCGAGGACGAGCGCGCCCATCGCCGCGCGGCATTCCGCCGTTGCGCTGCCCTGATGCGGGAGCAGCACCACCTGATCCATCGCCATGAGCGCATCCGGCACATGCGGTTCGTCCTCGAACACGTCGAGCCCCGCCCCGGCGATCGTGCCGTCCTCCAGCGCCGCGACCAGCGCCGGCTCGTCGACCAGGCTGCCGCGCGCCACATTGATCAGCACGCCCTGCGCGCCGAGCTTCGCCAGCACCCCCGCGTCAACGATACGCCGCGTCGCCTCGCCGCCGGGCGCGATCAGGATCAGCGTGTCACAGGCTTCGGCAAGCGCACCGATATCGGGCATGAAGCGATACCCCGACTGGGGCCGCTCGTGTCGGGCGGTATAAAGCACCTCCCGCGCAAAAGGTGCGGCGCGCCGGGCAATCGCCTGGCCGATCCGTCCGAAGCCGAAAATGCCAACCCGCCGACCGGTCGAGCGACGCCCGAGCGGCACGTTCCAGCCGCCTTGCCGCACCGTGCGATCGTTGAAGGCAATGCGCCGGTCGACCGCGAGCATCAGCGCAATCGCGAGATCGGCGACATCGTCCGTCAGCACATCGGGGGTAGTCGTCACCCGCACGCCGCGCGCGCGCACCGCATCGAGATCGATCCGGTCATAGCCGACGCCGTTGATGGCGACGATCTCGAGTGCGGGGAACGCGTCGAGCACCGTCTGATCGATCAGCACAGATCCGCCGCTGAGCATCGCACGCGTCGTCACGGGCGGGTTGTCGCGGTGGATCCGGAAACGTTTTGCCAGCTCCTCCATTTGCGGGGGCGTCATTCCGGCGGTGAGATAAAGGTCGGGAAGGTCGCTCATCAGCATCCCATAAAGCGCGCGCCTTGCCCCCGCCAGCATGAGCGCGCTATCGCCGCACGGTGACCGACAGCGACCGCCTCATCACGCCCGCGCGAAAGCCCGAGGATATCGACGCGGCCCTGCGCCCCAAGAGCCTCGACGAGTTTGTCGGGCAGAAGGGCGCGAGAGAGAATCTGCGCATCTTCATTTCCGCCGCGAAAAACCGCGGCGAAGCGCTCGATCATGTCCTGTTCTTCGGCCCGCCCGGCCTCGGCAAGACGACGCTGGCCCAGATCATCGCGCGCGAGATGGGCGTGGGTTTCCGCGCCACCTCGGGCCCGGTGATCGCCAAGTCGGGCGATCTCGCCGCGCTGCTGACCAATCTCGAGGATGGCGATGTGCTGTTCATCGACGAGATCCACCGCCTCGCGCCGGCGGTCGAGGAGATCCTCTATCCGGCCATGGAAGACCGGGCGCTCGATCTCATGATCGGCGAGGGGCCTTCGGCCCGTTCGGTCCGGATCGACCTGCCGCGCTTCACCCTGGTCGGGGCGACCACGCGCCAGGGCCTGCTGACCACGCCGCTCAGGGACCGGTTCGGCATCCCGGTCCGGCTCCATTTCTACACCGTGGACGAACTGGAAAAAGTGGTGACGCGCGCCGCGACCCTGCTCGATCTCCATGTCGCGCCCGACGGCGCGCATGAGATTGCCCGCCGGTCGCGTGGCACGCCGCGCATCGCCGGGCGGCTGCTGCGCCGGGTCCGCGATTTCGCCAATGTCGCCGGGAACGCGACAGTCGATGCGAAGATAGCGGACGCGGCGCTCAACCGACTAGAGGTCGACGGCCTCGGGCTCGATGCGATGGACCGGCGCTATCTGATGATGATCGCCGATGTCTATCGCGGCGGACCGGTAGGGGTGGAGACACTCGCTGCCGGTCTCAGCGAACCGCGCGACACAGTCGAGGAGGTGATCGAGCCCTATCTCATCCAGCTCGGCCTGATCGCCCGCACCGCGCGGGGGCGGATGCTCAATGCGGGCGGCTGGAAGCATTTGGGCCTCAACCCGCCGGCCAATTCACAAGATGGGCTGTTCGACTAGGCTTGGGCGTTGGGTCGCGGGATGCGTGTCTGGGCAGGCGCGATTGGCAGCGCTACTCGTCATGCCGGACTTGTTCCGGCATCCATGTTTCCGCAGGAACCGTGATCGCGGTGTTCGCGGGACGATGGACCCCGGAACAAGGCTCTCCTGAGCTTGTCGAAGGGTCCGGGGTGACGGTGGGATGGGCCGCATCCGCTCCCCACCTTCACTCGGGAACGGTTTTTCTTGTTGCGTCGCATTGTGGCTCCGCCCGAAACAATCTGATAGCGCCCCCTTATGCCAAGCGCCGCCGCCTCCGCCCGCGAAATCCTCGTCCGCCTCCATGATGTGATGGCATCGCGCACCGCTGCCCAGGCCAAGCTCAACTCCGTAGTCCAGATCGTCGGCGAGGCGATGTCGAGCGAGGTGTGTTCGATCTACCTGCTGCGCGATGGCGTGCTCGAACTCTACGCGACCCGCGGCCTCGCCCAGGAGGCGGTTCACGTCACCAAGCTCGCGCTGGGTGAGGGGCTGGTCGGCACGATCGCGCAGGAAGTCGAAACGCTCAATCTCGACGAGGCGGCGAGCCATCCGGACTTCGCCTACAAGCCGGAAACGGGCGAGGAGAAGTTCCATAGCTTCGCCGGCGTACCGATCATCCGGCGCGAGCGCGCGGTTGGCGTGCTGTGCGTCCAACATGCCGATCCGCACAAATATGACGATGTCGAGATCGAGGCGCTGCAGACCGTCGCGATGGTGCTGAGCGAGCTGATCGCCAATGCCGATCTCGCCGATGCGAGCGGTTCGGCGGCGGCGCGGCCGCAATCGACCGCGGCGATTCGCATCCCCGGGCTGAAGCTCGTTGATGGCATGGCGAGCGGCTATGCCGTGTTCCACCAGCCGCGCGTCACGATCGAGCACACCGTCGCCGAGGATGTCGAGGCCGAGCGCCACCGTGTCTATGCGGCGTTCGACAAGATGCGTGAACAGATTGAGCGCATCTCCGCCCAGGCCGAGTTCGGCGTGGGCGGCGAGCATGAAGAGGTGCTCGAGACCTACAAGATGTTCGCCTATGACGAGGGCTGGGCGCGGCGGATCAACGAGGCGATCGATTCGGGCCTCACGGCTGAAGCTGCGATCGAACGCGTCCAGCAACGCACCCGCACCCGCATGCGCCAGATCGACGATCCGCTGCTGGCGGACAGGATGCACGATCTCGAGGATCTGTCGAACCGCCTGCTCCGCATCGTCTCAGGCCAGATGGGCACGGCGGCGCAGCTCGGCCTCAGGCAGGATACGATCCTGATCGCGCGCAACCTCGGCCCCGCCGAGCTGCTCGAATATGATCGCAGGCGTCTGAAGGGCGTGGTGCTCGAAGAAGGCTCACTGACCGCCCATGTCACCATCGTCGCGCGCGCCATGGGCGTGCCGGTGCTCGGCCGGGTGAAAAGCGTGCGCCGGCTGATCGGCGAGGGCGATCTGCTGCTGCTCGATGTCACTGCCGCCAATGTCTATGCGCGGCCCTCCTCCTCGATGGAGGAGGCGTTCGAGACCAAGCTGCAGCTTCGCCAGCAGCGCAGCGCCGCCTTCGCCGCGCTCAGGAGCGAGGCGCCGGTCACAAAGGACGGTCACCGGGTGACGGTGATGGTCAATGCGGGCCTGCGCGACGATGTCGCCGCGCTCGACGTGGCGGGGGCAGACGGCATCGGCCTGTTCCGCACCGAGTTTCAGTTCCTGATCTCGTCGACGCTTCCGTCGCGCGAGCGCCAGCAGCGGCTCTACAAGGATGTGCTCGATGCCGCGGGCGACCATCCGGTCATCTTCCGCACCGTCGATATCGGCGGCGACAAGGCCTTGCCCTATCTCAACAAGGACGACAGCGACGAGGAGAATCCGGCGATGGGCTGGCGCGCGCTCCGGCTCGCGCTGGAGCGGGGCGGGCTGATGAAGGTCCAGGCGCGCGCGCTGCTCGACGCGGCAGCGGGGCGCACGCTCAACGTCATGTTCCCGATGATCTCGGAGCCCTGGGAATATGACGAGGCCCGCGCCCTGTTCGAAACCCAGCGCGAATGGATGCGTGCCCGCGGCCGCAAGCTGCCGGCCGAAATCCGCTACGGCGCGATGCTCGAAGTGCCGGCGCTGGCCGAACAGCTCGATCTGTTGTTGCCGAACATTGATTTCCTGTCGGTCGGCACCAATGACCTCACCCAGTTCCTGTTCGCCGCTGACCGCGCCAACCCCAAACTCGCCGAGCGCTATGACTGGCTGAGCCCGGCGATCCTGCGCTTCCTGCGCCGCCTCGTCGCACCGACTCGCGCCGCCGGCGTCCAGCTCGCTGTATGCGGCGAAATGGGCGGCCGGCCCCTGGAGGCGATGGCGCTGATCGGCCTCGGCATCGATCGGCTGTCGATCACCCCGGCCGCGGTGGGGCCGATCAAGGCGATGGTCCGCTCGGTCGATCGGCCGGCGCTGATGGCGCATATGGAGTCGCTGCTCGCCAAGCCCCCGCGCGACATGCGGGCCGCTCTGCTCGACTGGGCGGCGCAAAGCGGCGTCGAACTGGCGTGATACCGTGACGGACGGCGTCACAGGCCGTTGACACCGCCGCAGCGCTTTGTGAGACACGCGGCCGACGCAGGGCTATAACGGGCCGCAACCTTCCTGCCGGAGAGAAGAATGACTGACCCTGATCCCGGCGAAGAAGCGACTCTGTTCCCAAAGACCGCGGGCGAGCGCCTGCGTGAGGCGCGCGAGGCGCAGGGGCTGTCGCTGGCCGAGATCGGCGCACGCACCCGCATCCCGGTCCGCCAGCTCGAGGCGATCGAGGCGTCGAACTTCTCGGCCCTCCCGTCGATCACCTATTCGGTGGGCTTCGCCAAGGCCTATGCCCGGGCGGTTGGCGCCGACGAGGTGGCGATTGCCCGCGATATCCGCGGCCAGAACGACATGACCACCCGCCATGTTGAATATGAATCCTTCGAACAGACCGATTCGTCGCGCGCGCCGACGAGCGGCATCGTCATCGCCTGCGTCATCGGTGCGGTGCTGCTGCTGATCGGGGTCGGCCTCTGGTACGGCACCCCCTGGTTCCGCGGCGACGGTTCCGCGCCGGCCCCGGCCCCGACCGAAGCGCCGCAACTGCCACAGGCGGCGCCTGTTGCCGCGCCGGCACCCGTCACGGCAGGCCATGTCACGATCGCCGCCACTGACGAGGTCTGGATGCGGATCTATGACGCGACCGGCAAGACGCTCTACGAGAACACGCTCAAGGCCGGCGATCGCTACGACGTGCCCGACGACGCCAACAATCCGATGATCAATGTCGGCCGGCCGGACAAGCTCCAGGTGATGGTCAACGGCACCGCGATCCCGCCGCTCGGTGATGGCGCTCGTCCCATCAAGGACATCCCGATCAGCGCGGCGGCGCTCGCTGCCCGGGCAAGCGGTGCGCCGCAACCGACGCCGAGCGCATCGCCGAGTGCAACATCGACGGGCGCCGCTTCAACGCCGCGCACCACCCGCAAGCCGGCAACATCGCGCCCGCGCACCGAAAGCACGCCGGCCGCCAGCACGACTCCGCCCGTCGCGACGCCGTCCCCGGCCGCGCCGACCGCCTCCGCAACGCCTGCTCCTTAAGGCTGGCGACAGGATGATTCTGTCAGCTATACCCGGACGGTCACCGCATTGGGGGGGTGTGTCCATGCGTAAATATCTGATGACGGCGATGATGGCGGCAGGGATGGTGGCGGGGCTCGGTCTCGGCCCGCAGGCAGCGCACGCCCAGACGGCGATCGAGGGCCGGGTCGGCCGGCTCGAGAGCGAGATGCGCGCCGTGCAGCGCAAGGTCTTCCCGGGCGGCAGCGGCCAATATGTCCAGCCCGACATCAACCCGCCACCGGAGAGCACGGTGATTCCAGGCAGCCCCTCGGGCAGCCCGGTCGCTGATCTCGACGCGCGGGTGAGCGCGCTCGAATCGCAGATCGGCATCATGACTGGCCAGATCGAGACGACTCAGCACCGCGTCCAGCAACTCGAGGACGCATTCAACGCCTATAAGCGCACGACCGAGGCGCGGCTGAAGGTGCTTGAGGAAAGCGCCTCCTCAGTCGGCACCAGTGCGGGTGCGATAGAATCGCCCGCCGGCGTCGCAATGCCCCCCGCGACCAAACCACCCGTGACCAAACCACCCGTGACCAAGCCCCCCGTCACCAAGCCGGCGCCCGTCGGCACCAAGCCTCCCGTGTCCGGCGCCAAACCGCCGGTGCCCGCCGCTCCGGTCAAGGATGCGGACCGCGCCAGGAAGATCGCGGCGGTCGAAAAGCCGCCGGTCACTGACGATCCGGCTGAGGACAGCTATCTCTACGGCTATCGGCTATGGCAGGCGAAACTCTATCCCGAGGCCGAAGCGGTGTTCCAGAAGGTCGTCGCGACCTATCCCAAGCACAAGCGCGCCAGCTATGCGCAGAACCTGCTGGGCCGCTCTTATCTCGAAGAGGGCAATGTGCGGGACGCGATGCAGTCCTTCTACGATAATTTCCACAAGATGCCCGATGGCGAGCGGGCACCGGACAGCCTGAACTATCTCGCGCAGACGCTGATCAAGATCAACAAGCCGGCCAAGGCCTGCGAAGTCTATGGCGTGCTCAACCAGGTCTATGCCGAGAACATGACAGCGGCGATCAAGGCCGATGTCGCGCGCGGCCGCACCGAGGCGCAGTGCAAGTGATCATGGTCCCCCGATCAGCCTCATCCCGGCCAAGCTAGGCACGTGCGCGCAAGCGCACCTGACGCGGCGTCGGTCGAGCGATTTCGAAGCGATTTCGAAGCGGTGCTCGGCCGCCCGGTCGCGGCGGGGGAGTTGATCGCGCTCGCCGTTTCCGGCGGGCCCGACAGCATGGCGATGCTTGCGCTCGCCCACGCCGCCTTTCCCGGACAGACGGTCGCGGCCACTGTCGATCACGGGCTGCGGCCCGAATCTACCGACGAGGCCAAGATGGTGGCCGGCTATTGCGCGGCGGCCGGGGTCGCGCACGAAACCCTGAGCATCGCGACCCCGCCTGACGCAGGCGACAATATCCAGTCCTGGGCACGGCAGGAACGTTACGCGTTGCTGCGACGCTGGGCAGTGGAGGCTGGGGCCACGTCGCTGGCAACCGCGCACCATGCCGATGATCAGGCCGAGACGTTCCTGATGCGCGCCGCGCGAGGATCTGGCCTGTCCGGGCTTTCCGCGGTGCGCGCTCGCCTGGACATCGACATGAAAGTCGCCGGCCGTCAGCAAAAGCTGGCGCTGGTCAGGCCTTTGCTCGGCTGGCGTCACCAGGAGCTGCGCGCGGTCGCCACCGACGCCGCCGTCCCGTTTGTGGACGATCCGAGCAATGTCGATGATCGCTTCGATCGAACCCGCTTCCGCCGCCTGCTCGCCACGGCGCCCTGGATCGATCCGGTGCAGATCGGGCGTTCCGCAGCCCATCTCGCTGCAATCGACAGTGACATGCTTGCGGTGAGCCAGTGGCTATGGGGGCAGAGGGCGCTGCCGTCCCGGGATGATGAGGTCAGTGTCGATGTCGCGGGCCTGCCGCGCGCTCTGCGCCGCTACCTGGTACGCATCGCGATCGAGCATGTTCTGCGGGTGAACGACATGGATGCCGGGCGCTGGTCCCGCGCCGCCAATGTTGAAGCCTTGCTCGATGCACTCGAAGCCGGAAAGGCGGCGACCCAGGCTGAGGTCATGGCCTCAGCCAAGGGCCAGGTCTGGCATTTTCGCCCGGCGCCGCCGCGCCGATCACACTGATCGGCGAAACCTGTAGTTTGTTCCATTGCCATTAACCGCGCACCGCTTATCTTGGTGGCGAAAGGTATCCGATACCCATGAACGACAATGAGAAGCAGCCGGGCCCCGATAATGGGGGTGGCAATCCCTGGATGAAGAGCCTGCTGATCTGGTTCGGCATCCTCCTTGTGGGCGCGCTGTTCGTGACGTTTCTCAATGGGGCGCCGCCGACGGCAGCCAGCAGCACGATCGCTTATTCGGCTTTCCTCGATAAGGTCGAGGGCGGGAATGTGCGGGATGTGAATGTCGCCGGCGAGGTGATCACCGGCACCTTCAAAGACAGCACCAAGTTCCGCACCTATGGCATGCAGGATCCGCAGCTGACCCCGCTGCTCCGCAAGAACAGCGTGGTGATCACCGCCAAGCCCGAGGACGGCGCTCCGATCTGGCAAATTCTGCTCGTTCAGTCGCTGCCCTTCGTGCTGATGCTCGGCGTCGCCCTGTTCTTTGTGCGCCAGATGCAGAAAAGCTCCGGCTCAGGTGCAATGGGTTTCGGCAAGAGCCGCGCGAAGATGCTGACTCAGCGTGAGGGCAAAGTGACCTTCGACGATGTCGCCGGCATCGACGAGGCGCGCGAGGAATTGCAGGAGATCGTCGAGTTCCTCAAGGACCCGACCAAATTCGCCCGCCTCGGCGGCAAGATTCCCAAGGGTGCGCTGCTGGTCGGCTCGCCTGGTACCGGCAAGACCCTGCTCGCCCGCGCCATCGCGGGTGAGGCGGGCGTGCCCTTCTTCACCATCTCGGGCTCGGATTTCGTCGAGATGTTCGTCGGCGTCGGCGCGAGCCGGGTGCGCGACATGTTCGAACAGGCCAAGAAGTCTGCACCGTGCATCGTCTTCATCGACGAAATCGACGCGGTCGGCCGCCATCGCGGCGCCGGCCTCGGCAATGGCAATGACGAGCGCGAGCAGACGCTCAACCAGCTGCTGGTCGAGATGGACGGCTTCGAGGCGAACGAAGGCATCATCATCATCGCCGCGACCAACCGTCCGGACGTGCTCGATCCGGCGCTGCTGCGTCCAGGCCGCTTCGACCGCCAGGTCGTGGTGCCGCGGCCCGATATCGAGGGCCGGGTGAAAATCCTCCAGGTCCATATGAAGAAGGTGCCGCTCGCGCCCGACGTCGACCCTCGCGTGATTGCGCGCGGCACGCCGGGCTTCTCGGGCGCCGATCTCGCCAATCTCGTCAACGAGGCTGCGCTGACGGCGGCTCGCAAGGGCAAACGGCTCGTCGCCATGGCTGAGTTCGAGGAAGCCAAGGATAAGGTCATGATGGGCGCCGAGCGGCGCTCGATGGTGATGACCGAGGACGAGAAACGCATGACTGCCTATCATGAGGCGGGCCATGCCATCGTCGCGCTCCACGAGCCCGCATCGGACCCGATCCACAAGGCGACGATCATTCCGCGCGGCCGTGCGCTGGGCATGGTCATGCGGCTGCCGGAGCGCGATTCCTACAGCTATCACCGCGACAAGATGTACGCGAACCTCGCGGTGTCGATGGGTGGCCGCGTCGCCGAGGAAGTGATCTTTGGTTACGACAAGGTCTCGTCGGGCGCGTCGAGCGACATCCAGTATGCGACCGGCCTTGCCCGCGACATGGTCACGCGGTGGGGCATGTCGGACAAGCTCGGTCCGCTCGAATATGCCGAGCCCGAGGGCGAGAGCTTCCTGGGTTACTCGTCCAGCCGGCCGGTGCGCATGTCGAACCAGACCGCGCAGCTGATCGATGATGAGATCAAGACGATCGTTGAGGGCGGCCTCAACCGTGCCAAGGATCTGCTCAGCAAGCATCTCGATCAGCTCCATCTGCTGGCCGGCGCGCTGCTCGAATATGAGACTCTGTCGGGCGACGAGATCAAGAAGCTGATCGCGGGCGAAGAGATTGGCCGGATCGACAGCAACCTGAAGGGGCCATCGGTTCCTGCCGGCGGTACCTCGATTCCCAAGACGCGGCGACCCAAGGGGCCATTCGGCAGCCCGGCACCGCAGGGCGCGTGATGATGAGGCGTCGACAGCTTTAGCTGTCGGCGTCTTTCGCCACGACTGGCGGCGGTGAAGCACCGGAGTGGCGCTCGCGGCCATTTCAGTTCATTTTCGGTTCACCGGCCGGACCTTCATGCTCGCCGCCAGATATTCAGGGTCAGATTCAAGGCCAGATTTCAGGGGGAGCGGCGATGCGGGGAACAATCAAGGCGGCGGCTCTGGCACTCATGCTGGTGCCGGTGGCGGCCCAGGCGATGACGGTCAACGAGTTCCTCGCGAAGACGGCGGCGCTCCAGGCGAAGGGCTTTTCGGCGATGATCTCGCCCGATCTCACCCTGGTTCGCGACGAAATCAAGACGGCAGCCACTGCCTATCGCGCCGAGCTCGACGCCGCTCAGGCGGCACATCGCAAGCCGCGGAGCTGCCCGCCACCCAAGGGCCAGGCGAAGGTCGATTCGAACACGCTGATGGCCTCGTTCCAGGCGATCCCGCCGGCGAAACGCATGATGAGCGTTAAAGCGGCCTTTTACGGCTTCATGGACAAGCGTTACCCCTGTAGCTGACGCGTCGCGCGCTATTCCATCAGGCCCAGAACCAGCAGCAGCACCGCAAAGGCGCTCAGCGCGATGAAGGAGAAGATCATCAGCGCTATCGTCCGCCACAAGGCCGAACGCTTGCGCAGCGAATAAGCGCCGCGCAGCTGAACGAACATGTGCACCGGCGGCACGGTCAGCGCGGCAAGGATGATCAGGCCGGTCGACAGGCCGATATTGCCGGCGAGCGTGAGCGCGACGACGAACAACATCATGAACGCAAGCGAATAGGTGACGAAGATGGCATGGTCGTACAGATGGAATCGGCGGCGCCACAGGAACATCAGCGCCACGAACGGCACAGAGATCGGGATCAGCGCCCAGGAGAATTTATAGGCGCTCGATTGCAGCTTGTAGAGCGCGAGGCCCGGATTGGCCTGCGCCTTCTCGACGCCCTTGTCGAAGATGTGCCACCCGGTGTTCACCACCTTGAAATTGCCGCCGCTTTTCCCGTCCTTGTCGGTCGCCATGGTGGCACGTGTAGTCCGGAGTGATCCGAGAATGGCCCTGGCGGCAATCAGCTCCCCGTCCGGGACGCCGCGCGGCTTGTGCGCATGATCCGCTTCCGCCTGTTTGAGCTGCGCGGTGGCGTCCACAATCTGCTTGTCGATTTCAGCGATCTGCTTGGGCGTCGCGGCAGTCCGGTTGGGGACCTCGAGTTCGCCGTTGAAGGTGTGGATCGTCGCGAACATCAGGAAGACCGAGAACAGGAACAGCGCCAGTGGCGAGACGAAGCGCGCGCGCTCACCGGCGATGAAGCGCCGGGTCAGCGCGCCCGGGTGGAATGCGAGCATCGGTACGGTCCGCCACACCTTGCCCTCGAAATGAAAGACGCCGTGGAGCAGGTCGTGCAGGATCGAGCTCAGCGTGCGGTGGACATGCTCGGCCTGGCCGCAGGCATGACAATAATCGCCGATCAGCGCAGTGCCGCAATTGAGGCACAGACCATGCTCCGCGCTGCCATGGCCCTCCCCGGCGCCCGGCTCAAAGGCACGCCCGATCAGGGCTCCGGTGGCGATATCGCCGGCTGCTTCGATTCCCCCGCTCATAGCGCCCGATATCACCGGATGCGGTTTAGGCGATAGGGCTTTGGCAGGCGGCGGCGAGCGTGGTAGCGATACTGTCATGGCTGACGTCGAAATCGATTCCACAGGCTTGATCGCTGATATGGGCAAGCGCGCCCGCGCTGCGGCGCGACTGGTCGCCGGCATGTCGAGCGCTGCCAAGAGCAGGGCGCTGGAAGCCGCGGCAGAGGCGATTCGCGAGGCCGCACCCGATATCATGGCCGCCAACGCCGCGGACATGGCGCGTGCCGAAGCGAGCGGCCTGTCGAGCGCGATGCTTGACCGGCTCCGCCTCGATGCCAAACGGATCGAGGCGATGGCGACAGGCGTCGCCACGGTGGCGCTGCTCCGCGATCCGGTCGGCCAGCTGATCGACGAGAATCGCCGCCCCAACGGACTGGTGCTGCGCCGGATCCGCGTGCCGATCGGCGTGATCGGCATCATCTATGAAAGCCGCCCGAACGTGACGGCTGATGCGGCCGCGCTCTGCGTCAAATCTGGCAACGCCGTCATCCTGCGCGGCGGCTCGGAAGCGATCGAGAGCAATCGCGCCATCCATGCCGCCTTTGTCGCCGGGCTGGAGCAGGAGGGTTTGCCGCGCGACGCGGCGCAGCTCGTGCCCACGACAGATCGTGCGGCGGTGGGCGCGATGCTCGGCGCCGAGGGCGCGATCGATCTGGTCGTGCCGCGCGGTGGCAAGAGCCTGGTTGCGCGTGTCCAGGCCGAGGCACGGGTGCCGGTGCTCGCGCATCTCGACGGCATCAACCATGTCTATGTCGATGCTTCGGCTGATCCGACCATGGCCGAGGCGATCACCGTCAACGCCAAGATGCGGCGCACCGGCATCTGCGGCGCGATGGAGACTTTGCTGATCGATCGCAACTATCCCCAGGCCGGCGAGCTGGTCAGCGCGCTGGTCGGCACGAGTTGCGAGGTGCGCGGAGACGACGGGGTGCGCGCGCTGGTGCCCGGAGTCTTGCCCGCCAGTGACGCGGATTGGGACACTGAATATCTGGAGGCGATTGCCTCGGTCGCGATGGTCGACGGTGTCGAGGGCGCGATGGCGCATATCGCCGCCCACGGATCGCATCATACCGACGCGATCGTCGCCAGCGATGAGGGCGTGGCCGAGCGCTTCCTCGCGGGCGTCGACAGCGCGATCGTGCTGTGGAACGCCTCGACCCAGTTCGCCGATGGCGGCGAGTTCGGTCTGGGCGCAGAGATCGGCATCGCCACCGGGCGGCTCCACGCCCGCGGCCCGGTCGCGCTGGAGGGGCTCACCACCTATAAATGGATCGTGCGAGGCACCGGCCAGATCAGGCCCTGAGGCCGCCGCGCGTATGGTTGTAATCGATGTATCTGATGTATACATTTGATACATGAGCAAGACCGCCGTGATTACCGCCCGTGTCGATGAAGCGACGCTGCAATCCCTCGACGCGCTCGCCGAGAGCCAGGAGCGCACCCGCGCCTGGCTCGTCGCCAAGGCGATCAAGCGCTACGTTGAGGAAGAAACGACATTCCGTGCCTTCATCAAGGAAGGTGAGGACGCGATCGATCGCGGTGAATATTACACCCAGGAGCAGATGGAAGAGTGGTTCGCATCCCTGCACAGGACCGCTGACGCCGCATGAGGCAAGTGCGGTGGTCGCGTGATGCGCGATCGGACATGGCGGGTATCGACGCTTATTATCAATCATTTAGTCGAGACTTCGCGAAGCGCGTCATGGCCGAAGCTATCGCCGCCGGGCGCGTGCTTTTGCGACATCCCCAAGCAGGGCCCGTTGTCGACGACAGTGGTTTGCGCAAATGGCGCGTGCCCAAGACACCCTATATCCTCTTCTATCGCTCCACCGAAACCGAGCTCCGTATCGTGCGCGTCATCCATGCTGCGCAGAATTGGCAAAAAGAGATCGAATGACCCGCATCGGCATCCTCGGCGGCTCGTTCAACCCAGCGCATCGCGGCCACCGCGCGATCAGCCTTGCCGCGATCGCCGCGCTGGGGCTCGACGAGGTGTGGTGGCTGGTCTCCCCCGGCAATCCCCTGAAGGAGAAGTCCGGCGACATGGCGCCGTTTGCCGCCCGCTTCGGCTCGGCGCGGCGGATGGCGCGGCATGCGCCGATCCGCGCCAGCGCAATCGAGCTGAAACTGGGCACGCGCTACACCATGGATACCGTCCGCGCGCTCAACCGGCGCTACCCCAATAAGCGCTTCATCTGGCTGATGGGCTCGGACAATCTCGCCCAGTTCGACCGGTGGCGGGGCTGGCGTCGGATCGCCCGCGAGGTTCCGATTGCGGTCGTGGCGCGTCCGGGCTATGATGGCGCTGCCCGCGCGGCCCCCGCGATGGGTTGGTTGCGGCGCTTCATCCGGCCCGCATGCCAGGCAAAGAACTGGACGAAGTGGAGAATGCCGGCACTCGTGCTGTTGCGATTCCGCCCCGACCCGACTTCTGCGACCCGGCTTCGCATGGCCGATCCCGCCTGGCAGCGGCGTTTTATGCCGCGATTACCGTCCCCACCCTCAACATAGGAACCGTCTTGGCCTTATCTTCCCCCGTTTTGCGTGCGACCGATCCCGAAGAGGTCGACGCATTGCATCAACTCGTCCTGGCGTCGCTCGATGACGATCAGGCAGTCGACACGATCTCGATCCCGCTCGCGGGCAAGAGCAGCATTGCCGATCACATGGTGATCGCCAGCGGCCGCTCGACCCGCCAGGTGGCGTCGATGGCATCGAAGCTCGCCGAGAAGATCAAGGGCGAGCTTGGCCGCACCACGCGGATCGAAGGCCTGCCCACGGCTGACTGGGTGCTGATCGATGCTGGCGATGTGATCGTCCATCTGTTCCGGCCCGAAGTGCGCAGCTTCTATAATCTGGAGCGGATGTGGGCGTTCGGCGACGCGCCGCCCGCAGAGCCCCCCGCCGAACCGACGCCCGCGCGCGACGCGTAAACCGGCTTGCTGCTCCACATCGTCGCGCGCGGCCGGATCGGGCGCGGGCCCGAGGCCGAGCTGGTCGATCGCTATGTGAAGCGGCTCACCTGGCCGGTGCGACTGACGGAGTTGCCCGATAGCGGTGGCAGGATGCCGCCCGTCGAAGGCCAGACCCGGATCGTGATGCTTGACGAAACCGGGGAGATGCTCGGCTCGCGTGCCTTCGCCGACCGATTGGGCAAATGGCGCGACGAAGGCGTGCGCGAGACCCGCTTTCTGATCGGCGCGGCTGACGGCTTCGATGATGCCGAACGCGCGAACGCTGACCTGCTTTTGTCGTTCGGCCGTGCCACCTGGCCGCATCTGCTCGCCCGCGCGATGCTCGCCGAGCAATTGTGGCGCGCGGCAAGCATCCTTGCCAACCACCCCTATCATCGCGAAGGATGAGGCGATGAGGGGAAGGCTCGCCTGGGGAGGGATCGCGATCGTCGCGCTGGCCGCGAGCGGTTTCTTCGCCGCGTCCGCCCAAACACCCGTCTCCGAGCAGCAACAGCGCCTCGTCGATGCCAAGGCGGCGTCCCAGGCCGCCGCCGACCGCTCCGCCAGGCTCGAACGCGCTGCCGCGAACGAGAAGGACCAGGCGCTCCAGGCGCGCGCGCAGGAGGCGGCGGTCGCGGCGCACATCCAGCAGATCGAGGCCGATATCGCTGCCGGCCAGGCGCGGATCGCAATCATCAACCGGCTGCTCGCCGCCCAGCGCGCCCGGCTCGCCGTCCGGCAGGGCCCGGTCACCCGGCTGATGGCCGCGCTGCAATCGCTCGCCCGGCGGCCGGCGATGATCAGCGTCGTGCAGCCCGGTTCAGTCGACGATCTCGTCCATGTCCGCGCGGTGCTGTCGAACACCTTGCCGGTGATCCGCGCCCGCACCGCCGATGTCCGCGCCGATCTCGCCCGCACCCGCCAGCTCCAGGCCGGGGCAACCGCGGCGACAAAGGCGCTCGCCGACAGCCGCACCCAGCTCGAGGAGCAGAGGCTGTCGCTGACCCGGCTCGAAGCCGAGCACCGGATGCGCTCGCGTGCGCTTGGCCGCGATGCCCTGTTCGAATCGGACCGCGCCATCGCGCTCGGCGAGCATGCCCGCGACATTGTCGATCTGATGGATCAGCTCGGCAATCAGGCGGCGACGCGCGAAGAGCTCGAATCGCTCCCCGGCCCGCTGCCCCGCCCACCGCGCCCCGGCGAAGTCGCCTCGCCGGTCGACACCATCTCCTGGTCGCACAGCGCCCCGCCCTATCGGCTTCCCGTTGTGGGACGGGTGGTGACCGGGCTTGGCGAGCTTTCCGATACGGGCGTACGCTCGCGCGGCCTGACGATCGCCAGCGCGAAAGAGGCACAGGTGGTTGCGCCTGCTGCCGGCCGGATTGCCTATGCCGGCCCGTTCCGCGGCTATGGCACGATCGTCATCATCGATCATGGCGGCGGCTGGACCTCGCTGATTTCCGGGCTTGGTGGGGTATCAGCGCGGGTCGGGGAGCGCGTCGGGCAGGGCGCGCCGATCGGAGCCGCGGGCAGCGGCGACGATCCGCGCATCACCATCGAGCTCCGCCGGCGCGATCGCGCCATCGACATGACGCCGCTGCTCGGCTGAACTCCCGTCTATCAGGGCCGATCGACATTCAGGTCAGGTCGAGCCGAAAAACGTGATTTTTGAGCATCGGAGCGCAGCGTACTTCAGGTACGTGAGCACCGAAGCGCAGGAAATCGCGTTTTGCAGGCCGGCCTGGGCTGAATGTCGATTGGCCCTGGTCAGACCCCGTTCAGGGCGCCTTTGCTTTGATCGAGCCGAAAATAGCGCTACTGTGCGAACAGTCAGTTTCTTGCAGGTATTCATTTCGATGACACGTCTCGCGTCCGTTGCGTTTTTCCAGGCCTCAGCGATTGCGATCGCGCTGGCGATCGTGCCCGTCGGCACCAGCGCGATGGCGGCGGTCGATACCGACACCTATCGCGAGATCGATGTCTTCATGGATGTCTTCAACCGGGTGAAGGCTGACTATGTCGACAAGGTCGATGACAAGACGCTCATCAAGGGCGCGATCAGCGGCATGCTCGCAGCACTCGATCCGCACAGCGCATATGAGACCGGGCTCGATTACGACAATCTGCGCATCCAGACCTCGGGCAGCTATGGCGGCCTCGGCCTCAGCGTCACGCTCGAGGACGGCGCGGTCAAGGTCATCGCCCCGCAGGAGGACACGCCGGGCTGGCGCGCCGGGATCAAGTCCGGCGACTATATCACCCATATCAACGGCAAGCTGATCTTTGGCGAAACGCTTGATGAGGCGATCACCGAGATGCGCGGCCCCCCCGGCAGCAAGATTTCGCTGACCCTGATCCGCCCCGGCCATGACAAGCCGATCGAAATCTCGGTGACGCGCGAGCGTATCGTCCAGAAGCCGGTCAAATGGGAAGTGAAGGGCAATGTCGGCTATATCAACATCAACACCTTCTCGGAAAATACCGGCGAGGCAACCAGGGCGGCGATCCTCGGCATCGACAAGTCGCTCGGCCATGCCCCGCTCGGTTACGTCGTCGATCTGCGCGACAATGGCGGCGGCTTGCGCGACGAGGCGGTGAACGTCGCCGACGTTTTCATGAACTATGGCGAAGTCGTCTCGGAGCGCGGCCGCGAAAAGGGCGATATCCAGCGCTTCTACGCGCATAACGGCGATTATGCGCACGGCCTGCCTGTCATCGTGCTGACCAATGCCGGCACCGCCTCCGCCTCGGAGATCGTCGCCGGCGCGCTGCAGGACCATCACCGCGCGCTGATCATGGGCGAGCGCTCGTTCGGCAAGGGCTCGGTGCAGACCGTGCTCGATCTCGGCAACGGCACCGCGCTCCGCCTCACCACCTCGCGTTATTACACGCCGTCGGGCCGCTCAGTTCAGGAGGGCGGGATCGAGCCCGACGTCAAGGTGCCCCAGATTTCGGACGCCGATTACAAATCGCGCCCGGTCTTCCGCGAGGATGATCTGCGCCGCCACCTTATCAACGAGGTCAAATCGAACAACTCAGTGCTCGAGGAGGATACCAAGCCCGATCCCCGCTTCGCCGCGACGCCTGAGCAGCTAAAGGCGAAGGGCGTCGAGGACTTCCAGCTCGATTATGCGCTGAAGACGATCGGCCGGCTCGCTGTGGCGCCGCAGGTGGCGGCGGTAACGAAGAAGTGATGGCGCGAGATCGCTTCACCACTGCCCGTGCGCTCGCCTTCCTCCTGCCATTCGCCTTGATGGCCGGCGCGCTCGGCTCGCAATATATCGGCGGGCTCTATCCGTGCGAAATGTGCTGGTGGCAGCGTTATCCACATATCGCGGCGATCGTTCTCGCTGCCCTCGCCTTTGTCGTTCCGGGCATGGCGGCGAAGCGCGCACTGGTGTTGCTTGCGGCGCTCGCGATCATCGTCAGCGGCGCGATTGGCGTGTTCCATGCGGGTGTCGAATATCATTGGTGGGAGGGCATCACTGCCTGCAGCTCCACGATGACCGGCCATGGCGGCTCGGTCGAGGACATGCTGAAGCGGATCATGGACGCGCCCGTCGTGCGCTGTGATGTCGCGCAATGGAGCCTGTTCGGAATCTCGCTCGCCGGCTTCAATGCGCTGTTGTCGCTGGGCGGTGGCGCCACCATCTTGTGGCTGATGCGACGGCCCAGATCATGAATGCGACCCCCATTTCTGCTGGCGCCTGGCGGCCCGGCGACGCGAAGCGCGCGATCGATTCGATGATCCGGGTCGATCAGGCCGGCGAATATGGCGCGACGCGGATCTATGCCGGGCAGCTCGCGGTGATGGGCGACCGCACCCCCGTCGCGCGCAAGATTGCCGGCATGGCCATCCAGGAGGAGCGCCACCGCGCCTTTTTCGATGCGATGGCGGCGCGGCGCGGCGTGCGCCCGACCCTGCTCCAGCCTTTCTGGGATGTCGCCGGCTTCGCGCTCGGCGCGGTGACGGCGGCGATCGGTCCCGAAGCGGCCATGGCCTGCACCGTCGCGGTCGAGACCGAGATCGACAAACACTATGCCGAGCAGCTCGAGCTTCTCGGCGACAGCGATCCTGAATTGTCGGCGGCGATCGCCGATTTCCAGGCTGAAGAGGTCGAGCACCGCGAAACCGCGCTCGCCTCGGGTGCGGAACATGCCGTCGCCTATCCGGTTTTTACCGCATTGATTCGGGTCGGCTGCAAGCTAGCGATAGCGACGGCCAAGCGGCTCTGAACTGGGAGAGAGCAATGATCGTCAAACTCGTCGCGGGAGCGATCGCCCTGATCGCCGTCAGTCCCGCCTTAGCCCAGACCGCAGCGCCGGCCCCAGCCGCGGACCAGACCGCGACGCCTACGCCAACCCCGGCGCCCGTCTCGACGACCCCCCGGACGCCGGCGCTCCCCGGCGCTCCCGCCGCGCCGAAGCCCGAGGCCCCTTCCGAGGTCTCGCGCAACGCGCCGGTCAATGGCGTGCTGGTCCTGTTCGGCAATGAACGCTGCCCGACCGACAAGAACGGCAACGAAATCGTCGTCTGCACCCATCGCAGCGCCGCCGAGCAATTCCGCATCCCCAAGGAGATGCGCGAATTCAAGATCACGCCCGGAAATGAAAGCTGGGCGGTGCGGGCGCAAGGGCTGGTCAACGACCCGACCGTCGGCGGCGGGATCGGCAGTTGCTCGACGGTCGGCCCGGGCGGCTCGACCGGCTGCTTCCTGCAACAGGCCCAGGCAGCGCGTGCCGAGAAAAAGGACAAAAAGGCCGACGAGAAACACGTCGAGGATTCGCTGCCCTGATCTCCGTAACCGTTGCGAGCACCGAGTTTGGACCCTAGGGTGACGGCGTCTTTCGGTCGGGGCGCATTTCAATGGCAACTATCACCGGCACCATCCCGCGGGTGAAGCCGCTCGCAGCGGACGGCTATGAGAAGGTCCTCGCGGTCGCCGCGACAATACTCCTGATCATTGTGCTGACCGCTCTGGCGCGCGGGCATGCGCATTGGGGCCGGGTCCCCTGGCCGGTCTGGGCGCATCTCGTCACCATCCTGACCGCGCTCGCCTTGACCCCCGTCCAGCTGCTGCGCCCGCGCGGCGATCATCTGCACCGCGTGCTTGGCAGGGTCTGGGTGATCGCGATCTTCCTCGCGGCGCTGTTCTCGCTCCTCGTTCACTCGATCAATCCGGGCGGGTTCAGCTTCATCCATATCCTCTCCGCCTATGTCATTGTCAGCGCGCCGATCATCTGGTGGTCGGCCCGTACCCACCGCATCGCGCTCCACCGGGGCAATGTGCGCGGCATGGTCACCGGCGCGCTGATCATCGCTGGCTTCTTCACCCTTCCCTTCGGGCGTTTGCTCGGCACCTGGTTGTTCGGCTGATTCAATGATTCTGTCTTCGCCCGTTCGCGGGCCTCACAAAATGGCGCTTGGCCTGTTCGCGCTCGTCTGGCTCTCGATCATCTGGTTCGGCTCGTGGCAATTCAATCCGAACAACTCGACGCGCCTGTTCGCCGCGATCTCGCTGGTCGAACAGCACAAGGCGACGATCGACGAGTTCAAGATGCTGACGATCGACAAGGCCGAGTTCGGCCAGCATGTCTATGCCGACAAGGCGCCGGGGATGACGCTGATGGCGATGCCAGCGGTCGCGATCGGCAATGTGCTGACCGGAACGACCTCAGCCACCTGGCCGCGCAGAATCAACAATCAGGATTTCTCCGGTTTCATGCAGCTGCGGTTGCGGCTCGCGGTCGCAATGTCGACCGCGGTCATCACCGCGCTTGCCGCTGTGCTCCTGTTCGATCTCGCGACCGGCATCACCGGCAGCCCGCGGGCCGGGCTGGTGACGGCGCTCGGCTATGCGCTGGCGACGCCGGTCTGGGGCTGGTCGACCACGTTGTTCGGCCACGCGCCCGTAGGCGCCCTGCTGCTGATCGCGACCTGGGCGATCTGGCGCGGCACCTCGGGTGAGCGTGAGCCGGAGCGTGCTGCGAATAGGTGGAATCCGGCTATTCGCAATCAAGCACGCGACCACAAGGAATCTGAAGCGGGCGGCGTTTCCGTGGAAACGTCGCCCGCTTCAGCGCGGTGGCGCTATGCGCTGATCGCGGGCGGTGCGCTCGGCTGGGCGCTGGTCATCGAATATCCCACCGTCATCTCCGCCACGCCGATCGTCATCTGGGTGATCTGGCGGACCCGCCATCTCGCCTGGCCACTCCGCGCGCGGCTGTTCGGGCTCGCCGCCGCCGCCGGCATCGCCGCGCTGCTGCCGCTGATCTGCTATAACGAGATCGCCTTCGGCACACTGTTCAAGGTCGGCTATTCGGGCGTGGTCGGGTTCGATGGCATGAACCAGGGCTTTTTCGGGCTGACCTATCCCAAGCTCGCTGTGCTGGGGGAAATCACGTTCGGCACCGCCCGCGGATTGTTCTGGCTCGCGCCGATCCTGTTCCTCGCGCCGTTCGGGGTCGCCCAGCTGATCCGCGTGCCGGAAACGCGCGATCTCGGCATCCTCGCTGCGACCATCACCGTCGTCGTGCTGCTCTACAACGCGTCTTACGTCTATTGGGACGGCGGCTTTTCCACCGGGCCGCGCCATTCGATCCCGATGGTCGGCTTCCTCGCGCTGGGCATCGCGCCCTTGTGGCGGGATTGGCGCGCGACCGGGCGCGGCTGGATCGCCGGGCTGATCGCTTCGGGCATGTTCCTCAACCTCATGGTGGCCGCGGTGGAGATCGCCGCGCCGAGCGAATTCCCCTTCCCGCTCGCCAACCCGATCCTGAAGGGGTTCATGCACGGTGAGGTCCATGATCTTCCCGGCGAATATTGGGGCTGGCGGCCGGAGATCGGCCTGCTGCTCTGGCTGGTGATCGCGGCACCTCTGCTGGTCTGGATCGTGCGACAGGCCGGCTTGCCCGCAAGGGCGCCAGCGGATATCCAGCCAGTCCTCGCGTGACTGGCGAATCGTGGAGCACCACGGGGAAGCGCGGGATGTAAACTAGCCGCTCGCCTGGGCATATCCTCGATCGTTGGAGGTCCTATGTCCGAGCTGTCGCCGATCCGTATCGCCTTTCTCCTCTTCCCCAATGTCACTCAGCTCGATTTGACCGGGCCCGCGCAGGTTCTGTCGCGCCTTGGCAACGCAACGATCGATCTTGTCGCGAAGACCCGGGATCCGGTGCCGACCGACGCCGGCTTCGCCCTGCTGCCGACTGCGACCTTCGCCGACGCGCCCCAGCCCGACATCCTCTGCATTCCCGGCGGCTTCGGCACCCAGGATGCGATGGAAGATGACGCAACGCTCGCCTGGGTGCAGGGGGCTGCGGCGGACGCGACCTGGGTGACGAGCGTCTGCACCGGTGCCTTGCTGCTTGGCGCCGCCGGTCTGCTCAAAGGCTATCGCGCCACGACTCACTGGGCTTCGCACCATCATCTCGCGGCGTTCGGCGCGATCCCGGTCAAGGAACGCGTCGTGTTCGATCGCAACCGCGCGACCGGCGGCGGCGTGACCGCGGGCATCGATTTCGGCCTCGCGCTGACCGCCGCGATCCGGGGCGAGGCGCATGCGAAACTCGTCCAGCTCAGCCTCGAATATGATCCGGCGCCGCCCTTCGATTCGGGATCGCCCGAGCGCGCCGATGCGGAGACGCTGGCGCGCTACCAGGCGGTAATGGCAAGATCAGTGCCCGATCGCGACGCGCGCACCCAGGCCGCCGCAGCGCGACTGAGCGGGAGGGCCTGAGCCATGTTCGATCTCAACGCTTATCTCGCCCGCATCGCGCTCGCCGCAGCGCCTGCCGCCGATGCGGAAGGGCTCGCCCTGCTGCAGCGCGCCCACCGTCTTGCCATCCCCTTCGAGAATCTCGACGTCATCCTCGATCGGGGCATCCGCATCGACAGCGCATCAGTCTTCGCCAAGCTCGTGACCGCGCGCCGCGGCGGCTATTGCTTTGAGCAGAACCGGCTGTTCCTCGATGCGCTGGCCGCGCTCGGTTTCATCGCCCGCCCGGTGCTGGCGCGAGTCTGGCTCGGCGCGAGCGAAACCCCGCCGCTCACTCATGTCTTCAGCCTGGTGACGATCGCCGGGCAGGACTGGATCGCCGATCCAGGGTTCGGCGGCAGCTATTCGCCGATCCTGCCGCTCGCTGAAGGGGCCAAGGTCGAAGCGTCGGACGGCGCCCGCTTCCACCTTGCGCAAGACCCCGTGCACGGCTGGATGCTGACGCGAGACGGCCATCCCGGCACGACGGACGGGCGCGCCACCGGCACCGGCTTTCAGCCCCAATACAGCTTCACCCTGGCGCAGGTGTGGGACTCCGATCTCGCTATGGGCAATCACTGGACCTCGGCGGCGCCCCAAAGCCGCTTCAGACAGGTCCGCCTCGCCAGCCTCGTGCTGCCCAAGGGCCTTGCGAGCCTGACCGACCGCGTCGAGCGCCGCCGCGCGGACGAGGAGGAAACGATCGCCGAGATCGCCGTTCCCGATGCGTATCGCGCCCGCCTCGCCGAGCTGTTCGGCATCGAACTGACAGCGGAAGAGGTCGCCGCGCTCGGGCTTTTCCCGCCCGGCTGACGGGCGCGATCACGGTGTCGGTGTGTGCGCCTCCGCCGCCGCCTCTGCCTGCGCCTCGGCTTCCGCCGCGGCAAGCACGCGGAGCACATTGCCCGACCAGATCTTCTGCAGGTCAGCCTCGCTATAGCCGGCCTTCAGCAGGGCGGCGGTGATCTTCGGGATCGCCCGGACATCCTCCATGCCGGCAACGCCGCCGCCGCCGTCCCAGTCGAGCCCGATGCCGACATGATCGACGCCGGCGATGGTGAGCGCATGGAGCAGGTGCTTCATGAAATCGTCGAAGGTCGGACGATCGGTCTCGGGGTAGAGCCGGTCGATCTCCTGCCGTTTGGCGAGCAGCTCGATGCGCTTCGCTTTCGACATCGGTCCTTCGCGCAGGCCCGCAAAGAGCGCGCCGAGCGCCTTGTTGCGCTCCGGATTGGGTTTGATCGCGCGGAGATAGCTTCCAAAGGAGTTGATCTGGATGACGCCGCCCTTCGCCGCGAGCGCGCGGAGCCTTGTGTCGTCCACATTGCGCGGGGAATCGTAGACCGCCTTGCACCCTGAATGCGACAGCAGCACCGGCGTTTTCGAGAGCCGCAACAGATCGTCGAGCACCGCATCCGAGCTGTGCGATGCGTCCGGCACCACGCCGAGCCGGTTCATCGCGGCAAGCAATGCCACGCCGAGCGGGCTCAGCCCGTTCCAGCGCGGCTTGTCAGTGCTGCTGTCGGCGAACTGGTTGTTCTGGAAATGCGTAAACCCCGAAAGCCGCACCCCCATCGTGTAGAAGCTATCGAGCAGGCTGACATCGTCGCCGATCGGATAGGCATTCTCGATGCTCATATAGACCACGCGCTTGCCCGTGGCGGCGATCGCGGCGGCATCGGCCGCCCTGGTCGCGAGGGTGAAGTTCGCCGGGTCGGCCGCCACCATCTCGCGGATCGCCAGACCTCGCATCAGCGCGAAATCGCGCACGTCATGGTAATGCGCCGCGTCGAGCGGCCCCTGCGGCGTGTAGATCGCCCAGAAGCCGCCATCGAGCCCGCCCTGCTTCATCCGCGGCAGATCGACCTGGGTATAGTCCTTGTGGACGTCATGCGCCTGTTCGATCGACCAGCCCTCGATCGCCAGCGAGGCCGGCGTGTCCATATGAGTGTCGAGCGTGAGGAGCCGCTGATGGAGCTTCGCCGCAGCGGTTTCGCTGGCGGAGGCAGGCGATTTCGCGCCCGCCGGGGTCGATGCCGGCACCAGGATGATCGCGGTGCCCAGCATCGCCTGCAACAGGATATGACGCATGGATCAGATCCCGACCGACAGCGTGACCTGGACGGTGCGCGGTTCGAGCGGCCTGAAAAAACCGTCGCCGCTGGTCGACGGTGAAATAAAGGAGATCGTGTTCTTGTCGAAGATATTGTCGATGTTCACGCGCGCCTTGATGTTCTTGACCGGGCCGATGGTGATGCCATCGCCGATATCGGCATAGGCCGAGAAGACGGTGAAGCCGGGCACGTCCGATCCCGCCGTGTTGACCAGCGTCGACCACCGCCTGCTCGTATATTTGCCCGAGATATTGGCGACCAGCCAGCTCGCCGGCTCGACCGTGATGCCGCCCGAGACGATCCACTTCGCGCTGTCGGGCAGATATTTGCCGGCGGTCAGGTTCACCACCGTCACGCCATTGGCCGCAGCCGTGGTGAAATTATCCTGGAATTTGGCGTTGTTGTAGGTCGCGTTGAGGTTGGCATAAGCGAGCCCGTTCAGGAATGCGGGCTTGTAGGTTCCGGTGAATTCAGCGCCATAAGCCCGGACGCGGCCGACATTCTGATAGATCGCCTCGACCCCGGTCGATCCGACAATCGGCACGCTGTTCGAGGCGATCCGGTTCTCGAACTTGGTGTAATAGAGCGCGAGCGAGCCATAGAATTCATGCTGGTTGGTGCGGATGCCGATCTCGTAATTCTGCGATTTCTCGGGCGCCGGCGCGGGCACCACATCCCCGGTGCCATTGCGCGCGACGGCGTAGATATCGTCCATGCCCTTCGGCAGCGCGTAATTCTCGGCATAGGACGCGAACGCCTGGGTCCGGCCATCGAACTTGAAGAGGATGCCGGCCATCGGCAGGAACAGATCCTCATAATGGGCGGTATTGTACTTCGGTCCCCAACCGGCGAGCGTCACCCCGCCAACCACGCGATAATAGTCATTATAATCGCGATAGCCGCGCTGCTGATAATCGAGTGACAGGCCCTTGATCCCGAGATCGAGGACGAGCTTGTCGTCGATCACGTCGATCGTGTCCTTGAAGGAGATCTGCGTGGTGTCGCGCTGCGAGCGATAGTCGCGGCGCAGGAAGACCAGCTGACTCAAATTCGGGCCGCTCGCCGGTGATCCGTCGGTCGTGTTGTAGCGCGCCTGGGTGCGGTGATATTTGTCGGTCTCCGCCCAGAGGCTGGCGGTGAAGGTGTTGATGCCCGTCTGCCAATGGAGCGTGCTCGTGATGCCATAGCGCCCGCCGCCGACGCCTGACCGGCCATATTGCGTGCCGAGTGGTGCGGTGACGGCAAAGCCGAGCGCCTTTTCCGGCGTGTAACGCGACAGGCTGTTGGCATAGCTGTCAGGCGAGACGCCTTCGCCCTTCTTGTCCTCCCAATAGGGCACGAAATTCACCCAGACATTGTCGGCGATGCCCAGATGCAGCGTGCCGGCATAGAGCCGGTCCTTCCGGATATTGATGTTGAGCGTGTACATGTTGACGAGGTTGGCGTTCGAATACAGTGGGGCGCCTGCCGCCGGCGGATATTTTGCGAGCAGCGCCGGCAGATCCCCGACGAACCCGAATTCACGCCCACAGCGCCCCGCCGCGTCGACCGCACCGGCGACGCAATTCTCCTGCGCGCGCGACAGCGTCGGCGAATCATAATCCTTGAAGTCGTTGGCCACGAACTTCAGCCGCAAATAACTCGTGCCGCCGAGATCAGCCTCGGCCATCGCTTCCCAATGCGTCCGGTTGACAGTGCCGGTGCCGCGCCACAGGTCGCTGTTGAGCTTGGTGCGGCTGACAAAGGCCTTGAACGGGCCGATCTTGCCGCTGCTCAGCCGGATGAAAGTGCGCTTCAGGCCGAAATCGCCAAAACTCTGCGAGACGAATGCGCCCAGGTCATTCTGCGGCGCGATGGAATTATACTGGATCACCGGGCCAAGTGACGAATAGCTCGGCAAGCTGACATCGCCCGCACCGACCGATGCCTGGACCGACCCCAGATTCTCGTTGTCGACATAGCGGAACACCGGGCTGCCCCCGAAGATGTCGCTGCGCCCGGTCGGAATCCCGTCGATCACGAAGCCGATCTGGTCGAGGTTGAAGGCGCGTGTCTGGACGCTGTTGCCGAACTCGTACAGGCCGAGCGCACCGTCGGTCTGCACGTTGAAGCCCGGGAGCTGCTCGAGCATCTTGAGCCCGGAAATGCCCGATGGCGCGGAGAGCAGTGCATCGCGCGTGATGCCGACGGTGTTGCTGACCTTGTCTTCGCCGATCGCTTCCGACGATTCCGAAACGCGCCGCCCGCTGACGACGATATCGCTCCCGTCGCTCGCGCTCGCCTCGGGCGTCGATGGGGAGCTTTGTGCCCAGGCGGGCGCGGTGGTCAGCGCGGTGGCCGCCGCCGCGAGAGCAGTCGAACGCAACAGAAACGAGCCGATATGATGCATAAAAACCCCCCGGGTACCGCACCCTACACGAGTGCGCGCTATGGTTTTCAGGCATCCCGCCGGACCGGCATGCGCCGATCCGCACTCCCCTAATTGTTGGCCCTGTTCGTGGTCAGGCACTGGTTAAACGAACCAAAGCGCAATTCCTGCCATGGTGCCGATCCGCGATTGGCGCTTTTCGAGCTGGCTGGTCCGATAAATTAGCGCGACGGGAAACCGCCCCGCCCTTAAGCTCGCGTCGCGGAAAACAGGTGGGGGAGGCGGACAGGATGATTCAAACCATCGGCCACGGGATTCAGGAAGCGGAGCAGGCGCTGCTCGACGAACTGCGCCGGGTGCGCCGCACGGTTCGGGCAAAGCCGGGCGGGGCCGATGATACCGTGCCCCCGCTCACCACCGGTCAGAAGATCGCCGATACCGTCGCCTCGACCATGGGCTCATGGCGCTTCATCATCATCCAGACGACGATCCTGTTGTTCTGGATCGTGCTGAACGTCACCGCCTATGTTCAGCGCTGGGATCCCTATCCCTTCATCCTGCTCAACCTCGCTCTGTCCTTCCAGGCGGCCTATGCCGCGCCGTTCATCATGATGAGCCAGAACCGGCAACAGGATGTGGATCGCCGCGCCGCGGAGACCGATTACCAGATCAACATCAAGGCCGAACTCGAGATCGAATCGCTCCACCAGAAGCTCGATCAGCTGCGCGAGACAGAAGTCCTGCAACTCACGATCGCGGTGCAGGATCTGACTGAACTGCTCAATCGAGCCGGTCTGTGCGGGCCGGTCGATCCGAAACCGGCCGCTGATCCCGTATAGCAGCTGGTTGAAAGCACGATGGGCGGGCACAGGCTCCGGATCTTCTTCGATGGCGGCTGCCGGCCGAACCCCGGCATGATGGAAATCGCGGTCGTCGCGCGTGGCCGAGCCTGGATCACCCATGATCTCGGCCACGGCACCAGCGCCGACGCCGAATGGCTGGCCCTCCTCGAAGCGGTCCGCATCGCGCGATCGCTGGACGAGCCGGATTTCGTCCTGGTCGGTGATTCCGCGATGGTCGTCGATCAGGCCAATGGCGTCTCGAAATGTCGAAGCGCGAACCTTCAGGGCCATCTCGAGATCTTCCGCCAAATCGCCGCCGCCGGTCCGCCCTTGCGAATCCAGTATATCAAGCGATCGCAGAATCTCGCGGGCATTGCCCTGGCGAAAACGCATGACCGGTGAAACCGAGGATACAGCGGAGCACCCGACCCTCTACAGCTTCAGGCGCTGCCCCTATGCGATGCGCGCCCGCATGGCGCTGCTGGTCAGCGAACAGTCCTGCGAACTGCGCGAGGTTGCGCTGCGCGCCAAGCCTATGGAGATGATCGAGGCTTCAGCAAAGGCGACTGTGCCGGTGCTGGTCTTGCCGGATGGTCAGGTGATCGACGAGAGCCTCGACATCATGCGTTGGGCGCTTGCCCGAAACGATCCCGAAGACTGGTTGGGTGCTGACGACCCCGCGCTCGTCGCTGAAAATGACGGCTCGTTCAAACAGCATCTCGATCGGTACAAATATCCAGACCGTCACGGCTCCGATCCGGCCGAGCATCGCGCGATGGGGCTGAGGTTCCTGACCTCACTCGAAACACGACTCGCGGGGCGATCGAATCTCTGCCGCGAAACCCGGTCCTTCGCCGATATCGCGATCATGCCTTTCGTCCGCCAGTTTGCCGCGACAGACCAGGGCTGGTTTGAGGCGCAGTCCCTGCCGCGTCTCAAGGCCTGGCTGGCACGCCATCAGGAGTCGCCGTTGTTCCTGCGGGCAATGCTCCGCCTGCCGACATGGCAGGCTGGTGACGCGCTGACCTTGCTCGGCGCGCCGTAATTCATCGAAAAAGGGCGGATATGTCTGTGTGTTGCCCGACACCAAGCCGATCGAGCCGGTTTTCCCAAGCTTGCGGGTTCAGCTTTCACGAACGTCGGCGCGCCCTGAAAGCGGGGACGCGAGGCCATCAGTCATTTGCCCTTCAGGTGTGACCGACCAGGCAACAGCGCCTTTCGAAGGGCGTCCAGGACGGTGGTCTTGGATCGCCCGACCTCAGGGTGCGAAGCTTGCCCGGCCTGATCGGCATTTGGGTCAGTCTGATTCGTCAAGCTTTCGAGGTAGCGTCGATGCACGGCCTCGAACGCCTCCTTCATGCCCTGCCGGATGTCGGCAAGCGGAAGTGCGGCACCGCCGCCCTCGCCGATGCGGTATGTGCCGGCCGCAATATTGAGCAGCAGAGTGATGGTACCGGGGCGATCATAGCGCCGCAGATCGAGCCGCAAGCCGCTCGCGCCGACCCAGGCGGTCTGCGCGTCCCAGCTGGTGCCCCAGAGATCGAGCAGCACCCGCCCGGTCGCGATCTCGGTTACGCGCGGGGCGTGAGTCCATAATGACGGGCTCCACTCGCCGATCAACAGGTCGAGCCGGATCGTCTGATCGGGCGACAGCCGCGTGTCCGAGGCAGGCGAGACCAGCGCGCCCTCGCCCGCGCCGGATACATCGCGATCGGGAAGGTCGCCCGTCATCGGACCTAGCGCTTCTGAGGCAGCGGCGCAGGTGGAGGCGCGGCCCGTAGCGCCTGTTCCGACGGCAGTCGCGACGTGGAAATCGCGACTCCGAACATCCGCCACTTGCCGCCGGTCCATTGATACAGCATCTCGAAGTCGATCGCGGCAGGGCGCAGGCCGAAGCTGCCCTGCACCTGCAGCAACCCGGGCTGCACCAGCCGCGGCGTGGCGCGGAAGGTGGGTGTCAGCAACAAGGTTTGCGACAGGTCGACGCCGCCCGCACGCAGGCGCGCGAAGATGCCGGCTAACCTGGCGGTGTCGTTGACCGCCTGGAAGTCAGGCGCGGCGGTATCGCGCAGCACCGAATAATTGCCCGATGTCATGGCCCCATCGACCGCGGCCATCGTGCCCCAGATCATGCGGTAGATGTCGGCCGCAGCCGGCGTCGGCGCGGTAGCGGGAACCATGGCGGGCGGCGGCGCGGGCTGGGGGCGTTGCTGCGCGAGCGCCGGGCCGGGCAACAGCAATGCGCCCGTCGCGGCGATCATCGGCGCTATCAGGTGTCGGTGGAAAGACATGGTTCGTTTCCCGAATTCAGTGGAGATAAGGGCTGGGGAGGAGTCGAACGCCGCATCTCGGGTAGAGCGTGCGGCCGACCCCTCCCGGACCCCGGGCGGGTGAGCGGGGGGTGTCCCCGCCCGAGGTTACAGACCGAAGCTGATGCCGACGCGGCCGCCGGTCGAACCCTTGGCGGTCGATCCCGCAACGCCGGCGCTGACATAGACTTTCGGGCTGATCCGCCCGATCACCGACCCGGAAAAGCCCTGCTGGCCGCGATAGGTCGCCAGATTGAACGATATCGACAGGTTGCTGTCCGGCACGATCGCCGCGCCACCCAACGCCATCGCAGCGGCGATGCCGCCATTGGCACCCTTGAGACCGGTCTGGAGCGACGACACCTGGCCCGAGAGCGAAGACGTGAGCGATTCGAGGCTGGTAAGGCGCCCGTTCTGGACCGTATCAAGCGCCTGGATCGCGCTGATCTGCCCGGCTTGCGTCGCCGACGCCGTTTGCAGCGTGCCGATATTGGCGGATTGCACAATATCGAGCGCCTGGATGCTCGCGATGCTGGTGCCCTGTGCGGCGTTGACGCTTTCGACCGAGGTGAGGCGACCGTCCTGCGTCGTGTTCACCGCTTCGACGGTGGTGATGCGGCTGTTCTGTGTCGTGTTGACGGCTTCGATCGAGGTCAGACGGCCGTCCTGCACCGCTTGGCCGGCGATGATGTCGGAGATCGTCGTCGTGTCGCGGCCGAGTGTACCGTTGGCATCGACCGTGACCAGGGCGACGGCGCCGGTCTGCGCGGCGGTGCTGGCGGCGATGTCGCCGACGCTGACCGAACTGCCGGCGCCGCCGAGACGGACTTCGCCGGCGCGGGTCGCCTGCGCACCAGTCCCGATCGCGACCGCATTGGCGAAGACGGCTTGCGCGCCTTCGCCGATCGCGATGGCACCGGCGCCGTTGGCGGCGGCATTGTTGCCGATCGCGATCGCCGATTGGCCGGCCGCGTTGGACTGATTGCCCAGTGCCACGGCACCGTCGCCGACGGCAAAATTATTCGCGCCGATCGCGACCGCGCCTGTGCCGCTGGCGAAGTTGGGATCACCGATCGCCACCGCACCGTTGCCGAAGGCGGTGTTGGCGAACCCGATCGATACAGCGGCACCGCCGTCGGCGGTCGCGTTGTGGCCGATCGCGACCGAGTTATCGGTATTGGCCACGCTGTTGGTGCCGCCGACGAATGAACTGGCACCGTTCGCGCTACTCGAACTGCCCACGACGGTCGAGAAACTGCCGGCGGCGAGCGAACCTCCGCCCAGCACGATCGACGCGAGCCCGGTGGCGGTGGCGCCGTCACCGATCGCGGTGGCATGCAAGCCGCTGGCCCCAGCGTCCCGGCCGACCGCGATGCTCCAATTGCCCAAAGCGATGGCACCTTGCCCCGCCGCAAAGCTGCCGTCGCCAATGGCATGCGAGGAGATGCCGAACGCCGAGGAATTGGCACCGCTGGCGCTGGCGGAACGGCCCACCGCTGTGCCGTTCAAGCCGGCGACGCTCGCGTTCTGGCCGACTGCCAGGCCGTAATCGCCCGTTACGGTCGCTCCGGCGCCAAAGGCGCTCGCCTGGTAGCCGGAGGCAGTCGCGTAATAGCCGATCGCGGTGGCATAATCGCTGCCGGCGACCGCGAAATGGCCGAACGCGCTGGAATCCTGCCCGATCGCCCCGGTATTATTGCCGACCGCCAGGCCGTCCTGACCGAATGACTGGGCGTTCCGACCGACGCTGACCGAGCCGTTCCCAGTGCTGGTCGCCTGCGAGCCGACCGCCAGCGACGCGGTGCCGGAGGCGACCGCATCGGCCCCAAAAGCCGACGCATATTGTCCAGAGGCCGTCGAACTATCGCCAATGGCGACCGCCGATTGTGTGGTAGCCTGGGCGTTAAAACCGAACGCGGACGAACGTGTGCCTGTCGCCATCGCCGTCGCGCCGAACGCGGAAGCCGCCGTACCTGCCTCGGCCTGGCGGCCGAAGACGGATGCATCCTGCCCGTTCGACGTCGCAAGGAACCCGAAGGCCGAGTCACCGAAGAAGTTCGCCTTTGCGCCGGTGCCGACGGCTATGCTGTCGTCGCCGGCCGCTTGCGCGAAACTGCCCACCGCAACTGCCTGGAGGCCAGTCGCCGTCGACTGCAATCCGACCGCCGTGCTGGAATCGCCGGTGGCGATCGCCGTGTCGCCAATGGCGGTGCCGCCGGTACCGGTCGCGACCGCATTGGTGCCGCACTGGATACCGCTGCTCGGTACGGTTACGCACTGCGCCCAGGCGGGCGCGGCGACCGACAAGGCGAGCACGCTGGCGCCGGTCGCGGCGAGCAATTTCGTAGTCCGGTACGTGTTCGTCATGATAAAATTCCCTGTGTTGGCCGTGGCCCGGGTTGTCGTTTGCATTTCGTGGTGATGTGCTTGCCCCCGGTTGCAAGGGCCGTGGCGGCGGAAGGTGGCGGGGTTACCAGGCGATCTGGAAGCCGCCGCGTGCGCCGACCTGCTTGGTCCGGAAGCCGTAGCCGACGCCCGCCGAGACCGAGGCGTTGGGGCTGACGCGGCGTGTCACCGCGGTCGTCACCGCGGCGGCGTTGTTGAAGTAGCCGACACCCCCGGAGAGCGCGAAGTTGGTCCCTGGCGGCAATGCCGGGCTCTCCATCGCCAGCGCCATCGCGACGCCTTCGGTGGCCCGGCCGATGTCGCGCTGGTTCTGCTTCGACAGATCGAAAGTGGTGTTGAGCTGGCTCTGCAGCGAGGCGATCTGCGCCGATTGCGTCGCGTCGAGCACCTGGATCGCGCTGATCTGGTTCGATTGCGTCGCGGCCCCGGCCTGCAGCGCGACGATCTGCGTATCCTGGGCGGTATTGGTGCTCTCGACGCCGGTCAGCCGCTGGTTCTGCATGGTGTCGAGCGCCTGGATCGCCACGATCTGCCCGGCCTGCGTCGTCGAAGCAGTCTGCAGCGCGCCGATCTGGGTGGTGTGCGTCGCGGTGGTCGTCTGGAGCGCAGCGATCTGGCTGGTGTGGGTCGTCGTTAACGTCTGCAGCCCGCCGATTTGGGCCCCCTGCGACGTGTTGACCGCTTCGACCGCGGTGAGGCGGCCGTCCTGCACTGCTTGCCCGGCGATGATGCCGGAGATGGTCGTGGTATCCTGCCCGAGCGTGCCATTGGCATCGACCGTGACCAGTGCGACCGCGCCTGTCTGAGCGGCGGTGCTGGCGGCGATATCGCCGATGCTGACCGAACTGCCCGCGCCGCCGAGGCGGATTTCACCGGCGCGCGTCGTCTGTGCCCCCGCACCGATCGCTACCGAAGCGGCATAGGTCGCCTGGGCGTTCTCGCCGAGCGCAATCGCATCGACCGCACTCGCCTTCGCATTGTTGCCCAGGGCGATTGCCGACTGACCGTTCGCCTCGGAGAACTGGCCCATCGCCACCGCCCCATCGCCGATCGCGGTGTTGTTCGCGCCGATCGCCACCGCGCCGGTACCGATGGCGACGTTGGGATCGCCGATCGCAACCGCGCCGTTGCCGGTAGCGGTGTTGGCAAAGCCGATCGATACGGCCGCCCCGCCATCGGCGAGGGCACCGTGGCCGATCGCGACCGCATTGGCGGTTACCGCCATCGCTTCGGCACCGACCGCGACCGACTGGACGCCAAGCGCCTGGGTGTCGACGCCAAGGGCAGTGCTGCTATCGCCGGCGGCGAGCGCGCTACGGCCAAAGGCGCTGGCGAATACCCCGGTGGCGCTGGAGAAATGCCCGACCGCCGTCGAACTCAGGCCGCTGGAAAGCGATCCCGCACCAAAGGCGGAACCCGCAAGGCCACTGGCGATTGCCAGATTGCCGACGGCAACCGCGAAGTTGTCGGATGCCGCCGCGGAGTCGCCCAGTGCAACGGTCGACTGCCCACTCGCATTGGCGAAACTGCCGCCGGCAAACGCGCCCTGGCCGCCGGCGAAGCTGAACGACCCGAGTGCCACGGTGTTGGCGCTCACCGCGCCTGCGGAATACCCAGCTGCGAGCGACTGGGCGCCCGACGATGCTGCCCTCGAACCCAGCGCCGTGGACATGCCGCCATAAGCCTCAGCCCCGCTGCCGAACGCCGAATCGCGCAGGGAGCCCGCGAAGCTAATGTTTCCGACCGCCGCGGCCTCGTCCCCGATGGCACTGGCACCGACGCCGATCGCGGTCGATTGATCGCCCTGGGCGAGGGAGCCATTGCCGAACGCGGATGCTTGTACGCCGGACGCCGTGCTCGTCGCGCCGACCGCCGTCGAAACCACCCCCGATGCGGCTGCGCCGGTGCCCATGGCCAGTGCGAACGTGTTCGATGCGAACGCCTGATTGCCGAAGGCGGACGACCCGGTTCCCGTGGCCGCGGCCGCGACGCCGACAGCCGTCGATTGGTCGCCCTGCGCAAGGCTGCCATTGCCGAACGCCGACGCTTGCAGGCCGGACGCCGTGCTTGCCGCGCCGACCGCGGTCGAAACCACGCCCGATGCCATCGCACTGCTGCCTACCGCCACCGCGGCCGTGCCCGTCGCCTGGGCATCGGCACCGAACGCCGCCGCTGACTGGGCGGACGCGGCCGAGTCGCTGCCGACCGCCAGCGCCTTGGAACTTGTCGCGCTTGCGTGGTCGCCGAACGCTGTCGACTGTTCCCCCGATGCCGTCGAAAGCGCGCCGATGGCGGTCGAGAACACGCCCGAGGCGGTGGAGTTGCTGCCGAACGCCGCCGCCGACAGGTCGGTCGCCATCGCCGAGCCGCCGACAGCGACTGCCGCCTCTCCCTGTGCGAGCGAGAAAACGCCGATCGCGATCGCATCGTTTGCCAGCGCTTCGGCGGAATAGCCGGTGGCGATCGCCAGGTCGCCGGACGCCTTCGCCGCGCGCCCGGTTGCCGTGCTGTTCTGGCCGGATGCCACGGCGCTGTTGCCGACGGCCGTCGCTCCGGTGGCCGTCGCGGTCGCGTTCACGCCGCACTCGGTCGAGTTCGCCGCGGGTCCGACGTTGCACGGTGCCGTCGCGTCCGCCCAGGCGGGGGTCGCGACCGACATCGCCAGAAGGCTGGCACCGCTCGCGGCGAGCCGTTTGATGAGCCCGTGATGTTGCGTCATGATCTGTCCCCAATATGCGGATGGTTCCGCCGACATGGATGAGAGTCCTGACCGGCCCATCCGATGATGGGGGCTCAATTACGGGAGCGATCTCGCATGGGGTATACCGCGTTCGCGGTAGTCGGCCGGCTGGCGATAAGGGTTGTCGTTCGCCTTTTAAGGCCGATAAGACCGATGGTTGGGGGCAGCGCCGGGGGCAATCGATGATTCGCACGGCTATTATCGAGGACGATCCGACGATGGTCGATCTGATCCGGTCGGTGATCGACCCGGTCGGCGATATCGAACTCGTCTCCGTCGCACGCAACGTGGCAACCGGCATGCGGCTGATCGAGGCGGGCGGGTATGATGTACTGCTATGCGACCTCGGGCTGCCCGACGGCAGCGGCATCTCGCTGATCCGCGCATCGTCCGATCGCCATCCGGACGCCGACATCATGGTGATCACGATCTTCGCGGACCAGGCGAAGGTGCTCGACAGCATCAAGGCGGGCGCGCGCGGCTATCTGCTCAAGGACGAACACCTGGCCGATTGCGTGGAGGACATCCGCAATATTCGCAACGGCGGCTCGCCGATCAGCCCGATCATCGCGCGACAATTGCTCGCCCAGCTCCAACCGAGGGCAAGGGTTCTCGATGCCCCGTTGCAGGAGGGTCTGTCGCCGCGCGAGCACGAAATTCTCCACCTGCTCGCACGCGGTTTCAGCAATGCCGAAATCGGCGAGCTGCTATCGATTTCGAAGATGACGGTCGGCACTCACGTCAAGAACATCTACCGCAAACTGGAAGTGAACTCCCGTTCCGAAGCGGTGTTCGAGGCGTCGAGCCGCGGGATCATGAATGCGCATTGACCAGGCGGCGTGGCGCTGGGGCGGGATCATCGTCTCGGCTGCGCTTATGGTGTTGCTGCTGATCACGACCCTCTCCGCATCGGGGTGGCTGCACACCGAGAGTCCTGACGTGCTGGCGGGCGATACCGCGCCGGTCATCGAATATGTGGCAGCGGATTTCAGTTTTTCGAATTCCGCTACGATCCCTTTGTCCGGGTGGCAGCGCCGCGCCCTGCCGGATTTCAAGCTGTTGCAAAACGCCCGGGCGCACGGCCTCGAGCCGCCGCGCTTCTGGGCGCGCGTCCGCTTCGACCGCGCGATGTTCGGCACGCGTCCGATCGCCCTGTACAGCGATATGGTCCGCGACAGCTTCGTGATTTATCTCAACGGGGCCGAAGCCTATCGTTCGCGCGGCGACGCGAGCGACACGTCGTTCGGCTGGAACCACCCGTTGTTCGTGCCCTTGCCGCCATCGATGCTGCGGGCGGGCGCCAACGATATCGTCTTTCGGGTCGAGACGCTGAAGCCCAATCTGCTCGGCCTCGGCTCGCTCCGGGTCGGCCCCGATCGCGTGGTGCGATCGAAGTACAACAACCAGTATTTCCTGAGCAATATCGCGCCGCAGATTGTCAGCGGCTATATCCTGATCATGACGATAGGTGTGATATCGTTCTGGATTCGGCGGCCCAGGGAGTGCGTCTATGGATGGCTTGCCCTGGTCGGGGCCATGTGGATTTTCCGCAACCTGCATTATTTCGTGCAGGACGTGCCGGCCGGACGGGAATTGTTCTGGATGGCCAGCACCGATGCCATCTTCGTGCTCAGCGCGACGGTGTTCGGTTTCGCAGTCAGTTATTTCAGGTTGCCAAGGGCCAGGCTTCTTTATGCGTTGATCTTTTCGGTCTGCGCGGTCGAAGTTGTCCTGCGCAATATCCTGATCTTGAGCGGGCGCAGCGAACTGCCCGCCTTCCTGCTGACGGTCCCGGCGACGATCGTAATGCTGGGCGTGCTCCTCCGCTGGTGCCTGCGCGCCGGCAACGCGCAATATTGGGCGATGTTCGCCGCGATCACGTTGGCGATGTTTTTCGGCCTGCACGATATGTTCTTTTCCTTCAACATCTCGAAAGGTGCCGGCTTCTTCCTCCAGCCCTATGGCGGGTTGCTGATGTTCGCCACGTTCGACGTCGCGCTGACGGCCAGGTTGCAGACCGCGCTGATCGATGTCGAGGATGTGAACCTCAAGCTCGAGGCCCGCGTCGCCGCGGTGACCGCGAGCCTGGCCGAGAGTGAGGCGGCGCGTGCCGAACTCCAGATCGCGCATGCGGTGGATGGCGAGCGCGAGCGGATGATGCGCGAAATCCATGACGGCATCGGATCGAGCCTGCTGACCGCGCTCGCCAATGCCAGGCATCGCAATGAATCGCCTGATACCATCGCTACGCTGACGCGATCCCTCACCGATCTGCGCATCGGCGTCGATTCGCTCGAACCGATCGACGGCGATGTCGTCGCGCTGCTCGCCAATTTGCGCCACCGCATGGAACGCGAGTTGAGGGGAGCGGGCCTCGCTTTTGTCTGGAAGGTCAACGCCGCGCCACCGCTCGCCTGGCTCGATCCGATCGGCGCGCTGCATATCCTGCGCATCCTGCAGGAAGCGATCGGCAACAGCCTGGTCCATTCCGATGGCACCAGGATCGAGGTACGTGGCGGGCGATCGAGCTATGCTGGAGCGCCGGGGATTCTGATCGAAATCGCCGATAACGGAACAGGTTTCGATCCCGCCAGTGCTTCGCGCGGCAAAGGCCTCGCCAACATGACGGCGCGCGCCGAGGCGCTGAACGCTCGATTTGGTTACGAGAGCAGCGTCGGCGCGGGAACCACGGTGTCGATCTGGTTGCCGCTGGAGCATCCGCCGGTCGTTCGGAAAGGGGCTCTGTGACGATTCGGCCATCTTTGGTGCGCACCGTCATCTAGGTCGCGTCTTTCGCGGCGCCATGTTGAGCGACGGCTATCAGCCCATGGACATTAACCACCTGAACAGGTGAAGGTCGGCATGGTCAATCTCGCCTACAACTTTAAACGCTTCGCCTCTATTTCGCGCAAAAAAGCACCCATTGCCGCTGCGATCTGTCGCATGATCTCAATTAATCTATTGATCCTGACGCATCATCGCCAATATGGGGGCGCATGACCGTCATCGAAACCTATCGCGCCAACGCTGCTGCCCAGCGCGCGGCTGCCGCCAACACGAACCTGCCCAACCGTCGCGAGATGCATGAGCGCTCGGCACGGACCTGGGAAATCATGGCCATCAGCGCCGAAGAGACCGTGGGTCGCGCCCTGGTCAACCAGGCCGCGAAAGCCGAACGCGGCTAGGGTCTGTTGCAGCTTCGCTGACTCGGCACCAGCCCGCTCCCCCACCCGGCCTCCCATTCAGGATACTCTGTGGGAGGCCGGGTGGGGGAGCGGGCGGAGCCGCTCAAGGTTCCGGCGATGCGTAGCATCGTTGGAAAGGCGGCGCAGGGTGGTGCCGTCTTCCAGCAACAGACTCTGACCGGCTGCATGTGGCGGGCGCTGCCTCAGGGCTTCGCCTTCAGTCCGCGCACCCGGTGCCAGATATAGAATCCCACCGCCGCCACCAGCACGACCGCGATCACCGCGTCGGCGCTGTGGAAGGCGGTCTTGATTCGCGGGTCGCTGTTCCATTTGTCGCCGAGCTTCATGCCGACCCAGGCGAGCCCGAAGCACCACGGCCATGAGCCGATAAAAGTATAGATGTGGAACGGCACCAGCGGCATCCGTGCCACCCCCGCCGGGAAGGCGATGAACGACCGGATCACCGGCAGCAGCCGCCCGATCAGCACCGCGATTCCACCGAATCGGGCGAAGAAGCGGTCGGCGGCATCGAGTTCGCCCGGCCCGACCAGCACATAGCGTCCCCAGCGCTCAGCGACTGGCCGCCCGCCGCGCTTTCCGATCTCATAGGCGACGATCGATCCGAGATTGCAGCCGATCGCGCCCGCGGTCGCCGCGAGATACAGGTCGAAGCGCCCGATCGAGACGAGATAGCCGGCGAACGGCATGATGATTTCCGACGGCAGTGGAATGCACGCCGATTCGATCGCCATCAGCAGCGCGATGCCGAGATAACCGCCACCCGAAATGACGGCGATGGTAAAACTGGCGAGGATGGTCAGGAGCTTTTCGATCATGTCCGCCCTTTTGTCGAACCGGGCGCTCGCCGCCAGCACAATCTTGCGATGCCCGGTTTGTCCCAGGTCCTTTTTTCGCGCGCTTTCCACCGGTTCAGGCTGTCGGTCCGCATCGACGAGCAAGCGGGGACGCGGTAGCCCAGGGCCTCACATAATGAGCAGCCGGACGCGAACCGCCGTTCGGGCGGCTTCGGTTCGGCGCGTGCCGGACGAGTTGAGCAGCTTGGCGATCTCGTCCGCCGGCCGTGCCGTGGAGAACAGATGACCCTGGATTTCGGTGCAGCCGAGCGAGCTGACGATGTCGCGCTGCTGCGCGGTTTCGACGCCCTCGGCGGTCGTCAGCATATGAAAGCTGGTCGCCACCTCGGTCACGGCGCGCACGATCGCCATGGTCTCGTCCTTGCCCGACAGGCTGTTGACGAACGACCGGTCGATCTTGATCTTGTAGAACGGGAATTTCCGCAGATAGCTGAGCGAGGAATGGCCGGTGCCGAAACCGTCCATCGCGACGCGCACGCCGAGCGCGTGCAGTTGGCGCAGCACCGCCAGCGTCGCCTCGGTTTGCTCCATCAAAATGGCCTCGGTGATCTCGATCTCAAGCCGCTCCGCCGGCAGACCCGATGCCGAGAGCGCCTGCGTCACAACGAGCGCGAGATTCTGCTCGCGAAACTGCACCGGCGAGATGTTGACCGCCACGCTGACATCGTCGGGCCAGGTCGCGGCTTCGGTGCAGGCGGTGCGGATGACCCATTCGCCAATGCGCGTGATCAGGCCAATCTCCTCGGCAACGCCGATGAATTCGGACGGGGGAACCATGCCGCGGGCCGGGTGCCGCCAGCGCAGCAGCGCCTCGCAGCTGCTGATCGATCCGCGTTCGAGGTTAAGCCGTGGCTGGTAATGGATTTCGAACTCGCCATTGACGAGCGCTTCGTGCAACGCGATTTCGAGCTCGCGGCGCCCGATCATGCGCGCGTCCATGTCCTGCTCGAAGAAGCGATAGGTGCCGCGCCCGTTCGCCTTGGCGCTGTAGAGCGCCATATCAGCATTCCTGATCAGCTGGTCGGCGGTGGTGCCGTCGTGCGGCGCGAGCGCGATACCGATACTGGCGTCGATGACGACGTGGTGGTCGGCGAGGTCGCACGGCGTGATGATCGCGTCCCGGACGCGCGCCGCAAGCGCGGCCGCGTCGGAGGGCTGCTCCGTCAGCGTCTGGACGACGACGAACTCATCGCCGCCGAGCCGCGCGACGATGTCGGTGTCGCGCACGCAGCCGCGCAGCCGCTCGGCGACGGTCTTGAGCAAGGCGTCGCCGATATGATGGCCGAGCGTGTCGTTGATGCCCTTGAACTTGTCGAGATCGAGGAACAGCACCGCGAGTTGCTGGTCGCGCATCGTCTGGCGCAGCGCCTCATCGAGCTGGATCCGCAATAGTGCGCGATTGGGCAGGTCGGTGAGCGCGTCATGGTGCGCCATGTGCTCGGCGAGGCGCCGCTGCGTCACATCCTCGTGCGTCGCGACCCAGCCGCCCGAGGGGATCGGCTGGTTGACAACATGGATCCTGCGGCAATCTGTGGTGACGATCTCCTGGCTGGCTGTCTCGCCGCGCGCGATCGTCGCCAGAATCTCGGCGCAATAGCGTGCGACGTCCCCCGAGAAGAGGCCGGTCGCCTTACGTTGCTCAATCAGTTCGCGGAGTGAGCAGCCTGGCTTCACGCCGTCGGCGGGGAGGCTGTACATGTCGATATAGCGCTGGTTGCACACAAGCAGATGCGCGGTAGCGTCGAACATGAGCACCCCGTGCGGCATGTTGTTCAGCGCTTCGGCGAGCAACGCCGCGGTTTTGGAACCACGACGGCGCCTTTCGCGAAGTTTCTGGTTGCCGGTGGAGCTCTCAACCAACTGCATTGCCCCGCCCCGCGTCACCCCGCACATCTCCCATTGATAATTCTTACGAATAAGTGACAATGGTTACCGTATCGTTAATTTCAGCTTGACAAGCCATGGGAGATTGTCCGTCTCTAATAATTCAAGCAATAACTTGAAGAACTTTTACAATACAAGATCACTGAATATACTGAATTATCACTTGTTATCGAAGTACGTAAGCTGCCTGTCGCGCCATCTTCACCGGAGGTGCGATCCTCCGTCGCGCGGTGCATCATCGCCTTGAAATCGGCGCGGGCATCCGAAAAGCCGGGATCTGCGCGCCTCTGGCCTTCGGGAGGATTGTACAATGTTCTGTACAGATAGGAAAAGTCAGTGCCCCGCATGACATTCTGAATAAAGCCTTGGAAACGCTGCTCTCTGTGCGTCTCCAGGTGCCCCGCCTCATGACCTGATTGGCGCAGACCCCGGCAGGGGCATGACAAAATTCTCCGACATGCAAGCTCGGCTTTTCCCACATTCCCCTCGTAAAACCCCTTGCCGGTGGCCGAAATCCACACCGAATTATGTCACTCGTCCAACATCGCCGCTGCGGGCTCGTCCACGCGATTCAACCCGCGTCTGAAATTCTCTATAGCGACAGGGCCTGGCCGGTGTGACTGGCGCGATTGCGGTAACCCTTGCTATCGGGGCCCCTGGCCAGCGGCGGAACGATGATGATCGATGACGAGAAACGCGCCGCCGCCTTCGCCGCGGTGGAGGAAGTCCGCCCCGGCATGCTGGTTGGTCTCGGTACCGGCTCGACGGCCGCCTTCGCGATCGCGCGGCTCGGCGAGCTGGTCCGCGCCGGTCTCGACATTCGCGCCGTCGCCACCTCGCTGCGCACTGAAGAAGCTGCCCGCGCCGCCGGCATTCCGATCATCGATTTCGCCGGTGTGGATTCAGTTGACCTCACCATCGACGGCGCTGACGAGATCGACGACCGGCTGTTCGCGATCAAGGGCGCCGGCGGGGCCATGCTCCGCGAGAAGATCGTCGCTGCCGCCTCGCGCCGGATGATCGTCATCGCCGATGCCTCGAAACGCGTCGAGCGGATCGGCCTGGCGAAGGTCCCGGTTGAGATTCTGCCCTTCGCCCGCGCCTATGTCGCGGCGCGACTCGAAGCGCTCGGCGCCCGCATCGCCCTGCGCCAGGGCTATCAAACTGATCAGGGCAATATCATCGCGGATTGCATATTTCCCGAAATGCCAGACCCTTCCGCCCTCGCCGCGCACCTTTCGGCGCTTCCCGGCGTGCTCGGGCATGGCCTTTTCCTTGACGAGGTCGATTGCGCCTATATCGGCGATGGCGATCACGTCATTCGGCTCGAATCCAGGCAACCTCCGGCAGCGCCTGGCGTTCGACACCCATAGTTACGAAAGCGAATTTTCATGTCAGATGTCGCCACGACCAGCGCTCCGGTTCCCGGCCTGCACGAAGACGGCTCGCCCGCGCGCCTCGCGATCGACACGATCCGCACGCTCTCCATGGATGCCGTGCAGAAGGCGAATTCGGGCCATCCCGGCACGCCGATGGCGCTCGCGCCGGTCGGCTATACGCTTTGGTCGCAGTTCCTCCGCACTGATCCCGACAAGCCCGACTGGCCCAATCGCGACCGCTTCGTGCTCTCGGTCGGCCACGCCTCGATGCTGCTCTATTCGCTGCTGCACCTCGCCGGCGTGAAGGAGATCGACCGCGACGGGAAGAAGACCGGCAATCTCGCGGTCAGCCTCAATGATATCGAGAATTTCCGCCAGCTCGGTTCGAAGACGCCGGGCCATCCCGAATATCGCCACACCACCGGCGTCGAGACCACGACCGGCCCGCTCGGTGCCGGCTGCGGCAATTCAGTTGGCATGGCGATCGCCGAGCGCTGGCTCGCCGCGCGCTACAACAAGCCCGGTTTCGATCTGTTCGACCATGATGTTTACGCGCTGTGCGGTGACGGTGACATGATGGAAGGCGTCTCGGCCGAGGCGGCGAGCCTCGCTGGCCACCTCAAGCTCTCCAACCTGTGCTGGATCTATGACAGCAACCTGATCAGCATCGAAGGCGCGACCGATCTCGCCTTTGACGAGGATGTCGGCATGCGATTCCAGGCTTATGGCTGGAACGTCATCCACGTGAACGACGCCAATGATTGTGCCGCGCTCGCGGCCGCCTTTGCCGAGTTCAAGGCGACCAATGATCGTCCAACCTTCATCGTGGTTCATTCGGTCATCGGCTGGGGTAGCCCCCGTGCCGGCAGCGAAAAGGCGCATGGCGAGCCGCTCGGCGTCGACAATATCCGCGCGACCAAGCAGGCCTATGGCTGGCCCGAGGACGCGCAGTTCCTCGTGCCCGACGGCGTCGCCAAGCATTTCGAAGGGGCGATCGCCGATCGCGGCCGGCCGCTTCGCGAAGCATGGGAGAAAATGTTCGCCTCCTATCGCGCCGCGAACGGCGATCTGGCCAAAGAGATCGACCTCCTCCTCGCTGGGGACCTTCCCGATGGCTGGGACGCCGATATCCCGGTATTCGAGGCTGACGAGAAGGGCATCGCCTCGCGCGATGCCGGCGGTAAGGTCCTCAACGCCATCGCCAACCGCGTGCCATACCTGATCGGCGGCTCAGCCGATCTCGCGCCCTCGACCAAGACCGACATCAAGGGCAAGCCGTCGTTCGAAGCCGGCAGCTATGATGGCAGCAACTTCCATTTCGGCGTGCGCGAGCATGGCATGGGCGCGGTGGTGAACGGCATGGCGCTGACTCATCTGCGCAGCTACGGCTCAACCTTCATGGTCTTTGCCGATTATATGCGGCCGCCGATCCGGCTCGCCGCGATCATGGAACTGCCCTCAATCTTCGTCTTCACCCATGATTCGATCGGCGTCGGCGAGGATGGCCCGACCCACCAGCCGATCGAGCATCTTGCAACGCTGCGCGCGATCCCCGGGCTCGACACGATCCGCCCGGGCGACGCCAATGAGGTCGCCTGGGCCTGGCGCGCCGCGCTTGAGCACAAGCACCGCCCGACCAGCCTCATTTTCTCGCGCCAGGCATTGCCGACGCTCGACCGCACCAAATATGCCTCGGCCGAAGGGCTGATGAAGGGTGCCTATATCCTCGCCGGTGATGCTGATCCCGAACTGATCCTGATCGCGACCGGCAGCGAGGTCTCGCTTGCGGTCAAGGCGCATGAGGAATTGACGGCACAGGGCGTGCGTTCGCGCGTTGTCTCGATGCCGAGCTGGTTCCGCTACGAGCTGCAGGATCAGGCCTACAAGGACAGCGTCCTGCCCAAATCGGTCACCGCGCGCGTTGCGATCGAGATGGGCGGCGAGCTCGGCTGGGATCGCTATATCGGGTTCGAGGGCAGGACGGTGACGATGTCGACCTTCGGTGCCTCGGCTCCGATCGCGAAGCTGCAGGACAAGTTCGGGTTCACCGTCGACAATGTCGTCAAGGTCGCCCGCGAATTGCTCGGAAAGGATTGATCATGGGTCGTCTCAATGATCTCGCTGCGAAGGGCCAGGCCGTCTGGCTCGATTTCGTCGACCGCAAATTCTTGGCCGAAGGCGGCTTGCAGAAGCTGGTCGACGAGGACGGACTGACCGGCGTCACCTCCAATCCGTCGATCTTCGAAAAGGCGATGGGCCACGGCACTGCCTATGATGCGGCGCTCGCCGATTATGACCGCGCGCATCCCGATGCTTCCGCGATGGCGCGCTACGAGCATCTCGCCATCCAGGACATCCAGACCGCCGCCGATACGCTGCGCCCGGTCTATGACCGGCTCGGCGGCAAGGACGGCTATGTCAGCCTCGAAGTGTCGCCCTATCTCGCCAATGATACCGACGGCACGATCGCCGAGGCAGCCCGGCTCTGGGCTGCGGTCGACCGGCCGGACCTGATGATCAAGATCCCCGGCACGCCCGCGGGCACGCCCGCGATTGCCGCGACGATCGATGCCGGGATCAACGTCAACGTCACGCTGCTCTTCTCGATCGAGGCCTATAAGGCGGTCGCGCTGGCCTTTGTCGCGGGGCTCGAGGATCGCGTCTCGCGCGGCGAACCGATCGACAAGATCGCCAGCGTAGCGAGCTTCTTCGTCAGCCGGATCGACACGAAGATAGACGACGCGATCGACGCCCGCGTGAAAGCCGGTGATGCCGAATCCGAGGCGCTGAAAGCGGTGCGCGGCAAGGTCGCCATCGCCAACGCCAAGCTCGCTTATGCCTGGTACGAAGAGTTCATCGCCTCGGATCGCTGGCAGGCGCTCGCCGCCAAGGGGGCGATGCCGCAGCGGCTGCTCTGGGCCTCGACCGGCACCAAGAACCCCGATTATCCCGACACGCTCTATCTCGACACACTGATCGGCAAGGATACGGTCAACACCGTCCCGCCCAAGACGATGGACGCGTTCCGCGATCACGGCACTGTCGCCGACACACTGACCGCCGATGTCGATGGCGCTCGCCACGTTTTGGCTGAAGCCGAACGCCTCGGCCTGGACCTGAACGGCGTCACCGAGACGCTGGTCGAGGAAGGCGTCACCTCCTTCTCCAAGGCATTCGACGATCTGCTCGGCGCCATCGCGGCCAAGCATCCCGAAACGGCAGCCTGACTGATCATCCCATCCGGAGAGACATGCATGCGTATCGGAATCATCGGCCTCGGCCGGATGGGTGGCAATATCGCGCAGCGGCTGATGCGCGGCGGGCACGAAACGGTCGTCTATGATCGTGATCCCAAGGCGATAGGCGAGCTGGTCCGCCACGGCGCGGCCGACGCGGAATCGCTTGAGGACATGTCCGCCAAGCTCGCAAAGCCGGCGATTTTCTGGGTGATGCTCCCCGCCGGCGATCCGACCGAGCAGACGATCGAGACGCTCGCCGGGCTGTGCGGCGAGGGCGATATCATCATCGATGGCGGCAACAGCTTCTACAAGGACGATATCCGCCGCGCGAAAGCGCTCGCCGCAAAGGGCATTCGCTATGTCGATGTCGGCACCTCGGGCGGCGTCTGGGGGCTCGAGCGCGGCTATTGCATGATGGTTGGCGGCGAGAAGGCGGCGGTCGACCTGCTGGATCCGATCCTGGAGGCACTCGCGCCCGGCCTCGGCACCATTCCGCGCACGCCCAACCGCGGCGACAAGAGCGAGGATCCCCGCGCCGAGAAGGGCTATATCCATGCCGGCCCGGCCGGATCTGGGCATTTCGTCAAGATGGTCCATAACGGCATCGAGTACGGCCTGATGCAGGCCTATGCCGAGGGCTTCGATATCCTGAAGGGCAAGTCCTCGGACAAGCTCCCCGAGGATGAGCGCTTCGACCTCAACCTGACTGACATCGCCGAAGTCTGGCGGCGCGGCAGCGTCATCTCGTCCTGGCTGCTCGACCTGTCCGCCTCGGCGCTGGCCGACGATCAGATGCTCGAGAAATTCTCCGGCAAGGTCGCCGATTCGGGCGAAGGCCATTGGACGATCGAAGCGGCGATGGAGGAGGCGGTGCCGGTCAACGTGCTCTCGGCTGCCCTGTTCGCGCGCTACCGCAGCCGGGTCGATCACACCTTCGGCGACAAGCTCCTGTCGGCGATGCGTTTCGGCTTTGGCGGCCATGTCGAGATGCCGCAGTGAGTGAGCCGGTGCGGCTCGTCGTCTCCGATGTCGACGGCACTCTGGTCGACAAGGCCAAGCAGCTCACGCCGGGCATCGTCGCCGCGGTGGAGCGGGTCCGCGCGGCGGGGATCGGCTTCACCATTATCAGCGCGCGGCCGCGTTCGGGGATGATGCCGATCGCCGACGCACTGGCGATCGACGACCCGATGGGCGCGTTCAACGGCGGCACCATCTTCCGTCGCGACGGCAGTGTGATGGTCCAGCACCGGATCGACCCCGATATCGTGGAGACCATGTTCGCTCTGGTCGGCGATGCCGCGGTCGATCGCTGGGTGTTCGCTGACGATCGCTGGTATGCCAGCACCGACCATGGCCATCACGTCGATAGCGAACGCATCGCCTCGAACCAGGCGCCGATCGTCACCAGCGATTTCACATCGCTCTATGACCGCGCCGACAAGCTGACCTTCGTCAGCGACGACCCGGCACTGCTGAGCGGGTTGCACGAGCAGGCCGCTGCCGCCTTCGGCACCCGGGCCACGGTGGTCCAGTCACAAACCTATTATCTCGATGTGACCGCGCTCGCCGCAAACAAGGGCGACGGCGTCACCCTGCTTGCGGAGGCAATGGACACGCCGCTGCCCGCTGTCGCGGTGATTGGCGATCAGGGCAATGACGTCGCGATGTTCGAGCGCGCCGGGCTATCGGTCGCGATGGGGCAGGGGCCTGCCGAAGTCCGCGCCAAGGCCGATTTCACCACCAGCGGCAACGATCAGGACGGCGTCGCCCGGGCGATCGACGAGATCATCCTCCCGCGCACATAATCCCCCTTCTCACTTAGTCCCCCTCCCACTTGTGGGAGGGGCTAGGGGAGGGCGTGTCCGGGAAGCGCTGTCCTCAAGACTGGCCCTCCCCCGACCCAGTGACCAGCACCAACCGGGTCAACCATGCCCCCGGCATGGTTGAGGGATGGCCGGGGGCCATCCCGACCCGGTTGGCGCAGGTCACTCGCAAGCGGGAGGGGAGAATAGCGCGCCTCTGATTCAACTGATCGGATCATCAGCGTAACGCCGCGCAATGACGGCGCACGCAATCAGCTGGAGCTGGTGGAACAGCATCAGTGGCAGAATGACCAATCCCACCTGCGCCGGCGGGAAAAGCACGCCAGCCATCGGCACGCCCGAAACCAGGCTCTTCTTCGATCCGCAGAACACAAGCACGATAGCGTCCTCGCGGCTAAGCCCCATCAGTTTGCCGGTGCCCCAGGTCGCGAGCAGCACCAAAGCCAGCAGCACCGAACAGACCGCCAGGATCACCGCGAGCGACCCCGCTGACATCTGGTGCCAGATCCCGCCGACCACCGCCGCACCGAACGCGGTGTACACCACCAGCAGGATCGATCCGCGATCGACCATCGTCACCAGCTTCTTCTGCCGCGCGACGAAACCGCCGATCACCGGCCTGAGCAGATGGCCGAGCACAAAGGGCAGCAGCAGCTGGAGAAGGATCGTTTCGACCGAGGAAAACGATATGCTCGCGCTGCCGCCCGAACGGATCAGCAGGGCCGCGAGCGCGGGCGTCAGCACGATCCCGACCAGGTTCGAGAAGGAGGCGCTGCACACCGCCGCCGCGACATTGCCCCGCGCGATCGCGGTGAAGGCGATCGAAGACTGCACCGTCGAAGGAAGCAGGGTCAGGAACAACAGCCCGGCCGCGACCGGCGGCGCGAGAAAGGGCAAAGCGGCGATGCCGAGCCCGAAGATCGGGAAGAGGATGTATGTAGAGGCGAACACCGCGAGATGCAGCCGCCAGTTCTTGGCACCAGCCAGAATCGCCTCGCGCGACAGCTTGGCGCCGTGGAGGAAGAACAGCAGCACGATCGCCGCATCGGCAATTGCCCCGAACACCGGCACAGCGGCCCCGCGCGGTGGAAGCAGCGAGGCAAGGATGACGGTTCCGAGCAGCGTCAGGATGAACGGCTCGAACAGGACGAGGAAGCGCTTCAGCATATCGCCCCTTCGCGCGATCAGTGCCGGCCCGCAATGGGTTTGCGTTGCCGCCGGCTTTTCGTTCTAAGCTGGGGCGATGTCCGACCCTCACCCCATGAGCGACGCAGCGATCGTCGAGACGGCACGCGCGCTGCTCGATCTCGAAATGCCGCCCGAATGCCTGCCCGGCGTCCGCGCCAATCTCGCGCTGCTCGCAGAGCATGCGCGGCTGGTCGGTGATCTCGATGACTGAGGCGGCAGGGGCAATCGCCGAGGCGGTCCGTAGCGGCAGGCGCTCGGCACTGTCCTTTGCCGAGGACGCCATCGCGCGGATTCGCGCGCGGGACGGCGCGATCGGCGCAGTCACGCGGCTGCTCGAAGATCGGGCGCTGACCGAAGCGCGGGCTGTCGACGCGATCGTCGCGGCCGGCGGCGATCCCGGCCCGCTCGCGGGTGTGCCTTATGGTGTGAAGGACCTGTTCGACGTGGCTGGGCTGCCGACCACCGCTGGCGCGGCGATGCGGCGCGACGCGCCGCCAGCAAGCGCCGATGCCGAAGCGGTCGCCCGGATGGGCGCGGCAGGCGCGGTGCTGGTCGCGACGCTCAACATGGATGAGTTTGCCTATGGCTTCGCGACTGTCAACGCCGCCTTCGGCACCACGCACAACCCGCACGACATCGCTCGCCTCGCGGGCGGCTCGTCGGGCGGTTCGGCGGCGGCGGTCGCGAGCGGCATGCTGCCGCTGACGCTCGGCTCGGACACCAATGGCTCGATCCGCGTGCCCGCCGCGCTCTGCGGGCTGTATGGCCTGAAACCCGCGCATGGCAGCTTGCCGATGGAGGGCGTGTTCCCGTTCGTCGACAGCTTCGACGATATCGGCCCGTTCGCCACCTCGATCGCTGACCTAAAGCTCGCATGGCAAGTGCTCGGCGGCATTGCTGGCGGGGCGGATTCGGTTCGGGTGGCGCGGCTCGGCGGCTGGTTCGAGGCCAATCTCGCGCTCGAGCTCCGGGTAGCGATCGACCTGCTGGATGTGCATCTGGGCGGACTGGCCCGGGTGGAATTCCCCGAGGTCGATCGCGCCCGCTCGGCCGCCTTCCTGATGACCGCGGCGGAAGGCGGCGCGCGTCACCTCCCCGAACTCCGCCGCCGCCCGCTCGAGTTCGATCCGGCCACGCGCGATCGGCTGATGGCGGGCGCGATGCTCCCGGCCCCGCATTATCTGGCCGCGCAGGCGTTCCGCGAGACCTTCCGCGCCGCCGTGAACGCCCTGTTCGAGCATCACGACGTGCTGATCGCCCCCTGTGTCGGCGAGGTCGCGCCGCGGATCGACGATCCCTTCATCACCGTCGATGGCGCCCGCGTTCCCGCTCGCGCGCATCTCGGGCGCCTGACCCAGCCGCTCAGCTTCATCGGCCTGCCGGTGATCGCCGTGCCTTTATACCGGCCGGGCAAGTTGCCGCTCGGTCTCCAGCTCGTCGGGACGCCCGGCCGCGAGGCCGCTTTGTTCGCGCTTGCCGAGCATCTTGAGGCAGGCGGCCTGACCGGCTTCAGCCCGCCCGTCTGAACCCCCTTCCGCTCGCGGAAAGTCGCGCTATGCTCACCCCTAATCCGGCGCCGACCGGAAATCGGCAGGAGCGGATCGGGGCAGCCGGGGGACCGCCAATGTCGACTACACAGGAATCGAAGACGGGTAAGCTGGCGGCATGGTTCGACCTTGCCGGCCGCGGCACCGATGTGCGGACTGAAGTCCTTGCGGGCGCCACCACCTTCCTGACCATGGCCTATATCATCGTGGTCAACCCGGCGATCCTCGGCCAGGCCGGCATGCCCGTGGCCGCGGTCGCCGCCGCGACCTGCTTCGCGGCCGGGGTGGCCAGCATCCTGATGGGGACTTTCGCCAATGTCCCCCTCGCGCTCGCGCCTGGCATGGGCCTCAACGCCTATTTCAGCTTCACCGTGGTGCAGGGCATGGGTGTGCCCTGGCCAGTGGCGCTCGGCTGCGTGCTGATCTCGGGCGTGGCCTTCCTGCTGCTCACCGCGGCCGGCATCCGCCAAATGATCCTCGCCGCGATTCCGCCGCACCTGCTCGCGGCGGTGGCGGGCGGTATCGGTCTGTTCATCGGTTTCATCGGCCTGAAGAACGCCGGCATCGTCGTCAACAACCCGGCGACCAGCGTTGCCCTCGGCGATCTCCACGCGCCACCTGCGATCCTGGCACTGATCGGGCTGGTCGCCATCGCGGTGCTGAGCGCCTGGCGGGTCAAAGGCGCGGTCCTGATCGGGATCGTCCTGACGACCCTGGTGGGCTGGGCGATCGGCATCGTCACCTTCACGCCCCAGCCTTATTCCGTCGCGGCCCTCACCGAGACGGCGTTCCGGCTTGATCTCGGCGGCGTGTTCGGGAGCGGCGGACGGCACGGGCTCGGCGTGCTCGAAATCCTCTTCGTCTTCCTGTTCGTCGACCTGTTCGACAATATCGGCACGCTGGTGGCAGTGACCAAGCGCGCCGGGCTGGTGGGCGCGGACGGCAAGATCCCGCGCCTCAATCGGATGCTCTTCACCGACGCGATCGCGACGATGATCGGCGCCTGCGCGGGCACCAGCACCGTCACCTCCTATGTCGAGAGCGCCGCAGGCGTGGAAGCGGGCGGGCGCACCGGGCTGACCGCGATCGTGACCGGATTGCTGTTCCTCGCCGCGATGTTCGTCGCGCCCTATGCGCAGCTCGTCCCGCTCGCCGCGACCGCGCCGGCGCTGATCATGGTCGGCGCGCTGATGATGTCGCCGCTGATCGAGGTGGCATGGGACGATCCCGAAGCGGCGATCCCCGCCTTCCTCACCGTCGCGATGATCCCGCTGACCTTCTCGATCGCCAATGGCCTCGCCTTCGGCATCACCGCCCACGCGTTGCTGAAACTGCTCCGCGGCAAGATCACCCGCACCGACTGGCTGCTGCTGGTGCTGGCTGCCCTGTTCGTCGTACGCTTCGCCTGGCTGGCGGTGGCATGAGGCGCCTTCTCCTGCTCGCCCTGATGCTCCTCGCCGCGCCGGCCGCTGCGCAGAAGCTCGACGCGACGCCTCGCACTGCCGTGATGACTGCCTTTCCGCCCGAATGGTATGCGATGGTCGGCGGCGTTTCGGCACCGGTCACCTATCAGGTGAACGGCCTCTCGATCTTGACCGGCACGATGGAAGGCAAACCGGTCATCCTGATCCAGAGCGGCGTATCGATGGTCAATGCGGCGATGACCACCCAGCTGCTGCTCGATCGCTTCGCGGTGAAGCGGATCATATTTTCGGGCATTGCGGGCGGCATCAATCCCGGCCTCGACATTGGCGATGTCGTCGTGCCCGAGCGCTGGAACCAATATATGGAGGTGTCGCTCGCTCGCGATACGCCAGGTGGCTGGGTGCCACCCGAACAGCGCCCGGCGGATTCGCTCCCCAATTACGGCATGATGTTTCCACGCGACGTGCGCGTCGGCAGCGCGACGGAGAAGCCGTTGCCGCGCCGCTGGTTCGTGGCTGATCCTGCTTTGCTCGATCTCGCCCGCAAGGTTGCGGTCGCGACGCCACTCGCGCGGTGCCTGCCGTCGAGCGCCGCGAGCGCCTGCCTTGTCAGGGCCCCGAAGATCGTGGTCGGTGGCGCCGGGATCAGCGGCTCGGCCTTTGCCGACAACGCCAGATACCGCGAATATCTCTTCGCGACCTTCCATGCCTCGGTGCTCGATATGGAAAGCGGCGCGGTGGCGCAGGTTGCCTTTGCCAATTCGGTGCCGTTCATTGCCTTTCGCAGCCTTTCCGATCTTGCCGGCGGCGATGCCGGGCCCAACCAGATGGTGACCTTCATGGCGCTCGCCTCGGGCAATTCAGCGACTGTCGTGCGCGCTTTCGTTGCCGGTCTTCCCGACTAGGATCATGACAGGCCGATGAACGATTCGGAAAAATCCCGATGCAGCATGAAGTAAGGAGCCTGCGCGGCATGGTGACCGCGCCGCACCACCGGGCGGCGCAGGCTGGGCTGGGCGTGCTCCAGGACGGCGGCAATGCGGTGGAGGCGGCGGTCGCGGTCGCCGCCTGCCTCGCTGTCGTCTATCCGCACATGACCGGGATTGGCGGCGATGGCTTCTGGCTGATCGCGGAGCCTGATGGCCGCACGCACGCGATCGACGCTTGCGGGGCTGCGGCGCAGACAGCCGATCTGTCGCTGTACGCGGGGCTGGACGCGATTCCGTGGCGCGGGCCGCTTGCGGCAAACACGGTGGCGGGAACGATCTCCGGCTGGGCGGCCGCGCTGGAAACGAACGGCGGCGGATTGCCGCTCAGCCGCTTGCTGGCTCCGGCCATTCAACACGCCCGGGACGGCGTGGTGGTAACGCGCGGCGGTGCGGACGTCGCAGCCGCAAAGGGCGCTGAACTGCGCGGACAGCCCGGGGCCTGGGCATCGATCTTCGAGCCTCAGGGCCGCCCGCTTGTCGAAGGTGAGGTCCTGCGCCAGCCAGCGCTTGCCGCGACCCTCACCCGGCTGGCCCGGGAAGGGCTGCAAAGCTTCTATGACGGCCCGCTCGCTCAGGCGATCGCGGCCGATCTCGTCAGCCTGGGCAGCCCGGTCTCGGCCGCTGATCTCGCCGCACACAGCGCGATCCGGCCATACCCGCTCAGCGTCAGCGTGGCGGATGCAACCCTGTTCAACACCGCACCGCCGACCCAGGGTCTTGCTTCGCTGCTGATCCTCGCCCTGTTCGACCGGCTCCACGCCACGGAAGCCGAGGGGTTCGATTATATCCACGGGTTGGTCGAGGCCACCAAACAGGCTTTCCTGTTCCGCGACCGCTATGTCGGCGATCCCGCCTATATGACGCTCGATCCGCAGGCGCTGCTCGATAACCCGACTGAGCTTGACGAGATGGCAAGCCGGATCGACCTCGACCGAGCCTTACCGTGGCCGCAGCCGGCCTCAGCCGGAGACACCTGCTGGTTCGGCGTGGCGGATGCGCAGGGTCGCGTCGTGAGTTGCATCCAGAGCACCTATTTCGAATTCGGATCGGGCGTGGTGCTGCCGCAGACTGGCATCACATGGCAAAATCGTGGCAGCAGCTTCCGGCTCGCTGAGAGCGGCTGGAACGCGCTCAGGCCGGGCCGCAAGCCCTTCCACACGCTCAACCCGGCGCTGGCGCGTTTCGATGACGGGCGGGTGATGGCCTATGGCACCATGGGCGGCGAGGGCCAGCCCCAGACCCAGGCCGCGATCTTCAGCCGCTATGCCCGCTACGGCATTGGCCTGCAGGAGGCGATCAGCCGCCCGCGCTGGCTGCTCGGCAAGACCTGGGGCGATTCCAGCACCAGCCTCAAGATGGAGGACCGTTTCGCGCTCGATCTCTATGAGGATTTGCGCGCCGCCGGGCATCAGGTTGAGCTGATGCCGGCTTTCACATCGACCATGGGCCATGCCGGCGCCATCGTGCGCCATCCGAATGGCGTGCTCGAAGGCGCAACTGACCCGCGCAGCGACGGGCAGGTGGCGGCGTGGTGACGGGAGGTGCCAGGGCGGTGGCGCGCTGCGATGCGCTCGGCGTTGCGCCCTACAGCGATATGGAGGGCGGCCTCTTCCGGGCCTGGCTGACGCCCGCCTTTGCCGCCGCGCATGAGGCGGTCGGCGGCTGGATGGCGGAGGCCGGGATGGCGGTCCGCACCGACGCGGCGACCAATCTGATCGGACGCTATGAGGGCAGCACGCCCGACGCGCCGGCGCTGCTGATCGGCAGCCATATCGACAGCGTGAACGATGCGGGTCGCTATGACGGGCCACTCGGGGTGATGCTCGGCATTGAATGCGTCGCGGCGCTCAATGCGGCGGGCAAGCGCCTGCCCTTCGCGATCGAGGTGATCGCGTTCGGCGATGAGGAGGGTTCGCGCTTTCCGGCGCCGATGCTGACCAGCCGGGCGGTCGCAGGCGCCTTCGAACCGGCGAGCCTCGCAGTCGTCGGCCGCGACGGGGTAACGGTGGGTCAGGCGCTGGCCGACAATCACTACACATCTGAACGGTTCGCCGAGGCAGTCCGCAAACCGGGTTCAGTCGTTGCCTATCTCGAAGCCCATATCGAGCAGGGGCCCGCCCTCGAAGCGGAAGGACTCGCAGTCGGCATCGTCACCGGCATCGCTGCGCAACTGCGCTACCGCGTCGTCATTGAGGGTATGGCGGGCCATGCGGGGACCACGTCGATGGCGCTCCGCCGCGATGCGCTGGCCGCGGCGGCTGAAGCTGTCCTCGCGGTTGAACGGATCGGCAGTGCGGGGCCCGACGATCTGGTCGCCACCGTCGGCCGGCTGGATGTCACGCCCGGCGCGGTGAACGTGATCCCCGGCCATGTCGATTTCTCGCTCGACATCCGAGCGCTCGATCACGCCGTCCGCGATGCCGCCGCGGAGGCGATCCTCGTCGAACTGAAGACGATCGGCGCGCGACGGGGGGTCGGGCTGGTCGCGAAGCGGGTGCACCAGCTCTCCGCCTGTCCGTGCGATCCGACGCTGATGGGCCTGCTCGCCGCGGCCATGGCGGACGAAGGCTTGCCCGAGCGCCGCTTGGCGAGCGGCGCGGGCCATGATGCGATGGTGATGGCGTCGCTCTGCCCGACCGCTATGCTGTTCATCCGCTGCGCCGGCGGCATCAGCCACAATCCGGCCGAGGCGGTTAAAGTGGCGGATGTGGAGATCGCGCTCAGGGTGATGCTCGGCTTCATCGACAAGCTTGGAGAGACTTTTGACGCCTGACCTGTTCGGAGAGATCGATCCGCCCCAGCGGCTGCTGATGGGCCCTGGCCCGGTCAACGCGCATCCCCGCGTGTTGCGCGCGATGTCGGCGGATCTGCTCGGCCAGTTCGATCCCGAAATGACCGCCTATATGAACCAGGTCATGGCGCTGTACCGCCCGATCTTCGGCACGGCGAACCATTGGACCTTCCTGATCGACGGCACCGCGCGGGCAGCGATCGAGGCGGCGCTGGTCAGCCTGATCGCGCCGGGCGACACCGTGCTGATCGTCAATTTCGGGCGTTTCGGGTTGTTGCTGCGCGAGATCGTCGAGCGGATCGGCGGGGTGATCGAAACCGTCGACGCGCCCTGGGGCGAGGTGGTGCCGATGGAGGCAATTGCCGCCGCGATCGAGCGGACTGGGCCGAAGGTGGTTGCCGCCGTGCATGGCGACACTTCGACGACGATGGCGCAGCCGCTCGCCGGGCTTGGCGCCTTGTGCCGCGCGGCGGGCGCCCTTTCCTATCTCGATGCGACCGCGACGATTGGCGGCATGGCGATCGAGGCTGATCTGTGGGGCGTCGATGTGGTCACGGGCGGCCTGCAGAAATGCCTGGGCGGGCCATCGGGTTCGGCGCCGATCACCATATCGGATCGCGCGGCCGAGCACATCGCGTCTCGCCGGCATGTCGAAAAGGGCATCGTCCGCGACGATATCGCCAATGGGTCGGGCGCGCGGATCGGCTCCAATTATTTCGACCTCGCCATGGTGATGGATTATTGGTCCGAGAAGCGGCTCAACCATCATACCGAGGCGACGACGATGCTCTACGGCGCGCGCGAATGTGCACGCGTGGCGCTCGGCGAGGGGCTGGAAGCGCGCTTCGCCCGCCATGCGGCGGCGGGCCGCGCGGTCGTTGCCGGGGCGCGGGCGATGGGGCTCACCGTGTTCGGCGATGACACGCACCGGATGACCAATGTGACCGGCATCCGGATTCCGGCCGGCGTCGATGGCGAGGCGGTGCGGCGGCGGATGCGCGAGGATTTCGAGATCGAGATCGGCGCCGCCTTCGGGCCGCTACAGGGGAAGATCTGGCGGATCGGCGCGATGGGATACAATGCCATGAAGCACAAAGTGGCGATCACGCTCGGTGCGCTCGAGGCGGTGTTGCGGGCGGAAGGGTTCGCGACCCCTGCCGGCGCGGGCGTGGATGCCGCGCTGGAGGCGTGGAAGGAATGAGCCGCGATCTCGTCGGTTACGGGCCCACGCCACCCGATGCCCGCTGGCCCAATGGCGCGCGGATCGCGGTGAACTTCGTCGTCAATTACGAGGAGGGCGCCGAAAATAGCGTCCTCAACGGGGACAAAGGCTCCGAAGCGTTCCTATCGGAAATGGTCGGTGCAGCCTCGCATCCCGCCCGCGCAATGGCGATGGAGAGCCTCTACGAATATGGCAGCCGCGCCGGTTTCTGGCGGCTCCACCGGCTGTTCACCGAACGCCAGGTGCCGATCACCATCTTCGGCGTGGCGGCGGCGATGGAGATGAACCCGGCTGCCGTCGAAGCGATGCTCAAGGCCGATTGGGAAATCGCCAGCCACGGCTATCGCTGGATCGACTATCAATATGTGCCTGAGGACATTGAGCGCGAGCATGTCGCCAGGGCGATCGCGCTGCACACGCAGCTCACCGGCACGCGCCCGCTTGGCTGGTACCAGGGCCGCACCTCGCCCAACACAGCGCGGATCGTCGCTGAGGAAGGCGGGTTTCTCTACGACGCCGACAGCTATGCCGATGATCTGCCTTATTATGATCGCCGGCACGGCCGCGCGCAGCTGATTATGCCCTATTCGCTCGACGCAAACGACATGAAGATGGTCGCGCTCAACGGCTTTACGGAGGGCGTCCAGTTCTTCCGCTATCTGGTCGACAGCTTCGAACAGCTGAAGGCGGAGGGCGGGCGGATGATGTCGATCGGCCTGCACGGCCGCATCGCCGGCCGGCCCGGCCGCGCGGTCGCTGTGGCGCAGTTCCTCGACCATGTCATCGACAGCGGCGAGGCCTGGATCGCACGTCGCATCGATATCGCCCGGCACTGGATGGAGACGCACCCCGCATGATCATCGACGATCCCGCTGTTCTGGCTGAAGTGACCGCCGCGTTTCATGAGTATGAACGCGCGTTGATGGCTGACGATGTGCCGGCGATGGACCGGCTGTTCGCCGATGCACCTACCACGGTGCGCTACGGCGTCGGTGAAGTCCTGTACGGCGCCGATGCAATCCGCGAATTCCGCAAAGGCCGTGGCGGCTCGCCGCGGCGGCGGCTTGGCCGTGTCGCGATCACCACCTATGGCGACAGCTTCGCGACCGCCAATGCCGAGTTCTTCCGCGAGCGCAGCGAACGGCGCGGCCGGCAGAGCCAGACCTGGGTGAAGTTCGCCGATGGCTGGAAGGTCGTGTCCGCCCATGTCTCGATCGAGGGATCGACTTCGTGATCATCGATACCGATCCTGACGCCTTTATCCGTCACTATGGCGGGCTGTTCGAGCACAGTCCCTGGGTGGTGATGCGCGCCGCCGCGCGGCTGCCTTTGGCCGATGTGCATAGCGGCCTGATGGCGGTGGTTAACGAGGCGTCGCCCGAGGACCAGCTCAAGCTGATCCGCGCCCATCCCGAGCTCGCCGGCAAGGCAGCGATAGACCGCACGCTCACCGCCGAATCCGCCGCCGAACAGGCTTCGGCCGGGCTCGATCGGCTGACGCCTGAGGAATATGCCCGTTTCCACGAACTGAACGCAGCCTATCGCGCCCGCTTCGATTTCCCTTTCATCATCTGCGTGCGGTTGACCGACAAGGCCGGCATCCTCGCCGCGATGGAGGAGCGGCTCGGCAATGATCGCGACACCGAGATCGCAACCGCCATCGCGGAGATCGGCAAGATCACGGCGCTTCGCCTCAAGGATCTGGTATGAATACGCTTTCCACCCATGTGCTCGACACGATGCATGGGCGGCCAGCGGCTGGCCTCGCCCTGGCGCTGATCGGCCCGCATGGCGAGATCGCGCGCGGCACGACCAATGTCGATGGCCGATGCCCGGATCTGATGCAGGATGGCCTTGCGCCAGGGCGCTACGCGATCCGTTTCGCGGTGGCGGACTATTTTCGCGGCCTTGGCGTCGCCTTACCTAACCCGCCGTTTCTCGATGACGTGACGGTCGATTTCGGCATCGCACCGGATGGCGGGCATTATCATGTGCCGCTGCTCGTCTCGCCCTATGGCTATTCAACCTATCGGGGCAGCTGACCCATGACGATCGACCTTGCTGAATGGCTCAATCTCGCGATCAGATGGCTGCATCTGACGGCGGGCATCGCCTGGATCGGCTCGTCCTTCTATTTCATATGGCTCGACAATCACCTGACGGCGCCGGCCAGCGGCGAAGCCTCGGGCGAGCTCTGGGCGGTCCATGGCGGCGGATTCTATCACAACCAGAAATACCAGGTGGCGCCGAGCACGATGCCGGACCGACTGCACTGGTTCAAATGGGAGGCCTATTTCACCTGGATCAGCGGCTTTTCGCTGCTGGTGCTGGTCTATTATGTCGGCGCGCAAAGCTTCCTGATCGATCAGGCAAAGGCGGCGCTGAGCCCGGCCGAAGCCATCGCGATCGGCCTCGCGGCGTTGGTGGTCGGCTGGTTGTTCTACGACCTGCTGTGCCGTTCGCCGCTGGGCAACAACAACCGGCTGCTCGGTGCGGTGTGGTTCGGCTTTCTGCTCGTCGCGGCGATCCTGCTCGATCGAGTGTTCAATGCGCGCGCGGCGTACATGCATATCGGCGCGATCATCGGCTCGGTGATGGTCGGCAATGTGTTCTTCGTCATCATCCCCAATCAGCGCAAAGTGGTCGCCGATCTGATCGCCGGGCGCACGCCCGATCCGGCGCTGGGCAAGGCGGCGAAGCAGCGGTCGCTGCACAACAACTACATGACGCTGCCGGTGCTGTTCATCATGATCAGCCATCATTATCCGATGACCTATGGTGCCGAGCGTCCCTGGCTGGTGCTCGCGCTGCTCGGGCTGACCGGCGTGGCTGTCCGTCATGTGTTCAACCTGCGCCATCGCGGGCAGGAAACGGCGCCAGCCATGGTCCTGGCAACCGCTCTGGCCCTCGCCAGCGTCACCTATGTGTCGCTGGAGAAGAGCGGCGGCGCGCCCGCGTCGACGGCTCAGCAGAATCCCGCCTTTGCCGACATCCAGCCCATATTGGCGACGCATTGCGCGGCCTGCCACAGCCTGCACCCTACCAATGCCGCCTTCACCTCGCCGCCGCTTGGCGTGATGCTGGATAGCTACGAGCATGTCCGCGCCGCGTCGCCGCGGATCAAGGCGGTGGCGGTCGATGCCGAGATCATGCCGCTAGGCAACACAACCGGCATGACCAAGGCCGAGCGCCAGAAGCTCGGCGCCTGGATCGCAGCGGGAACGCCGCGATGATACGCTTCCTCCTCGACGACACGATGATTGAGCTCGAGGTGGCGGCTACCGCCAGCGTGCTCGATCTGCTCCGCTACGATCTGCGCCGCACCGGCACCAAGGAAGGCTGTGCCGAGGGCGATTGCGGCGCGTGTACGGTGCTGCTCGGCGAACTGGACGGCGATCGGGTCGCCTGGCGCGCCGTCAATGCCTGCATTCTTTTCGCGCCCATGCTTCACGGCAAGGCGCTGCGCACCGTCGAGAGCCTGTCGGCGGGTGGCGCGCTTCACCCTGTGCAGCGCGAGATGGTCGAGCGCCACGGGTCGCAATGCGGCTTCTGCACGCCGGGTTTCGTCATGTCGCTCTATGGACGCAGCATCGGCGCGCTCGGCACCCAGGGTGAGCCGGTGGCGGACGTGATCGCAGGCAATCTCTGCCGTTGCACCGGCTATGGTCCGATCCTCGATGCGGGCGAAGCCGTGCCGCCATCCGCCACCGACGACAGCGCCATCGCGGCCGTGCTACGCGGGATATCGAGCGCGGCGCGGGGCGAAGGCTGGTTTGCGCCGCGCGCTTCCGACGATCTGGCCGCGTTGCTGGTCGAGCATCCCGACGCCAGGATCGTCGCGGGTGCGACTGATGTCGGGCTGTGGGTCACCAAACAGCACCGCGATCTCGGGACTGTGATCTTCATCAGCGACGTAGCCGATCTCAAGACGATCGAGGAGGATCAGCAAGGCCTCACCCTCGGCGCTGGTGTTCGCTATTCCGAGGCGAAAGCGGCGCTCGCGCGGCTGCATCCCGATCTCGGCGAGCTGGTCCGCCGCATCGGCGGCCTGCAGGTGCGCAATGCCGGCACGATCGGCGGCAATATCGCCAATGGCTCGCCGATCGGCGACATGCCGCCGGCGCTGATCGCGCTCGGCGCGACGCTGACGCTCAGGCGCGGTGATACGCGGCGGACAATACCGCTCGAAAGCTTCTTCAAAAGCTATGGCGCGCAGGATCGCGCGCCTGGCGAGTTCGTCGAAAGCCTCCACATCCCGGGCCCGGCGTCCGACACGATCGTCAGCATCGTCAAGCTGTCGAAGCGGTTCGACAGTGACATTTCGGCTGTGTGCGGCGCCTTGGCGATCACTGTCGTGGATGGCCAGGTGACAACCGCCCGGATCGCCTTTGGCGGCATGGCCGGCATCCCGGCACGGGCGTCAGCTTGCGAGGCTGCATTGATTGGTCAAAGCTGGTCAGAGGCTACAGTCGAGGCCGCCGCGCAGGCGCTGGTATTGGATTACACACCGCTGACGGACGTACGCGGTTCCAGCGCCTATCGGCAGGCGGTCGCAGGCAATTTGTTGCGTCGCTTATGGGCGCACTATGCGAACCCGGAGGAACCGGTCAGCGTGTTGAGCGAGGCGCTCTCCGGTGGCTGATGTCGATCTCCCCCGGCCGGGAGCGGTCAACCAGCCGCTTCGCCATGACAGCGCGGTCGAGCATGTTGCGGGCCAGGCGCGCTATGTCGATGATATGCCCGAGGCACCGGGGCTGCTGCATCTCGCATTCGGTCTGGCGACCGACGGCCATGCAAAGCTGCTCTCGCTCGATCTGGAAGCCGTCCGCGCGGCGCCGGGCGTGGTGATGGTGCTGACCGCCGCCGATATCCCGGGCGTCAACGATGTCAGCCCGGTCAAGGGCGACGACAAGCTCTTCGCCGAGGACGAGATCCTCTACCCAGGCCAGCCCCTGTTCGTCGTCGCCGCCAATAGTGTCGGCGCGGCGCGGCGTGCGGCGCGGCTGGGCAAGGCTGAGGTCGAGCCGCTGCCGGCGCTCGTGACGATCAAGCAGGCGCTGATGGCAGGATCGGCGATCGAGGACACTCAGTTCATGGCGCGCGGCGATGCCCCCGCCGCGCTCGCTGCCGCGCCACACCGGCTGACCGGCGCGCTGGAAATGGGCGGACAGGAGCATTTCTACCTCGAAGGCCAGGCAGCGCTCGCGACGCCCGGCGAGGGTGGCCAGCTGCATGTCCTGTCCTCGACTCAGCATCCAAGCGAAGTGCAGCATCTCATCGCCAAGGTGCTGAACCTTTCCCATGCCGATGTGACGGTCGAGGTGCGCCGCATGGGCGGCGCGTTCGGCGGCAAGGAGACCCAGGCCGCAGCCTATGCCGTCGCCTGCGCGCTGGTCGCGGCGAAGACGGGCCGGCCGGCCAAGATCCGCGCCGACCGCGACGACGATATGGCGATGACGGGCAAGCGCCACGAATTCGCGGTCCGCTATGATGTCGGTTTCGACGATGCGGGCCGGATTCAGGGAATCAGGATCGAACTCGCCTCACGCTGCGGCGCGACCGCTGATCTGTCCTCGGCAATCAACGACCGGGCGATGTTCCATGCGGACAATTGCTATTGGCTGCCGGCGGTCGAGATCGTCAGCCACCGGCTGAAGACCCACACCGTTTCCAATACGGCGTTTCGCGGTTTCGGCGGGCCGCAGGGCATGATGGCGATCGAGCGGGTAATGGATGCCATCGCCGCCGCGCGTGGGCTTGATCCGCTCGCGGTGCGCTGGGCCAATCTCTACGCGCCGGGCCGGGACATCACGCCCTATCATATGCGCGTCGAGGACAATGTCGCGCCGGAGCTGATCGAGGAACTGGCCGAGCGGACCGATTATGAGGCGCGCCGCGCGGCGGTGGCAGCGTTCAACGCCAGCCACCGGGTCCTGAAAAAGGGGCTTGCGCTGACGCCGGTCAAATTCGGCATCAGCTTCACCACCACGCATCTCAACCAGGCGGGCGCGCTGGTGCTGCTTCACGCCGATGGCTCGATCCAGCTCAACCATGGCGGCACCGAGATGGGCCAGGGCCTGATGGTGAAGGTCGCGCAGATCGTCGCCGATGTCTTCGCGGTGCCGATCGACCGGGTGCGCGTCACCGCCACGCGGACTGACAAGGTGCCCAACACGTCCGCAACGGCTGCCTCATCGGGTGCCGATCTGAACGGCATGGCTGCGTTCAATGCCGCGCAACAGATTCGTGTGCGGCTGGCCGATTTCGCCGCTGCGAAATTCGGCGGTTCGCCCGATGCGGTGCAGTTCACCCGCAACGGTGTTGTCGCGAATGGCGAGCTGGTCCCGTTCGAAACCCTGTGCCGGATGGCGCATCTCGGCCGCATCTCGCTCTCCTCGACCGGCTTCTACGCGACGCCGAAGATCGAATATGACAGGACGACTCATAGCGGCCGGCCCTTCCTCTATTTCGCTTACGGCGCGGCACTGTCGGAGGTCGTGATCGACACGCTCACCGGCGAACACCGGGTGCTTGCGGTCGATATCCTCCATGATGTCGGCCACTCGCTGAATCCGGCGATCGACCTTGGCCAGGTCGAGGGCGGCTTCGTCCAGGGGATGGGCTGGCTGACCACCGAAGAGCTTGTTTACGATGCGCGCGGGCGGCTGCTCACCCATGCGCCCTCGACCTACAAGATCCCGACCGCGAGCGACCGGCCGCGCCGGATGGACATAAAGCTCTGGGAACGCGGGCGGAATGCCGAGGCGACGATCCACCGTTCCAAGGCAGTCGGCGAGCCGCCCTTCATGCTCGCCATCTCGGTCTTCTCCGCGCTGACCCAGGCAGTGGCCGCCGCAGCGCCCGGCAAAGGCTTGCCGAAGCTCGACGCACCGGCGACGCCGGAACGGCTCCTTGCCGCGATTGAAGAGCTGAAGGCGCGCGATGACTGACTGGGCCGATACGGCGCGGGCGGCCCTGGCACGAGAACCGACCGCGCTGGTGACGATTCTCGCCACCGAAGGCTCGGCGCCGCGCGGCGCCGGTGCGCGGATGGTGGTGACCGCCGATGCGCTCCACGGCACGATCGGCGGCGGGGCGCTCGAATATCGCGTTGCCGAGCAGGCGCGCGCGATCCTCGATCTGCCGCCGGGCAGCTGGCGGGTTCAGGACTATCCGCTCGGGCCGTTGCTCGGCCAATGCTGTGGCGGCCGGGTGCGGCTGTTGGTCGAGCGGCTTGATGCGGACGCGGGCGCGTGGATTGCGAGCTTAGAGGCCGGCGAGGCCGTCGTAGCGAGACTCGATACGAGCGCAGTCCACCGTACGCCCTTCCCCGGCGAAGGCCGGGGTCCAGTTACGCGCGGCCCGATACTGGATCCCGGCCTTCGCCGGGAAAGGCTTATCGCACGGGGACCACTGCCTGAAGCCGGAACCGAATTCCTCGAACCCGTCGAAACCACCGGCACGTCGCTGATCCTGTTCGGCGCCGGCCATGTCGGCCGCGCGATTGCATCTCGGCTACCCGGCCTGCCCTTTCACTTCGCATGGTTCGACACCCGGGCGGATATGGCCGAAACAGCAGGCGTGATGCTGGAAACCGAAGAAGCGATGGTCGCCTGCGCAGGTGCTGCCGCGTCCGACGCGGCGGTCGTGATCGTAACTCATGATCACGCGCTTGATTACCGCCTGTCTGCAGCGGCGCTGTCCGGCAAGGCGGCGTTTGTCGGCCTGATCGGCTCGCAGACCAAACGTGCGCGTTTCGTCTCGCGGCTGCAGGCGGACGGGATCGACCATGATCGTCTGATCTGTCCGATCGGCCTGCCCGGCATCACCGGCAAGGAGCCTGGGGTGATCGCCGTCGCGACCCTTGCCCAGCTTCTGACGATCGCGCGATGAGTCTCACCGCCTTCCGCGCCGAACTGCTGAGCGTTCCGGAGGACCCGGCGCAGATGGGCGATGCGGCAGTCCGGCACCACGCCGATGGCCTGCTCGTGGTCGAGGACGGAATCGTGGTCGCGTTCGGCGATCATGCCGATCTCGCGCCGCGCTTTGCCGATGTACCCGTCGAGCATCTGCCCGGGCTTATCGTGCCCGGTTTCGTCGACACGCATATCCATTACCCGCAGACCGATCGCATCGCCGCTTATGGCAGCCAGCTTCTCGAATGGCTCGAGCATCACATATTCCCGGCCGAGGCGGCCTTTGCCGATCGCGGCCATGCCGATCGGGTCGCCGGCTTTTTCCTCGACGAATTGCTGCGCAACGGCACGACGAGTGCGCTCGTCTTCGCGACTGTCCATGCCCAGTCGGTCGATGCCCTGTTCGAGGCGGCGCTGGCGCGGAATATGCGGATCGTCTCCGGCAAAGTGCTGATGGATCTGGGGCCGGAAACGCTCCACGACAGCGTCGAAAGCGGGTGTGCCGAGACTGAATCGCTGATCGCACGGTGGCGCGGGCGCGGGCGGCTTGGCTATGCGGTGACGCCGCGATTCGCGCTCACCTCTTCCGATGCGCAGCTGGCCGGTGCGGGTGCCCTGCTTGCCGCACATCCCGACATATTGATGCACACGCATCTCGCCGAGAATCGCGACGAGATCGCCGCCGTCACGGCGCGCTTCTCCAGCGCTCGCGATTATCTGGACGTCTATGACCGGTTCGGGCTGGTCGGCCCGCGCTCGGTCTTCGCGCATTGCATCCATATGGATGACCGCGCGCTGGCACGCATGGGCGAGGCGGGTGCTTCGATCGCCTTTTGCCCGACGAGCAACCTGTTCCTCGGATCGGGCCTGTTCGATCTCGCCCGCGCCGATGCGCACGGCGTGAAGGTCGGTATCGGGACCGATGTTGGCGCCGGGACGAGCTTCTCGATGTTGGCGACGCTCGGCGAGGCGTACAAGGTCGGTCAGATGCGCGGCGTCAGCCTCGATCCATTCCGGGCGCTGTACCTCGCGACCGCGGGCGGCGCGCGGACGCTTGGGCTGGGCGATCGGATCGGCGGGCTGCAGCCCGGGCAAGAGGCGGATTTCGTCGTGCTCGACTGCGCCGCCACGCCGCTGCTCGCACGGCGGACCGCCGGGGCGACGCTGCGCGACCGTCTGTTCGCTTTGCAGATATTGGGCGATGATCGGGCGGTTGCGCACAGCTTTGTCGCAGGCCGCCTAGCCTATTCGCGCGAGTAGGGCGCGGGCCTTCATTTTCCCTGTTCCTGGGCGATTAACAGGGAAAGAACAGGGAAGATTTTATTTTTTGGCCCGATTTCGCCTCTTTTCGGGGGTTTTTTAGGAAATTTTACGAAAGGTTTTCAGTATCTTATTGTCAACTTTCCCTGTTATTCGATAACAGGGAAAAGCTGCGGGCGGAACAGGGAAGGCCGCGCCCGTAACAGGGAAAGAACAGGGAAGGACGAAGCGCCGAGGTTTCGACCGTCATGTGAAAGAGCGCGGCGAGGGTTTTACGCCCCGCCTGGTTCGCACAATGCGGTGATTCGGATCGCAGTTGAATCAATGTACGAAACGCGGGGAAGGCTGCGTCGACAGCAATGCCTTATCCGCGCGGCTCGAGCAGGCCTTCGAACAGCGGGACGACCTTGCCGGCTCGTTCGCGCTCGAAATCGCGCGGATGGAGGAAATGATCGGCGAACCAGGGATGCTGCACGGGATCGAACGCAGCTTTCAGCCAGTCGATCGTCGCCCGCACCGCCGGCGAATGCCGCGCCTCGGCATGATAATAATACCAGAGGTCGAACCGCATCGGCAGGGGCACGTCGAGCGGGATGATGTTCTTCGATATCGAACGCAGATAGGTCGGCAGTGCGGCGATGCCCGCGCCGTTGACCACCGCCCAGAACACCGACAGCCCCGAATTCGATCGCATCGGCATGAAATCATCGGGCCATTCAGAACCGACCAGGAATTTGATCAGCCCCGGGTTGAGCCCCGGCCCGCTTTGCTCGACGAACTGGTGCTCGCGAAATTGATCCAACGAAGTCAGCAGGCCCTTACGCCGGATATAGGCCTCGGACGCGAACAGCGAATAATGGATCGTCGCCAGCCGGGCCCGCACAAGATCGGGGCGTTGCGGCGCGTCGAAGGCGATGCCGACATCGACCCGGTCGCTGCGGTCGCGGGCGACATCATAGTCGAGCTGAAGCGACACGGTCAGGTCGGAGAGCTGGGGGAAAAGGGCACTGAGGCGCGGCGTCAGCCACAGGCTGCCCAGCCCTTCGGTGCAACCGATCGTGAGCTCGCCGGGATGGATCAGCACATTCGCCTCGCCGTCCCCTTCTACCGCGAGCGCGGCGCCTGCCATCTCGCGTGCGGCGCGCGCCAGCATCAGGCCGATATCGGTCGGAACGACGCCGCTGCGCGATCGTCCCAGCAACTTGGTTCCAATCCGACTTTCGAGTCGTTCGATACGGCGGCGTAACGTATTGAGCGAGAGCCGCGAACTTTCGGCGGCAGAGCGGAAACTCTGATGATCGGTGACCAGCAGCAGTGCCCGCAAATCGTCCCAATCAAGGTCACGGGCAAGCGTACGGACATGACTGGCGTTCCAAGGCGGAACACCATGATCTGGATTTTGGATCGCAGCCGGATGCTTGCTCGCCATTACACTCCTGTCTGAGTGTAACCTTAACAGCCGGAGTGGTAAAATGCGAGCACAGCTGCACACGCGCAATTCCAATAGCTTCGGACGGTTGCGCATTTCCGAAAAGGTCGAACGCACATTGGCGCGCGCGGCGATTCCACCCGTTTCACGAGTCGCGACTGATGCCGAAATCGAATCGGTGCTCGAAAGGGCGGGCCGTCTTTTCCCGGTCGCGCCGTTCGCTGCGGTCAAGCGGATGCGCGCGCGCAATCCCGCCATTATCCGGGTGATCGAAGGCGTCAGCGATTGCGACGAACCAACGATGATCGCGTATCTGCCGCTGTCGGTGGAAGGCGCTGAGCGGTTGCTTGACGGAACCCTCAACGGCCGCGACCCAAAGCCTGAATGGATCGTCGCCGAGCATGAGATTCCTACCGCCGTCTATATCTGGATGACCTGGACGCCGGGCCGACTGGCGCGAGCGCTTCCGGCCATGGCGGAGATATTTTCAGACCTGGTGCCCGATGGCTGCGCCCTGTTCTCGCGCGCGGTGACTGCCCATGCCGAGCGTCTCAATGCCGCGATGGGATTCCTGCCCGCACACAAGATCTACCCCGGTGCGCCCGACTGGCTGCTCGTGATGCTGCCCCAAGGCGAGATGGCGCCAGTGCGGAAAGCGATTCCGGCGCCTGCGCCCAAGATCGAGGTGCGCCCGGTGCGTTCCTTCGACGACATGGCGATGATTTTCGCTGTGCGGTCAGCGACCTATATCAGCGAGCAGTTCTGCCTCTATTCGGAGGAATTCGACGGCAATGATTTTTGCGCGACGCATCTGATCGGCTTTATCGACGGCGATCCGGCGGGCTGCATCCGGCTGCGCTATTTCGGCGATTTCGTGAAGGTCGAGCGCCTCGCCGTGCGGCGTGAATATCGCCGCAGCCGACTCGCGTTCAAACTGGTGCGCGAAGCGCTGGCACTGGCGCGGCAAAAAGGCTTCCACCGCTTTTATGGTCATTCGCGGATCGATCTGGTCCCGTTCTGGCGGATGTTCGGCTTCCGCGCGATGACGGATCGCGGCGTGTTCAAATTCGCTGATGTCGAATATCGCGAGATCGAGCTGAACGGGGAAGCCGCCGCCGATCGCATCTGTATCGGTGACGATCCGATGGTGACGATTCGCCCCGAAGGCGCCTGGGACGAACCCGGCCCGCTCGAGCTCTCCAACCTGCGTCCGAGCCGGGCCAGCTTTTTCCAGGATATGCGGACGGTCAGCCACAGCGCTCATTGAGGACGGGGATATCTGCCCAGGCGGTGATCAGAGGAAGAAAACCCCCTCGATCACCGTCACGCAGGTGCCGCCGAGGATGACGCGCTCGCCGTCGAGGCAGCACGTCAGCCGCCCGCCGCGCTTGCTCGCCTGCCAGGCGGTGAAATGGTCGCGGCCGAGACGCTTCGCCCAATAGGGTACGATCACGGCATGGGCTGAGCCGGTCACCGGGTCCTCGTCGATCCCCGCGCCGGGGGCGAAGGCGCGGCTGATGATGTCGGTCTTGTCGCCCGGTGCGGTGACGATCGTCAGCAGATCGCCCAGCGCGGCGAGCGCGCGGAAATCGGGTTCGAGCGCACGGACCTGGTCGGCGGTTTCGAGCACGATCACGCCGTAACGCGCCGGATGCCAGAGCGTCTCGACCACGCTCGCAACGCCGAGCGCCGCGACGATCTCCGGCAGGGGCTTCGGGCTGGGGCTCCAGGCGGGCAGCGCCAGTTCATAGCCTTTGCCCGCGCGCGCCACTTCGAGCACGCCGGCCTTGCGGGTGCGGAAGCGAACCATCTCGCGGTCGGGATCGCTCGACAATATGAAATGCCCGCTCGCCAGCGTGGCATGGCCGCACATCACCACCTCGCTGGTTGGCGTGAACCAGCGCAGTTCGAAGTCAGCCGCACCGCTCTCGTCGGGGATGACGAAGGCAGTTTCGGACAGATTGTTCTCGGCACCGATCGCCAGGAGAATCGCATCGTCGAGCCACGCCGTGAGCGGAATCACCGCTGCCGGATTGCCCTCGAACGGCTGTGAGGCAAAGGCGTCGATCTGGGCAAAGGGGAGCCTCATATCCGCTTTCCGAACCAATGCGGGGTGACGTCCGCCTCGATCAGCGGATTGTCGGTGTCGATCTGGCCTTCGGGGTCGAGATGGATCAGGATTTCGACCTTGGGGAATTGCTGGCGGATCTTCGCCTCGACGGCATCCATCACGACATGGGCTTCGGCGATGGTCATCTCGGGCGCGACATGGATATGGAATTGCGCGAAATCATGGCTGCCCGAACGGCGGGTGCGGAAATCATGGATGCCGCGCAGCTCGGGATGCTGGGCGGCGAGTTCGATGAAGCGCGCGCGCTCCTCCTCGGGCCATTCCTTGTCCATCAGCTGATCGATCGCGTTGCTCGACGCGCGGAACGCGCCAAAGGCAAGCCACGCCGCAATGACGATGCCGAACATCGGATCGGCGCCGCGCAGGCCGAAGGACTGCTCGAGTATCAGCGCAACGATCACTGATCCGTTGAGCAGCACGTCCGACTGATAATGGACATTGTCCGCCATGATCGCGACGGAGCCGGTGCGGCGGATGATGCGGCGCTGATAAGCAAGCAGCATGAGGGTCGCGAGGATCGCGGCGATCGATACACCGATGCCGAGCTGCGCGTCATGGGTCGGCGCCGAACTGCCCAAAGCCATGACCGCGCGCCAGGCGATGCCGGCGGCGGAGGCGGTGATCAGCATGACCTGGAACAGCGCCGCGAGCGCCTCAGCCTTGCCATGGCCGAAGCGGTGATCATGATCGGCCGGTGTGGCGGCGAGCCGCACCCCGTAGAGCGTGACGAGCGAAGCGAGCAGATCGAGTCCGGTATCGGCCAGCGAGCCCAGCATCGCCACCGAAGCGGTCTGCCAGGCGGCGAACCCCTTCAACAGCAGCAGGAAGCACGCCATGCCAACGCTCGCGAGCGCGGCGCGCACGACATAGGGAATGGCGCGGCGCTGGTCCTCGGTCACGGGTAGAGCAAGCCTTCGCTCCAGCCCCCCTCTGACCCGCCGACACCGTCGCGCACGAACAGGCGGCGCTCGTGAAGCCGGTGTTCGCGGTCCTGCCAGAATTCGATTCGGGTCGGCGTCAGCCGGTATCCGCCCCAATGCGCCGGCCGCGGTACCGGGCCGCCGTCGAAGCGCGCCTGCACCTCGGCGAAACGCGACTCGAAGGTCGCGCGGGAATCGAGCGGGCGCGACTGGTCCGAGGCCCAGGCGCCAAGCTGCGAATCCCGGCTGCGGCTCGCGAAATAGGCATCGGCCTCGGTGTCGCTCACCACGCCAAGCGGGCCTTCGATCCGCACCTGCCGGCGCAGCGACTTCCAGTGGAAGAGCAAGGCGGCCTGAGGATTGGCGGCGATGTCGGCCGCCTTGCGGCTCTGCTGGTTGGTGTAGAAGACGAACCCGTCCGGCCCATGCCCCTTGAGCAGCACCATCCGCACCGCCGGCCGTCCCTCGGCGTCAGCGGTGGCGAGCGCCATCGCGTTGGAGTCGTTGAGCTCGGTCTCCCGGGCCTCGGCGAACCACGCGTTGAACAGCGTGAAGGGGTTGGTCTCTGGCATGCCCCGCGCTTTACGGTTCCGCCTGCCCGGTGTCGAGAAACGGAACGAGTCCGCCGCTTGAGGATTGAATCGGCCAGCCGGGAATCGGGGCAACAAAGGAATCGCGAATGGCCGCACGCGCCTATTGGCAGGGACAGATCAGGCTGGCGCTCGTCTCGATCCCGGTCGAGATCTACACCGCCACCAAATCGGGCGCCCAGATCAGCTTCAAGCAGATCCATGAGCCGACCGGGAAGCCGATCCATTACGAAAAGGTCGTCACCGGCATCGGCCCGGTCGATACCGATGAGATCATGAAGGGCTTCGAATATGAGAAGGGCGAGTTCGTCCTGCTCGAACAGGACGAGATCGATGCGGTAAAGCTCGAATCGAAGAAGACGCTTGAGCTCACCCAGTTCGTCGATGCGAGTGAGATCGACGTGCTCTATTATGAGAAGCCCTATTTCGTCGTACCCGCCGACGATCTGGCCGAAGAAGCCTTCATCGTGCTGCGCGAGGCGCTTCGGCGGAGCAAGAAGGTCGGGCTCGGCCAGCTCGCGATGCGCGGCCGCGAATATGTGGTGAGTCTGAAGCCTTGCGGGCGCGGCATGGTGCTCGAGACGCTGCGTTATGCCGATGAGGTCAACAAGGCGCAGGGCTATTTCCGCGACATCCCCGATTCCAAGCCCGACGAGGATCTGATGGAGCTCGCCCAGGCGCTGATCGAGAAGAAGACCGGCGCCTTCCATCCCCAGGATTTCCACGATCGCTATGTCGATGCGCTGAAGGACCTGGTCGAGCGCAAGCGCAAGGCCAAAGGCCGCAAGATCATCGAGGACACCAGCGACGAGCCGACGGGGCGCTCGGGTTCGAACGTCGTCGATCTGATGGCGGCGCTCAAGAAATCGATGGAGAAGCCGGGCGCGACCCCCGCGCAGGAGAGGAGCGTGACGACCACGAAGAAGACGGCGACGAAGAAGTCGCCCGCCCGGGCGGCACCCGTAAAGAAGCCGGTGGCGAAGAAACGTGCCTGATCGCGATCCGCTCGCTGTCTACAACGCCAAGCGGGATTTCGCCCGGACGGCGGAACCGGCGGGCACGCTCGCACCCGGACACGGCAACAGCTTCATGGTGCAGAAGCATGATGCGAGCCGGCTGCACTGGGATTTCCGGATCGAGCTGGACGGGGTGCTGAAGAGCTGGGCCGTCACGCGCGGACCCAGCCTCGATCCGAACGAAAAGCGCCTCGCGGTGCGCACCGAGGATCATCCGCTGTCCTACGCCACCTTCGAGGGCACGATCCCCAAGGGCCAATATGGCGGCGGCACGGTGATGCTGTGGGATCGCGGCACCTGGTCCCCGATCAAGGGCAAGAGCGCGAAGGATCTGGAGAAAGGCCATCTCCATTTCGTCCTCGATGGCGAGCGGATGAAGGGCGAATGGCTGCTAATCCGCCTGAAACCGCGCGGTAAGGAGAAGGCCGAGAACTGGCTGCTCCGCAAGATCGACGATGACTATGCCGGCGGCACGGATATGCTGGTCGAGACCGGGCTGACCAGCGTCGCGACCGGGCGGACGATGGTGGAGATTGCGGAAGGTGCCAGGCCCAAATCCTCCCCCGCGAAGCGGGGGAGGGGGGCCAGCGAAGCTGGTGGAGGGCCCCCCCCAAAACGTGCTTCCGGCACCTTGCCCAAATTCCGCGACTTCCAGCTCTGTACCCTTGTCGACAGCGTCCCCACCGGCAGCCGCTGGCTGCACGAGGTGAAATATGACGGCTACCGCGTGCTGATCGCGGTCGCCGGCGGCAAGGTGAAGATCTACAGCCGCTCAGGCCTCGACTGGACCGACAAATTCCCCGGCGTCGCCGAGGCCGCGGCGACCCTGAACGTCGGCAGCGCGCTGATCGATGGGGAGGTCGTCGCGTTCAAGGATGGCAAGCCGAGCTTCTCCACCCTGCAGGACGCCATCGCCAATGGCGGCGATATGACGCTCTTCGCCTTCGACCTGCTCGAGCTCGATGGCGAGGAGATCGCCGATCTGCCCAATATCCAGCGCAAGGAGCGGCTGCGCCCGCTGATCCAGGGTGATGACGCCCGCCTCCAGTTCGCCGAGCATATCGTGGGCTCAGGCGAGCAGCTCTTCGAAACCATGTGCCGCGAAGGCTATGAAGGCATCGTCTCGAAGCTCGCCGACGCGCCCTATCGCGGCCAGCGCAGCAAGAACTGGCTCAAGGTCAAATGCATCAAGCGCCAGGAATTCGTGATTGTCGGCTGGACGCCATCGGACAAAGCACGCGGCTTCCGGGCGCTGCTGCTCGGTCTCAATGGGCCCGACGGCTTTTATTATGCCGGCAAGGTCGGCACCGGCTTCGACACCGATACCATGATGGATTTGAGCGCGAAGCTGGCGAAGCTCGAGCGCAAGGAACCGACCGTGAAGGCCCCGCGCGCGGCGGTGCGCGGCGCGCATTGGGTCACGCCGAAGCTGGTAGCCGAAATCGCCTTCACCGAAACTACGCCCGATGGTGTTCTGCGCCATCCGAGCTTTCTCGGCCTGCGTGAGGACAAGGCGGCAAAGGACGTCGCCGCCGAGAAGCCAATCCCGGTCGACGATGCGCCGGTGCCCGAGCTACATGTGAAGGTCAGCAGTCGCGACCGGCTGATCTTCCCCGATTCGGACGTCACCAAGGGCGACTTGGCCGATTATTACGCGCGCATGGCCCCGGTCGTGCTCCCCTGGGCGGCGAATCGCCCGATCAGCCTGGTGCGCTGTCCCCAGGGCCGGGCCAAGCGCTGCTTCTTCCAGAAGCATGATGCCGGCACCTTTGGCGATTATGTGAAGCACGTGCCGATCCGCGAGAAGGACGGATCGGTCGAACCCTATCTCTATATCGAAGATGCCGATGGCCTGGTGATGTGCGTCCAGATGGGCACGATTGAATTCCATGGCTGGGGCTCGTCGGTCGCCGATGTCGAGAAACCCGATCGCATGGTGTTCGATCTCGATCCCGATGAGGATCTCGGCTTCGACCTCGTCAAAAAGGCCGCCGAGGACATCAAGAACCACCTCGCCGAGATCGGCCTGGTCAGCTTCCCGATGCTGTCGGGCGGCAAGGGCGTCCATGTCGTGGTGCCGCTGAAGCCCGAGGCGGAATGGCCGGCGGTGAAGGATTTCTCCGAACGCTTCGCCCGCGCACTCGGCGAGGCTGAGCCCGATCGCTTCGTGGCGACCATGGCCAAGGCAAAGCGCAAGGGCCGCATCTTCATCGATTATCTGCGCAACCAGCGCGGATCGACTGCGGTATTGCCCTATGTCGCCCGCGCCCGTTCCGGTGCCCCGGTCGCCGCGCCGCTGACCTGGAGCGAGCTTCGCGACGTGGACAGCGCGCACCGCTGGGGCGTGCGCGACTCGGCCGAGCTGCTCGAACGCGCCAATAGCCGGGCGCTGGCGGGCTGGGGATTTGCCGATCAGGTGCTGCCCGATCTTTGATCCCTGATACTTCATGCTTGTTGCACGCGCGAAGGGATTGTGGTCGAGTCGTCGCCTCAGCCCGGGGACTGCATTTATTTCATGGCCACCCAGCCCGCGCCTTCATTGCTCGATCCGTCGATCCACGCCGCCCGGTGGATCTCGGATTACTGCGCGCGCGAGCATAGGGACGATGTGCTCTGTGCCGCACCGAAGGACCCGGCCTGGACTGCCATGTTCGAGGAGCTCGCCGCGGTCGCCGGCGACGACCTCGCCCATGCCCGTGAGCGCGTCCAGCGCCATGCCGAGGATATCGGCACCGGTTTCCGCATCATCGGCGAAAGCGAGGAGCGGCCATGGCCGCTCTCGCCGGTGCCATTGCTGATCGAAGAGGATGAATGGGCCGGGATCGCGGCGGGCGTCGAGCAGCGCGCCGAACTGCTCGAGACGATCCTCGCTGATCTTTATGGCGATGCGAAGCTGGTCGAACGCGGACTGATCCCGGCGGCGCTGGTCGGCGGCAGCCCCTTCTTCCTCCGGCCGATGGCAGGCCTTGTGCCGCCGGGCGGCCACCACCTCCATTTCATCGCGGTCGATCTCGGGCGCGGGCCGACTGGCGAGTGGCGCGTCCTTGCCGATCATCTCCGCGCACCGGCCGGGGCGGGCTATGCGCTCGAGAACCGGCTGGCGATCTCGCGCACGCTCGGCGGTTTGCAGACCCGTCTCAACATCAAGCGCCATGCGCCCTTCTTCGCTGCCTTTCGCGATGGCCTCGCCGCCGCCTGCCGCCGCAGCGAGCCGCGCATCGGTCTGCTGACGCCGGGCCGTTACAATTCGAGCTATGCCGAACAGGCGCATCTCGCCCGCTATCTCGGGCTGCTGCTGGTGGAGGGCGCCGATCTCGCCGCGCTCGAGGACAAACTCTATGTCCGCACCATCGGCGGGCTGAAGCGGGTCGATGCGCTGTGGAACCGGCTCGATCCGCGCCTGCTCGATCCGCTGGCGTTCGATTCGCATTCGGGCATCGGCGTGCCGGGGCTGATCGATGCGATGGCGGCCGGCAATGTCGTCATCTCCAATATCCCCGGCGCCGGCGTGCTCGAATCGCCTGCCTTCAGCGCTTTCCTGCCCCGGCTCGCGACCCGGCTGATCGGCAGCGACCTGCTGCTTCCCAATATCGCGACCTGGTGGTGCGGCCAGGACGAGGAACGCGCCCGCGTCATCGAGGATTTCGATCAATTGCTGATCGGCCCGGCGTTCGGCGTCGAGCCACTCGGCTTCCAGGGCACCATCCCGCGTCACGGCGCTGATATCACCGGCGCGGCACGCGACGCCCTGTTCGCCGACCTGGCGTTGCGCCCGCAGGATTATGTCGGGCAGGAGATCACCCGGCTGTCGACCATGCCCGTGGTCACCGATACCGGCCTCGCAGCTCGGCCCTTCACCTTGCGCGCGTTCGCGGCGCGCGGTGCCGATGGCAGCTGGACGGTGATGCCCGGCGGCTTCGCGCGGATCGGTGAGCATAAGGATCCGCGCGCGAGCGTGATGGGCGAGGGCAATTGGTCGGCCGATGTCGCGGTGTACGGGCCGGAGCCCGTCGCGCCGGTGTCGCTGCTGCCGCCGAGCGATTCGATCCATGTCCGCCGCAACCCCGGCACGCTGCCAAGCCGCGTCGCCGATAATTTCTTCTGGCTCGGCCGGTATCTGGAGCGCGGCGAGGCGCTGCTCAACGTGGTCCGGGTGATGCTCGGCAATTCGATCGACGCCGATGCTGGCGCCGCGCTCGCGCCGGAGACGGTTGGCCGCCTTGTCGGGTTGGTGGTGAATGGTGGCGCGGCGCCGCATCCCGCAAGCCTGCGCCGCGCTGACCTCACTCTGTTCGCGCGGACCGCGATGGAATCCGGCGAAGGCGGCTGGCACAGCGTGCGCGCCATTAATCGTCTCGCGCGCGGCATCGGCCAGGGCTCGCGCGATCGGCTGTCGGCCGACATGGTCCGCCTGCTCGACGCACCCTATCCAACCAGGGGCGGCATGCTCGATCGCGCCGGCTCGCTGCAGCGCCGCTATGCCGCGCTCTCTGGCCTCTCCGCTGAACATATGGGGCGGACGTCGGCCTGGCGCTTCCACGATCTCGGCCGCCGCATCGAGCGCGCGATGATGGTGACCCGCGCCGTGCGCGTGTTCGGCATGCCGAACGGGACGATCGACGATCTCTCGACCCTGCTCGATCTCGCCGACAGCCAGATCAGCTATCGCCAGCGGTATCTGACCGGCATCGCCCGCGTCCCCGTGGTCGATCTTGTCGCGCTTGATCCAGGCAATCCGCGCTCGCTCGCCTTCCAGATCGACCGCATCCGCGATCATTTGCACGCGCTGCCGGTGCTCGGCGATGACGGTATGGACGAGCCGCAACAGGCGCATGCGACGGCGCTCGTCTCGATCATCTCGACCGCGACCGCGGCGACGATCGACGAGAGCATCCTGGGTGATCTCGAACGGCGCCTGTTCGCCTTGTCCGAGTCGGTCGCCCGACGCTATTTCCTCCAGGGCGCCGAACCGCTCAGGGCGGGCGGGTTGACCCTGGCGTGAGCAATTTAGGTCGTCTTCTTTTCCCTCTCCCCCTGTGGGAGAGGGAAGGGGCCCATCGCGCAGCGATGGGAAGGGTGAGGGGGACTCTTCTTGGGTTGCCCCTGCCGAGCCTCACTCCCCCTCATCCTTCCGTCGCTTCGCTCCTCCCTCCTTCTCCCACAGGGGGAGAAGGATTTCTGCGCCGCAACGCGACGTGTGAATCCGGTAGCCCTAAAGGGGAGGGGCTTTTAAGATGATCTACGACATCCGCCACGTCACGCGGTTCGATTATGGCGGCTCAGTTAAATTCGCACGCTGCAACCTGAGGCTGAAACCGATCCACTGGTCCGGGCAGGACCTTGTCGATTACCGGCTGACCATCTCGCCCTCCGGCCGCACTGCCCCGGCGCGTGCCGAGGCGGGGCTCGCCAATGTCGTGCGGCTGGTGATCGAGGAGCCGGTGCGGCATCTCGTCATCGAAAGCGTCTCGCGGGTGGTGGTCGATCGCCCGGTGCCGATGCCGTCGGACAGCGACCCGACGCTCGGCCAGGTCGCGATCGCAGCGCGAGCCAGCCGCGATCCGTCGCCGGCGGGGCCGACCAATTACCTGTTCCCATCGCCTTTGATCCCGCTCGATCACGACATCGCCGCATGGTGCGCTGAGGATCTCCATCCCGACCGGCCCGTGCTCGAAGCGGCGATCGCGCTCGCACAGCGTATCCAGCGCGACTTCGCCTTCGATCCCGAGGCGACTTTGGTCGATACTCCCCCACATGAGGCGTTCATGAAGCGCGGCGGGGTCTGCCAGGATTTCGCGCAGATCATGATCACCGGCCTGCGCGCGGCAGGGCTGCCCGCTGCCTATGCCTCAGGCTATATCCGCACGATCCCGCCGCCCGGCCAGGCGCGGCTGGTCGGCGCCGATGCGACCCATGCCTGGGTGCTGTTGTGGTGCGGGCCCGAGCTTGGCTGGGTCGGGGTCGATCCGACCAATGGCATCTGGATGGCGGGCGATCATATCATCATGGCGATCGGCCGGGATTATGGCGAGATCGCGCCGATCGACGGGGTGGTGCTCGGCTCGGGCGCGCAAAAGATGGTGGTATCGGTCGATGTCGCGCCATTGATGAAGGTCGTGGCGTAACTACCTTTCCACCGGGCCGGGGTTGTGGTTTGCGCTTGCTCCGCAAATCCCGCAAACAGGACGAAACTGAAGGACCGAAGACCAGTGGCCGATCCCTATGCAACGCTGGGCGTGGCACGCACCGCCAGCGAGGCCGACATCAAAAAGGCGTATCGGAAGCTCGCCAAGGAGCTCCATCCCGATCGCAACAAGGACAATCCAAAGGCGAGCGAGCGGTTCAGCACCGTGACGAACGCCTATGATCTGCTGACCGACAAGGACAAGCGCGCCCGTTTCGATCGCGGCGAGATTGATGGCGACGGCAATCCGGCGTCGCCGTTCGGCTTTGGCGGCGGTGGCGGCCAGGGCGGCTTTCGCCCGGGGCCGGGCGGTTCGCCGTTCGAGGCGGATGGCCCGGATCTCAGCGATATTTTCGAAGGCATGTTCTCAGGCGGCAATCGCGGCGGCGGTGGTTTCGGCGGCTTTGGCGGTTTCGGCAGGAAGCAGCAGCCCAAGGGCGCGAATGTCGTCTATCGGCTCAGTGTCAGCTTCGCGGACGCCGCCACGCTCAGCTCGCAGCGCATCACCCTTGCTGACGGCAAGCCGATCGACCTCAAGCTGCCGGCGGGGCTCGAAAGCGGCGCGCAGATGCGGCTCGCGGGCAAGGGCCATCCGGGCCCGGGCGGCGCGGGCGACGGGACCGTGATCATCACTATCCAGCCGCACCGCTTCTTCACGCGCAATGGCGACGATGTCCGGCTCGATCTGCCGATCAGCCTGTCCGAGGCGGTGCTCGGCGCCTCGGTACGCGTGCCCACCGTCGAGGGTGCGGTGATGCTGACAATTCCGGCCGGCTCGACGTCAGGGAAAGTCCTCCGCCTGCGTGGGCGCGGCTTTCACAAGAAGGAGGGCGGCCGCGGCGACCAGCTGGTGACGCTGATGGTGGACCTGCCCGTCGGCGACGATGCGCTGGTCGAGTTCGTGCGCGGCTGGAAGGATCGCGACAAAGGCAACCCGCGCGGCAATATGGGCGTTTAGCGCCCGACTCTCATGCAGAATGTATCGCCCCAATCGCCCGAAGAGCGCAGCAAGAAGCCGGGCGATGAACAGACCAGGCTCAGCCGCCACCTCGCCTTTGTGCGGCCCGGCAGCTACGCCCGCGAGGTTCTGAAGAGAGTCGCGATCGGCGTGTACAGCGATGGTTTCGTCCATGCCGGCAACCTCGCTTACATGTCGCTGGTCACCCTGTTCCCCTTCTTCATCGTTGCGGCCGCGGTCGCGCGCCTGTTCGGGCAGACCGGGCAAGGCCTGCATGCCGTCGAGGCCTTCCTCCACACGGTGCCGCGCGGTGTCGCCAATGTTCTGGAAACGCCGATCCACGATGTGCTCGCGGCCCGTTCTGGCTCGCTGCTGTGGTTCGGCGCGATCGTCGGTCTCTGGACCACGGGCAGCTTTATCGAGACGATTCGCGATATCCTGCGCCGCGCTTATGGCGTGCAGTCGGTTCGGCCTTTCTGGCATTATCGCTTATGGTCGATCGGGCTGATCCTCGCCTCGATGATCCTGATCCTCGTCGCGTTCAGCTTCCAGATCATGCTGCTCGCGGTCGAGCAGTTCATCGTGCGCGTGCTTCCTTATGCTGCGAGCACGGCGACAGTGGTATCGTTGAGCCGCCTCGCGCCCGGCATTGCGTTGTTCGCGGCGCTCTACATGGTGTTCTACGCCCTCACGCCGCGCAAATATCGCGAGAGCAAATGCCCGAAATGGCCCGGCGCGCTCTTCACCACCGCCTGGTGGCTGCTGGTGACCGCGCTTCTCCCGGTGATCCTGTCCAATCTGGCCAATTATGATCTGACCTATGGCAGCCTTGCGGGCGTGATGATCTCGCTGATCTTCTTTTTCTTCGTGGGTTTGGGTCTTGTTGTCGGCGCTGAATTGAACGCGGCACTGGCGGAAAGCGATGATGAAGGCGTAGAGAGCGGCGGCGGCAGCAACAAAGAGGAGGCGGCGGCGGCGTGACGGGATTGATGCAAGGCAAGCGGGGACTCATCATGGGCCTTGCGAATGATCGGTCACTCGCCTGGGGGATCGCGAAGAAATTGAGCGAAGCCGGAGCCGAACTCGCGTTCAGCTATCAGGGCGAAGCGATGGAGAAGCGCGTTCGCCCGCTTGCCGAGCAACTCGGCGTCGCGCGGCTGTTCGATTGCGATGTCGGCGATATGGCGGCGCTCGACGCGACCTTCGCCGCGCTGGCCGCTGAGTGGCCGACGATCGATTTCGTCGTCCATGCCATTGGCTTTTCGGACAAGAATGAGCTGCGCGGTCGGTTCATAGATACCAGCCTCGACAATTTCCTGCTGACCATGAACATCTCAGTCTACAGCTTCGTCGCGGTGGCACAGCGCGCCGCGGCGATGATGCCCAACGGCGGGTCGCTGCTGACGCTTTCCTATTACGGCGCCGAAAAGGTCATCCCGCATTATAATGTGATGGGCGTGGCCAAGGCCGCGCTCGAGACCAGCGTGAAATATCTCGCGGTCGATCTCGGCCGCGACAATATCCGCGTCAACGCGATCTCAGCCGGCCCGATCAAGACGCTCGCGGCCTCGGGCATCGGCGATTTCCGGCTGATCCTGAAGTGGAACGAGCTCAATTCGCCGCTCAAGCGCAACGTGACGATCGAGGATGTCGGCGGCGCCGGCCTGTATCTGCTGAGCGATCTCGCCAGCGGCGTGACCGGCGAGACCCATCATGTCGATGCCGGCTATCACGTGATCGGCATGAAGGCCGAAGACGCGCCGGATATTGCCTTGGCTTGATCGGTGGAGCGCGTCCTCATCGTGCAGGCGCTTGCGATTACGGCGTGGCTGTTGTGCATTCCAGTTTGCTATTTCAGTCGTCGTAAGGAGGATCGATTGAGATCGCCGCGAGGAGCACTTGCCTGGGCGGCGACCGATGGCTTCGAGGCCTGGGCGACCATTACGCTTGTTTCAGCGGCAACCTGGACAGCTGACGCTTATACGCCGGGTAAGGAGCTCTATCTCATTCCCGCTGCGCTTTCGATAATCGTTGCCCTGGCGCTGATGGTCTGGTTCAGCCCATTTGTGCTCAAATTCTTCGCACGAATATTGGGGGGCTGATGAGCTTCAACACTTTCGGCCGCGTTTTCCGCTTCACCACCTGGGGGGAATCCCACGGCCCCGCGATCGGGGCGGTGGTGGATGGCTGCCCGCCCGGGCTCGCCATCTCCGAGGCTGACATTCAGCCCTTCCTCGACAAGCGCCGCCCGGGCACCTCACGCTTCACCACGCAGCGCCAGGAACCGGATCAGGTCCGCATCCTGTCCGGCGTGTTCGAGGGCAGGACGACCGGCACGCCGATCAGCCTGATGATCGAGAATGTCGATCAGCGCTCGAAGGATTATTCGGAGGTCGCCCAGGCCTATCGCCCCGGCCATGCCGATTATGCCTATGACGCGAAATACGGCTTCCGCGATTATCGCGGCGGCGGCCGCTCCTCGGCCCGCGAGACGGCGTCGCGGGTCGCGGCGGGCGCGGTCGCGCGGCTGGTGATCCCCGAAGTCAAAATCCGCGCCTGGGTCGAGGCGATCGGCGGCGATGCGATCGATCCGGCCAATTTCGATCCCGACCAGATCGATGCGAACCCCTTCTTCTGCCCGGACGCGGCTGCCGCCGCCCGCTGGGAAGCGCTGGTCGACAGCGCCCGCAAGGCGGGCTCGTCCCTCGGCGCGGTGATCGCCTGCGAGGCGACCGGCGTCCCCGCGGGCTGGGGGGCGCCGCTCTATGCGAAACTCGATTCCGAGCTCGCCGCCGCCTGTATGAGCATCAATGCGGTGAAGGGCGTCGAGATCGGCGACGGCTTCGACGCTGCGCGCTTGCGCGGCGAGGAAAATGCCGATGCGATGCGGCCCGGCCCGGATGGCCCTGAATTCCTCGCCAACCATGCCGGCGGCATCGCCGGCGGCATCGCGACCGGCCAGCCGATCCGCGTCCGGGTGGCTTTCAAGCCGACGAGCTCGATCCTCACGCCTGTGGAGACGATCACCCGAAGCGGCGAGGCGACCGAGATCATGACCAAGGGCCGCCATGACCCGTGCGTCGGTATTCGCGGCGCACCGGTGGTCGAGGCGATGGTCGCGTTGGTCCTTGCCGACCAGAAGCTGCTTCACCGCGCGCAGTGCGGCTGAGGGCAAGTCGCGCCTGTCAGGTCAGTTGTACAAAGTTCTGTACATGTCGAAAATGTCAGCGCCTCGCATGACATTCCCAACAGCAGGGCACGCCGCCGGCCTTGATTCAACCCGACGATAACCCGCGCTATGCCGCCTGATCACAGCGGGAAACCGCCGTGTCTTTCTCATCGCCGGCAAAGAGAATGCGCGCCTCGCTGAATGCGCTCACCAGCCCCCCTTTCCTTCCCCAGCGGAGGCTGGGGCCCAGTTGGGAAACGCTGGCGATGGGCGTGTCGCTCATCATGTCCGCCAATCCAACTGGGCCCCAGCCTTCGCTGGGGAAGGCAGGAAGAAGAGGCGGTGACGCGCTTCATGGTCCGCGTTTGGTGCGTCCCGCGTCAGTCCGCGAACGGGTCCCGCACCAGGATCGTGTCCTCCCGTTCGGGACTGGTCGAAACCAAAGCCACCGGGCACCGGATCAGCTCCTCGATCCGGCGAATATATTTGATCGCCTGAGCAGGCAGGTCGGCCCAGCTCCGCGCGCCCGCGGTCGATTCCTGCCAGCCGGCCATCGTCTCGTAGACGGGCTGAACCTCAGCCTGATCGGCGGCATGGGCAGGGAAATAATCGAGCGTCTCGCCGCGCAAAGTATAGCCGGTGCAGATCTTCACTTCGTCGAATCCGTCGAGCACGTCGATCTTGGTCAGCGCGATCCCGGTGATGCCACCGACCGCTGCCGATTGCCGTACCAGCACGGCGTCGAACCAGCCGCAGCGGCGCTTGCGCCCGGTGACGGTGCCGAATTCATGGCCGCGCTCGCCCAGGCGCTCGCCGGTCGCGTCTTCGAGCTCGGTCGGGAAGGGGCCTGATCCGACCCGGGTCGTATAAGCCTTGGCGATCCCCAGCACGAAGCCAACCGCGCTCGGCCCAAGGCCCGAGCCGCCCGCCGCCGTACCGGCAATCGTGTTCGACGAGGTGACGAACGGATAGGTGCCATGATCGACATCGAGCAGCACGCCCTGCGCGCCCTCGAACAATATGCGCCGGCCGCGTGCCCGAGCCTCGTTGAGGTTGCGCCAGACCGGCTTGGCGAAGGACAGCACGAAGCCGGCGATCGCGCGCAGCTCCTCGATCAGTGCGGCACGGTCGATCGGCGGTTCGCCAAAACCGGCGCGCAGTGCGTCATGATGCGCGGTGAGGCGGTCAAACTGCGAGTCGAGCGAATCGAGATGGGCGAGGTCGCACACCCGGATGGCGCGGCGGCCAACCTTGTCCTCATAAGCCGGGCCGATGCCGCGCCGCGTCGTGCCGATCTTGCCGGCGCCGCTCGCGTCTTCGCGGAGCGAATCAAGGTCGCGGTGGAAGGGCAGGATCAGCGCGCAATTGTCGGCGATCATCAGCGTCTCCGGGCTGATCGACACGCCCTGCGCGGTGAGCTTCTCGACTTCGGCCTTGAGCGCCCAGGGATCGAGCACAACGCCATTGCCGATCACCGAAGGCGTGCCGCGGACGATGCCCGATGGCAGCAGCGACAGCTTATAGACCTTGTCGCCAACGACGAGCGTGTGCCCGGCATTGTGGCCGCCCTGAAAGCGCACGACCATGTCGGCGCGCTCGGCGAGCCAGTCGACGATCTTGCCCTTGCCCTCATCGCCCCACTGGGCGCCGATAACCGCTACATTTGCCAAAACTGATGTCCTTCGATCGGGGAGCCGCGCTAGAGCGCGCGCGCCTCGCCTTCCACTAATATATGCGTGCAGAGCTGCGCCTCGGGCGTGTCGCCCGCTTCAAGCGCCGCGACGGTGACCCAGCCCTTGGCGCGCATCGCGGCTGAAATCGCCGGGTCGGTATCGAGCGGCACGAACAGACGACGGCGATCGAGATCGCCGAGCCCGGCCGCGACGATCGCGTCGGCATAGAGCGAGAAGCCGATAGCGGCCTCTTCGGCGCCATTCTCATGGACGATCGTGTAGCTGCCGCCCCGCCCGATCTCGCCGCGCACGCCTTCAGCGAAGATCGAGAAGCCGAGCCAGCTCTGAAATTCGAAGCCGTGGCGCTCAGTCGGATCGAGCGTCAGCGCGACCCGGCCTTTGAGACCCGAGGCGATCGCCCAGAGCCCGTCGAGCCGCGAGCGCAGCGCGCCGCCGACATCAAAGGCGCAAAGCCGGTCATGCGCCGGCTCGAACGGCCCGGCAGCCTCGATCAACGGCAGATAGGCGGGTGCGATCTCGGCGACACCGCCGGCGTCCTTCGCGTCCAGCCGGTCGCTGAGTTCGCTGATCAGCCCTGCATCGACCGGGAGCGGCCCTGCCGCCAGCGTCGCGACAAGGTCGGGCAAGGTGAAGTCGATTGAGATGCCGCGCACCCCTGCTGCCTCGAGCGCGGCGACCGCGACATCGACGATCTCGCGCGCGGCCGCGATGGTATCGAGCCCGATCAGCTCGCAGCCCATTTGCCGCAATTCGCGCTCAGGGCTGAGCTGCGAGGCGCGCAGTTTCAGCACCGGCCCCGCATAGGAAAGCCGCACAGGACGCGGGTGATGCCCCATCCGTGTCGCGGCGATTCGGCCGATCTGCGCGGTCATGTCGGGCCGGATCGCCAGCGTCGCCTGCGAGACAGGATCGACGAAGCGCACCACATCCTGCGCGCGCGCCGATTTGAGCCGGCTCGCCAGCCCGGCCTCGAACTCGGCGAGCGCCGGATCGGCCCGCTCATAGCCATGCGCATAAGCGGCACCGAGCACCGCCTGTTCGAGGCGCGCGGCGGCATCGGCGAACGGCGGCAACCGGTCGCGGAAGCCTTCAGGGAGGAGGGCATTGGTCATTAGCGCTCTCCTTCATCACAACGCCGTACATGACAAGACATGCTTCCCCGGCACAGGCCGGGGAAGCAACGCTAGCGGTCGCTTTCGCGCCGGATCAGAAGCTCAGCCCCATCGCCGTCTTCACGCCAGTCAGCGCGCGGACCTTGGCGATGAGATCCTGAGTCACCGGCTCATCGACCGAGAGCAGCAGCACCGCCTCGCCGCCCGCCGAACGCCGGCCGAGATGGAAGGTGCCGATGTTCACGCCCTCTTCGCCGAGCAGCGATCCGAGCCGGCCGATGAAACCGGGCGCATCCTCGTTGACGACATAGAGCATGTGCCCGACCAGATCGGCCTCGACCTTGATCCCGAACAGTTCGACCAGCCGCGGTGCCGCGTCGCCGAACAAGGTGCCCGCAACCGAACGATCGCCGGCATCGGTCTTCACGGTCACGCGCAGCAGCGTGTGGTAATCGCCCTCGCGATCATGCCGCACCTCGCGGACGTCGATACCGCGCTCCTTGGCGAGGAACGGCGCATTGACCATGTTCACCGTGTCCGAATGGACCCGCATCAGGCCGGCCAGCACCGCCGAGGTGATCGGCTTCTGGTTGAGCGATGCGGCCGCACCCTCGACCTCGATCGCGATCCCGGACAGCGCACCGTGCGCCAGCTGGCCGATCAGGCTACCGAGCTTCTCGGCAAGCGCCATATACGGCTTGAGCTTGGGCGCTTCCTCGGCCGACAGGCTCGGCACGTTGAGCGCATTGGTGATGCCGCCCGACATCAGATAGTCCGCCATCTGCTCGGCGACCTGGATCGCGACATTGACCTGCGCTTCGGAGGTGGAGGCGCCGAGATGCGGCGTCGAGACGAAGTTGGGCGTACCGAACAAGGGCGAGTCGGTCGCCGGCTCGGTCACGAACACGTCGAGCGCGGCGCCTGCGATATGCCCCGAATCGAGGCCGGCCTTCAGCGCTACTTCGTCGATCAACCCGCCGCGCGCGCAATTGATGATCCGCACGCCCTTCTTGGTCTTCGCCAGATTCTCGGCGGAGAGGATGTTGCGGGTCTGGTCGGTCAGCGGCGTGTGCAGCGTGATGAAGTCGGCGCGGGCGAGCAGATCCTCGAGCGACACCTTCTCGACGCCCATCTCGATCGCGCGTTCCGGGGTCAGGAAGGGATCATAGGCGACCACCTTCATCTTCAACCCGCGAGCCCGCTCGGCGACGATCGAGCCGATATTGCCGGCGCCGATCAGGCCGAGCGTCTTCGAGGTCAGCTCGACGCCCATGAAGCGGTTCTTTTCCCACTTGCCGGCCTGGGTGGAGGCATCGGCCTCGGGCAGCTGGCGCGCGAGGGCGAACATCAGCGCGATGGCATGTTCGGCGGTGGTGATCGAGTTGCCGAACGGCGTGTTCATGACGACCACGCCCTGCGCGGAGGCAGCCGGGATATCGACATTGTCGACGCCGATGCCGGCGCGGCCGATGACCTTCAGGTTGGGCGCATGCGCCAGGATATCCTTGGTCACCTTGGTCGCGGAGCGGATCGCGAGGCCGTCATAATTGCCGATAATGGCTTTCAGCTCATCGGGGGTCTTGCCGGTGATCTCGTCGACCTCGACGCCGCGCTCGCGGAAAATCTTGGCGGCCTGGGGATCCATTTTGTCGGAAATGAGGACTTTAGGCATGGGATTGGTTCTTTCGTTCTTGTTGTCATCCCCGCGAAAGCGGGGACCCATCACCCGAGTGTTCAGCACGGTGCGACGGCAGGAGATGGGTTCCCACTTGCGCGGGAATGACAATGAAGGGGGAGATCAGGCGGAAACGGTGACCGAGGCGTAGGCCCAGTCGAGCCACGGGCCGAGCGCCTCGATATCGGCGGTGTCGACGGTCGCGCCGCACCAGATCCGGAGGCCCGCCGGGGCATCGCGGTAGCCCGCAATGTCATAGGCGGCATGCTCGGCTTCGAGCAGGCCGGCGAGCTTCTTGATCAGCGCCTCATCGGCGCCCTCGACCGTCAGGCACACGCTGGTCTTCGAGCGCGAGGCCGGATCAGCGGCGAGATGGCCGAGCCATGACCGCTCCGCGACGATTGTGTCGAGCGCGGCGGCATTGGCGTCCGAGCGGGCGATCAGGCCCTTGGCGCCGCCAATCGTCTTCGCCCATTCGAGCGCGAAGATCGCGTCCTCGACGGCGAGCATCGACGGCGTGTTGATCGTCTCGCCCTTGAACACGCCCTCGGTCAGCTTGCCCTTGGAGACGAGCCGGAAGACCTTCGGCAGCGGCCATTTCGGCGTGTAGCTTTCCAGCCGCTCGACCGCGCGGGGGCCGAGGATCAGCACACCGTGGCCGCCTTCACCGCCCAGCACCTTCTGCCACGAGAAGGTCGCGACATCGATCTTGTCCCAAGGGATATCGTAGGCGAACACAGCGCTGGTCGCGTCGGCGAAGCTCAGGCCCTCGCGGTCGTCGGGGATCCAGTCGCCATTCGGCACGCGCACGCCCGAGGTCGTGCCGTTCCAGGTGAACAGCACGTCGTTCGACCAGTCGACTGTCTCGAGATCGGGGAGCGCGCCATAATCGGCGCGAAGCACGGTTGGCTCCAGGCCAAGCTGCTTGACCGCATCGGTCACCCAGCCTTCGCCGAAGCTCTCCCAGGCGAGCGCCGTCACCGGCTTCGCGCCCAGCATCGTCCACATCGCCATCTCGAACGCGCCGGTGTCGGAGCCGGGCACGATGCCGATGCGGTGGGTGTCGGGGAGCTGGAGCATCTCGCGCATCAGGTCGATCGCGTATTGCAGACGCGTCTTGCCGAGCTTCGAGCGGTGCGACCGGCCGAGCACTTGAGTTGCGAGCTTTTCGGGGGCCCAGCCCGGCGGCTTGGCGCAGGGACCGGAAGAGAAATAAGGACGCGTCGGCTTCGTCGCCGGAGGCGCAGGTAACTCAGTCATGTAGTCTCTCCTTACAGAGAGCACGCGCGGCGTTGGGACCGCGTGGCCCGTCGCCGGCCCTAGCGATGTGCGCGGCTACGTCAATTCGTTTCTGTTGCGATGCGGCGAAGCGAGCCGCTATTTCGGCACGAACTTCGGCGCCGGTTTGCCGAGCAGGCCGCGGTCGGACATCCAGTCGGGGATGCGCTCGGGCCAGTGCTGCAGGCTGATGAGCGGCGTATCCTCGCCCATGTTGAAGGCATGGCCGCCGGCCGCATACATGTGCAGTTCCACCGAGGCACCGGCCGCGCGATAGGATTGGAGCAGCCCGACGAGCGGCGCTGAGCAGCAAGCGTCGTCATTGGCGGCGGTGAGCAGCATCGGCGGCGCGTCCTTCGTCACCGCCTCCTCGGCCTTTAGCGGACCGGGGAATTCGAGGATCGCGAAATCGGGCCTGGCCGAGACCCGATCGATCGCATCGCCCTTGCCGCGCGGCGCGACCGGTGCGCTCAGCGCCGCCATGCGTGCAAGCTCGCCGCCCGCTGAAAAACCGACAATACCGATGCGGTGCGGATCAACGCCGAACTCGCCCGCGCGTGACCTCACCAGGCGCATCGCGCGCTCGGTATCCGCCCGGGCGTCCTCGAGCGAATAGGGTGAGTCCTGTTCGCGGAACAACCGGTAGCGCAACACGAACGCCGCGACGCCCCGTGCGGCGAACCAGCGCGCGACGTCATTGCCTTCGGTGGTGATCACGATAATCCCGTGTCCACCGCCGGGGACGATCACCACAGCGGTGCCGTTCGCCTTTCCCTTTTCGGGCAGGAAAGCGGTGATGCTGGGGTTGTTGATATGCTTGGTCCAATATTCCGCCGACTCCTCCGGAATCGCGGCGCGGCTCTCGAAGCCGGGCGCGCCGCCCGTCCAGAGCGGATAGCGGGTGCCGTCCTGCGCGAGAGCGGGCATGGAGAGCAGTCCCGACAAGGCGGTGGCGAATACCGCGAACAAACGGACAAGGCGCATCGGGCGGTCCTCTCTTCTTCTTATCGGACCAAGATAAGCACGCGCACAACGGCCTTGGCCAGCTCCTTGTTTGCGCTACCATTGCTGCTCTCAGCCTGTGGCGACCGCGAACAGCGGCCACCGCCGCGCCCGGCAGGATCCAGGCCCGTCACCCTCAACATTCCGACTTCGCGCGAGACCCAGGCGTGCTTCGCCGATCTGTCGCGTAAGGAGGTGCGTTTCAGTCCGCTGCCCGACCGCGATTATGGCGGCGGCTGCCAGGTGATTGGTGCGGTGCAGTTGATCGATATCGGCGTGCCGGTCACCAATCTGAAGGCGATGCGCTGTGGCCTCGCCGATGCGTTCACCGGCTGGGCGCGTTTCGCGGTCACGCCAGCCGCGCGCCAGATCCTCGGCAGTGATCTGGTGCGGATCGAGAGTTTCGGCAGCTATGCCTGCCGCAATGTGATCGGCTCGGTCACGGCGGGCAATAAGCGGTCCGGCCATGCCATCGGCAACGCAGTCGATATCTCCGCCTTTGTGTTGCAGGACGGGCGCCGGATCACCGTCCTCCAGGGCTGGCGGTCCGACGATCCGGTGGTGCGGGAATTCCTGCAGGTGATCCACAGCTCCGCCTGCAAGCGTTTCGGCACTGTGCTGAGCCCCGATTATAACGCCGCGCACGCCAACCATCTCCACCTTGAGGACGATCACGCGCATTTCTGCCGTTGATGCGGCGCGCCTTCATCTTTGTCGGCTTTTCCGCTGGGGTCCAAACTCCCTCCCCGCAACGGCCGTGACGGAGCGGATTTTGGCGTGAGGCTAGGAGCAAGGAGGGAGCGATGGATATCCATCGTGACCGAC
>Ga0307508_10000125_pt1 | contig 91829 bp, 85 predicted proteins | sample 9_EM_MG_FD_203089 | JGI IMG/M metagenome (GOLD analysis project Ga0307508, IMG submission 203089) | Populus trichocarpa ectomycorrhiza microbial communities from riparian zone in the Pacific Northwest, United States - 9_EM | ecosystem: Host-associated > Plants > Roots > Unclassified | place... | reverse complement strand
GAAGGTCTCTCCATCCTTTGCAACCGTGACTGGCAGCCGGAGGCGAACCGGCGCACCCCGCTCTCAACGGGGGACGCGACTTAAAGCAACGACGGATCGGGCTTTTTTGGTCTCTACCGGCATTCCACCGCCGGCGCGGGCTACTGAAAAGGCTTGTCCTTCATTGCCAGGTGTGCGGGCGGGATCACTCCCAACCAATCCACGGCAGCACAGTTCGGTCTGACTCCAAGGCGTTGCCGCGTCTCCATCGTGCGGTCGCGCCGAAGAACTCAGGTCCGAGATCATTTTGAACGGGCTCCCGTCGCTGGGGCCGTTTGGAGGGTGCTATGACCGAACGTATCAGGGAATTCCTGCGCAACCGCCGTGACGATGGCCTCGACACCGAGCCCTGCCTGGTCGTCGACCTCGACATCGTGCGCGACAACTACCAGACCTTCGCCAAGGCGCTGCCGGACAGCCGCGTATTCTACGCGGTGAAGGCCAATCCCGCGCCCGAAGTGCTGTCGCTGCTGGCGTCGCTCGGCTCCTGCTTCGATACCGCAACGGTTGCGGAAATCGAAATGGCGCTGGCGGCCGGTGCCTCGCCCGAGCGCATCTCCTACGGCAACACGATCAAGAAGGAGCGTGACATCGCGCGCGCCTTCGCGCTCGGCATCCGCCTGTTCGCGGTCGATTGTGCCGCCGAGGTCGAGAAGATCGCCCGCGCCGCCCCCGGCGCGCGGGTGTTCTGCCGCATCCTCTATGATTGCGCCGGCGCCGAATGGCCGCTGTCGCGCAAGTTCGGCTGCGATCCGGAGATGGCGGTCGACGTGCTCGATCTTGCCAAGCGTCTTGGGCTCGAGCCGTGCGGCATCTCGTTCCATGTCGGCTCGCAGCAACGCAAGCTGAAGGCGTGGGACCGCGCGCTGGCGATGGCCTCCACGGTGTTCCGCGACTGCGCGGAGCGCGGAATCAGCCTCACCATGGTCAACATGGGCGGCGGATTCCCGACCCGGTACCTCAAGGACGTGCCGCCGGTCGTGCAGTACGGCCGCTCGATCTTCCGCAGCTTGCGCAAGCATTTCGGCAACCAGATCCCGGAAACCATCATCGAGCCGGGACGCGGCATGGTCGGCAATGCCGGCATCATCGAGTCCGAAGTCGTCCTGATCTCCAGGAAGAGCGACGAGGACGAGGTGCGCTGGGTGTATCTCGACATCGGCAAGTTCGGCGGCCTCGCCGAGACGATGGACGAGTCGATCCGCTACGCCATCCGCACCGGGCATGACGGGGCGGACATGGCACCGTGCGTGCTCGCGGGTCCGACCTGCGACTCCGCCGACGTGCTGTACGAGAAGGTGCCGTATCCGCTGCCGGTGACGTTGGAGATCGGCGACAAGGTGCTGATCGAAGGGACCGGGGCCTATACGTCGACCTACTCGTCGGTGGCCTTCAACGGCATCCCGCCGCTCAAGACCTACCACATCTGAGGCGCACGGTTTCATCTCTCCCGCTTGCGGGAGAGGTCGGCGCCAAGCGCCGGGTGAGGGAAAGCCGCGGGCAGACTGCCCGAGTGGCGCCCCCACCCTGGCCCTCCCTCGCAAGCGGGGGAGGGAACGAGAGAGCGGAAGCCGGTCGCTGGCTTCCTCCCCATCCACCGAAAATGCCGACAACGCGCCGCTGGCCTCACCGCCGTCGGACGCCGGGACTGACGTGCCATGACTGCTTTGCGGAAGAGCCAACCTGACCTCACCTCGGACACCGCTCCGTTCGCGCTCCGTGCGGAACGTGCGTCCGACGTCGTCGCGCGTGAAGCGCTGCTGGATGCCTGCTTTGGCGAGGGCCGCCATATGCGCACCTGCCAGCGCCTGCGCGACGGACGCGCGCCTGCCGAGGGCCTTGCGCTCTCGGCCGTGCGCGGAGGCAGATTGGTCGGTACCGTGCGGTTGTGGCACGTCAGCGCCGGAGGCGTGCCGGCGCTGGTGCTCGGTCCGCTCGCGGTCGATGCCGACTGCCGCGAACTCGGCATCGGCGCGGCGCTGGTGAACCGCGCGCTCACGCTCGCCAAGGCCCGCGGCCATGCCGCGGTGATCCTGCTCGGTGACGCGCCCTATTACGCCCGCTTCGGCTTCTCCAGCGGCAAGACCGGCGAACTCACGCTGCCCGGCCCGTTCGAGCGTGACCGTCTGCTCGGCCTCGAACTCGCGGAGGATGCGCTCGACGGCGCCTGGGGTATGATCGTGCCAACCGGCCGGCCGCTGCTCAATAACGCGGCAACCTGTTCCCGAAAGGCGATGCGCGCCGTGCCGCAAGCGGCGTGAGTGCCGATCATGCATTCAGAAAACCGGCCGGCGGCCCGCCGGCGACCGGACCGGCGCGCCCGTAGCATCATCCCCACCCTTCTGTTGATCATGCTTGCGGTGATGATCGTCCGCGACCTGTTGGCGCGCCGCTGGAGCTCTGCGGCGCAGTCGCCCGCCGACGTGACACAGCGTTCGTCCTGATGTAGCGAAGTGCCGCCCGCGCCGGCTTTCCCGCGGCCCTGCGAAATCGAGGTTTTCGATGTCCCGACGTCTCATCTCCACCGGCTCGCCGTTTGAAAAGACCGCCGGCTACAGCCGCGCGGTCGTCGACGGCGATTTCGCCTTCGTCGCCGGCACCACTGGCTACGACTACACCACCATGACCATGCCATCAGATGTCACGAGCCAGTCACGGAACTGTTTCAAGACCATCGAAGCGGCCTTGAAGGAGGCTGGCTTTACGATGGCCGATATCGTCCGCGCGACCTACTATCTGACCGACGTCAGCGACGCCGACGCCCATTTCGCGGTCTGCGGCGAGGTTCTGGGCGAGATCCGTCCGGCGGCCACCCTCCTTGTCGTCGCGGCGTTGCTGAAGCCCGAAATGAAGGTCGAGATCGAAGTGACCGCCAAACGCGCCGCCGCCTGATCGACCGCACACTTTAGATTCTGCCTGTTTTCTGGAGACATCATGAACCCGCCCGCGCAGATCCACGCGAAAATTTCCGGCCCCATCGTCATGATCGGCTTCGGCTCGATCGGCAAAGGCACCTTGCCGCTGATCGAGCGGCATTTCGCCTACGACAAGCAGCGCTTCGTCATCATCGATCCGCACGAGGATGGCGAGCTCGCCCGCAAACACGGCGTGCGCTTCATCAAGCAGGGCGTCACCCGCGACAATTATCGCGAACTGCTGGTGCCGCTGCTGACCGAAGGCGGCGGCCAGGGCTTTTGCGTCAACCTGTCGGTGGACACCTCCTCGGTCGATATCATGACCTTGTGCCGGGAGATCGGCGCGCTCTATGTCGACACCGTCATCGAGCCGTGGGCCGGCTTCTACTTCGACAAGACCATCAATCCGGAGCAGCGGTCGAACTACGCGCTGCGCGAGACGTTGCTCGCGGCCAAGCACAAGAGCCCGGGCGGCCCGACCGCGGTGTCGACCTGCGGCGCCAATCCCGGCATGGTGTCGTGGTTCGTCAAGCAGGCGCTGCTCGACGTCGCCCGCGACACCAACACGCCGTTCGACGAGCCGAACAGCCGGGACGGCTGGGGCCAGCTGGCGCAAAAGCTCGGCGTCAAGGGCATCCACATCGCCGAGCGCGATACCCAGCGCTCCAGGAAGCCGAAGCCGATGGACGTGTTCGTCAACACCTGGTCGGTCGAGGGTTTTGTCTCCGAAGGCATGCAGCCGGCCGAACTCGGCTGGGGCACCCACGAGACCTGGATGCCGGACAACGGCCGCACCCATCCCGACGGCTGCGGGGCCGCAATCTATCTGCTGCAGCCCGGCGCCAACACCCGCGTGCGCTCCTGGTGCCCGACACCCGGCGCGCAATACGGCTTTCTCGTCACCCATAACGAGTCGATCTCGATCGCGGACTATTTCACCGTGCGCGAGGGCGACACGGTGGTCTACCGGCCGACCTGCCACTACGCCTATCACCCGGCCAATGACGCCGTGCTGTCGCTGCACGAGATTTTTGGCGCCACCGGCAAGATGCAAGAGAAGTGGCACATCCTGGACGAGAACGAGATCGTCGACGGCATCGACGAACTTGGCGTGCTGGTCTATGGCCACGCCAAAAACGCCTATTGGTACGGCTCGCAGCTCTCGATCGAGGAGACGCGGGCGATTGCGCCCTATCAGAACGCCACCGGCATGCAGGTGTCCTCCGCCGTGCTCGCGGGCATGGTGTGGGCGCTGGAAAACCCGACCAAGGGCATCGTCGAGGCGGACGAGATGGATTTCCACCGCTGCCTCGAAATCCAGCGGCCCTATCTCGGGCCCGTGAAGGGTTTTTATACCGACTGGACGCCGCTCACCGATCGGCCCGGGTTGTTTCCGGAAGACATCGACACCTCGGATCCCTGGCAGTTCAGGAACGTCCTGGTGCGCTGAGCGGGTGCAAGCCTGGCGGCAGATGCGCAATTGACGCTTCGCGAAGCATTCGCAAAACTTCCGGAAATCACGAGCCCATGATCGGATAGGCCCGTGACATCAGATCATGACCGCTGGCGACAGCGGCGATCCGGGAGGACCCATGAGACACTTCAACTGCATTGCCTTGGGCGTGGGCCTTTTGGTCGCGCAAGGCGCGTTCGCCGCCGACACCGGACAGCTGCCGTGCAAGACCACGCAGGAGTGCAACGAAGCCGCGGCCAGGATCGGGGCCAACGTCCCCGGCGAGGATGAGCAGGCCTCTACCAGCCCGGCTGACGCCGCCGCGGACCAGTTCTACTGGGTGAACAAGATCAACAAGGCCTCGACCGTCATGCTGGTGGAGGAAGGCATATTTCCCAAAGATGTGGGGCAGTTGATCGCCAAGGGCGTGGATTACGCCATTCGCCAGGCCCGCGAGCCCGGCGGCAAACGCCCCGCCGACGTGTTGCAGATCGAGCGCATCATGACCGACAAGGTGGGACAGGAGGCCTCCGTCATTCATGCCGGGCGCAGCCGCCAGGACATGTATGCCACCTTCCGCGCCGCCAAGCTGCGCGACCAGACGCTGGATTTTGCCGAGGCGCTGCTGGACCTGCGCGCCAGGCTGCTGGCGAAGGCGGCCGACAATCTGGATGTTCTGGTCCCGGCCTACACCAACGGCGTCCAGGCGGTTCCGATCACCTACGGGCATTACCTGCTGGCCTATGTCGAGTCGTTCGAGCGCGACCAGAGCCGCATCACTGAGGCCTATCGCCGCCTCAATCTGAGCCCGATGGGCACCGGCGTGATGTCCGATTCGGTCTGGCCGCTGAACCGCGGCCGCCTGGCCGAGTTGCTCGGCTTCGACGGCATCGTCGAGAATTCGATCGATTCCAGCCAGGTGATGCCGTTCGACAATCAATTGGAGGCCACTGCAATCGCCAGCTCCAGCGCCATTCGCATCGGCGCCATGATGCAGGATCTCCACATCCAGTATCACCAGGTGCGCCCCTGGCTGTTGCTGCAGGAGGGCTCCACCTACACCAGCAGCTCGATGCCGCAAAAGCGCAACCCCGGCTTGATCACGCAAGCGCGCATGGCCGCGTCCGACGTCGTCGGCTTGTCGGAGGCGGTGCTCATTCGCGCGCACAACGTCGATTCCGGCATGGTCGACTACAAGTCCGAGTCCGGCGATCTGGACCTGTTTCCCCACGCCGTCAGAATGATCGATGCCACCAAGCGGGTGTTCGAGGCCCTGGTGGTCAACAAGCCGCGCGCGCTGGAGGAGCTCGAGAGCGACTGGACCTCGACGATGAACCTGGCGGAATTGCTGCTGCAGGCGCATCAGATCCCGTTTCGCGTCGGTCATGGCTTTGCGTCGCAGATGGTCAGCTACGCAAGGCCGCTCGACCTCACGCCCAAGACCATTCCGTTCGCTGTCGTGACCGACCTGTTCGCCAAGACGCTGGCCAAGTTCGGACTGCCCGCGCAGCCCTTTCCGATGAGCGAGGCTGAATTCAGGGAGGTGATGTCGCCGGCATGGATCGTGGCCCACACCAAGGGCGTGGGAGGACCTCAGCCGGCGGAAGCGGACCGCATGCTCAAGGCGGCGCAAGCGCGCCTCGATGCCGACAAGGCCTGGCTCGCCGCGCAGCGCAGCAAGCTGACGCAAGCGGACGCGGCGCTGGACCAGGCGTTCGCGACGCTGCTGCCGGCCGAGAAGGCGCAGTGACGGCTCGGATCCCGGCAGTTCCGAAATATCTTGGCGGTGACGTGACACTGAAGCTCCAAGAGGGGCCATCATCCTATGACTTTGAGCGGCCGTAAACTGCGGCGCCAACAAGCTTAATGGCCGCCTTTGATATTGCGGCAACGCCGTTTATATATCTCAGCAGTGAAGCCAGCCGCCTCGCCACAGGAAACCTGCCATGGCCGACATCACCGTACATCTCGACGACGAGCTCTACGACAAGGCTTCGCGGGTTGCCCGACTGGACAATGTGAGCGTGAAAGAACTTGTCGAGGACGTCATGCGCCGCCACCTGGACTACGTCGAGGTGATGGAGGACTTTTCGAAAATGCCGCCGTTCTCGCTGGAGAACTACGAGCTTCATCGCGATGCCGACGAAAGCGATGAGGATTACGCATTGAGGCGCTCACTTTTCCAGTGAGGCCTGAATGACTCCGCCTTTCCGACGCGGCGATATGGTCTGGAGTTACTTTCCCTTCGCTGAAACTCCCGACATTCCGGCGCGGACGCGTCATGCGGCGATCATCATCGGCGCTTTTTCGGCGACCGAAGCATCCAGATTGCGGGGACGCCCAGTACCGGAATACGGGGTCGCGGTTGCGGTTTACACCTCGTCCCAAGTCAAAAAATTCGGCGGCAATCTGCCGATCGGCATCATCCAGGTGTCTTTGGACAGGGCGCGCCAGAACAAGAACAACTCCGCGTTCTTTATCGATACGCGGATCCGGGCATATCTTCCGATCCACAGGGACTACTTTCCCGATCTGGATGCGCCTAATCACGGGCTAATCACGTCCATCGATCCGGGATTGTTCAGACGGGTCATGGAGGAGTTCGCGCGGGTGAACGAGCGAGCAAGGGAGCAGATCGTGGCGGTCGGACCGCTCCGGCCCCGCTGAACGCACGAAAGGCTGAAATCCAGTTTGCAATACTCACATCTACATGCATGGTCCGTTCGATCGGATGGGCACTTCAACACGATTATCCAGATAGCCGAAAAATCCCAACCCATCGAAGTTGGACTTGCTTCTTCAGTCCCAGCCGCCTCATGAGGATTTTTGGCTTTCTCTACTTAAGAACAAGGTCAAGCATCACTGAACCTGGCTTCATTCAGAGATTTGGCTAATGGCCCATCCTTCTTAGCCAAGAGGGCCCAGCCGGGCTTAGCCCCGTTCTTCAGCACTGCGACCAGTTTCTTCCGTATGAATATGCGAGCCAAACACGCGCCACCATCGCGAGGCCAATCTATTTCAATGTCAGCGGACGAATTCGGAAAAGGAAACTCTGGGTAGCTTCGAACATAGGTCGATGGATTGGCGAAAGGTGCCCTGCTTGGATCATGCCACTCGGGCTTGTCCGGAGCGGGACAACGGTTGTAGAGCCAGACGTCACCGCAGATCTCGCCCCGAGAATCGATGAAGTAGGCATATCCAACCCTGCCATCGTCCTCAATGACGATGGCGCACTTGCCGTCACTCGCTGGGAAGCGGACCGTCTCGCCAATCAATTGATCTCTCCGTGGTCCTCTGGGGGGTGCGGGGCAACACAGCCCATTGGCAGCGGCCTCGGTCAAGCCCTCAATCGCGGACGAAGAACTTCCGATCCCTAATGCCGACGGTCTTTCCTGCCAGCGACGCCGGATCCTCGGCGCCAAATACGATTTCGATGCCGCCGACCTTGTCGATGACATCGGGCGGCAGCTGGATTCTGGAATAGGCGCCAAGGACCCAGCCGGCCCCTTGCTCGATATCGCCGGCGGCCGCGAGCTCCATCCTTCCTTGAGGCCATGCGGTTTCGGTGTAGTCGCCGAAGCCGACAGATCGCTGCAGCACAGCTACTTGTCCTTGATCGGCGGAGCCACCTTCTCGGCCGGCGCGGGCGGCAGAACCGCCTTGGCGCCTTCCTTCTGAACTTGCGGATTGGGCCGGGCTGGCTCCGGCGCCGGCGTCGTCGGCCGGGTGCCACCGGGTTTGGATTCCGCCGGTGCATTGTTGTCCGACGGCGGCGAAGACTGCAACGGCGGTGTGCCTTCAGCCATCTTCGGATGTTCCGCCTTCAGTTCGCTCAGCGAGATAGCGCATATCAGCAGTCCCGCACTCACGAGCGCGAGCGAAAGCAGCAGCTCCTTCGTCAAGGCGCGTTTTCGGTCGGGACACATCATGGTCACCAAGGGCTCATCCGGAACTGATAACGGATGAGACGGCGCGGCGTTCCCGATGGAATCCGTGTCGGAGTTTCACGAGCCGGCCTCGCCATCCTCCGCGGCAAATGCCAGGAGCGTACCCCGGCTGAACGTACCAGCAAGCGTTGATCCTCCGGTAAGTTGGTGGGTCGCAAACTCAACTTACCTCCTGACCCACCTGCCACCCATGGGATCTACGCCCCCTCACACACGTCATTCCGGGGCGCGCGCAGCGCGAACCCGGAATAGTCGCAAGAAAACGCAAAGCCAATGTCGAGGTTCCGGGTTCATCGCTCCGCGATGCCCCGGAATGACAGTGCTACTTCGCCATATAGTCGAACGCCACCTTCCCCAGGCCCAAGGTCAGATCCGCCTTGAAATGCAGCGCCGAGACCACCTCGCGCACCGGCAGCTTGGCGACATCCGCAAGTGCGTGCGGAAACAGGCCGAGTGCCGCGGGACCGGTCCAGGCCTCCTTCAGGGTGATGTCCTCGAGCGCGAAGCGCACCAGCTCGCAGATCCGGGGGGAGCCGTCGACATGCGGAATGATTTTCAAAATGAAGTTCGGCGCCTTCATGCTCTTGAGCACGGCGTCATGATCGCAGGGGCGGTGCTTGTAGCCCATGGTGGCGGAGACGCAGAGCACCGAGCCGTAATGCAGCGTGCCGACCAGCACGTCGCTCTCGACTTCGATCTTCGGCCGGGCGAGCTTTTTCGGAAATCCCCACAGCTCGCGGCCGCCGGCGATCGGGCCTTCGTCGTCGAGATACATCGCGTGGGTGTAGGCGCCCTCCTCACCGTTGAAGCGAACCGGGATCACCTGCCCGGTTTCGGTGTAGTCGCCGAAGCCGGTCGAGTCGGGCATGCGGATGAATTCATATTTGACGACGGAATCGATGATCTCGAGCGGCTCCGGCACCACGGCGGCGAGCGCTTCCGGGTCCGTGCGATAGGTGATGACAAAATATTCGCGATTGAAGAACCGGTAGGGCCCCGGCGGAAACGCCGGGCTGGTCAGCGGCATGGAATACGCGGTCCGCCGGACGTCATCGATCTTCATGGTCTGCCTCGTGCGCTGGGTTGTTTCGGCGGACTATGCTGCAGCCGGGCAGAACAAGCGAGGCTGGAAAATCGGCAACGCGGATCACATCGTGGCGAGCCGCCGTCACAACCTCGTCACACCGCAGCTGATGACGAGGATCGACTGAAGGGTCATGCAGCCTTCATGCTGGCGAGAAGCCGAATCCGGCGATCAATCGTCGCGCGAACGTCAGACCGGTGGCGGGTCAAAGCACCTCCGCGACCTTCGTCGTACCTCGCTACTTTTTCAGCATGTGATAGCTGAGCTCGCCGGGATCGCTGAGATCCGGCACCTTCCAGCCGTCGAGATCATATTCAGCCATGCAGTCCTCGGCAAAGCCCTTGAACCTGTCGGCATTGCCGGAGGCTTGCGCGCCGAACAGGCAGTAGCGGCGGATCTCTTCGGTCGAACCGCCGTAGTTGATTTCGTAGAGTTCGTGCCGGCCACCGAATTCGCTGCCCAGACAGTCCCACAGCAGCTTGAGCAGCTTGACGCGTTCCTCGGCCTTGTAGCCGTTGGAGCCACGCAGATAACGATCGAGGTAGGGGCGGATCTCCTCGTTCTTGAAATCGCTGGCGTGGCTGTTGAGATAGATCAGGCCGGAGGCGACGGTCTGCTCGATCAGATATTTGACCTTGGTGTAGGCCATGGTGGCGATGATTTGATAGGCGTTGCCGGGATCCATGTTCGGCAGCACATAATCGCCGATCCACGGCCTGGGATCCCTGACCATCGCATCCGACAGGCTCCAGAACAAATTGCGCCAGGCGATGACCTCGCCGACATTGGCCTGGACGCCGCGATAATCCTTGGTGCCGGCGGCTTCGGTGGCCTTCAACAACAGACCGCTGATGAAGTCGAGCTTGACAGCGAGACGCGTGCAGCCATGCACGACGAAGCGCGGCAGAAAGCCGGTGCGCGGGAAGAAATTGTTGGCTTTCTCGATGTCGCCATAGACGAAGACGTTCTCCCAGGGCACCAGCACCTTGTCCATGATGAACACGGCGTCGTTTTCGTCGAGCCGGCTCGACAGCGGGTAATCGAACGGACTGCCCATCACGCTCGCGCTCATCTCGTAGGAGGTGCGGCAGATGAATTTGACGCCCGGCGCGTTGGTCGGCACCATGAACACCACGGCGAACTTCTTGTCCTGCAGCGGAATCAGGCCGTGATGCGCGACGAAGGTGTAGTTGGTGAGCACCGACCCGGTGGCGACCACCTTGGCGCCCGACACGACGATACCGGCATCGGTTTCCTTCTCGACATGGCAGCAGACATCGGCGACTTCGTTCGGCGGACGATCGCGATCGACCGGCGGGTGAATGATCGCGTGGTTGATGAACGGCACGCGCTCCTGGCTGAACTTGTACCAGCGCCTGGCATTGTCCTGGTAAGGCGCGTAGAAATCGGCATTGGCGCCGAGCGTGGCGAGGAACGCCGCCTTGTAGTCGGGCGCACGTCCCATCCACCCATAGGTGATCTTCGCCCATTCGGCGATCGCGTCGCGCCCGGCAATGAGATCATCCATGCTCTTGGGCGCCTTGAAGAAGGCGTGCGTGACGCCGCCATTGCCGGTATCGGTCGGCAGCAGCAGCCTGTGCTTGCGCTTCTCGTCATGCAGCGCGTCGTAGAGCCGGGCCACCATGCGCGCGGTATTGCGGAACGCCGGATGCGTGGTGACGTCCTTGACCCGCTCGCCGTAGATGAAGACGGTCCGATCGTCGCGCAGCGACTCCAGGTATTCGTCGCCGGTCTGCGGCCGTGCCACTTTGACGTTGCCAATGTGCTCGGCCGTGTCACCTGCCTGCGCCTTGCCTGCCATCGCGCCTCTCCCTACGTTGTTCGATTATCGAACTTGCGTCCGTATTCCGAACTTGGCGCGACGATAAAACCGCGGCCATCGAATGGCAAGTGACGGAAGGAGGGAAGTCAGAACGTCATCGACGCGACCTGCCGGGCGATGCGGTTCAACTCCGGCAGGTAGCGCTCGCGCATTTCGTTGCGGGTGGTGCGGGTCGAGTGGGTCGACAGGTTGATGGCGCCGATGGCTTGCCCGGTGCGATCCATCACCGGCACGGCCAGCGCCCGCAGGCCAAGCTCCAGCTCCTCATCGACGATGGAGAAGCCCTGGTCGTGGTCGGCGCGGATCCGATCGAACAGCGCCTGCAGGTCGATGATGCTTTGCGGGGTGTAGGCCTCGACCCGCTGCGACTTCAGCCGGCGCCAGATCTCGGCTGCATCGAGATGCCCGAACAGGATCCGTCCCAATGCGGTATGCAAGGCCGGAAGCCTGCTGCCGACCGACAGCGTGGCCGACATGATCCGCCGCGCCGGAACCCGCGCGACATAGACGACATCGTTGCCTTGCAGGATCGCCGCCGAACAGGATTCGCCGACGCGCTCGCTCAGCTCGCGCATCAGCGGCAGCGCGCGATCGATCCAGCTCTGCGACGACAGATAGGCAAATCCGAAATCCAGAATTCGCGGCGACAGCGAAAACGCCCGGCCGTCCTGCTCGACATAGCCGAGCATGGACAGGGTGCGCAGCACGCGGCGCGCCGTCGCCCGCGACAGCTCGGCGACCTCCGCGGCTTGCGACAACGTCATCGTCGGTCGCTGCCGGCCGAACGCGCCAAGCACCGCGAGGCCCTTGGCCAGCGTCGTCATGAATTCCTTGTCGTCGGGATCGCCTTCGCGACGCATCGGCAGTCGCGTGATGTTGCGCCCTGTTGACTCCATTGGACCTCTGGCGGAAACTGGTCGACTAACGAACGTATGTTCGAATATCGAACGTCGGTCCGGCAGTCAATCCTTTCACGGCGGAACCGGCGCATTCCAAGGGGAGGACGCGCAGATGACCTGCCACAGATCAAGCTCGACCCATCGTCATGCGATCGATCGCCGTGCGTTGCTGAAATACTCGGCGGCAACGGGCGCTGTCTTCGCGACCGGAATCCAGGCGCCGGCGATCGCGCAGACCCGGGCGATCAAGCTCGGCTATGTCAGCCCCATGACCGGGCCACTCGCGGCCTTTGCCGAGGCCGACAATTTCGTCCTTGCCGGCTTCAAGGAGGCGACCAAGGGCGGACTCAAGATCGGCAACGCGACCGTGCCGGTCGAGGTGGTCGTCAAGGACAGCCAGTCCAATCCGAACCGCGCCGCCGCGGTTGCCAAGGACCTGATCGTTCAGGACAAGATCGATCTCATGCTGGTCGCCTCCACGCCGGAGACGACGAACCCGGTCTCGACCCAATGCGAGATCGAAGAGGTGCCGTGCATCTCGACGGTTGCGCCATGGCAACCCTGGTTCATCGGCCGCCAGGCCAACCCCGGCGGTGGCCCGCCGGCGTGGAAAGGCTTCAACTACACCTATCACTTCTTCTGGGGCCTCGAAGACGTCATCGCCGTCTTCACCAACATGTGGAGCCAGGTCGCGACCAACAAATCGGTCGGCGGCCTGTTCCCCAATGACGGCGACGGCAACGCGTGGGGCGATAAGATCGTGGGCTTCCCGCCGGTCCTGGACAAAGGCGGCTACAAGCTCACCGATCCCGGCCGCTACCAGAATCTCACCGACAATTTCGCCGCCCAGATCGGCGCCTTCAAGGGCGCCAATTGCGAGATCATCACCGGCGTGGTGCTGCCGCCGGATTTCACGACCTTCTGGAAGCAGGCCCTGCAGCAAGGCTTCAAGCCGAAGGTCGCCTCGATCGGCAAGGCGATCCTGTTCCCGGTCGCGGTCGAGGCGCTCGGCAAGGACGGTCACAACCTGTCCTCGGAAGTGTGGTGGTCGCCCAGCCATCCCTTCAAATCGTCGCTGACCGGGATGAGTGCGAAGGACCTCGCCGGCGCCTACGAGGCAGCCACCAAAAAGCAATGGACGCAGCCGATCGGCTTCGTGCACGCGCTGTTCGAGGTGGCGGTGGACGTGCTCAAGCGCAGCCCCGATCGCGACGGCAAAGCCATCGCCAGCGCCATCGCGGCGACAAATCTCGATACCGTCGTCGGCAAGATCCAGTGGGGCGGTGCGAACCTTCCGCCGTTCGCGGCCAAGAACGTCGCCAAGACGCCGCTGGTCGGCGGCCAGTGGCGGCTCAAGGACGGCAAATACGATATCGTCATCACCGACAACCGGACCGCGCCGGCAATTCCGGTGGCGGGTCAGATGGAGGCGATTGGCTGATCGCAGATCATGCTCCTGGATATTGCCGGTTTGCGGAAAAGCTTTGGCTCGATCGTCGTCGCCGACGATCTCGATCTTGCGGTCGCGCCCGGCGAGGCGGTCGGCATCATCGGGCCGAACGGCGCCGGCAAGACCACGCTGTTCAACCTGATCGCCGGCTCGCTCACGCCGGATCGAGGAACCATCCGCCTCGATGGCCGCGACCTCACGCGGACATCGCCGCAAGCGCGATGCCGGGCCGGCATCGGCCGCACCCACCAGATCCCACACCCCTTCGAGAAGCTCACGGTGTTCGAGAATCTTCTGGTCGGCGCGGTCTACGGCAGCCGCAGGACGGAAGCCGCGGCCGCGCAGTCCTGCGGCGAGCTGCTCGAACGGCTTGATCTCCTGCAACATGCCAACACATCAGCCGGTGCGCTGACCCTGCTCCAGCGCAAGCGGCTTGAAATGGCCCGTGCACTGGCAACGGCGCCGCGGCTGTTGCTGCTCGACGAGATCGCCGGCGGCCTGACCGAGGGCGAGTGCGGCGAACTGATCGGCACCATCCGCGAGATCAGCCGGACCGGCGTCGCCATCCTGTGGATCGAGCATATCGTGCATGCCCTGCTGGCGGTGGTCGACCGGCTGGTCGTGCTCAATTTCGGGCGCAAGATCGCCGAAGGAGATCCGCGGGAGGTGATGCGTTCGCCCGAGGTGCGCCAGATCTATATCGGCATCGAGGCGTGAGGCATGGCGCTGCTGGCAACCCGCAACCTGATGGCCTTCTACGGTGACTTCCAGGCGCTCTACGGGATCGACACGATCCTCGACCCAAGTGAAACCATCGCCATCATCGGCGCCAATGGCGCGGGAAAGTCCACGTACCTGAAGGCGATCGCAGGCCTCATTGCCGGCGCTGCCGACAGCGTCCTGCTCGACGGCAGGCCGATCGGGTCACACCCTGCGGCCGCGATCGTCAAGCTCGGCATCGCGCTGGTACCGGAAGGGCGGCGGCTGTTTCCCTCGCTCACCGTCGAAGAGAATCTCCTGATCGGCGGCTATGGTCGCAAGACGCGCGGCCCGTGGTCGCTCGATCGCGTCTACGCGCTGTTCCCGGTGCTCAAGCAGCGGCGATCCTCGGCCACGCCAACGCTGTCAGGCGGGCAGCAGCAGATGGCCGCGATCGGCCGCGCGCTGATGTCCAATCCGCGCATCCTGCTCTGCGACGAGATCAGCCTTGGCCTGGCGCCGATCATCATCGCCGACATCTACGCCGCGCTGCCGCAGATCAAGGCCGAAGGCACCAGTGTCGTGCTGGTCGAGCAGGACATTGCGCAGGCGATGAAGGTCGCCGACCGCGTCTACTGTTTCCAGGAGGGCCGTCTTTCGCTCTCCGGCCGCCCGCGGGACCTGACGCGCGAGCAGATTCACCGCGCTTATTTTGGCTCATGACATGACCGGCTGGCTCGATGCGCTGATCCAGGGCATCCTGTTGGGTGGGCTCTACGCCTTGTTCGCGGCGGGGCTTTCGCTCATTTTCGGGGTCATGCGGCTGGTCAACCTCGCCCATGGCGACCTCATCGTGCTCGCCGCCTTTGCCATTCTGGTGCTGGCGGAGAGACTTGGTCTCGATCCCTTCGCCGCAACGCTGGCAGCACTTCCCGTCATGTTCGTCGCCGGCTTCGCGCTCCAATATGTCCTGTTGAACCGCACCCTCGGGCGCGACCTGCTGCCGCCGCTGCTGGTCACCTTCGGTCTGTCGATCATCATTCAGAACGGGCTGCTGCAGTTTTTCTCCGCCGACAGCCAGCGGCTTCGCTCCGGTGCGATCGAGACCGCCTCGATCGCGCTCGGCGGCGGCATTGCGGTCGGCGTCGTGCCGCTACTGACCCTGTTGTCGGCGATTTCGGTGATCGTGATCCTCAATCTGGTTTTCTATCGTACCCCGCTCGGCCGCGCCTTCCGCGCGACTTCGGACGATCTCGAGGTGGCCCAGCTCATGGGAATAGATCACAGCCGCATCTTCGCTATCGCCATGGGCCTTGCCTGCATCATGGTTACGGTCGCGGCGCTCTATCTGGGCTTGCGGGCGAATTTCGATCCGACCATCGGCCCCGCGCGCTTGCTCTATGCCTTCGAGGCCGTGATCATCGGCGGGCTCGGCAGCTTCTGGGGCACGCTCGCGGGCGGCATCGTTCTGGGACTCGCGCAGTCCATCGGCGCAAGGATCGATCCGGAATGGCAGATCCTGTCGGGTCATCTCGCGTTCCTGGTGGTGCTGGCGCTGAGACCGCGCGGCCTGTTTCCTCGGGCCCTGGATTGAGCGGACCGATGACAGGCGATGGCGCGCCACCGACACCGCAAACGTTCCGCATCGAGACCGCAGGCGGCGCGGCGCGCGCGGCTGCAGCGGGCGCCTGCGTCATCCTCCTCCTGCTCGCGGCGCTGCCGGCCTTCGCCGGCCGCGATCTGATAGAGGACCTGATTTTCCTGTTCTATATGCTGGCGCTGGCACAATGCTGGAACCTGCTGGCGGGCTATGCCGGCCTGATCTCGGTCGGTCAGCAGGCCTTTGTCGGTCTCGGCGGCTACCTGCTGTTTGCGCTCACGCTGTGGGGCGGCCTCGATCCGCTGTTCGCGATTCCGATCGCGGGCGCTGTCTCGGCGCTGCTTGCATTGCCCACGGCGCTCGTCGTGTTCCGGCTGCGGGGCGCCTATTTCGCGATCGGCACCTGGGTGGTCGCCGAGGTCTATCGGCTCGCATTCGCCCAGATCAAGGACCTCGGCGGCGGCACCGGAACCGCACTGGCGCCATCGGTCACATCGGCTGCGCTCGGGATCGACCGGGTCAAGAGTTTGCTCGATGTGCGCACGCCGGCCGCGCGTGACATTGTCTCGTACTGGATCGCGCTCGCCCTGATGGCCGGCACGCTCGCCGTCATCTACGCCATCCTGCGATCGCGCCGCGGTCTCGCGCTTGGCGCGATCCGCGACCAGGAGGCGGCGGCCGCAGGTCTCGGGGTCGACATCTATCGCATCAAGCTTGCGGTCTATGTGGCGAGTGCGGCCATGACCGGCATGGTCGGCGCACTGATCTACCTGCAGAAGGCACGCATCTCGCCTGACGCGGCCTTCTCGGTGCTGGACTGGACCGCCTACGTCATCTTCATCGTGGTCATCGGCGGCATCGGGACCATGGAAGGGCCCGTCGTCGGCACCATCATCTTCTATCTGATGCAGCACTATCTCGCCGACTTCGGCGCCTCGTATCTCATTCTCCTGGGCACGCTCGGAATCATCGTCATGCTGTTCGCGCCCCGCGGCATCTGGGGCTTCGTCTCCGAGCGCACCAATCTGACGCTGTTTCCGACCCGGCGTCGGCTGGTGGTCGATGGCGGTGACGGCGAGGCTTGATTTGCCCGACAGCCACAACCGAGCTCTCTGTTGTCCCTCCCCCGCGGGCCTGAAACCATCGTAGCGATCCACGCCCCGGATTCTGTGATCTGGATCACCGTTATTTTGAGATTTCGCGATGTGCACATGAGCGGGCGTCGATAAGACTATTTCACCACAAAAAAGAAATCCTCTTTCCCCGGCAACGAGCCGTAAGTGTAAGGTTCCTGCCGACCGGCCGTCGCTTCCATGACGTCGTCGCGAACCAATCGGAACAGCTTGGTGATTTCCACACCGGGCGTAGCCAATCGCTGAACAACAGCAACGGCGAATGGTGAGTTGCCGCCTTCACCATCGAGCGCGACTTGTCCGCCTTTCGCCGCATACACCACCAGAGTTGCGCCGGACACTTTGACATCGGCGAGGCCGCGACCGATGGATCGCGACGCAATCGGCGCACCTGCCGTGGAGGATGCCACCGCGGCTTGAGCGGAAGCAGGCGTCGCGCGCGGCTTGAAGGGATTGTCACGGCACGCGTCCAGCATGATGAGCTTCAATTTCTTGGCGCCATCGACTGCCGCCAGCACCTGATCCAGCGGCACGGCCTCAGACTGGATGTCACGATCAACGGCGATCTTCGCATCAACCGGGACAAGGTAGTTCACGCCGCCAACTTCCATGCCGTGTCCCGCGTAGTACACCATCGCCCAATCCGAATTTTCAGCCTCGTTGGCGAACGCGCGAAGCGCGCCGACCAGCTTCTCGCGCGTATCGTTGTCTTCGAGAGTAACGACTTCAAAGCCGATAGTACGAAGGGTGGCCGCAACCGCTTTTGCGTCCTTCTCGGGATTCACCAGCGCGGGGACATTCGCGTATGCCGAGTTTCCGATAACGAGGGCTACGCGTCTCGCGGTCGACTTCACAGCAATTGCCTGCGGGAGGGAGGCAACACCGGTCGGAATTGCGACTTCGTTGCTCGCTCTGACCGGAGGCGGCACGATTCTTGGTTGGACCGGAGTCGCAGAATACGCTGCAAGTCGCGCCTTGGCCGTTTCCAACGCCGCGCGAGAATCGCTTGTGAAACGAAATTCGCTTGGAGAGTTCAGGGCAGCTTCAAATTCCAATCGAGCCTGAACCAGGTTTCCAAGTCTTTCGTAGGTGAGTCCAAGTCCCGTCAATGCAGGAGTGTTGTTCGGAGCATATCGTAACGAAACCTGATATTCCGTCAGCGCTTCATCGAAGTTTCCCCGATAGCGAAGCACATCGGCGCGGGCATAATGCGCCGGCGCGTTTGCGGGCTGCAGCGCAACCGCCTGGTCAAGATCCCTGAGCGCAGCATCCAGATCGCCCTTCAACCTCCAGATCGTTCCGCGCGTGACAAAATTGAACACAAGTTTCGGATTGCGGGTAATGGCTTCGTTGATGTCGGCAAGTGCGCCGTCATAGTCCTGCAACTGGATGCGAGTTAGCGCGCGCGACCGATAGCCTTCGCTTTGATTCAGCTCGATTGCCTGGTTTGCGTCCAGCACGGCGGCATCGAACTGCTTTAGCTCGCGATAGCTTTGAGCACGAACCAGGTATGCCCCGGCATAGTTGGGATCTAGAGCGATGGCCTTGTTGAAGTCGTCAATGGATTTTTCAAACTCGCCGTTGGTCCATAGTCCAAACCCGCGTCCGATATAGTTGGTCAGACCGGAAGGATTTATGTCAATGGCAGTGGCAAAATCCGCTATCGACTGATTGATGTCCCCCTTTATCCGGAAGGCGATGGCGCGTTTCGCGTAGGCGGCTTCATACCTGGGGTTCAAATGAATCGCTTGCGAAAGATCGGCTATCGCGCGTTCGTAGTTCCCATTTGCCGAAAACGCCGATCCTCGAAGAAGGTATAATGTTTCATCATTGGGCGACGCCGCGATTGCCGCATCACACGCAGAAATTGGACGACCAGTGTCGGGTCCCGCTTCGCAACTTTCCCGGTCGCTCGCGCCATACGCGACTTGTGCAAAAGCAAGAATGGCGAACAGGACGACGGATTGTTTCAATCCGGAGAGCAACACTTTTGGCACTAGCATCAACCCTTCAATCTATCGGCGGTTTCCAAGTGGTCATAGCGTCAGCATTCCGTACTTGAAGTTGGTTGCGAGCGGTTCCGGCGCCTTTGACAATAGTCTATTGGAGGCGCTGGAAACATAAGTAAAGCGTCAACGGAAGCGTCTCGGTCGCCCAAGCGTGACTGGATAAAATCATCTGAGACGACGAAGAGGCCGCCAACTGAGGCGGCCTCTTTGAATGCTAGTCGCAAATATTTGTCGCGCCCGGCCCGAGTCTAATTCCGGGCCGGGCGCGACCTAAGTGCGCCACCTAAGGCGAAAGCGAAGCTTTAGGTTGATCATGAAATTCTCCCATTAAGCCTCAACTTCATTTATGTGACGATCCCGAATGCAAAAGGGGACCACGAGCAAAAATCCAAAATGGGCCACTATGTATTTCAACTTAGGCCACTGAGGCCGGAAAAAGGCCAGTACCCGTCGGGCTATAAGAACAGATCGGAAATCTAGGCCATTTCCTGAACACGTCAGTCGGCGCGGCCGGCGACGGTCGTCCGGCGCTGATGTCAACTCCGGGGTCATTCGCAATCGGGTCGAGCCAGCAATAAGTGCTGCGACGTGCTTTTGGCCTCGAAAGCGGAAGCATCCGAGGACCTGCGTCGACGCACGTGATTCGCCCGACGGGCAAGCCGAACGCGTTTTCTTGCGTCGATGCGTCGCTTCGCCTGCTGAAAATCCGCTGCGCCAAAAAGCCGATTTATCAAAAAAATAACACTTCCGTTTTTCCGAATTCTGTGGTTCTCTCTCGCCATCCCGCCTCATCGACAAGGGGCATATCGCGGTCGTCACGAACGTAGGTGCGGGATGCGGTGGACGCGACGGTGTCGTGTGCGCATGAGGTCGCAGGGCGAAGAGATTCGTGAGCGATCGAGAAAGGCGCGCGAGACGAGCGGCAGTGTTGCGGACGGTGAAGTCGTGTGGTCCTGGCATCCGTTGTTGATGTCAAGCTGCGTGGAGACACACTCGGCCCAACCGGGATTCGATGTGTCATCCAATCCGCGCGGCGACGGTGGCAAAAGGAATTCGTCGCTGGGGAGATCACGTATAACCCGTAAAACCATTCGCGCGAGGGAATGCCGGATGTTTCCGGTGCCTCCGCTGTGAATACTCGTGCGCATACTAAGACTACGCAAGCGCGCACGAGGCTGCGGGTGCATTGGGCACCCGGCATTCCCCGCGCCCTCTGTTTTCAAAGGGCGGGAGATTTCCTGGCAAGGCTCGGGCGAAAGCGCGCCGCGAGAACGCGGATGTGTGCTTGCATAGGGTGGACAAAGAATGCCTAGTCTCACTGAATCATACCAACGGCCGTTAGCAATGACCCATCCGTCGTCATGGCCGGGCATAGCCGTCCGAAGGACGGCGTCGCTTCCGCTCGCCTATGCCCGGTCATCCACGCCTTTGGGTGTCCGGAAAATCAAGACGTGGATGCCCGCGACCGGTCTTCGCCATCGGCTTCGACCCGGCGCAACAGCCAGGCGCGCCGAAGCTCCTTAGCGAAGGCGGGCAAGCGCGGGCATGACGGGTCATGAACCGAGGCCATTGGAATCAAAGCTCCAGCAACCCCGCCTCGCCGGTCTCGTCCGCAAACGCCAACAGCGTGCCCTTGGCATTCCAGGCCAGCCCCGCGACCGCCGCGCTGCCGTTGCGGCGAACCAGAATCTCCGCGCCGTCGGTCACCCGCACCATCAGGATGGTGCCGTCGCCATAGCCCGCCGCCAGCACGTCCTGAGCAGGGTGGCAGGCGACCGCGGTGACGCGGGCCTGCATGGGCGCCAGCATCGCCGGCTCCTTGCCCATCGGGCCGTCCTTGCTGGCGAACGGCCACATGATCACGGCGTCGGCGCCGGAAGTTGCGAGGAATTTGCCGCCGGCGCTCCACGACATCGATTTGACCCGGCCGGGATAGCCCGACATGCGCATGTGCCTGTTGTCGGCAAGCCGCCAGCCATGCAGCGCCGGCTCATGCATGGCGGTGACCAGGAACTTGTTGTCGGCGCTGAAGGCGACGCCAAGATGCGAGCCCGCCCATCCCAAGAATTCCGGCTGCGCGGCCATGTTGGGAAACCAGAGCGAGACGCCGTTGTAATGCGCGATCGCGAGCCGCAGGCCCTTCGGCGCGAAGGCGAGCCCGCCGACGGTCGAGGGAACGTCGAGCGATTTCTCCTCGCCCTTGACGCCGCGGACGAACGCGGTCTTGCCGGCCGACCAGGCCAAGGCGCCGTCGGCTTGCAGCGCCACATTGTCGATCCAGCGCCGCTTCGCATCGGTCGCCAGCAGCGTGACCGCGCCGGCGTCATCGAGCGCAACGAGCTTGCCGTCATCGCCGCCCATCACGATGCGCTTGCCGTCGCAGACCGCGCAGAGGATGCCGCCGCCATGAACGGTAGCCTTCGACATCGCGCCCTGCCCGTCAGCCAGCACGACGCTTTCCTCGGCGCCGACGAAGGCCGCGCGCTCTCCAAGGAAATGCACCGACGTGACCGCCATGCCGATCGCGAGCGGACGCACGCGATCGGTCACGGAGACGATGGATGCGGCCGCGCCGCCCGGGTCGAACTCTTTCATCACGGAACGATACAGCGCGCGAAGCCCTCGCGGATGGCTTCCTGCGGCAATTCGCGACCGATGAAGACGAGGCGGCTTTGCCGCGGCTCGTCGTCCTTCCACTTCCGCTGATGGTCGCCCTCCAGCATCATGTGCACGCCCTGGAAGACGTAGCGGTCGTCATCGCCGTGGAAGGCGAGGATGCCTTTCGAGCGCAGGATCTTCTGGCCTTCGCTGGCGACGAGGTCCTGGAGCCAGGGCATGAATTTGTTGGGATCGAGCGGCTTGTCGGACCGCAGCGCCAGCGACTGCATGTCCTCGTCGTGATAGTGCTTCAAGCCATGACCATGGCCGTGATCATGATGGTGATGATGGCCGTGATCATCGTGGTCATGATCGTCGCCGGCCTCGAGAAAATCCGGTTCGATGTCGAGGATGCGGTCGAGATCGAAGGCGCCGCGATCGAGCACATCCGAAAGCTCAACCTTGCAGCGCTCGGTGCGATGCAGCCTGGCGTAGGGGTTGATGGCGCGGATTCGCGCCTCGACCTCGGCCAGTTCCGCGGATGTCACCAGATCGGACTTGTTGAGCACGATGACGTCGGCAAAGGCGATCTGGTTCTTGGCTTCCGGAGCGTCCTTCAGGCGGGCGCTCAGCCATTTCGCGTCGGCAACGGTCACCACCGCATCGAGCCGCGCGCTCTTCTGCACGTCTTCGTCGACGAAGAAGGTCTGCGCCACCGGCGCCGGATCGGCAAGCCCCGTGGTCTCCACGATGATGGCGTCGAACTTGCCCTTGCGCTTCATCAAGCCGTCGAGGATGCGCACGAGGTCGCCGCGCACCGTGCAGCAGACGCAGCCATTGTTCATCTCGAACACTTCCTCGTCGGCGCCTATGATCAGGTCGTTGTCGATGCCGATCTCGCCGAATTCATTGACGATGACGGCGTATTTCTTGCCGTGGTTTTCCGACAAAATGCGGTTGAGCAGCGTGGTCTTGCCGGCGCCGAGATAGCCGGTCAAGACCGTCACGGGAATTTTTGGGGACGTCGATTCAGACATAGCAACTCCGAAAGCGGGGCTCTTGCGCGGCACGGCGGCGGGGTGGCCCCTGCCCTCGTCCCGACGGACGGGACGTCAATGGTCCAGCGCGCTGGTCAACGCCCTTATATTGTGCCTGACCATTGCAATGTAAGTGGGGGCGTCGCCCTTTTCACCGCTCAGGCTGTCGGAAAACAGCGTTCCGCCGATCCTGGCGCCGGTCTCGGCCGCGATCCGGCCGACCAGCCGGTCATCGCTGATATTTTCCAGGAACACCGCCGGGATCTCAGCGGCCCTGATCTGGCCGATGATTTTGGCGATGTCGCGCGCGCTGGGCTCGGTCTCGGTCGAGACCCCGAGCGGAGCGATGAAGTCGATCCCATAGGCAGCGGCGAAATAGCCGAAGGCATCGTGGGTCGAGATCACCTTGCGCCGCGCGGGCGGGATTTTTGCGACCGCGTCCCGCACCTCGCGGTCCAGGGCGTCGAGCTCGGCCAGATAGCGCTCGGCCCGCGCGCGGAAAAATTCCGCATCCGCCGCATCGGCGTTGGCCAGGGCGTCGCGAATGGTCTTCACATAGACTGCCGCATTTGCAACCGACTGCCAGGCGTGCGGGTCGGCGGCGGTGCCGGATCTGAGCGGGGCGATGCCCGTGGTGGCCTCGATGATCGCAGCCTTGCTGCCGGAGGATTGCAGGAGCCGCGGCAGCCAGCCTTCCAGGCCAAGCCCGTTGATGATCACAAGCCGCGCGCCTGCGATGGTCTTGGCGTCCGACGGCGCCGGAGTATAGACGTGGACGTCGCTATCGGGTCCGACCAGGGTGGTCAGGTCGATGCGGTCGGCGCCGATATTGCGCACGAAATCGCTGAGAATCGAGAAACTCGCGACCACATTGAGACGATCCTCCGCGCGCAGGGGCGAAGCGGCCAGCGCCAGAACCAGACCAAGCAAAAAGCCCAACCGCATCGTGTTCTCGCCTCAGGCTTCGAGATGGGGAGCGGGAAAAAGCTGCCGGACCACGCCGCCGACGCTGCCGAACAGCACCGATGCCGCATAGAGCGCTGTCGCCACCAGGATGATCGCGGGACCGGAGGGAATCCGGGTCTGGAACGACAGCACCAGCCCGGCATAGCCGGAGAGCATTGCGCTCACCACCGCGATGCAGATCATCGGCGTGATGTCGCGCGACCAGAACCGCGCGATGCTCGCGGGCAGGATCATAAGTCCCACCGCAAGCAGGGTGCCGAGCGCCTGAAAGCCGGAGACGAGATTGACGACGATCAGCGCCAGAAACACCAGATGCGCCGGCCCCCCGGCCCGGCTCACCGTGCGCAAGAACAGCGGATCGACACTTTCGATCACCAGCGGCCGGTAGATCACCGCGAGCACGAGCAGCGTGATGGTGGCGTTGATGGTGACAAGCAGCAAGGTCGGATCGTCCATGGCGAGGATGTTGCCGAACAGCACGTGCAACAGATCGACATTGGTGCCCTTGATCGAGACGATGGTGACGCCGAGCGCGAGCGAGGCCAGATAGAAGGTCGCAAGCGAGGCGTCCTCCTTGAGCCCGGTCGAGCGCGAGACCAGACCGGCGAGAATTGCAACGGCAAAGCCCGCGATCAGGCCGCCCGTCGTCATCGCAAACAAATTGAGGCCCGAGAGCAGGAATCCGATCGCGGCGCCCGGCAGGATCGCATGCGCCATGGCATCGCCCACGAGGCTCATCCGCCGCAGCATCAAAAACACGCCGATCGGCGCGCCCCCGAGCGACAGCGCGATCACGGCGGCAAGCGCGCGACGCATGAAGGCGAAATCGGTGAACGGGACGATCAGCGCGTCATGGATCATCTGATGTCACGCAGCTTTCGACGAAACCGGATCGACGTGGCAGGCCGCCGCGCGCTCGTCGAAGGCTTCGCACATTCGCCGCGCGGCGGACAAATTATCCGCGGTCAGGACCTCGGCGGTCGAACCCCAGGCCACCGGCTCGCGCGCCAAAAGCAGGGTTTGCGGAAAATGGTCGCGCACCAGATCCATGTCGTGCAGCGCGGCGAGCACCGTGCGCTTCTCGGCGTGCCAGCGCACGACCAGCGCCAGCAGATGGGCCGAGGTCTTGGTGTCGATGGCGTTGAAGGGCTCGTCCAGCACGATGAGACGGGCGTCCTGCAACAGCACGCGCGCGAACAGCATGCGCTGCGTCTGTCCGCCGGACAGCGTGCCGATGCCGCGCGTCTCGAAGCCAGTGAGGCCGACGGCGGCGAGCGCCTGCGCGATCTTGCCGCGCGCGGCGCGGTCGATGCCGCCGAACATGCCGGTGGTGCGCCACAGCCCGGTGCCGACGAAGTCGAACACCGAGATCGGAAAGCTGCGGTCGATATCGGCGCTCTGCGGCAGATAGGCGATGTCTCTGATGTCCAGGCCATCAAGCGAAACCGAACCCGACAGCGGTTTGAGGATACCGACCAGCCCGCGAAACAGCGTCGATTTGCCGGCGCCGTTCGGCCCGATCACCGCAAGCAGCGCACCCGAGGCGACGTCGCCGGTGAGGTGATGCACCGCCGGATGACGGTCATAGCCGAGCGTGACGTCCTTGAAGCGTACTTGCGCGGGCATGATCATCTCATCGCCATCAGAACGACGGCCCAGAGGAAGGCGCTCACCGCACATGCCGCCGCAAGCCGGGCCGCGACGGGCATGCGCAGGATCGACCACGACGCCGCCTGCGCCGGATGCGGCGAAGCCGGTCCATGGGCGTGGACGTGGGGATGGACCTGGACGTCGGATGGAACCATCCTGTAATGTTATATTATAACATTACAGGTGTCCATCCGGCTCTACGGCTTCCCGATCGCCATGGCGATGGCAGCGGCGAGAAACGGCAAGGGCACCGAGACCGCGGCGCGAAACCAGACGAACCTGGCCGGCATGAACGGGATCTCCCACAACACCAGCCGCTGGAAGGCAAACAGCGCCCAGGCCACCACATAGGCGAGCACCTGCGGGCTGCCGCCGCCGGCCTTCAGCGCCACCGCGCCGATCGAAAAGCCGATCACCGGCCCGCCCGGCGTCGCCGCGCCAGCGACCACGGCGGTCAGAACGCCGAGCCAGCCGCTGTTTGGCCCCAGCGCGCCGATGATGACCTCGGACGGAATGACCGCGGCGATATAGCCGGAACCGATCACGCCGAGCGCAATGCGCGGCACGATGTGGATGAAATCCATGCTGCCTTCGCGCAACGACGCGACCAGGACCGGGCGGCCCCGTTGCCAGGCCAACCAGCCGAGCACCGCGACCGAGGCCCACAGGATGGCGTCGATCAGGAAGGCCGCGTTCATGGCGCGCCGTCGCGATAGAGACGGGCATAGACGAAACGCCCGAAGGCGCCTGCGATCAGCGGCAGCGGCAGCGAGATCACGATGCGCCACAGCGTGAAATCGGTGCCCATGATCGGTATTTCCCAGGCCACCGCGCGGCCATAGCCGATCAAGGTCCAGCTCACGACCATCGAAATGGTGGCGCCGAAATCGGCGCCGACCGCGAGCAGCGCGCTGGCCACCGGATAGGCCGTGAACGGGCCGCCAGGCAGCACGGCGCCAAAGGCCGCGCCGATCAGCAATCCCTTCAGCCCCGACTGCGGCCCGAGCGATTTCGATACCTTGTCGTGCGGCAGGATCTCGGCGATGAAAGCGCCGAGCAGGCAACCCGCCAGCACGCGCGGCAGGATGCCGCCGAACAGCGACAGATCGTGCGACAGGATCTCGGTGACGCCATTGACGCCGTCGCGCCGGTAGACCAGCACGGCCGAAACCGCAACCAGCGCGGCCAGCATGATGGTCGACCAGCCGATCGGCTTGCGCGCCCTTCCGGGCCGCGGCTCGCCGTTGTCGGCATCGTCGGCGGCTGCCGGCTGTTTTAACGGAACGTCTGACAAGATGCGGCGGGAGGTTCGTGAAGCAACCTCATCTGCTTAGTCGGGGCCGCACCGCGATGCAAACAGAACGACGACAAGACCCATGCGTGCGCTTGACATGGCCATGCGCCAATGCGCGTCAGGCCAGCCAGCGCACCAGCGCAAGCGCTGCGAACAGGCCGGCAATCGAAAATCCCACCGATCCCCCGACGTAAAACGCCGCAAGCGCAAGCTCGCCGCGCTCATAGAGCAGGGCGGCATCGAGCGAAAATGCCGAGAACGTGGTGTAGCCGCCGAGGATGCCGGTCATAAGGAACAGCCGCCAGGGCTGCGACGCCTCACCCTTGAAGGCGAGATAGCCTGCGATCAGGCCCATCACGATCGAGCCCGAGATGTTGATGACGAAGGTGCCGTAGGGAAACGCGGTGCCGAAGCTCTTCGCGCACGCCATGTTGACGGCATGCCGCAGCGACGCGCCAAGGCCGCCGCCGAAGAAAACCAGGAGATAGTTCATCGAGTCTTTCCAGCATGAAGTCACCGGCAAGCCTGTTTTGCCGCATGCGCGCGATCCCCGCAAGGATCGCAAAGGCAAACAAACAAGCGAAAGGGCGGCAACCGGTGGCTGCCGCCCTGAATCCGATCCGCCAGTCGAAAGCTCAGGCCACCTGGCCGAACATTTCGTCGACATGGTCCCAGTTCACGAGGTGATCGAGAAACGCCTTGAGATAGTCCGGACGGCGGTTGCGATAGTCGATGTAGTAGGAGTGCTCCCAGACGTCGCAGCCGAGGATCGGGGTGGCGCCATGCACCAGCGGATTCTCGCCGTTGGGGGTCTTGGAGACCTCCAACTTGCCGTTCTTGACCTGCAACCAGCACCAGCCGGAGCCGAACTGGCCAACGCCGGCGGCGGCGAAGTCGGTCTTGAATTTCTCGAAGCCGCCGAGGTCCTCGTTGATCTTCTTTTCCAGCCGTCCGGGCAGCTTGCTGCCGCCGCCGTTCGGCTTCATCCACTGCCAGAAGTGAATGTGGTTGTAGTGCTGGCCGGCATTGTTGAAGACGGCCGGGTTCTTGCCGAACGAGCCCTTGACGATATCCTCCAGGGACTTGCCTTCGAATTCAGTCCCCTTGATCGCGTTGTTGCCGTTGGTCACATAGGCCTGATGATGCTTGTCATGGTGATATTCCAGGGTTTCCTTCGACATATGGGACCCGAGGGCGTCATAGGCGTAAGGCAGGGGGGGGAGCGTAAAGGTCATGGGATGATGTCCGCAACTTGTGAGGAGACGTGACTTAACGGAAACCCCTTATAGAGGGTTCCATCGCTGTTAAACACCGCAATTTGGGGGCATTATGGCCCGCAATTGCATTCAAATCGGCAAACCCTCAACGCATTCAATTAAGTCCAAAATACCATTGAGATGAAATGCTTAAGGATCTAATCAATGAACATTAGCACCGCCTATGTGACGATGGCCCTCGCGGCCTCCTCGATGGCAATATGCTCTCCCAGCGATGCCGCAGGCGCCTCTGTGCGCGCAAAATTCTCCTTTGACGGCCTCGCGACTTGCCAGCAACCCGTTGTGCAGAATTTTCCCATTCACGCCGAGGGGACGGGAGAGCTTTCCGCCGATCGCAGCGCAACCCTCGATATGGAGTCCAATATCGAAGGACGGGTCCGATATAACGCCACGCTGGGCGCCAAGCCGAAGGAGGCCCCTGGCGGTTCGACGTCTCTGCGCGTCGCTGGCAGACATACCCTCAAGGCGATACGCGATTACCCGAACAATACCATTGTCGTTTACATGACCGTCATCGGCAATGCCTGCGCGATGAAGATCGAGAACAGGCTGAAGCCGGGCAAACGGCAGTATACTTTCTACGGCAAATTAGGCGTTGCCTATTGCTCGAAGCCGCGAATTACGCACACGGAATGCATCCCATATTGAGCTGCTTGCGGTTCGCGAACTTCGGATCGGCAGTACGAGCGATGCGCGAGCGCGCCTTTCACTCGCAGAACGAGGTGCCGTTGTAGACGAAGCATTTGCGTCCACCCGACGCCGGCGCCCGGCGCTCGCTCCGCGACATCGTCGGCGGGCGCTTTTGGCAACTGCCGTTCGACCCCAGCACATAGCCATCGTCGCAGGTGATCTTGACGCATTTGTCGCCGCTGGCGCGATAGCCGCGCTCGCAATCGAGAGGGCATACCCGCCCGGGTTTGGCGCGCACCGCATCCAAGGCATCGGTGCTCGCAAGCTTGACATCGAATTTGGTCCCGGCATTGTCGTTAAACGACGCGAGGGCGCGGCGTGCGGAGGCATTCCATTCGCCGTCGATGTCGCCGGCCTTGCAACCGACCCGCTTGAGCTCCGACTGCAGCAGACGCGGCAGATCCGAGGGTATCTGCCGGCTGGGCTTGTTGTCGGGTGGCGCCAGCGCGACCACGTCCGCATTGACGGGCTTGGCGACATCAGGAGGCTTGGCAACATCGGGAGGCTCGGCTCCGGGCTTGGGCGGTTCGGCTGAAGCCATCCTGGCTTCCCCTAGCCTCTTTGCGTTCTCCGCTGCCGCGACCTTCACCTCTTCGTCCTGCTTCTTCTTCTCGGCGGCAAGCCTTGCCTCTTCGGCAGCGCCCGACTGCGCGGCCGCCTTGGCCTGTTCGCTGGCCCTCGCCCCTTCGGCAGCGAGCCGTCCGCGTTCTTCGATCGCCTCCCTGGCCTTCTCGGTCGCCGCGATCCGCGCCTCCTCGGCGGCGAGCTTGTTGCGCTGCGCCTTGGCGAGATCGGCGTAGAAGCCGGATGGATGGGCGGCGACGAAGGAATCCCACGCTTCCTTGGTTCCGACCCGTTCCGCCAACTCGTAGTCGCGGCGAATCTCGGCGTTGGGATTGGCGCTGACCGTCGGGACAACCGCAACGGCGGGGACCAGCGCCACGTCGTTGCCTCCGAGCGAGCCGTAAACGAACGGCTCCTGCTTGTCGTCGGTGGCCTTCATCACGTCATCGCGTACAAGCCGGAATGCCTTGCCGAGTTCCAGTCCCGGCTGGGCGAGATATTTCAGCAGCGCCGTAGTGAAGGGGCTGTTGTTGCCGTCGCCATCGGATGCCGTCGAACCGCCCTTGGCTGCGAACGCGATCAGCGTGTTCGGTCTGGTCGGCTCGACCCCGGCAAGACCACGCCCCAGCGAACGGGACGCCACCGTGCGCTTCATCTTCTTTGCAAAGGGATTGTCGCGGCAGGCGTCGAGAATCACCAGCCGCAACTGCTTGGCTGGCTCGATCGCCTGAAGGATCCGATCCAGCGCGATCGCTTCGTCGTAGGCGTCGGTGTCGCGCTCGAGCACGGCATCCACTGGAATGAGATAGTTGATTCCATCAACCTCGATGCCGTGCCCGGCGTAGTAGATGACGGCGATGTCCGCATCGCGCGCCTTCTCGGTGAAGTCGCGCAGCGCCCGCCGCATCTCGGCGTTGGTCAAATCGCGCCGGGATTCCACGACGTCGAACAACGCCGTCCTGAACATCTGGGTGATCGCAGCCGCATCATTGACCGGATTGGGAAGCGCCCCAACGTTTTGATAGCCGGAATTTCCGACCACGAAGGCGACCCGCTTGTCCGCGAGCGCGGATTGGCTCGCGCAGCAGATCGCCAGAACGGCGGAGAGAAGGGCAACCAACCGATGCATCGCAGCACCCAGATTCCCGGTTGCGTCGAGCATACCAGTTGGCGCTATGAGAGCAAAGCGCGGCAGGATAAGGCTGTGATTTCGGTCACCGAACCCGTGGCGGAGGTCAAGGTCGTGAGCATTGAAATCGAGGTCCTGAACGGGGACGCGTCCTGGAAGGTGGCAGAACGCCTGCTTGAGGCGGTCTGGCCGCCCGAGGTGCTGGCGACGCTGCCGTGGGGCGATGTGGTCTTTGCCCATGCCGACCTGCGGGTGCTGGTTTCCGAATCGGATGGACTGGTCTGCCATGTCGGGATCTATCGCCGGGAGGTGACGTGGAACGGGCGAAAGATGCGCGTCGGCGGCATCGGCGGGGTCGCAACCCGCGAGGATCGCAGGCGACGCGGTTATGCCAGCGTCGCGCTCGAGGCCGCCATTCAAACCTTGCGGGACGAAGGCTCGAGCGATTTCGCGATGCTGTTTTGCGAGCCACGCAATGCACCGTTCTATGCCGGCCGCGGCTGGCGGCCGTTCGAGGGCGACATCTTCGCCGAGCAGCCCGGGAAAGGCCGCATTGCCTTCACCGCGATTGCGCCCCACGTCTGCAAGATCAGGCAGGCGCCGCTCAGAGGCACGATCGATCTATGCGGCCTGCCCTGGTGACCTCTGCGAAGAGCCGGCGCCAGGAACCGCTTTTCCACCATATCATGTCGATCATCATCTCATACCATGCAAACTTCGAAGTCGCGACAGCGCTGATGCATGTTGCGCCGCCCGAACACCGTTGGCGCTGGTGGGCCCGGCCATGGTCGCATTCGGCTCGGCCCTGCGAGCCCGCTGCTGGTCACAAAGTGGGAGAAAATGAGCCAAAACGGAGTCATGGGGAACTGTTTACCCGACGTTGCATAAATCTAATTTGCTGCTAAGCAGGCGTGCTTTTTTTTCGAGGGTCGCACATGGCTTGCAGGTTCTGGTCCGTTCTCCTGGTTCTGACGGCGGTTGTTGCCGCACCGCTCGCAAGGGCGCAGACGGCCGGCGACCCCACCGGCATCTGGCTTACCCAGGCCGGTGACGCCAAGGTCCGGGTCACGAGATGCGGTGGCGGCATCTGTGGCGTTATCGTCTGGCTGAAGGATCCCATCAACGCCGCCACAGGAAGGCCCGAGGTCGACGACAAGAATCCGAATCCGGCGCTCGCCAGACGCCCGATGATCGGACTGCCGCTGTTCAGCGGCATGCGCTCGTCCGGGCCGAACAGATGGTCGGGTCAGATCTACAACGCCGATGACGGCAAGAGCTACGAAAGCCACGTCTCGGTCTCGGACGCCGATACGCTCAGGGTCGAGGGCTGTGTCGGCGTGCTCTGCGGCGGCGAGAGCTGGACCCGCGCGGGACGCTAAAGCATGATCCGGAAAAGTGGAAACCGGTTTTCCGAAGAGATCATGCTCAATCAAAAAGCCCAGAGCCTGTTCAGGCCGCCGTCGCCTTCAGCGCGGTTGCCGCCGAAGCATAGCCGCCGCGCGCGCCATCGATGAAGTGCACGTGGTCGCTGCGCATCGCTGACGGCGTGAAGCAAGTCATCATCGCCGCGTCCTGCCGGTGCAGGCCATAACGCAGGATTCCCTGCTCCGCCGCGGCGGCAAGGCGCCCGGTCAGTGCGCTCTCGAGTTCTTCCGTGCAATCGAGGATCATGCGCAGGCCGTCGTCATACTTGCGGAAGTCGGAATTCTCGACCACCTGCTGCGTATAGACCTTCGGCACGAAGCCACCGACCTTGATACCGAAGCGCATGATGACGTAGGCAAACAGTGTGCGGCCGAGCACATAGGCGCGACGTCGGAACAGCGGCCCGCCACGCGAGGCGCGCGCCTCGTAGTCGAGCCCCTGCGGCGGCCAGCGCAGCGGCGGCCCGCCGGATGGCACCGGCCGTCCCGCATCCGGACTGCGCTCGACCTGCTCGATGATATCCTCGATCGCCTTGCGGAACGCAAGGGAATCGGCGCCGGGCGCGGGCACGACCAGCACCGACAGAATCAGCCCGCGCGCCGAGGGCATCTCCTCGAAGCGGCAGGAGAGTCCCGAGAGGTCCGGCTGCGTCCCAGGCGGCGCGGGCGGCACGAGAAACTCGCCGCGTTTCATCGCTGCCTCTGCCCAACCGAGCCCGCCGCCCGAGAACATCGCATAGGACAGATTGGCCGACGGCCCGTAGCGCGCGACGCGAACATCGAGCGCCTGCGCCCGAATCGCAGTGATCGGCACCAGCGCCACCCGCATCAAAAGGTCGAGGTCCTCCCGGACCCAGGTTGCGGTCGCCGCCAGCGCGTCGCGGGCGCGATCCAGATCGTCGGGCGAGATTGCAAAGCTCGCGCCGTCGCCGCCGAACACGAACGGAAATTCGCGCCCCTCGAGCGCGTTGGTCACGGATGCGATGACCGCAGCACCCGCCATGTTGACGGCCTTGTAACGCGCCTGCGCGATCGCCTTGGTCGATTCCACGATGTCGGCGACGCCGACCGTCCAGTCGTCCGGTAATGGCGAATAGAGCGATGGCTCCATCAGGCTTGCAAAGCCGCGGAACACCGGGATGCGGCTATAAAAATCGTCGCTGCTCGTCATCGGAGATCGCGTCCAATCTGCCCGTTTCGCTCCAGATACGGCTCTTCTTCCAAATCGGTTCAAGGAGAAGGGTAGAGCCTGCTCTATTGAATACAGCAATCCCGCAACAAGAAAACAGCCCTTACGCGTTGAAACAGGTCCGTAACGCCCTGAGCTGTCATCGAAAAACCCTTCGCCGTCTGATAGGTGTTGCGGATGACCACTTCCGACGCAACCGCCCGGCAGATCGCGGCCCACGCCCTGCAGCTCGGCGACCGCATCAATACGGCCGGCTTCGACGGCCAGATCGTTTCGAATACGCCGCTTGCGGTGCGCGTCGGCGAAAGCGGACTGGCGGTGGTGTTTCGCTACGGCGTCGTGGTGTTCATCGCACTCTCGACCGAGGAGGAAAAGCAGTTTCTCGACAGCCTCACGCCTCGCATCTTCGGCACCATTACCCCGCACGAGGAAGAGTGGGCAAAGATCGAGGTTGCCAAAGAAGCCGAAGAGCCGATACCCGTGGGCGGACCGATCCTGGTCAAGGAGTTTTCGCTGGAACGGCTCTTGGTGGTTTCCGACGCGCTGGCCAAGAGCGTCGTGCTCGGGCGCGGAGAGCGGGAAGTCACCAACGTCTTCGATATCATCGAGCCGTTCGCGCGCGAACTCGCGACCTCGGGCAAGACCTCGAAAAGCCGGACCGATCTGCTCAAGCTGATGGGCAACGCGCTCCTGGTGCAGCACCGCGTCTCGGGTCGGGTCGCAGTCGGCGAGAAGCCGGACGTGCTCTGGGATCGGCCAGATCTCGAGCGGCTCTATGCGCGCCTGGAAGACGAGTATGAGCTCTCTGAACGCGTCGAAACGTTGAACCGGAAGCTCGAGGTGATCGCCGACACCGCAGACACACTGGCCGACATCGTCGATACCAAACGCTCGCTGCGGTTGGAGCTCATCGTGGTGTTCCTGATCGCGTTCGAAATCGTCATCACGTTCTATGAAATCTACTCCCGCAAGGGGCACTGACGAACGTTGACGTCAATAATGTGACACGAAGCGCTGCGCCGCGAACAAAATCTCAGGTTGTTATTCGTGCTTTGACCCCTATCATGCCCTCGCGCCGCGTGCGGGAAGAATCCAAACCGGGGGATCCGGAGAAGGCAGGGGTGACGAGAATGAGACGTTCTGGCGCGCTTTCCCGATCAGGCCGGCTGCCGCCGCTCGGGTCGAAAATCCTCGGTGCGTCCGCCGCGCTGGCCACTGCGGCTTTCACATTGATCGATTCCAACACGGCCGTTGCGGCGCCAAGTTACGTCACCGCCTGCACCACGCTCGACATCTGCTACTGCATCAACAGCGATTTCCGCGACGCGATCGATGCCAACGTGGCCCGCGTCCGTCAACTGATCGCGACCTACAAGGCCCAAGGCAAGGCGATCGGATATCTCAGCATCCCCTTGTCGCCGGCCGGCGGCGGATCATTTGCGGTTAATTCCGAGATTGCCGCAAGCACGGCGCAGAGCGTGACGGCGCGGCTTGGCTCAAGAGCGGCGTGGCTTCTCAACCCGGGCGCCGAGGCCGGCGACCGCATGAACGGGGCGAGCGGCGCCGACTTCATGTATATGTGGACGCAGATCCTCGAAGGCCCCAAGGGCCTCGGTGAAGATTTCGATTTCTTCTATTTCGCCGGCCCCACGGATTTCGCAAAATATTTCGCGCTCACCGGTCAAGCCGACCTCGAGCGTCTCGAAGCCTGGTTCGACACGCGCGTGGCGCAGGATCCCGCTTTCAAGACATCGGTCGACCAGGGTGGCATCACGAAGGCCGGCTTTCGCAACTATTACGGGCTGCGCGCCTCCGTGGCGTTCAGTTATGGCTCGCACGACGAGTGGAACATCGCCCGCCTGATCAACGAGCGCCGGCGCGGCGCCGCCGATTTCGGCATCGCCAACCAGCTCGCCGTCTTGTTTGACGGCCACCCGGTGACGCCAGGCGGCTACGAGAATCCGACCGCGTCCGGCGATGTCGGCCGCTGCATCAAATAGAATTCGCACTGTCATTGATCAGGGTCAAATCGCCCGCGGCTCCGGGCGACTACAGATACGTGATGAGACCTGATCTTGGTGGACGGACGGACATGCCCGGTTCTGACCAGCGAAATCGCGGACACGCGGCGCGCGCAGGGCGCGAGGCCATCAGCGCGGTCAAGCTGTCACAAGAACTCACCGCGGAGGTTGATGCCTGGGCGGAAGCTCACGATACGGTGCGATCCGACGCTATTCGTCGATTGGTCGAACTTGGCCTCAACGCGTCGGCGGCCACGCCTGAGCGTCCGCCGGCCCAACTCGACCCGACCAACATCGAGGATCTCGCGACCGAACAGATCGAACGGATGCTTGATCCGTCACTTCCGAGAGATGAGCGGGAACGCCGCATACGACGCCTGATCGATGGGCCGCCGGAGTTCTCGGACCAGCGCGTCGACCTGCCAAAGCACGACAATTAGCCTCGCTGTCCAATTCTGACATTGGTTGCCCGCACTGGCCGGCGTCTTTGCCGTGGTCTCGGCAACTGGTCTTGACGAATGTTGAACTCGCAAGGCTTCAAGGGGAGGCAACATCACGACGCAAATGTCGGGAGACTCGCGTTTCCCGACTCCGTATCGTGATGTTCGAGAGAACGCCTCGCTTTACTCAGGCGGCGCGCGCAGCGTGTCTTTCGGCCTCCGCGCTGCCATCGTGATAACCGACGAGCCGGACCAGCTGTTGCGGATGCATGTCGTGGCCATGGGCATCGAACAAATCTTGTTGCGGCATCGGACCGCAATCCGCGCCTGGGTCCTTGACGTCTTTCACACGCAACGTTTTGGCCGATGCCGGGCGCAGGGTCGAAGCAGTCATAGCTAGCTCCCTCGAAATGAGGCAGATCGATTGATCTGTTGGTAATAGTATCGTGGATCGTGCGGAATGTCTTTGAGGATGATCAATCCGATCGGTATCCTATTCCGCCGCGAGCGCCTGCTTTTGCCGCGGCAGATGAAGCCGATCCCAGACGTCGACCAGAGCTTCGGCAAGGCGATCGATCAGGACGTCATCATGATAGGGTGACGGCGTGATGCGCAGCCGCTCCATGCCTCGCGGCACCGTCGGATAATTGATCGGCTGGATATAGATGCCATGATCCGACAGCAAGAGATCGGAAGCGGCCTTGCATTTCTCGGGATCGCCGACATGCACGGGAACGATGTGGGTCTCACTCGGCATCACCGGCAATCGCGCGGCGTGCAGCACGGATTTCAGGCGCGCGGCCCGGTCTTGATGGCGGTCGCGCTCCCATTGCGAGGTTTTCAGATGTCGGATGGCGGCAGTCGCCGCCGCGCAGATCGCGGGCGGCAGCGCCGTCGTGAAGATGAAGCCCGGCGCATAGGAGCGCACGGCATCGATCAGGTTGGTCTTCGCCGCAATATAGCCGCCGAGGCAGCCGAACGCCTTGGCGAGCGTGCCTTCGATGATATCGATGCGCGCGGTCACGCCATCGCGCTCGGAGATGCCGCCGCCGTGGCGGCCATACATGCCGACCGCATGCACCTCGTCGACATAGGTGAGCGCGCCATAGCGTTCGGCGAGATCGCAGATGCGATGCAGCGGCGCGATGTCGCCGTCCATCGAATAGAGGCTCTCGCAGAGGATCAGTTTCGGACGGTCGGAAGCGGCCGCGCGCAGCAATTGTTCGAGATGACCGAGGTCGTTGTGGCGCCAGATCACCTTCTCGGCACCGGACTGGCGCACGCCTTCGATCATCGAATTGTGGTTCAGCGCATCCGACAGCAACAGGCAATTCGGCAACAGCTTCGCGATGGTGGCGATGCCGGCCTCGTTCGAGACATAGCCTGAGGTGAACACCAGCGCGCCTTCCTTGCCGTGCAGATCGGCCAGTTCGCGCTCGAGCTGGATCAGCGGATGGTTGGTGCCGGAGATGTTGCGGGTGCCGCCGGCGCCGGTGCCCATGCGGGTTGCGGCATCGACCATGGCGCCGATGACCTTGGGATGCTGGGCCATGCCGAGATAATCATTCGAGCACCAGATCACGACGTCGCGCGGCCCCTCCGGCGAATGCCAGATCGCGTGGGGAAAACGCCCCGCCAGACGTTCGAGATCGGCGAAAACCCGGTAGCGCCGCTCGTCGCGAAGCTGGTTCAGGGCTCGGTCGAAAAAGACGTCGTAATCCATGGTGCTGTCGTCCTTGCTGTCCTCGGGCCGTCATTGCCGCAGCGCACTGGACCAACAACAACAAGGTGAGGCGGCAACGTGGCATCCTTTAAGACAGTAGAGCCGATTTCGACGGCGCTTCCTTGATCCAGATCAGCGACAGAATCGACGCGGGGCCGCCAGTTCCTCCGGCCTGAACCCGTCTCGGGCGCGGCAGCCGTTACGATCCTACTTGATGTAGCTGAGATAGGACGCCAGCGCTTCGATGTCATCCGGACCGAGCGTGCTGGCCACCAGGGGCATCGGAGACGCCAGCGCCGAATGATAGCCCTGGCCCCATTCCTGAAGCCGGCGCTTCAAGTAGAAATAAGACATTCCCCCGAGCCGCGGGATTTCTCTCACGCCCTCGCCCGCCGGCCCATGGCACGCAAGGCACGCCACAATATTGGCCTCCGGAATCCCCTGGAGATAAATCGATTGCCCCCTCTCTGCGAACCCTCGAGGTCCATCATGGGCGGATCTCGGCGGCAGCGATGCAAAATATTCGGCCAGGTCCCGCGCCGTATCGGTGTGGAGGTTGGCTGCGGCTGACCACATGTATTGCTTCGAAAGCGGGTTGTCGCGGATGTGCGCGGCATAGCCGCGAAGCTGGGCCTCGATGTACAGAGCGCGCTGTCCGGCCAGTCGCGGCGCGACCGTATAGCCTTGCGCCCCTGTTCCATGGCACCAGGTGCAATTGCGGACGCTGGCCGCTACCGGACCGCCCGCCCATGAAGAGACGGGAGAACAGAGAGCCGCCAGGATCACGAATTTCAGCCAGATCCGCTTCATGAAATGGACTTCCGCACTTTCTGCCTTCATTAGAACCGGCGCCCCACCAATATGAGGGTCGAAATTATCTGAGACCGCTGACATAGGCTGCGACGGCGGAGATTTGCGACTTGGTCAGGTTGTGCGAGGTCGGCCCCATGACGGCAGAGGAATCCGGCATGGACGAATTCTGACCGCGCTCCGCGGACCAATTCACAAGCTTGCTGTAGAAGTAGTCCGGAAGCTGTCCGGCCAGACGCGGAATCTGGTCCTGACCCCTGGCGTCTTGACCGTGGCAGGCGGAGCAGGCCGGGACGTTGGATTCTGGAAGTCCCTCTTCGTAAATCCGCTTGCCGGTGGCGACCGCGCCTCCGGACCCGCCGCCGTCCAGCGGTGGCGGGTTGAGCTCCCTGAAATGATGCGCCAGCGCCGATAGCATCGATGGCGACAAGGCATGTGCCACATTGGCCATGATCGCATTCTTGCGCCGGTGCTCGATGAAGGCCCGCAGCTGGTTCTCGATGTATTTGGGCTGCTGTCCTGCAAGGCGAGGCATGGTGTAGTAGCCATGATAACCTTGGCCTGACAGACCGTGGCAGGTCTTGCAATAGCCGAGCTTGGCATGAAGCTCATCGGCATGGCCTGCGATCGCAAGACCGGCTGAGAGCGCCGCGGCCAGGATCGCCGTTCGCAGCGCCGAATGGTAGCCAACGATCTTCATCATCGTGCCTTCATCGTGACGCCCGGCGCCGCGGCCTGGACCCGTCGAAGAATGCGCCCGTGGTTTGCGCATCGGCCCATCGATCTACTGCAAACCCCACACATGGAAGTTCACGCCGAGCTTGACCGTCTGCATCGTCGTCTTGAAAGTCAGGGGCCCTGGCCCAAAATTGAAATCGTTCATCGTCGCGGTATGACTGCCGAAATCGTAATAATCGTATTCGAGCCGCGCCGACCAATCGTCCGCGAAGGCCCACTCGACGCCCGCGCCCGCAGTCCAGCCGGCGCGCATGCTCAGTCCTTCGAAGTCGAACGCAGTGCCGGCGCCGACCCCGGCCGATGCCGCACCGTTGAGCGTTCCAGTAACGCTATACTTGCTAGAGGCCCAGGCGACGCCGCCCTTGCCATAAAACAGCCAGTGATCGACGGCATAACCCGCCCGGCCCGTCAGCGCCGTCACGAAATCGGTCTTGACCGTCACGAGCGCGGTGTCAGGCGGACTGTCCGGAAGCGCAACGACCCTGCTGCCTTTCATCGTCCCGCCCGAGACCGCGCCCTCGACGCCGAGCACGAAATTCGACGGAAACTGATAATCGCATCCGATCTGGCCACCGATCACAGCGCCATTCTGGTTGACCCCGACATTCGTGGGCCCGACCGTCGTGAAGCCTGGCCCACCGAAGTTGGCGTTGTCCTGCACCAGCAGCACCGGATCGGTCACCGTGTTTCTCATCCAGGCGCCGCCGACATGGGCGCCGAGATAGCAACTGGTCCAGGTAAACCGTTCCACGAACGATGCCTTGGCGGGCATCGGCGACAGATCGGCAGCGAATGCAGGACCCACGGTGAGTGCAAGCCCGGCAGCTCCCAGGAAATTAAGTCTGTTCATGAACCCATCTCCATATGCTTCCGATTCCGCCTACATCGCAAACCAAGCGTGAAGGAAGAGGGTGTTGTTGTCGCGGGCGCCGACCGTGGTGCCGTCGAACTTGTTGTAGTAGATGTATTGCAGACCGACGCGCGCATTGAACCACGGCCATCCAAACGACTTGCTCGCACTGAATGGGATGTAGGCGATCTCGGCCATCCAGCCGTCGCTGTCCGGGCTGATGCCACTGGCGTTGCCCGCGTAAAGGTTTGCGTCTGGCGTCCCCCAGATCTTGAAATATTGCCCGGTCAGCACCACCCGGTTGTCACTGCCATAGGCAAACGAAGCCTGCAGCTTCATGCTGTTGAGTTCGTTGGTCGGATTGGCTGCGGCAAAGCTGGCGAAGCTCGCGTCGAGCCGCTGGAATTCGCGAATATAACTGCCGCGCAACGTCAGCCAGTAGTTGGGGCCCTGATACTGATATTGCGCATCGACGCCGATATCGGTGAATTTGTCGGACAAGGGAACGGTGGCAGTCGTTCCCGTCGCGAAGCTCGCATCGACCCAGGGATGGACATCGGTGTACATCCCGAAGGTGCCGACCATCAGCGTATGCGGCCCCCAATGCGGCTCGAGTGCAGCCCGCCAATAGGGCGACACGTCGGTTAACCCGGGCCCGTCGAACGGATTGATACCGAGCGAGTTCTGCGCATCGAATCCAAGCGTCTTGTAGGCTGAAAACTCCAAATAGAGCAGATCATTGATCATCGTATAGGCGCCGACGCCGGCAACACGCGCGGCGAAGGTGCCCTCGATCACCGTGCTGGCGCCGGGCGTTCCCGCAAGCGACGATACCGCGTAAGGGAAAGACCAGGCTGGCGTGGTATTCCAGAGATCCTGAACCGTCGGATTGTTGTTGGCGGTAATGCCGTAGACCAGACTAAGAGGTCCGACGCTCGCGGTATTGGCGTAGCGAACATCAGTGTTGTCCCACGCCCAGGTATGCTTGAACTGGTCTGCTGGCGTGCCTGTCAAAGCAGACAAGGGATCCGGCGCGCTATAGGTGACCTGGGCAAAGGCGCCGACGTGGTCGGTGATCGCCCCACCCCAGAATCCGCTGAATGGCGACAGCACCGTATTGTCATTTGCGTTATATGGATCCGTCGGCGGCGCCACGGTCGGGCCCTGCGTATGGGTAAAGCCGACGATCGCCATCATCGAGATCGGCGGGATCCACCCTTTGGAATCAGGGGCCGGGGCCTCAACGGCTTTGGCATAGCCGCGCAGCTTGTCGAGTTCGGCGCGCGCGTCGCTGCCAGCCTTGGACGAGAACGGCGTCGTTCGGAATTGACCGCCACCCGCAGTGTATCCGAGCAGCTTGAATCGACGCCCAAACGGCGTCAGTGCCGGAAAATCGGTGTGACAGGTCCCGCAGGGTTGCCCGGTCTGCCGCGCGAAACTCGGCAAGGCCTGCGCCGATGGCGCGAAGCCGATCGTCAGCCAGCCGGCGAGGACGACAACCAGCGCGAGCGGAACGAACAATCTGCCAAATTCGAAGAATCGATTACAGCGGTCGACGCGCATCACGCCATCCCATGATCGCGGTGCCCTCGTGCGAATCCGAACATCGAATTACACGCCGCGTCATGCATCTTTTGGCCCGGAGTTGGGCGCAGAGCCAACTCAAATCCGCCGCAGAGAGTCCGATTTGACGGCGGGCGCGCCATTTTAGCAACATTAGTTGCAGATGCAACAATTCACGACCCGCCGAAGCATTGCGCTCCGTCGCTCTGACTTCTCCAGTGTTCGCGCGACGCTTCGCGCGAACACTCGACATGAGTCGTCCCCACCTGAATTAAATCCACGACGGTGCAAGCGACTGTTCAAAAGAGAACAGCAAATCGGATTGCTTTTGTGTGATGTGTTTCTGCAACAAGAAAACGACGTAGAATGAACTCAATTCCGATCGCGCATTCGTGCGACGGATTCGCGACTACCGAGCGAATGCTAGTATCCGGGGGCCGGCCATGAGCGTGGATCGATTAAACTGGAAGTTGCTCGCAACAATCATGGTCGTTGGCTTCGGCGCGCCGGGGCACGCGCAGGACAAGGATTTTTCGAAGGCGGAGTTCGATGCCAAGTCGGCCTATTGCAAGACCTGCCACGGCGTGTCGGGACAAGGCTTTCGTGGGTCGTTTCCGATGCCGCGGCTGGCGGGACAGCAGCCGGAATACATCCAGAATCAGTTACAGGCCTTCATCGAGCGCAGGCGAACCAATCCCGTGATGTTCAACGTCTCGCATGTTCTCAGCCCATCAATGGTGAGGGCCTTGGCCGCCTATTTCAAGGATCTCAATCCGCCGCCTCTCGGCGGCGGGCCGAGCGACAGCGTGGCCGAAGGAAAGAAGATCTACCAGGACGGGATTGCAAGCGCCGAGGTGCCGCCCTGCGCCTCCTGTCATGGTCCTGATGCCAAAGGCGCCGATGCATTTCCTCGCCTGGCCGGCCAGTTGAATGACTACATCCACCGCAAACTGACCAATTGGGAAAAAGAGCGCGGTCAGGACAAGGCCAACCCGGACAATTCTCAAATCATGGCGCCGATCGCGCACAATTTGACGGACGCGCAGATCAAGGCCGTCGCAGCCTATGTCAGTCAGTTGGACTGAGACTCCGCGCGGCCAGTGCAGCTAAGCCCTCGTTTCACGACGATTCGGAAAAACCGCTAGCTGCCCAGTACAGAAAGCAAGAGCGCGGCATAGACTTGTATTCTTCCATGGCTGTCGTAGCTGATGAAGCCCTTTTCGCGGAACTTGTTCATGAACGTACTCACGCGCGGTCGGGTTGTGCCGATCATGTCCGCTAACACCTCCTGACTGAGGGAGAGCGGGATCGGCTTGTCGCCGTCCTGATCGAACTCCGCGAGAAGCAGCAGAAGCCGTGCAAGCCTCTGTTCGCTTGAATGAAGCAACTGATCGACCAGATCGCCTTCCAAGCGGTTGTTCCGCGACAGCAGCTGATCCAAAAAAAACTTGGAAAAAACCGGCTCGGAACCGAACATCGACAGCATCGTTTCCCTCGCGATCAGGGTCACGAGGCTTTCTTCCAGGGCGACAAAGGTCGCGGTTCTGACTTTGGAACTGCCAAGGCCACCCTCGCCAAAAAACTGGCCATGGCGGAAGATTCCGATGATGGCTTCCTTGCCATAACCGGACTGAATGGTCGCCTTGACGCCTCCCATGCGAATAAAGCCGACTGTCTCGGCGGCATCGCCCTGGACAAAGATCTGCTGATTCTTTTGATATTTTTCGAGCGCAACGCCCCGGCCGATCCGTCCAAGGAGCGCGCTGGGGTCGAATTCCGGTGTCGTACTCTTTTCGCGTGATGGCATGGCACAAGCCCCCCGCGGGATGCGGGACTTTGCCCTGGAAGAGTCCCCGACCATCCAATGTATTCATTATGCCATCACGAAAACTTAGTATGCTTGAGGCAAATCAACTTTCAGAGAGTTTTCGGATCGGACCGTTGCTCAGGCCGCCCGCGCCGCCACCGCTTCGTAGATATCTTCCTCCTGCGCAGTATGCATGCGTACCAAGGTTTCGATCGCCTCGATGATCCGCTGGGCGTCGCGGATCAGATAGCGGTCGACCTTCTCCGTCGGCAGATCCTCCACGACGCAGGCGAGCAGCCGGGCGAGATGCAGGATCTCGCGGTGCGCCCGGCTCATGGCGGACAGGCCGTGGCGCTCGCGCAGGATGCCGGCAAGCCGGGGATAGATGCTGCCCTCGTCGTCGCGCTCATGGACCACCACCTGCTCCTGCACCAGCCGGTTGGCCTCCCCGATCAATGCAGCGCCAGCCTCCGACGCGGCCTCGTCCAGGGCGTCGACGATCGCGCGCAACCGGTCGAGATTGCCGATCAGGGCCAGATGGTCGCGGTGCAATTCGCGCCCGTCCTCGGCTGTGATGTGACGACTTGTCCGGCCATAGCCGGGCGAGAGCGCGCGCAAGGCATTGAGAATGACGGCGACGTCAATTGCCTCCTGGACGATCGCCGCAGGCACCGGCGCCAGCCAGCCGAAGGTCGCGGCCCCCATCGCCAGCAGCGACAGTCCCATGCCCGCGACAATGCTCTCGACGGCGATCCGACGCGCACGCTGCGCAATGACGATTGCCTCGCCGACGCGATCGAGCCGGTCGGCGAGGATCACCACATCGGCGGCTTCCGACGAAGCGCTGGCGCCGCGGGCACCGAGCGCGATCCCGACATCGGCGGAGGCCAGCGCCGGCGCGTCGTTGATACCGTCGCCGACCATGATGGTCGGATGCAGCCGCTGTTCGGCGCGCACCGCGTCGACCTTGTCGGAGGGGACGCGGTCGGCGAGCACGGCGTCGAGATCGAGCGCGGCCCCGATCGCCTGCGCCGCGGCGGCGCGATCGCCGGTGACCATGACCATCCGCGCGATGCCGGCGTCGCGCAACAGGCGGATCGCCCGCGGGGTGTCGGCGCGAAGCTCGTCGGCCAGCAAGAGGGCGCCGACCGGCCGTCCCTCGACGGCGACGAACACGATCAGCGCGGAGCGCCACGACGCCCTGCGGATGGCGCGCGCCGCCCAGGGGGCGAGTTCGCCGGCGGCAAGCACGAGGTCGCGCGAGCCCGCGCTGACCTGCTGCCCTTCGATCACGCCGCGCAGTCCCGAACCCATGGATTCCCTGACCTGTCCGGGGACCTTGAGGACCAGGCCGCGCGCGATGCCGGCCTGGACGATGGCTTTTGCCACCACGTGATGCGAGGCCTGTTCCAGCGAAGCGCCGAGCATCAGCACGTCGCCCGCAGATTCCCCCGGCGCGACTTCAACGGAGAGCAGCCGCGCGCCGCCGACCGTCAGGGTTCCGGTCTTGTCGAACAGCACGGTATGCGCGCGCGCCAGTGCTTCCAGCGGCCCGCCGCCCTTGACCAGGATGCCGAGCCTTGCGGCCTGCGCGACGCCGGCAATGAAGGCCACCGGAGCGGCCAGAATCAGCGGACACGGCGTGGCCGCCACCAGCACCGCAAGGCTGCGGATCACATCGCCCGAGATCAGCCATGCCACGGCGGCGATCACGAGCGTCACGGGGAGAAAGATCAGCGCATAGCGGTCGGCCACCCGCACGAACGGCGCCTTGGCGGTCTGCGCTGATGTCACGAGCCGAACGATGCCGGCATAGGTGCTTTCGCCAGCCGCCGCCGTTACCGCGAGTTCGAAGCTTTCGCCGGCGTTGAGCGAACCAGAGAGAACCGCCGCGCCGCGCGCCTTGACCACCGGGATCGGTTCGCCAGTGAGTGCCGACTCGTCGATGGTCGCCGCGATCGAGGTGACGACGCCGTCGACCGGAACGACCTCGCCGGCCCGCACCAGAAGCTGATCGCCGACGGCGACCGAGGCGACCGCAACATCCTCGATCCGGTCGCCGCCGCGACGATGCGCCTCGCGCGGCGCGCGGTCGACCAGCGCGCGCAAATCATGCTCGGCGCGCGCCACCGCAATATCCTCCAGCACATTGCCGCCGGAATACATCAGCGCCACCACCGCGCCCGCAAGCGGCTGGTTGAGCGCCACCGCGGCACTCATCGACACCAGCGCGATGGCGTCGACCCCGAGACGGCCTGCGAGGAGGTCGCGGACGATCGAGATCGCCAGTCCTGCGATCACGGGGATCGTGGCGACCACAAAACAGAGATCGGCAAGATCGGCGTGGCCCAAGGCATAGGCAATCGCGCCCGCCCCCAGACCCAGGATGGCGACCGCCACCAGGGCCCATCGCAGGATACGCTCAAATGCCATTGGCGGTTTCCCCTGCCCGTGCAGTCAGGAGCAAGATTCGCCGAAAACACCCGTCCTGCCCTTGAGCGATATCAACAGCGCGGGAATTGAACCGACATGCGAGCGGGATGCAGAAGCATCCCGCATCAAGCCGTATTGCCAGCGTCGATCGTCAGCGTGGTTCCGGTGATGTTGCGGCCGCCCTCGCCGAGCAGATACTCCACCATACGCGCGACGTCGTCGGTCTCGGCGAGCCGGCGCAACGCACTGCGGTTGGCGATGCGCGTGCGCTGCTCGTCGGAAAGGCTTTGCGTCAGTTCGGTATCGACGAAGCCGGGCGCGATAGCATTGACTGTGATCCCGACCTTGCCGACCTCGCGCGCCAGCGAGCGGGTGAACCCGGCCATCGCGGCCTTGGTGGCGCCATAGACGGAGAGGCCGTTGTAACCGGTGGTCGCGATGATCGACGACATGTTGACGATGCGGCCCTCGCCGTCGGCCATCATCTGGCGCACGAGGTATTTCGTCAGGATCACCGGCGAGATCACGTTGAGACGCACCAGTGCCTCGATCTCGCTGTTATGCATGGTCGCGAGCAGCCCCTCGGTGCCGAGGCCGGCATTGTTGACGAGGCCGTAGATCGGGCCGAATTCGTCACGCAGTGCCTTGACGAAAGACGGGATCGCGTCGATGACGCCGAGGTCGCAGGACCTGAAGTGAATGCGGCCCACGCCCCGCGTCAGGCTCGCGGCGGCCTCACGCAATTCCTTGCTTTCGCCACGCGCCACCGCGATCGCATTGTAGCCGGCTCCCGCGAGCCTGCGCGCGATTGCAAGCCCGATGCCGCGACTGCCTCCGGTGACGACGACGTTACGCATTGTGCCGCGCCAGCTTTCCGGCCGCGGTCACGTCAAGCTGTTCGACGAAGCGGATCATCGCCGGCACCTTGTGCGGGGCGAGCGAGGCGCGGCAATCAGCCAGGATTTCATTGCGAATGCTGTCGCTGCAGCTCGCTGCGCTGCCGTCGGTGAGAATGACATCGGCCACCACGATGCCGCCGGTGATCGGGCTCTTTCGCGACCTGGCGCGGGACATCCGCACCCGCGGATGGCGATTGATGACCGCCTCGATTTCCTCGGGATGAACCTTGAGGCCGCCGATATTGATGATGCCGCCGCGGCGGCCGACGAAGTGGTAGCGATCGCCGCGCAACTCGACCATGTCGCCGGTATCGACGAAGCCCTCGGTATCGGTCAGATCGGCGGCATTGCGTCCGACATAAGCATGCGCCGTCCGCCTGGAACGAATCCGCAAACAGCCGTCCTCGACCTTCATCTCGACGCCGTCGCGGTTCGCCCCGACCAGGCTGGCAGGAAAACCTTCCTTGCCATCGTTGACGGCAAAGCCGACGCCCGCCTCGGTCGAGGCGTAGGCATGGCCGATCGAGGCCGCGGGAAACGCCTGTTTGAGCCCGTCGAGCACAGCCTGGTCGGCGATCTCGCCGGACAGGCGGACATAGCGCGGCGTAAAGCCTGCGGCCGATCCGCTCATCAGGAGCTTGCGCCAGTGCGACGGCGTGCCGGAGATATGGGTCACGCCAAGCGCGTGCAGCCGTGCCACGCTGTCGGCGAGCGTTTCGCCGGGCTCGGAGAGCACCATCGAGCCGCCGCCGATGACGGCGCGAAGGAAAATCTGCAGGCCGCCATAGCGGCGGATGTCATAAAAGGTTGCCCAGACCGGCGGCGCGCCGCGCGCAAGACCGTCGGCAACGATCGCACCGCTCAATCCCTCGAGGGTGTGGCCGACGATTTTCGGCACGCCGGAGGTGCCCGAGGTGAGCATCAGCCATTCAGTGGCGCGTTCGGTCTGCGCCCTGGTGTCCGAGGCCAAAGGCAGCCCCGCTGCAATCACCAGCCCGATACGGTCCGCCCAGTGCTCCGGCCGATCGGTGACCACGGCATCGATCTCGGCGTCCGCGATCAGGTGATCGAGGTGGGCAGGGTCGAGATCGGGTGGGCACAACAGCATGCGCCGGGCCACCCCATCAATCTCGATCATCGCGAACGCGGAGACCAGCTGGCCGGAAACCGCCAGCAGAACCGCACGGTCTGACACTTCATGTCCGCGGCCGCGAATGCAGCTTTGCGACAGGATGTCGGTCAACGACAGGCTATGCCGCGCATCGGAAATCGTCCGGCCCGCAAGTTCCGGGCCGAGATAATCGCGCAGCGCAAAGACTTCACGCGGGGACATTCTCGTACGCCCTGATGAAGTCGCCGAGGCTATGGGGGAACGCCGCATCTTCCGAGATAGTAAACGGATCGATACCGAGATCGTCCTCCAGGCGCGCCACCAGGATCGCGAATGCCAGCGAATCGAAGCCTGTCTCATGCAGAGACAGATCGTCTTCGAGCGCCGGCAGCTTGACCTTCTGCTCCTCGGCAATCTGCTTCATTGCCGAGATAATCCTTAACCTTACCGACATGGTTGGTCTCGCTTTTTGTTGGATCGCAGAGCGCCATATTAGTGTGGAAAGGTAAAACCACTCTACCCTTGCGCGATCTTTCGGCTTCGTTGGTAAACGGCTTGCCGCCAATTCGAAGTTCGTGAACCGCGAACTTCAAAACCCAGGCTCGCGTCAGAGCCGGATTGAACCGTTGCGGATGCGCGTCCAAAGCTCCTCGTCGATCGGACGGTAGGCGCCCGACGTCGGGTCCCTGAGATAAAGCGGATCGTTCACGACATCGGGATCAAATCCGTCGCGGACCAGTTGCTGCTTCTTCTGCTTGAAGGTTTCGGTCGCGTCGAGCGCGGCGCTGATGCGCAGGAAGAGCGGTTGCGCGTAGGCGGGCAGCCGGCGCGCGAGATGATCGCTCAAGCTCGCAACGTCGAACTGGTCTCCAACCACGATCGCCGCCATTCCTGCGCGGCCATCATGACCCGGAACGGTCACGCCGTAGGTCACGGCATCGAGGACGCCGGGACACTGCAGGACTGCCTCATTCACTTCGCTGGCTGCGACATTCTCGCCCTTCCAGCGGAAGGTGTCGCCGAGGCGGTCGACGAAGTAGAAATAGCCCTGCGCGTCGAGCCGCATCAGATCGCCGGTTCGGAACCAGGCATCGCCTATCGCAAAGACGTTGCGCAGGATTTTCTTTTCGGTCTCGGCATTATCGGTGTAGCCCTCGAACCTCCCGCCGCCCCGATCCGCCGTTCCGATACGGCCGATCGCCTCGCCGATCTCGCCGCGGCCGCAGGCCGTGCAAAGCCCGTCCGCATCGCGCAACGGCGTGTCAAGCTCGGCATCGAGCTTGACGATCGCAGCCGGAAAGCGATGCACCAGCATGGGCGGAACGCGTCCGATTGCGCCCGGCTTTCCCTCGACATTGTAGAGCGAGAAATTGCCTTCGGTCGCCGCGTAAAACTCCAGGATTTGCGGGATGACAAACCGCGCCTGAAACGCCTCCCAGACATCGCCACGCAGCCCGTTGCCGCAGATGAGCCGCAATCGATGCCGGCTTTCGAACTCGGACGAAGGTGCCTTGAGCAAATAGCGGCACAGTTCGCCGATATACTGGAAGATCGTGCAGTCGAAACGCACGACGTCGTGCCAGAACTGGCTCACGGAAAATCTGTCCGCCAGCACCACCGAGGCGCCCGCGCTCAGCATGCTGCAGGGCGCGACGATGCCGCCGACCGAATGATAGACCGGCAGGCAATCGTAGAGCCGGTCGGCGGGGGAGGCATCGGTCAAGCCGGCAAACCAGCCGCCCCAGTTCAGGATGCGGCGGTGGCTGATGCTCGCGGCCTTGGGCATTCCGGTCGTGCCAGAGGTATAGATCAGCAGCGCGCGCGCGTTGATCGTTGTATCCCGCCGTTCTGCCGCCGACAGCGGGCCCGTCGCCATGGCCTCCAGCGTGGCATTGAGTTCGGCCGCGTCGCCATGAACCCGGAGGTTCGGCGCGCCCTCGATGTGCGGCCGCGCGGTTTCGAAAATGTCCGCGAGCTCGCATGCCAGAATGATGTGACAAGCCTTCGCAACGTTGATGCAATGGGCGAGCGATGGCCCGACCAGCTTGCTATTGATCAGCGCCACCACGCCGCCGACCGCGCTGATGCCAAGCCAGGCTGCGACATAGTCCGGACGGCTTGGCATCAAGAGGCAGACCGTGTCGCCGGGCCTGATGCCGACAGCAAGCGCCCAGCGTGCGTATCGGTTGCTGCGCGCCGCGAGCGCACGATAGGTGAACCTCTCGGCGTCCGAAATCAGAGCGGGACGGTCGGGCTGGCGTCGCGCCCAATCCTCCACCACGTCCACGAACAGCCGCGACGGCGCAGCCTCGATCCCCGAGGTGAGATCGATGGCTTTCAGCCAAGTCTTGGCCGACGACGGCTTGCCGGCGGATGCCTTGCCGCGCAGCGGCGGACCGCCGGTTGGCTGCTCGATGACGTTGGTGTCCATGACCGAATGCAAGGTTGGCGCCTCGAAGGCCTATAAGGCGACCGGCCTGCGGAGGTGTTAAGCGACAAGGTTAAAGACAACACACTTTTCCGACGCGCTTAATCACATGCAAACTTTACCATGCCGACGGGAACGACGTGCAAGCCTGAAAGTTTCTTGCGATGGTTGTGTCGACTTTAGAGTCGAAACGGCGATGATCAGCAAGAGAGCATTTCTTCAGTCCTCGGCCTGCGCCTCCTTGACGCTGCTGGCCGGCGGCTTCCCGTTTGCCCGGGCCGAAGCGGCCTATCCATCCCATCAGGTGAAATGGATCGTCCCCTATGCGGCCGGCGGCGCGACCGACGTGCTGTCCCGGCTGATCTGCCAGCGGCTGGCCCAGGAACTGGCGCAACCCTTCGTCGTCGAGAATAAGCCCGGCGCGGGCAGCAACATCGGAACGCAGGTGGTGATCGCCTCGCCGCCGGACGGCTACACGCTGCTTCTCACCTCGACCGCGAACGCGATCAACGCGTCGTTCGCCCCCTCGCTGCCGTTCGACTTTGCGAAAGCCATCGTTCCGGTGGCGGGTGTGGCGCGCATTCCGCTGGTCCTCGTCGTCAACAACGATCTGCCCGTGCGCGACGTGGCGGAGTTCATCGCCTACACCAAGGCCAATCCGGACAAAATGAGCATCGGCTCGTCCGGCGTCGGCACCTCGCTACATTTGTCCGGCGAGCTGTTCAAGGCGATGGCTGGCGTGCAGTTTGCCCATGTGCCCTATCGCGGCTCGGCCCCGGGGCTCACCGACGCGATGGCCGGCCAGATCCAGGGCATGTTCGACAACGTCACTTCCTCCTTCGAGCTGGTGCGGGCGGGCAAGCTCCGCGCGCTCGGCGTGACGACGCACGAGCGGTCGGCAACGCTGCCCGACGTGCCGCCGATCAGCGACACCCTGCCGGGCTATGAGACCAGCTCATTCTACGGCGTCGGCGCGCCGCGAGAGACGCCGCGGGAGATTGTCGACCTCCTCAACCGGGAAATCAACGCGGCGCTGACCGATCCCACGATCCGGCCGCGGCTCGCCGAACTCGGGGCCGATCCCATTACCGGCTCGGCTGGCGAATTCGCGGCGATGCTCACGACCGAAACCGCGCGCTGGCGCCGGGTCGTGGAGATGTCGGGCCTGAGGAAGGAATAGCGCGGCATGGCGCCGTCTCGCCGGCTACCAGGGGGCGATCGGCCCTAGGACGAAGGTCGAATGGATTTGCGGATTTTCCATTCGCGCAATGGCCTGAGGAGTGGTTAGCTTTCGTCAACAGGCAGGCCATGGGACGCAAGTTCCTCAAAGGACCTGCTGATTGTTGGCGAGGAAAACGCACGTTCGTGCTCGTACTTCCGAGGACGGCACCCGCTTTTGGGGAGAAGATGCGCCAGCCATCCGTTGGATCTGCGCATGAACGAGAGCATCTCATCGCCGTTTATCCGATACCCGGTCGGAACGTCGCTGTTGATGGCGGGCATCCTGTTCGTCGGGCTGGTTGCCTATCCCCTGCTTCCGGTCGCGCCCCTGCCCCAGGTCGACTTCCCGACCATCCAGGTTTCCGCAAGCCTTCCCGGCGGCAGCCCCGAGACCATGGCGTCCTCGGTGGCGCAGCCGCTGGAGCGCCAGCTTGCGCAAATTCCCGGCATCGCGCAGATGACCTCGACGAGTTCGCTGGGCTCGACCGCCATCACCATTCAGTTCGACCTCAACCGCAACATCGACGGCGCCGCCAACGACATCCAGGGCGCCATCAATGCGGCAAGCGGACAGCTGCCGAAAAATCTCCCCTCGCCGCCGACCTATCGCAAGGTCAACCCGGCGGATTCGCCGATCCTGTTGTTGTCGGCGACATCCGACACGCTGCCGCTGATCAGAGTGAGCGATGCGGTCGACGCCCAGCTTGGGCAACAGATCAGCCAGATTTCCGGCGTCGCCCAGGTCTTCATCGGCGGCCAACAGAAACCTGCGATCAGGGTCCAGATTGATCCGGCGAAACTGGTGGCCAAGGGCCTGTCGCTGGAAGACGTGCGCAGCCAGATCGCGATCACCACGGTCGACAGCCCGAAGGGCAATATCGACGGCTCAAGGCGCGCGTACACGATCTACGCCAACGATCAGCTGTTGGACGCCAAGGACTGGAATGATGTCATCATCGCCTATCGCAACGGCGGGCCGTTGCGGATTGGCGACATCGGAAATGCCGTCGCGGGACCGGAAGACATGAAAACGGCCGCCTGGGCCGACGGCAAGCGCGGTGTCTTCCTCGTCATCTTCAAGCAGCCCGGTGCCAACGTCATCGCTACGGTCGACCGGATCAAGGCGCAGCTTCCGCGGTTGATCGGGACCATTCCCCCGGCCATCAGGATCAAGATCATCAGCGACCAGACGATCACCATCCGCGCCGCGGTCCACGACGTGCAGCTCACGCTTCTCATCACCGTGGTGCTGGTGGTCATGGTGATCTTCCTCTTCCTGCGCAGCTTCTGGGCCACCGTGATTCCGGCCGTCACCGTGCCGCTCGCTTTGTTGGGGGCCTGTGCGCTGATGTGGGCGTTCGGCTACACCATCGACAATCTCTCGCTGATGGCGTTGACGATCGCGGTCGGCTTTGTGGTCGACGACGCCATCGTGATGCTGGAAAACATCACCCGCCATGTCGAGCTGGGCGAGAAACCGCTCGCGGCTGCCTTCAGGGGCGCGCGCGAAATCGGCTTCACCATCGTCTCGATCAGCGTCTCGCTGGTCGCGGTGTTGATCCCGCTGCTCTTGATGGGCGGCGTCATCGGGCGGCTGTTCCGCGAGTTCGCGGTGACACTTGCGATGGCGATCCTCGTCTCCCTCGTGGTGTCGCTGAGTTTGACCCCGATGATGGCGTCGCGCTTCCTGCGGGCACACGGCGAGACCAGGCACGGGCGGTTCTACCAATGGAGCGAGCGGGCGTTCGACAGGATGCTGTACGCCTATACGCGCGGCCTCGACCTCGCCTTGCGCCACAGCCTGATCACGCTCTGCATTTTCTTTGCGACGGTCGGGCTATCGGTCTATTTGTTCGTCATCATCCCCAAGGGCTTCTTTCCCCAACAGGACAACGGCTTCCTGACCGCGGTATCGGAGGCGTCGCAGGACATCTCCTTTGCCGACATGAAGCGGCATCAGGAGGAACTGAGCGGGATCGTCCAGGCCGATCCCGCGGTCGACAGCATCGCCATGTTCATCGGCGGCGGCGGCACCGCACTCAACTCCGGCCGCATGTATGTCACGCTGAAGCCGCGCGAGGAACGCGACGTCAATGCGCAGCAGATCATTGCGCGGCTGCGGCCGAAGCTGGCAGGGGTCGAGGGCGCAAGACTTTACATGCAGGCTTCCCAGGACGTGCGCCTCGGCGGCCGCGCCACGCGGACGCAATTCGAATTCACGCTGCAGGATGCCAATCTCGCCGAATTGAACGAGTGGGCACCGAAGATCCTGGCGAGGATGCAGACACTGCCCGAACTGCGCGACGTCGCCACCGACCAGCAGACCGAGGGTACCACCCTGCAACTGACCATCGACCGCGACACTGCATCGCGCTACGGCATCCAGCCGCAACTGATCGACGATACGCTCAACGACGCGTTCGGCCAGCGTCAGGTCGCGCAGTATTTCACCCAGCTCAACAGCTATCACGTCATCCTGGAGATCATACCCGAGCTGCAGAGCGACGTCGATGCGCTGAACAAGCTCTATCTGAAGTCGCCGACCACGGGCGACCCGGTGCCGCTGTCCGTGTTCTGCAAATGGACCAGCGTGCCGGTGCGCCCGCTCTCGATCGCGCACCAGGGCCAGTTCCCCGCCGTCACCATCAGCTTCAATCTCGGCCCGGGCGTGGCGCTCGGACAGGCGACCGCTGCCGTGCAGACCGCGATGGCGACGATGGGTGCGCCCGCAACCCTGAGCTCCAGTTTCCAGGGCACCGCGCAGGCGTTCCAGCAGTCGCTCGGCACCGTGCCGCTCCTGATCCTGGCGGCGCTGATCGTGGTCTATCTGATCCTCGGCATCCTCTATGAGAGCTATATCCATCCGCTGACGATTCTTTCGACCCTGCCGTCGGCCGGCGTCGGCGCCCTCGCCATTCTGATGGCATTCGGCTTCGATTTCAGCCTGATCGCCCTGATCGGAATCATCCTCCTGATCGGCATCGTCAAGAAGAACGGCATCATGATGGTCGACTTCGCGATCGCTGCCGAGCGCGAGCAGCATCTGTCGCCGCGGGAATCGATCCGCAAGGCTGCCATCCTGCGATTTCGCCCCATCATGATGACGACGATGGCGGCGCTGCTCGGCGGTGTGCCGCTGATGCTGGGTACCGGCACCGGCGCGGAAATCCGCCAGCCGCTTGGCTATGCAATGGTCGGCGGCCTCGTGGTCAGCCAGGCGCTGACCCTGTTCACGACACCGGTGGTCTACCTCTATCTCGACAATCTCTCGAACGCGATCGCGCGCTGGACCACGACGCGAAGGACGGAAGAATCTCAACCGCCGGCGACGGCGGATTCGGTCAAGGACGCTGCCGAATAGCAGGCTTACCGCGTACGAGAAGACCATCGATCCTGGATGATTTCCGGTTGATTTCGATCAAGCCGATCGTGTCCTCTTGCCTATCTTATATTGCGACACTCGGAGGACATCCATGCGCGCGCATCCGCTCGTGACCCTGCGGCCGGGCCGGTTAAGCGGCATTCTGCTGCAGCTTTTTTCGCTCGCCATTGTCCCGTTCGGAGGAAACGCGGCGGCGCTCGCCCAGGACACTGAACACGGCCAGCGGCTCGTCGAGCGGTGGTGCACGGAGTGTCACGCAATCGCGTCAGTTCCGACCAGGGTCGATCGGGCACCGCCGTTCGCGGCGATCGCAGCCAAGCCGAACATCAGCGCCGACATGATCGCATCGTTCTTGTTGTTGCCGCACGCAACGATGTCGAGCTTTCCCTTGAGCCGCAAGGACGCCCGCGACATTGCGGCCTTCATCATGGACAAGGGAAAGTAGCGGCGCGATCGCGAGGGAGATAGACCTAATTTATCCCCTGAAGCACCAGGCGGTTCAGCCGCGCGGCGAAGGCTGCGGGATCATCGGGCAGTTCACCGTCGAGGATCTGCGCCTGCTCCAGCAGCAGCATGGACAGGTCATCCACGGTCTTCGCGCCGGTGTCCGCCTTGGCGATCGCGCCGACCAGGGGATGGTGCAGGTTGATCTCGAGGATCGGCTTCGACCGGGCGCCGCGCGCCTGCTGCGACAGGATCCGTTCGAGTTCGCGGTCAGGCCCGTGACTGCCGGCGACGAGACACGAGGCGCTGGTGGTCAGCCGCGTCGACGCTTTCACGTCGGTGACGCGCTCGCCGAGGCTCGCCTTGATGCGCGCGATGGTTTCGGCCTCGTCGGCGGCGGGCTCGATCTTGTCCTTGGCCTGATCGTCAAGCAGCGGAATGAGATCGAAATTGATGTCGCCCTGGCTGAGGGATTTCAGGGGCTTGCCTTCGAAATCGAGCCGCGCCGAGGTCCAGAAGGCGTCGACCGCGTCGGTCAGGAGCAGGACCTCGATCCCCCGCGCGCTGGCCGCTTCCAGCCGCGGATTCGACTTCAGCCGCTCGACGCTGTCGCCGACCAGGAAATAGATCTCGGTCTGGTTCGACTTGAGGTCGGCGACATATTGCTTCAGCGCGCGCTTCTCGCCCGTGGTTGTGGTAAACCGCGCCAGGGCAAGAAGCTTCTCGCGGCGCTCGAAATCCTCATAGATGCCCTCCTTGATCACCGAGCCGAAGGCATCCCAGATCTTGCTGAAATTCTCCGGCTCCTTGTCGCCGAGCTGCTCCAGTTCGGCGATCACGCGGCTGGTCACGGCCTTGCGGATCTGCACGAGCTGCGGATTGTTCTGCAGCATTTCGCGGGAAATATTGAGCGGCAGATCTTCGCTATCGACCACGCCCCGGATGAAGCGCAGGTAGGCCGGCAACAGGTCGGCATCGTCGGTGATGAAGACGCGTCGCACATAAAGCTTGACCCTGCCCTTGCGCGCCGGCTCGAACAGGTCGAACGGCTTGACCGACGGCGCGAACAGCAGCACCGCGTAGGAATAACGCCCCTCCGCGCGGTAATGCAGCGTCAGCGCCGGCTCGTCGAACGCGTTGGCGATCGACTTGTAGGCCTTGGCATAGTCCTCGCTCGTGAGCTCGGATTTCGACCGCTGCCACAGCGCGCTCGCCGAGTTGATCTGCCGCGGCTCGCCCTCCTCCGGCACCAGCAGAATCGGAAACTGGATGTTGTCGGAGTAGGCCGTGACGACGCGCTCGATCTCGTAGGGCTCGAGATATTTGGCCGCGTCGCTCTTCAGATGCAGCGCGATCTCGGTGCCGCGCATGACCCGATTGGCATCCTCTTCGCTGGCGGGCGCGACCTCGAAACCGGAGCCGCCGGAGGAGGTCCAGGTCCAGGCCTCGGCGCTGCCGGCGCGGCGGCTGGTGACGATGATCTTATCGGCCACCATGAAGGCGGAATAGAAGCCGACACCGAACTGGCCGATCAACCCCGCGCCGTCCTTGGCCTCGGTCAGGCGCGCCACGAAGGCCTTGGTGCCGGAACGGGCGATGGTGCCGAGATTGTCGATCAACTCCTGGCGGTCCATGCCAATGCCGCCGTCGGCGACGACGAGCGTATTGGCCTGCTTGTTCGCAATGATGCGGATTTTCGGCGCCTCACCTTCGCCGATCAGAGCCGGATTGGCGATCGCCTCATAGCGCAGCTTGTCGCAGGCATCCGACGCATTCGAGATCAGTTCGCGGAGGAAAATCTCGGTTTCCGAATAGACCGAATGCACCATCAGGTGCAGCAGTTCCGAGACTTCGGCCTGGAACGGCCGGGTCAGGGGAGCGGTATCGGTGGTCATCATGGTTTTGCCCTGGCGAAATAAGACCGGATACGGAAAGCCCCCGGTATAACAAGACCGGCCCCAATGGCAAGATTGGCCGCAGGCCGTGATGGCGCCCTCCCCCGCTATCGTCTCGTAGCGGATCAGGCAGCATGGACGCGACCTTAAGGCCCTTGCGCGGGTCTCGAGCGCGCGCCCCGCGGTCAACAATGTGCCTCAGTATCGGGACGAATGCTCAAACTTAGAGCAATCGGCGACCAAGCTGAATTGATTTTGGTCGCTCCGACGGCATTTTTGACCCTGCACGGGGCGAATTCGTTGAACCGTCTCCGTCGGAAAGGGGGCACTCGGGCGCCCGGCCTTGGCATACCCGTTGCATTTGTCTCACCGGTGTTCGCATCGGGTCGGACGGCCTCACGGAATCGGGCCAAGGGTGCCCACTACTTGGCAGGCGATACGGGCGGGGAGCGGATGACTGCCAGAGCAGCGTTGGAATTGGTGCAATTGACGAAGAGGTTCGGCAATGTCACCGCCGTTGACGCGATCAATCTCAAGATACCGGCAGGCTCCTATTGCTGCCTGCTTGGGCCTTCCGGCTGCGGCAAGACCTCCACCTTGCGGATGATCGCCGGCCACGAATCGGTGACCTCCGGCGACATCATCGTCGGGGCAAAGAATGTCACCGATCTGGCCCCCGCGCAGCGCTCTACGGCGATGATGTTCCAGTCCTATGCGCTGTTTCCGCATCTTTCGGTAATCGACAATGTCGCCTTCGCCCTGAAGATGCGAGGGGTTGCCAAGGCGGAGCGCCACGCCGAGGCTCATAAACTGCTCGAACTCGTCGATATGCAGGCCTATGCCGGGCGGCTTCCCGCGCAGCTTTCGGGCGGCCAGCAGCAACGCGTGGCGCTGGCGCGCGCATTGATCACCTCGCCACAAATCCTGCTGCTGGACGAGCCGCTGTCCGCGCTTGACCCGTTCCTGCGGCTGCGCATGCGCGCCGAACTGAAGAGGCTGCAACGCGAGCTTGCGATCACCTTCATCCACGTCACCCACGGTCAGGACGAAGCGATGGCGCTGGCCGATATCGTGGTTCTGATGAATGCCGGACGGATCGAACAGCAGGGATCTCCGCGCGAGATCTTCAATCATCCCCGGACGGAATTCACGGCGAAATTCATCGGCGGCCACAATGTCATTGCCGTCGGAGATGAGACCTTCGCCGTTCGCAACGACCGGCTGGCGCTGAAGCGGCCCGGCGAAGCCGTCCAGGGTCCTTCGATCGCGGGCACCGTCAGCGAAGTCGAATACCAGGGCACCTATGTCATGGTCGCGATATCAGCCGAGAACGGGACCGAGATCTCCGCCCAGCTCGCCGAGAGCCAGTTCGATGCAGCCGAATACAGCGTCGGTGAGCACGTTGTCGCCACGTGGGACCCCGCGCTCGCGAGCCCTCTGAAGACCCGCAGTCCTGCAACCGTCGCGTCGCCTCAACCGGCGGCCTGACATCCATCCCTGGAGATGACCATGACCGATCGATCGAAGATGAAAAGAACCATCAGCCGTCGCACTCTGCTCAAGAGCGCGGCAGGCGTAGCGGGCCTCGCTGCCGGATCTGGAGCGATTACCGGATTTCCCTATGTCCATGCGGCCGACGAGAAGGTGCTGCGCTATCTCGGAACCGCAGTGAACGAAGGTGATGAGATCTCGAAGAAGTGCCTCGCCGATACCGGCATCAAGATCGAATACATCACGGCGACCACAGACGATGTGACCAAGCGCGTCATCACCCAGCCGAACTCATTCGACGTGCTCGACACCGAATATTTCTCGCTCAAGAAACTGGTGCCGTCGGGCAATATTTTTGCGCTCGATGCCAAGAAGATCAAGGAATTCGACAACATCACGCCGGTGTTCACCAAGGGCCAGCTGCCGAACGGCAAGAAGATCGGCAATCAAGGCACGGCCCCCTGGAAAGTGCTCTATCTTGACGGTGCGAATTCCAAGACATTTTCGGCCACCCCGACCGAATACATCACCCTGATCCCGACCGTCTACAATGCCGATACGCTCGGCATTCGACCGGACCTGATCAAGCGGCCGATCAACTCGTGGACCGAATTGCTCAACCCCGAATTCAAGGGCAAGGCCGCGATCCTCAACATCCCCTCGATCGGCATCATGGATGCCGCGATGGTGGTCGAAGCCACCGGCCAGCACAAATACGAAGACAAAGGCAACATGACCAAGGCCGAGATCGATCTCACCATGAAGATCATGACCGAGGCCAAGAAGGCCGGCCAATTCCGCGCCTTCTGGAAGGATTTCAACGAGTCGGTCAACCTCATGGCGTCTGGCGAAACCGTCATCCAGTCGATGTGGTCGCCGGCCGTCACCAAGGTGCGCTCGATGGGAATCGCATGCACCTTCCAGCCGCTCAAGGAAGGCTATCGCTCCTGGGCGTCGGGGTTCTGCGTCTCGAAGGCGGTTTCAGGAGCAAAACTCGATTGGGCCTATGAATTCGTGAACTGGTACCTTTCCGGCTGGGCCGGCGCCTATCTCAATCGTCAGGGCTATTATTCCGCCGTTCTCTCCACCGCCAAGGCCAACATGACGGCCGACGAGTGGGGCTATTGGATGGAAGGCAAACCCGCCGTCGGCGACATCAAGGCGCCGGATGGCACCCTGCTCGAGAAGGCCGGCGCGGTCCGCGACGGCGGCTCCTATGACGACCGCATGGGTGGCGTTGCCTGCTGGAACGCGGTGATGGACGAGAACGACTACATGGTCCGCAAGTGGAACGAATTCATCGCCGCTTGATGCAATCTCAAGGCTTGCCGCGCGCACCGGCGCGGCAAGCCGCCTTGCGCGTGTAAGAACAGATCGGCCCTTCCATGATGCAGGAACGCAAGTCCATCGCATGGCTTCAGGCCGGGCCGATGATGCTCGTCTTCGCGCTGTTCTTTCTGTTGCCGCTCGTGCTCGTGACCATTGTCAGCGCCTGGGATTACAACGAATACGAGATGATCCCGGCCTTCAGCCTGCGCGGCTACAGCGATACGTTCGAGGGATGCATCGCCGGTCTGCCCGACCTGTGCACCATCCTGAAAACCTATCTGAAGACCGTGAAACTATGCCTGCTGACATGGGGCCTGACGCTGGTGATCGGTTTCACGGTCGCCTATTTCCTGGCGTTTCATGTCCGCTCCAAGACCTGGCAGATCGTGCTCTCGCTACTCTGCACCATTCCGTTCTGGACGTCGAACGTGATCCGCATGATCGCGTGGATTCCGTTGCTTGGCCGCAACGGCCTGGTCAACAAGGGCCTCGAGGGCGCAGGCTTGATCACGCAGCCGGTGGAATGGCTGCTGTTCTCGGAATTCTCCGTGGTGCTGGCGCTGGTGCACCTGTTCACCTTCTTCATGGTGGTGCCGATCTTCAACTCGATGATCCGCATCGACAAGAGATTGATCGAGGCCGCCTATGACGCCGGAGCGACCGGCTGGCAGACCTTGGTCAACGTCATCATTCCCTTGGCGAAGCCGGGGATCGTCATTGGCTCGATCTTCGTGGTCACGATCGTGATGGGCGACTTCGTCACCATCGGCGTGATGGGCGGCCAGCAGATCGCGTCCGCCGGCAAGATCATCGAGTCGCGCCTCAACGCGCTGCAATTCCCGGCGGCCGCGGCCAATGCGGTGATCCTGCTCGGCATCACGATCCTGATCATTTCCTCGCTGACGAAGATCGTCGACATCCGCAAGGAACTCTAGAGATGGGCGAGACGCGGCCACGATCGTTCTATTTTCTGGCGGCGTTTTTCGCCGCCTATGTGCTGTTTCTGTACGGGCCGATGTTTGCGATCTATGTGCTTTCGTTTCAGGGGCCGGATGGCGGCCTGACGTTCCCCATGAACGGCGTTTCCCTGACCTGGTTTGGCAAGGTCTTCGCCGGCTCGGGCATCGTGGATATCGGCGCCGCCTTCAAGCGGTCGCTCGAGCTCGGCCTCGTCGTCATGGTGCTGACGGTCGTGCTCTCGGTTGCGGCCGGCATGGCGTTCCGCAGATCGTTCCGTGGCGCCTCGGTGCTGTTCTATACCGCCATCGCCAGCCTGATCATGCCCTCGATCATCACCTCGCTCGGCATCGCCCTGGAATTTCGACTGCTCGACGATTTCATGATCAAGCACGGCATGGATTTCGGATTGGGCCACTGGGCCGAGGGCTGGACCACGGCGATGGGTCTTTTCACGTCGGGCCTTGGCGCGCATCTGACCTGGACGCTACCGTTTGGCCTGTTGATCATGTTTGCGATCTTCAACCGCTTCGATGGCCGGCTCGAGGAGGCCGCGCGGGACCTTGGCGCGACACCGTGGCAAACCTTCCGGCATGTCGTGTTGCCGATCATATTGCCGTCCGTGGTCGGCATCGGCCTGTTTGGCTTTACCCTGTCGTGGGACGAACTGGCGCGCTCCAGCCAGGCGATCGGTTCGGTCAACACGCTTCCGCTTGAGTTGCAGGGGCTGACGACCACCGTTACCAAGCCCGACATCTATGCGCTGGGGACGCTGACCAGCGCCGTGTCCTTTCTGGTTATCTTCTCCGCATTGATCGTTATTCTCGTGCTCCAGGCCCGACAACGGCGCCACGGATCAGATGCCGGCAAGGGCATGGTCTAGCGCAACTCAACCGAGCCGTGGCCCGGACTTGATCTGGCGCGCAGAGCACGCGACAAGGTCTAGGCATCGAGCCGCAGGAGGGAACCGGCGTTGCGCATTCTCGTCGTCAATCCCAACACCACTTCCGCCATGACCGAGACAATCGGCCGGGCCGCGCGCGCGGTGGCGGCCGCAGGCACGGAGATCATCGCCGTCAATCCGCCGGATGGGCCGGTCTCGATCGAAGGCTATTATGACGAAGCGTTTTCGGTACCCGGATTGCTCGCCGAAATCGCCAAGGGCGAGGCATCAGGCGTTTCAGCGCATATCATTGCCTGTTTTGACGATACCGGCCTCGAGGCGGCGCGCAGCCTTGCAGCAATGCCGGTCATCGGCATCGGGGAAGCGGCATTTCACCTGGCCTCGATGCTGGGGCATCGCTTTGCGGTGGTCACGACGCTGTCGCGCTCGATCGCTGCGATCGAAACTAACCTGATGAAATACGGACTGGCCAGTCGCTGCGCGAGGGTGCGGGCCTGCGAAGTACCGGTGCTTGCGCTCGACGATCCCGCGTCCAATGCGTCCGCACAGATCAGCGCGGAAATCGAACTCGCCAAGCAGCACGACAGGGCCGAGGCGATCGTGCTCGGTTGCGCCGGCATGGCCGAACTCGCCGCACGGCTGACCGAGAAACATGGTGTTCCGGTGATTGACGGTGTCGCGAGTGCAGTGAAGCTGGCGGAAGCCTTTGGCACGCTTGGTCTCAAGACCTCAAAGATCGGCGCCTATGCCGATCCGCGGCCGAAGCGTTATCTGGGAGCTTTCGCGCCGTTCGAACCACGCTGAAGCCAGGCGATCATTTCCACGAGCGTTGGTTGTGCCAGAAGCGTGACAAACGCCATGAGCGCGACACCGAACACCGCGCGGCTCGCACACGTCATTTCACCGGATTTCAAATTTCGTTGAGACTATCCGATGTTCGAATTGCACTGAGTCCGATTTTGCGGTCCCAAGTCCGTCCTCAATCGAGGCTCCGCTCGGCGGTCCATCCGGACCGTGAGGTGGTGTCACGCGTCTACGATTCTTGAACATGAGGTTTGAACATGCGTGCCGCGCTCATTGTCGCCGCTGTCCTCGCTTTCAGCGCTCCCGCCATCGCCAGGGAATCCGATCCCAACCAGGTCCAGGGTCTGTGGCTCGCCACCGACTATCCCGCGCTGCAAATTCGCGCCGGCGAGGACACTAACCTGCCGCTCACGATCTATAATTACGGCCTGCCGCCGCAGCGCACTGCGCTCAGCATCACCGACAAGCCGGCGGATTGGAGCGCGGAAATCACCGGGGCCGGCAAGCCCGTCTCCGCGGCCTTCGTCGATCACGACGGCCGTGCCAGCCTCTCGCTCAAGCTGACGATTCCCGCAACCGCCAAGCCCGGCGACTACAAATTGACGCTGCATGCCGACGGCGACAGCGCGAAATCCGACCTGCCGATCGCGGTCACGCTGGCCGCGCCGCTTGCCGCCAAACTGACCGCGACGCCAAAATTTCCGGTGCTGAAGGGAACGCCGAAATCGTCGTTCGACTTCAACGTCACCGTGAAAAACGAAAGCGCCAGCGACATGCTGGTGAATCTTGCCGCCGACGCCCCGGAGGGCGTCACGGCCACCTTCAAGGAGGGCTACGGCACGCAGGAACTCACTAGCCTTCCCTTCAAGGCTGGTGAAAGCAAGGACCTCACCGTCTCGATCAAGCCCGCGCCGGACATGTCTGCCGGCCCCGTGGCGGTGATCATGCACGCCGACGGCGAAAGGGCGAAAGCCGAGACAAAGCTTACGCTCGATGTCGCGGGTCAGCCGTCGCTCAGCCTTTCCGGTCCGGATGGCCGGCTGTCCGGCGACGCGCATGCCGGCGAGGAAAAGAGCTTTCCGCTGATCCTGCACAACAGCGGTACTGCACCTGCGCGCGACATCGCACTCAGCGCGTCGCCGCCGAGCGGGTGGAAGGTGACATTCGAGCCGAAACAGGTTGCCGGGATCGCGGTTGACGGCGACCTGAAGGTCAATGCACTGGTGACGCCCGCGCCGAAGGCGTTGGCCGGCGACTATATGGTGACGATGCGCGCCGCGGGCGGAGGTCAGTCGCAATCGGCCGACTATCGCGTCTCGGTGACGACGTCGACGCTGTGGGGCATGGCAGGTGTCGGCGTGATCGGTGCGGCCCTGTTGGTTCTGGTCGGTGCGGTCGGAAGGTTTGGACGGCGATGAGCGATCCGATCATCGTCACCGAGCGGCTGACCAAGGTCTATGGCGGCGCAGTTGCTGTGGACCATCTCGATCTTTCGATCGATCAGGGCGAGGTGTTCGGGCTGCTCGGACCGAACGGCGCCGGCAAGACCACCACCATCCTGATGATGCTTGGCCTGACCGAGCCGACATCGGGGCGTGCCCGCGTGGCGGGCTTCGATCCGCTGCGCCAGCCGCTCGAAGTCAAACGCCGGGTCGGCTACATGCCCGACCAGGTCGGCTTCTACGACAATCTGTCCGGGATCGTGAACCTGCGCTACACGGCCCGGCTCGCCGGCATCCCATTGCGCGAAATCGACGGCCGGATCGAGCAGGCGCTGCAGCGGGTCGGCTTGACCCACGCGGGTAGCCAGGCCGTCAAGACTTATTCGCGCGGCATGCGGCAGCGGCTCGCGATTGCCGAAATCCTGATGAAGCAGGCGAGCGTCGCCATCCTCGACGAGCCGACCGGCGGGCTTGACCCGCAGGCCACGCGCGAATTTCTCGAACTGATCCGCTCGCTGAAACATGACGGCATGACGATCCTGCTGTCGTCTCATCTGCTCGACCTCGTGCAATCGGTGTGCGACCGCGTGGCCTTGTTCAACGCCGGAAGGCTCGGCCTGATCGGGCGCGTCAACGATCTGTTGCGCGACGTGCTCGGCGGCTCGCACGTGATCCGGGTCGAGGCCGCGGGGCACGATCTCGATCGCGCGATCGCGGCCGTGCCCGGCGTCAAGAACGTGGCCGTCGAGGAAGGCCTGTTCCGCGTCGAGGCGACCGACGATTTGAGGCCCGCGATTGCGCGCGCCGTGGTCGAGGCCGGCGGCAATCTCACCACCATCGCCGCGGGGCAAACGAGCCTCGAGGACGTCTACACCCGGTATTTTGAAGGAGTACGAGATGCGGCGTGAGGGTTCAGCATTAAGCGGCGTCGGCACGGTGGTCCTGAAGGAGCTGGCCGACAATCTGACATCGACGCGCATGAGGCTGCTCGAGGTGCTGATCTTCGTGACCGGCGCGAGCGCGGCCTATGCCACGATCGGCGCAGTCCGGGATCAGATCAGCGAATATCCATTCGTCTTCCTGTTGATCTTCACCGCAGCGCACGAGCCGCTGCCCTCGTTCGTGGCATTCCTGGGCTTCCTGATCCCGATCGTTGCGATCGCGCTCGGCTTCGATTCGGTGAACAGCGAATTCAACCGGCGCACCATGAGCCGCATCCTGGCGCAGCCGATCTATCGCGATGCGCTGTTGATCGGAAAATTCCTGGCGGGGCTGATCACGCTCACCGTGGTTCTATCGGCGCTGTGGCTGCTGGTGATCGGCCTCGGGATCCTGCTGCTGGGACTACCACCCAACACCGATGAGGTGCTGCGCGGCTTTGCGTTCCTGGTGGCTGCGATCGCCTATGGCGGCGTGTGGCTGGCGCTGGCCATGCTGTTTTCGGTGGTCTTCCGTTCTGCTGCGACAGCCGCGCTGGCCGGACTTGCGGTGTGGCTCATGTTTGCCTTTTTCTGGCAGATGGTGGTGCCGATCGTGACCATGGCTGTGGCGCCGCCCGACCCTGACGATCCATTCTCCGCACTGCGCACCATCGACGTCGGCATGGATATTTCGCGCATTTCTCCGAACACGCTGTTTTCGGAAGCAACGCTTGCGTTCCTGAGCCCCACGACGCGCGCGCTTGGTCCCGTACTGTCGTCGCAGGTCGAAGGCTCGATCCGCGGCACGCCGCTGCCGCTCGCCGACAGTCTGGCGATGGTCTGGCCACAGCTCACGGCCTTGCTGGCCTCGGTGATCCTGCTGTTCGTGATCGCCTACGTGCTGTTCCAGCGCCAGGAGGTCCGGGCCTGATCGGAGGATCTTTCGGTCCCGGATTCTCGCGCCGCCAGCCTCCGTCACTTCGTTCCGCTATTCTGCCCGCCCGGAGCCCGGCCAATCCGCGAACGCGAACATCCACAGCGCGACCAGGTTCAGGATGGGAATGAAGGCGACGATTGACCAGAACGGCGAGAAACCCGCGCGAGACAGAATGCGGCCGAGCGGCCAGACCACGACCGCCACCATGATCGCGAAGAAAACCAAATGGAACGGACCGAAGTCCATCATGCCCGACCAACCATAGCCATATCCGTACATCATCACGCTCTCTCCTGCTGCTGAGGACAGGATAGGCGCAGGGGCGCGTGCGCCGTTTGAGCCACGTCAATCGCGCGCTGCGTCCGCCTCGTCCGTCGGAGAAATCGCGGCGAGATACCGCTTCACCGACGCATCGAACGCGGTCTTGGCGTCCGCCGCGATATTGCGATCCCACCAGGCGCCGTAGATGCGGTCGAAGGCAAGCGACGCGACGGCATCGGCGATGCGCCGGACAGCCGCGCCGTTGAGCGGAATGTAGTTCGGATAGCTGTACATGAAGCTGACAAAACGGCGATCCATCGTCACCGTTGCGATGTCGCCGACGAATAGCGCGCCTTTGCCTGCCGCAGCGCTGCGCCAGTGCAGCATGGTGGCGCCGGCAAAGTGCCCCCCGGTTCGCAGAAGACGAATGTCGCTGGACAGCTCAAGGGCGTCGCCGGACCAAGGCACGATCGCAGGATCCGGCCGGGTGACGAAGGCAGCATCGTCGCCATGCAGATAGACCGGTATGCCGCCGAAGGCTGCGCTCCAGTCGGCAACCGCGCCATAATAATGCGGATGCGAGACCGCGATCGCCTTGAGCCCGCCGAGGCCGCGCACATACTCCACTGCCTCGTCGGTGATGAGGGGCACGCAGTCCCACATCACGCAGCCGTCGGCCTCGCACAGCAGCAGCGCGCGCTGGCCGATTGCGAAACTCGGTTCAACACCGATACCGGAGATGCCGAGGTCGTCGCGACAGACAAGCCTGTAATGCCTCGCGAGTTCCTCGCGCGCGAGCCACCTTTGCCCGCTCCAGGTCACGAACTGCCGTTCGTCCTCGCAGATCAGACAAGCGCTCGGCGGCTCGCGGTCCTCGACGAACTGGGCGCCGCATTGAAAACAGGTCCAGACGGGCATTGGGTGAGTGATCCGAATGATACAGGCTTCTCGCGATCCCTTCGACGATAACGAAAGATCTGGCTCAGGAGAATGGATCAGGGGCCGTCGAAATGCATGCCTTCATTCGCCGTCGCGCACGTCCTGCGCCACCGCAGCAAGACCGCCCAGCATGAATGCCAGCAAGTCTCGGGACAGCGCCGCGGCGCCGCTGCGGCCGATGTCGAGACCGGGCAAAAGCTGCCCGAGCGACAGGCGGTCGCCGATCATCAGCATCACGAACGGCGCCATCAGCATCAGACAGCCGCGCGCCACCGCCGGGTGGTCGGCGGGCAGATCCATCAGTTCGGCTACGATCGACGTGACGATGCGGGCCTTGGGAATGCCCTGCTGCCGCCTGAGCGTCTCGAGCGCCGGTGTCGGCATCAGAAACTCGCGGGCAATGACCCCGAACACCCAGGATGATGACACGGGCCCGGTGAGCTTCTCCACTCCAAGTTCAATGATGGCCTGCAGCTGGCTCCTGGCGTCCGGCTTTTCGGCAACGGCCGAAGCCAGCGTCGCGAGCGGAATGAGCCGGCGATTGGCCTCCTGCAGCACGGCGGCGTAGAGGCCGTCCATGCCGCCGAAATAGTAGTTGACCGCGGCCGTATTGGTCCCCGCCCGCTCGCAGATTTCGCGCCCGGTCGCCCGATCAAAACCCTTTTCGGCAAACACGTGCCCGGCGGCCTCGAGCAATTGTGCCCTGGTGCTCTGACGATCTTCGCCGCGCCGGCTCGGCGCGTCGATATCGACGATGCGATCTGTCATGGGTCCTTGCGCGCTTGCATCGGGCTATTCACCACCTCGGCCGTTGGGCGGCTATCGGCTGCTTCCCTCGATGAATTGGCAGTACGCGTCCACTCCTTAAACCCGACATATACAACGATAATCTCCCTTTTGTCTATTGAATTTCAAATTTAAATTTAAATTTGACATCAAGGTATCGGAGGCCTATTCGGGCTGCCGGAGGCCCACACCATGCGACGTTTCTTGGCCATCGCCGCCGTCCTGGCTATCGCGGGTGCTGTCGGGTTCTGGTGGTACACCGCCCGCGGTGGCGCTCCGACCGAGCTCACGCTCTACGGCAACGTCGATCTCCGCCAAGTCGACCTCGCCTTCAACGGCAGCGAACGGATTGCGGCCGTCGACGTGCAGGAAGGCGACCGGGTGCACGAGGGCGAGGTGTTGGCACGCCTCGATACCAGCCGGATTGAGCCCCAGGTGGCGCAGGCCGAGGCTCAAGTTGCCGCGCAGCGTGCGGTTGTGGAGCGGATGCACAACGGCAGCCGCCCGGAAGAGATCGCGCAGGCGCAAGCCAATTTCGAGCAGGCCAAGGCCGACGCGGCCAACACCCGCGCTCAGTACCAGCGCAAGAACGACCTGCTGGCCAGGAATGCCGGCACCCAGATGGATTTCGACAACGCCAAGGCGGCGCTCGACATGGCGGAAGCGCGGGTGAAGCTCAATCAGAGCGTGCTCGATCTCACACTCGCCGGCCCGCGCAAGGAGGACATCGCCCAGGCCGAAGCCCAGCTTCGCGGCAACGAGGCCCAGCTAGCTTATCTGCACCGGCAGCTCGTCGACGCCCAGCTCCTGGCACCCGTCGAGGGGGTGGTGCGCTCGCGGCTGATGGAGCGGGGCGACATGGCCTCGCCGCAGCGGCCGGTGTTCTCGCTGGCGCTCACCAATCCGAAATGGGTCCGGGCCTACGTGTCGGAGGTCGATCTCGGCAAGGTGCATCCGGGCACGAAAGCAATCATCACGGTCGACAGCTTTTCCGACCGGGGTTTTGATGGCTGGATCGGCTTCATGTCGCCGATCGCGGAGTTCACGCCGAAGGACGTGCAGACCCCGGAGCTCCGCACCAGCCTCGTCTACGAGGTCCGGGTGTTCGTCAACGATCCCGCGGACGAGCTGCGGCTCGGCATGCCGGCCACCGTGCATCTGGCGCTCACGCCGCCTGCCGGGTCGCCGACACGGCCAAACCAGCCGATCGCCCTCGGCGCCGCCACGGGTCGGCGATGATCGCGATTGTCGTTCCGATCGTCGGCAACGGCATCGGCAAGACTTTCCGCCGCGCGACCGGAGAAATCGTCAAGGCGCTTGATGACGTTTCGCTTGAAGCCCGTCACGCCACGTTGACGGCGCTGGTCGGTCCGGACGGCGCCGGCAAGACCACCTTGATCCGGCTCACCGCCGGCCTGATCGCACCCGATGCCGGCACGCTCGCGGTGCTTGGCATCGATGTCGCCGCCAATCCCCAGCAGGTCCAGAACCAGATCGGCTACATGCCGCAAAGGTTCGGCCTCTACGAGGATCTGAGCGTCCAGGAAAATCTCGACCTCTACGCGGACCTCCACGGCGTGACTGACGATCAGCGCAGCGAGCGCTATCCAAGGCTGATGGAGATGACCGCGCTGGGGCCATTCCGATCCCGGCTCGCCGGGCAGCTGTCCGGCGGAATGAAGCAGAAGCTCGGTTTGGCGTGCGCGCTGGTTCGATCGCCCGAGTTGCTGCTGCTCGACGAGCCGACCGTCGGGGTCGACCCTTTGTCGCGGCGCGAATTGTGGGAGATCATCCTGCATCTCGTCAGCGACCAGGGGCTCTCGGTGCTGCTCTCGACGTCCTATCTGGACGAGGCGGAGCGGTGCAGTCATGTCGTCGTGCTGCACCAAGGCAAGGTGCTTGCGCAGGGCGCGCCGGCCGAGATCACCGCCGCCGCGAACGATCGGACTTTTCTGGCCAAACCGCCCACGGGGCGTGGCGCCCGCAGCGTGCAGGCGCGCCTGTTGGATGATGCAGCCGTGATCGACGCGGTGCCGGAAGGCGGCCGGGTGCGATTCGTCCGGGCAATCGGTGGATCCGACGAGGCGCCGTCAGATGTCGCCGCCGCCCCCCTCGCTGCACGGGACACTCCTCGAGCGCTCGATCGTATTGCCGCCACCTCCCTGCTCGCGGATCTCGAGGTCACGCCGGTCGAGCCGCGCTTCGAGGACGGCTTCATGGTGCTGCTCCGGCGTGGCGTCGCGCACGAGCACGCGGCTGCGATCCTGCTCGAACAACCACGCGCAGGCGAGAATGGGACTATCGAGGTCGAGGTTCGCGACCTGGTGCGGAAGTTCGGGACGTTTACGGCGGTCGACCAGGTCTCGTTCGAGGTCGGGCGCGGCGAGCTGTTCGGGCTGCTCGGCCCCAATGGCGCCGGCAAGACCACGACATTCCGCATGTTGTGTGGACTGTTGCCAGCCAGTTCCGGAACCCTGCGGGTGGCGGGGGTCGATCTGCGATTGGCGCGCGCGGCGGCGCGACAGCGGATCGGCTATGTGGCGCAAAAATTCTCGCTGTATGGACAGCTGACCGTCAAGGAAAACCTGGATTTCTTCGCCAGCGCCTACGGTCTGCGCGGCAGCAGCAAGCGGCGCCGGCTCGACTGGGCCATGGGCCAGTTCGAGCTCACCGCGCTCGGCCACCTCCCCGCCGGCCAATTGCCCGGCGGCTACAAGCAGCGGCTCGCGATGGCGGCCGCGCTGTTGCACGAGCCGGACATCCTGTTTCTCGACGAGCCGACCAGCGGCGCCGATCCGCTGGCCCGCCGCGAGTTCTGGCGGCGCATCACGGCGCTTGCCGAGCAAGGCGTCACCGTGATCGTCACCACGCATTTCATGGAGGAGGCGGAATATTGCGACCGCGTGGTGATCATGGATGCCGGCCGGCTGCTCGCCCAGGGAACCCCGGCCGAGATCCGCACCCTTGCGCCGACAGGCTCCGGCCGCGCGCCAAACATGGAGGACGCGTTCATCGCCGTGGTGCAGGAGGCGCGCCGCGTTGCCCAGCATTCGAACCTTGGACCTCGCACATGACCGGCCGCAATGAAACCAGCCCGTTCTCGGGGAAATGGCGGCGACTGGCGGCGCTGATGCGCAAGGAGAGCCGGCAGCTGTTGCGCGATCCGAGCAGCATCGCGATCGGGATCGTGATGCCGGTCATTCTGATCCTGCTGTTCGGTTACGGTCTCTCGCTCGACGTGACCAGAGTCCCGATTGCGATCGTGATGGAGGATTCCTCGGCCGATGCGAGAGAGCTTGCGGCCGGCTTTCAGCTCTCGCCCTATTTCGAGCCGGTGATGCTGACGTCGATGCCCCAGGCGGAGCGGCTGATGATCGACCGCAATATCTACGGCATCGTACGGCTCCGATCGGACTTCTCCCGCCGCCTGGCGGCCGGCAATGCCGAGGTGCAGATCCTCGCATCCGGCACCCAGGCCAACAATGCCCGCATCATCGAAGGATACGCGCAAGGCGCCGTCGCGCAATGGATGGCGCGGCGCGCGGCCGAGGGCAACGCGACCGCGGGCGGCGGCGTCAACGTCAAGAGCCGGCTGTGGTTCAATGATGCAAACGACAGCCACTACTATCTGGTGCCCGGCCTGATCGTGCTGATCATGACCTTGATCGGCGCCTTTCTCACCGCGCTGGTGATGGCGCGCGAGTGGGAGCGAGGCACGATCGAGGCGCTGTTCGTCACCCCGGTGCGGGCCGACGAGATTCTGCTCGCCAAGATGGTTCCGTATTTCGCGCTGGGGATGGCGGGGCTCGTCTTGTGCGTCGTCGCCGCAAAGCTGCTGTTCGCCGTCCCGCTGCGGGGATCGGTCCTGGTGCTCGCCGCTTCCTCGACGCTCTATTTGCTGGTCGCCCTCGGCATCGGCCTATGGGTCTCATCGGCGACCAAGAGCCAGTTCGTCGCCAGCCAGATCGCTCTGTTGGTGACCTTCATGCCGGCCATGATGCTGTCCGGCTTCCTGTTCGATCTGCGCAGTGCGCCGCTCGCGATCCGGCTCATCAGCTATGTGCTTCCGGCACGCTACTACGTCGCGCTGCTGCAGACCGAATTTCTCGCCGGCGATGTATGGAGCGTGATCGCCCCGAACGCCGCCGTGCTGGCCTTCATGGCGGTGGTGCTGCTGCTGCTGGCGCGGCGCGCGACCCGCAAGACATTGGCGTGAGGCACTCCATGCTCGATTCCCTGCTTCGCATCGCAGCGCTGGCCCGCAAGGATCTGCTGGCGATGTTCAAGGATCCGCGCAGCCGGTTCGGCCTGATCGTCCCGCCGGTCCTGCAATGCCTGATCTACGGCTATGCGGCGACGTATGACCTCACGCACGTGCCTTATGCGGTATTCGACCAGGACCGCAGCGCCGCCTCGCGCCAGCTGATCGCCAAGCTCGACGGAACCGGGGTGTTCAATCGCGTCGCCGAACTGCGGCGAGCCGGCGCGATCGCCGACACAATCGATCGCCAGGATGTCGTCCTGGTTCTCAATATCCAACCAAACTTCCAGCGCAACCTGCAGTCTGGCCTCACAGCCGACGTCCAGGTGATCGGGGACGGCCGCAATTCCAACACGGCGGGCGCGGCGATCGGTTATGTGGGCGCCATCGTCGCGGCCTTCAACGCCGAGTGGCAGGCCGGCCACGGCGGCAGCGCTGCACCGATCACCATCGTGACCCGCGCCTGGTACAACCCCAATCTCGAAACCCGCTGGTACATGATTCCGGCGCTGATCGGCATGTTGACCCTGCTGCAGACCCTGATGCTCACTGCGATGTCAGTCGCGCGCGAGCGCGAGGAAGGCACCTTCGATCAATTGCTGGTGACGCCGATCCGGCCGGCCGAGATCATGGCCGGCAAGGCGCTGCCCTCGATGTTTGTCGGCACGACGCAGGCGACCAGCGTGCTGCTGGTCGCCCAGCTGTGGTTCGGCATTCCGTTCGCGGGCTCGTTCGTCACGCTCTATGCGGGATTGTGCCTGTTCCTGCTGGCCGCCGTTGGCATGGGGCTCCTGGTGTCCTCCGTCGCCGCGACCATGCAGCAGGCCATGCTGTTCGCCTTCGTGCTGGTGATGCCAATCTCGCTGCTCTCGGGCCTGACCACGCCGATCAGCAACATGCCCCTCGTGCTGCAGTATTTCACCGTGGTCAACCCGTTGCGCTACGCCATTGAGATCACCCACCGGGTGTATCTGGAAGGCGCCGGCTTCGCCCAGCTATGGCCACAGCTTTGGCCGCTGGCGCTGATCGCCACGCTGACGCTCTCGGCCGCGGCATGGATGTTCCGCGACCGGCTGACGTGAGCCTCGTCTGTCTCGACATCGTCGGCACACTCGGCGCAACGGAAATTCGCCGCAGCCGGCGACGACGATCGACCTGGTCTCTCAGACACCGGACGGCGTCGGCGGACGCGTCTCCGGCATGAAAAGCAAAACCAAGATCAATCCGGCGAACGCAGCGCCGGACAGTCCGGTAAAGGCGAGAGCGTTGCCGAACCTGTCGCTGACATAGCCGGCGATCACGGTACTCAGCGACGCGCCGATGCCGACGGCGGTGCCGACAATGCCCTGAGCCAGATTGAAATGTCCGCTGCCGAATGCAACGTCAGCGACGATCAGCGGCACCATGACGGCGAACACCGCGGCGGTGATGCCGTCGAACACTTGAACCGCTACCAATACAAAGGGATCGCGCACGGTTGCAAACAACAGGCCGCGGATCGCGAGCGCCGCAAAGCCAATCAGCAGGATCGGCCGCCGTCCCCAGGCTTGCGCCTTGGCGCCGACCGTGGGCGACATCAGCGCCACGATGGCTTGCGGCACGATGATGCAGGCCGCGATCAGCACCGGCGCCCATTGGCTCGACCGCGTCGTAACGACGCCCGCCATCAGCGGCAGCATCGCGGCGTTGGCCAGTTGCAGCAGCAGCACGCTGGAGGCAAAGATCAATAACGGGCGCTGGCGGATCAGCGTCAGCACGCTGGTTGCCGCGGGATCGGGTTCCGGGCGCACTACCTCGCCATGACAGCGGGCAACATCGACTTCGTCCTCGCGGATGCGCGAGAGCGCCAGCAATGTCGGTATCGCCAGAATGAAGGTCACGAGAAACACCGAGCGGCTGGAGAGAAGGTAGCCGCAGGTGCCCATGACCGCCGCGGCCACGCCATTGCCGAGCGACGCGAAGCGGGCGTTGCGCCCGAGCCGTTCGCCGATTGCGAGCGGTCCGACCAGGCCAAGGCTGATCGCGGCGATGGCCGGGCCCAAGACGCAGCTCGCGGCCGCATGCAGGGTCGCAGCGGTCACCACCACCGGAAAGATCGGCCAGGCGGCATAGCAGAGCGCGGCGAAGCCGATGGTCGCGATCGCAAGCCCCGCGACCAGCCGTTCGGAGCGCGCGGCATCGACGATCGCGCCACCGGGCATCTGCCCGATCAGCCCGACCACGCCGCCGATCGACAACACGAAACCGATCTCGACCTGCGTCCATTTTTGCGTGGTCAGATAGACCGCAATGAACGGGCCGAACCCGGTCTGAACGTCGGCAAGAAAGAAGATGAACCAGTCGAGACCGCGGAGACTCTGTCGCGACGGCCCGGAAGGCCGCGGCATCTCTCCGGGCGCTGACTGGCCCGATCCCAATGGCACAGCATCTGCGCCGCCGCTCGGCTCCCCGCGGCGTTGACCGTCGATCCGATCAAGTGAACTGGACGGGCGCACGACCAGAATGCTTCTCCGAATTTTCAGTGATCGAACTCGAACGGTTGGAGGTTGCCGGCAGCGCCAAGCACGACGATCGGCTTGTCCTCCTTGTATTCCGGCGCCGCCATGACCTGCTCCTTGGTCAGATCGAGGCTGATCGAGTCCTTCTTGTTGGCGATCTGGCCGAAGTGCAGGGCGTTCCAGTCGACGACGATCTTTCGGACACCGACGCCGAGAAATCCGCCGAAGTCGATGACGGCGGCCCGCACCGTCCCCGCGCGATCGACGATCACGTCAACGATATGTCCCATGTCCTGGTCGGTGGGACTACGCACGTCACGGCCGAGCACGCCGTGCGCATCGTGCGCGTCGATGACCGTGACCGATGGCGGCGGCGCCGGTTCCTGCGCCGGCGTCGGTGTCGGAGTAGAAACCTGGGCCCACAGCGCAGAGGCGGTCACGATCGCAAGCAACACCGCGCCACTTCCGATCAAGAGCCGCATCTTGCTTTCCCGGATCATGATCATGTCAGCGAGCCCACACGATCGCGACCTGGATTTGCCCGCGCCGGCGCAGCACCTCCATCGAGACGCCGTTACCATGACGGCGGATGCACAGATCGATGCTGGCATCGCCCAAACTCAATTCGCGCAGGATCACCTCATTGAGAAATGCCGGCAGATGCGGGTTGCGCAGACGGATTTCCCCGCGTGCGGCGTCGAATTCGAGTCCGAGCGCGGCCTCCAGCAAGGTGAACGGCGTCGCGCTCGCCCACGCCTGCGGCACGCAGGCAACGGGATAGAGGGTTGGTCCACGATGCCGCTCGCGCCGAAAGCCGCAGAACAGCTCGGGCAGCCGTCGCAAATCCATATAGGTCGCAGCGTCGAACAGGCCCTTGAACAGGGCGTCGACGGAATGCTTGAGGCCGTATCGCGCCAGGCCCAGCGCGATCAGCGCATTGTCGTGCGGCCAGACCGATCCATCGTGGTAGGACATCGGATTGTAACGCGCCTCGCCAAGCGCCACGGTGCGGATACCCCAGCCGGTAAAGAAGTGCGGGCGCATCAGATCGGCAGCGACCTTATGCGCACGATCCTCGCGCACCATTCCACTGAACAGGAGCTGCCCGGCATTCGACGCGCGCACCTTGCAGGGCCGCTTGTCGCCGTCGAGCGCCAAAGCGTAGGTCCCAAGCTCCTCGCACCAGAACGCGTCTTCAAAGCGCGCCGCCAGCAATTGGGCTTCGGCCTCGAGCTGCTCGGCGACGTCGCGCCGAGCCAGCCGCAACGCGCAGCGCGCCGCGAGCCGCTTGGCGGCAAATACATATCCCTGCACTTCGGCAAGCGCGATATTGCCTTCGGCGAGGCGGCCGTCGGCGTGGAAGATCGCGTCGTGGGAATCCTTCCAGCCCTGGTTGGCCAGCCCCTCTTCCGACGCGCGGCGATATTCGACAAAGCCGTCGCCATCGGGATCGCCGGCCCCGTCGATCCAGGCCAATGCGGCTTCGATCGCAGGCCACAATTCGACCAGCGTCTCCTCGTCGCCGGTTCGCTCGACATAGAGTCCGGCCAACAGCACGAACAGTGGCGTTGCATCGACGCTGCCGTAGTACTGCGCGAACGGCACCTCACGCAGCGACGCCATTTCGCCGCCGCGCATCTCATGGAGTATCTTGCCGGGCTCGGCATCCGCGAGCGGGTCGACCGCGACAGCCTGATAGAACGCCAGCCGCTTCAAGACCCCGCGCGCGACCCGCGGGTCGATCCACAGCATCTGCAATGCGGTAATCAGGCCGTCACGGCCGAACGTCGTCGAGTACCAGGGGATGCCGGCGTAGGGATATCGTCCCTGTGGCGTGTCCGTCAGCAGCATGTTGAGGTCGGCCATCGACTGGCACAGCACCTCGTTGAGGATATTGTTCGAGGTCTCGATGCTGGTGGCGCCCGTGGTGCAGTGGCGCATTTCGCGGCGGTGCGCCAGCAGTCCCTGAAAGAATCGCGTCGGCTTGGCGCCGGCCGGCTTGTTGCAGGATACGGCGACAAACAGCGAGCTGACCTGGTGCGGCGCCAGGTCGAAGCAATAGGTCGCGGCATTGACGGCAAGTCGGGTCGGCCGCGGATCGAAATGCAGCGCCGTGCTGCGCGATACCCGGTCAAGCCCTTCATAGTCGAGCCGCACGTCGGCTGGCCCGATGAGCCTGCCGGAACCGATGCCGCGCCGCCGACGCTGTTCGCCGCGCACTTCGAACAGATCGGCGAAATCGTTGTCGAACAGCAGCGTCAGCTCGAAGCTGACGTGGTTTTCGCCGTGATTCTGCAGGCCCACGCGCTGATAGGCCGTTCCACGCCAAAGGAACACCGTCCGCACGATATGAAGCATGTCTTTCGGCAGCACGATCCGGCCTTCGCGATAGACGTCGGGGTTGGTGAGATCGACGGTCAGCGCCGAGTTGTCGTCGCGCAGGTTGGAGCCCAGCAACAGCGGTTGCATCTGGTCCAGGAGAAGTTCGAGCCTCGCCAGATACCGGGTATCGGCATTGAACAGGCCGTCGGGGCCGCCCGCGGACGCACCGATATCGCCATGGCTGTCGAGCACGATGAAGGTATCGTCATGCTTCAGCGAACGCCGCGGCCGCGCGGCCGGGCCGGTCATCGGAATATAGAATGGCGCCTCCCCGACGTGATCGACGGGCGGCGGTACGCTCACGGCCTGGTTGACGGACTCGGCTGACATATCGACCCCCGCGCCTGTCTATTGCCCGACTCCGAGCCCAGCCTGACGGCCTTACGCCGCGGCAGATTTCGCCAGTCGGCTCATTTCCTGCGTGACCAGTTCGCGATACGGGCCATGGACCCGCATCAGTCGATCCGGCGGTCCATCCTCGATGATTCTGCCACCCTTCAAGACCACGACACGATCGAAGTTGCGCAACGTCGCAAGCCGGTGGGCAATCGCGATCACCGTGCGCCCGCGCATCAGGCGGCCGAGCGCCTCGCGGATGGCTTCCTCGGATTCAGTGTCGAGTGCGGCGGTCGCCTCGTCCAGAAGCAGGATCGGCGCATCCTTCAGAAACGCCCGCGCAATCGCGATGCGCTGTCGCTGTCCGCCTGACAGCTTGACGCCGCGATCTCCGACCATGGTCGCAAGCCCTTCCGGCTGGCTCTCGACAAAATCGCAACGCGCCGCGATCGCGGCGCGCAGGACCTCGTCGTCGCTCGCGGTGGGACGGCCATACCGGATGTTTTCCAGGATCGAGCGGTGGAAAAGCGAGATGTCCTGGGGCACCACCGAGATGGCCTCGCGCAGGCTCTGCTGCGTGACCCGCGAAATATCCTGACCGTCGACGGTGACGAGGCCTTCCTGCACGTCGTAAAATCGCTGCAGCAGCACGAAGAAGCTCGATTTGCCGCCACCGGATGGACCGACCAGCCCCACCCTCTGTCCGGGCTGCAACCGCAGACTGAAGCGGTCGAACACCCTTGGCCCGCCGGGGTATTGGAACGAGATATTGTCGAATGCGATGGCAGCGCCGCTCCGCACCAGCGGCTCCGCAGCGGGATGGTCGCGCAGTTCGTGCGGCAACAGCAGCGTCGCAATCGCTTCCGTCATCCGCGCGACATGCTGGGTGACGTCAACCAGCGCCACGGCGAGATCACGGGTCGCGTTCAGAATCGAAAGACCGAGCGTGCAGACCAGGACCACGTCGCCGGTAGAGGCCCCGCCGCTTTGCCAGAGGCTGATCACCCATGCCAGCAAGGCGATCGTCAGCACCACCGTCACGGTCGCGTGAATGATGCGCAGCCGCTCGAGATAGCGGAGGCTGCGGCCACGCGCCGTCAGTTCCCGGTTGACGGTGGCATCGAACCGGTCGTGCTCATAACCGAGGCCGCAGAAGGCGCGTACCAGCGGCATGTTATTGATGACATCGACCATCTCACCGTCGACCGCCGCCGCCTTGTCGGCAAAGTCGTCGTGCAGCGGCCTGCCGGCGGCAGCCAGGCGGAACATCGCCGCCACCATGGTTCCGGCGACGAGGACGAGCCCGGCCGCCATCGGCAAACTCACGGTGCCGATCAAGACTATCGCCGCAACCGTCGCAATGCACGGCGGCAGCACGTTCCAGACGAACATGTTCTCCACCGTGAAGACCGCATTCGACGTCGCCGTGATACGGCTTGTCAGCATTCCCGGCAGGCGGTCGGAGAAATAGCTCGGCGCGTGACCGGTGAGATGGCGGAAGATGTCGCGCCTGAGATCGCCCGTCACCCCCACAAAGGTGTAGCTCGCGGTCCAGCTGGCGATCCGCCACAAAAAATTGTCGGCCGCGATCAGGGACATCAGCAGGATGAACGCGAGCCAGACGCTTTCCGAATCCTTGGTTCCTCCCGTCAGACTGTCGACGAGATACTTCACGCCATATTGCGTGCTCACCGAACAGGCAACGGCCGCGACGACGGCCGTCAGTATTATAGTATGCGATGCAAGCCTCCGGCGCAGATAGCGCAACACGAATGGAAACGGACGATGCGCATACCCAGAGAGCTGATCCATTGAGACTCCTGTCGGCTGCGGGCAACCTCCCACGCGATCGAAAGACGCGCGCCTGCATCAGGTTCCCGGCGCCCAGCCTGAAGGCGACGCGCCGGAACCCGCGGAGAAGTTAACCCTTGCCAGCAGGAACTTCGCAGACGCGAGAACGTTCCCCGTTCGGCGAGCCGGCGCCGACGTTTGGGGCCCATGTTCCATGATCACAAACAGGAGACCGTGAGATGCGCATCGCGCAGGTTGCTCCGCTGACGGAGGCTGTTCCACCGAAACTCTATGGCGGCACCGAGCGCGTGGTGCATTGGCTGACCGAGGAACTCGTCGCGCTGGGAAACGACGTCACGCTGTTTGCCAGCGGCGATTCCCGTACCTCCGGGAAGCTCGAGCCGGCCTGGCCGAAAGCGTTGCGGCTCGACGGCGCGGTGCGAGACGCCAATGCGCTTCATATCGTGATGCTGGAGCGGGTCCGTCAGAAATGCGACGACGAGGAGTTCGACTTTCTGCACTTTCATCTCGACTACTATCCGTTCTCCCTTTTTCATCGGCAGCCCACTCCCTTCCTCACCACGCTGCACGGCCGGCTCGATCTGCCGGAACACCAGCCCGTCTTCACTACGTTCGCGTCCGTCCCCGTGATCTCGATCTCGAACGCACAGCGGCGCCCGGTGCCGCACGCCAACTGGGTTCGCACGATTCATCACGGTTTGCCCGAGAAGCTGCTGATGCCGAGGCAGGTCGGCCAATCCTATCTCGCGGTGCTGGGCCGGATCGCCCCGGAGAAGGGAGTCGACCAGGCCATCAGGATCGCGTCCCGGTGCGGCATTCCCCTGAAAATCGCAGCGAAGGTCGACCGGGCCGATCAGGACTACTACGAGACGATCATCGATCCGCTGATCAAGTCAAATCCGCTCGTCGAGTATATCGGCGAAATCAGCGACCTCGAGAAATCGGATTTCCTGAGCGGTGCCGTTGGGCTTCTGCTGCCGATCGATTGGCCCGAACCGTTCGGGCTTGTCATGATCGAGGCGATGGCCTGCGGCACACCCGTGCTTGCGTACAATCGCGGCTCGGTCGCAGAAATCATCGATGAAGGGCTGACCGGTTTTGTGGTCGAGGACGAGGCCGGTGCGGTGGCCGCGGTCGACCGGCTGTTCCGGCTGAATCGGCACGCGATTCGTCAGCAGTTCGAGAAGCGCTTCACCGCGCGCCGGATGGCGCTCGACTATCTCGCGACCTATCGCAGCCTGATGCGGGAGCGCGAACCCAAGATCAAGCTCGTCAGCAGCGCGGAATGAAACGGACGGACCGCCTCTTGAGCCCCAAATTACCTGAGCAGACCGCCCTGGGGAGCCTTGCGAAGCAAAGCGCCGCGAAGGATGCTTACCTTAGCTTCGCTTCATCAAGGGATTCGTCATGCCTGTCGACACTCAAGCCGCCACCGACCGCCTTATGCGCTTCCTCGCGATCGAGGGCGTGACCGGAAAGGAGGCAGCGATTGGCCGCGAGCTCTCCGCGGCGCTGGAGGAGAGCGGCGTGCCGGCGGACGCGATCCGCTTGGACGACGCGAACACACGCATTCCTGTGCCGACCGAGACCGGCAACCTCATTGTCGATCTGCCCGGGCGCGGCGCGATGCACAACCAGCCGCGGATCATGTTCATGACCCACATGGACACGGTGCCGCTGTGCGCCGGCGCGAAGCCCAAGCTTGCGGGCCGGAAGATCATCAATGAAGCGAAGACCGCGCTCGGCGGCGACAACCGCGCCGGCTGCGGCGTTCTCGTCACGCTGGCGGCCGAGCTTGCGAAGCAGAAGCTCGATCATCCGCCAATCACGCTTCTGTTCTGCGTGCGGGAGGAGAGCGGGCTCTGGGGTGCGCGCCATGTCAAGACCGCCGACCTCGGCTCGCCGGTCATGGCCTTCAACTACGACGGCGGCTCTGCCTCCAATGTCACCATCGGCGCCGTCGGCGCGGATCGCTGGCAGGTCGAGATTTTCGGCCGCGCCTCGCATGCCGGCGTCGCACCGGAGCGGGGGATCAGTTCGACCATGATCCTTGCGCTCGCGCTCGCAGACGTGAAGGCCAGTGGCTGGTTCGGCAAGGTGGTGAAAGGCAAGCGGCAGGGCACGAGCAATGTCGGCCCGGTCACCGGCGGTGATGGCCGACCGGCCGGAGACGCCACCAATGTCGTCACCGACTATGTGCACGTGCGCGGCGAAAGCCGCAGCCACGACAGCAAGTTCTTCAAGGAGATCACCAAGGCCTACAAGGCGGCGTTCGAGAAGGCCGCAACGCGCGTCAAGAACAGCGATGGCAAGTCAGGCCGCGTCAAGTTCAAGGCGGAGACCGACTACTATCCGTTCCGCATGAAGGATGGCCTGCCCGTGGTCAAACGCGCGGTCGCGGCGGTATCCAGCATCGGCGGAACGCCGACCATCCGCGCCGCCAACGGCGGGCTCGACGCGAACTGGATGGTCCGTCACGGCGTTCCGACCGTGACCTTCGGCGCCGGACAGAACGAGCCGCACACGATCGACGAGTGGATCAATCTCAAGGAGTATGACCGGGCATGCGCGCTCGCGGTGCAGCTCGCGACGATGCGGTGAGGCGGTGCAGTGCGCTACCGATCGCAATTGACGCATCACGTCGCACGCAAACTCCGCCCGATTCTCGCTGCGATTTTGCTCCGGCCTTCCTCCTACCGCTTCCACGAACGGAAATCTCGGCTCAAAATCCGGTCAGCAAAAAGCCCTCGAAAACATCATGTTTTCAAGGGCTTAATACTTGGTTGCGGGGATAGGATTTGAACCTATGACCTTCAGGTTATGAGCCTGACGAGCTACCGGGCTGCTCCACCCCGCGATAAGCCATTGCGCGCCTTGAAGAAAGCCAAGAACGAAACGGGGCTGGCCAACGCGCGACCGCGCCGAACGATCCCGTTCCAAAGGCTTCCTGAGAAGGCAACCCCGGACCAGAGCCAACAGGGTGCGCGCGGTATGTACCAACGCCTGTCCGCTTTGGAAAGGGCCGAGAGCGAGTTTTTTCAGATTTTATGTCAGCGAAATTGTGCCAAAACGACCCAACGACGCGCTCTTGCCAGAAATACCGCAAGAGCCCAGCTTCAGTCTAGCAAGCAAACAAGAAGCAAACGGGAAACGCCCATGGACCAGCCCCTGAAAAGCCCCGGGCTATCAGCCCTGGATGACGCCTTTCACGTCATGTTCGAGGCCTCGCGCGCAGATGGCGCGCCGACGCTGGAGGCCCGCCTGGACCGCTTGATGCGACTGCGCGCCGCCATCGCGGAGAACGAAACGCAGTTCGAGCAGGCGATTTCGGCTGATTTCGGCCACCGTTCGGCCACCGAGACCACCATCGCCGAGACGCTGTTCCTGTTCGGCGAGATCAAGCACGCCACCAAGCATCTGAAGTCGTGGATGGCACCGCGGCGGATCGCGACCGCGCTGCAGTTCATGCCAGCCAAGAATCGCCTGATCCCGCAGCCGCTCGGCGTGGTCGGCATCATCGCGCCCTGGAATTATCCGCTGCAGCTGACGCTTGCCCCCGCCATCGGCGCGATCGCCGCGGGCAACCGCGTGATGATCAAGCCGAGCGAGCTGACGCCGCGCTTCTCAGCCCTGCTGCGCGAAATCATCGCGGCCAAATTCGCCCCCGCTGAAATGCTGGTCACCGGTATCGAGGAGGACATCGCGAAGGCCTTCGCAACGCTGCCCTTCGACCATTTGATCTTCACCGGCTCGACCCGGGTCGGTCGCCTTGTCGCCGAAGCCGCCGGGCGCAATCTGACGCCTGTTACGCTCGAATTGGGCGGCAAGTCGCCCGCGATCGTCGACGGCTCGGCGGACCTCGACGAGGCCGCCGAGCGCATCGCCTACGCCAAGCTCCTGAATGCCGGACAGACCTGCATCGCGCCGGACTATGCCTTCGTGCCTGATAGCGCGGTGCAGGACTTCGCGGACAAGGTGGCCGGCCACATGCGGCGCATGTTCGGCACCGATCCCGCCAACAAGGACTACACCTCGGTTATCTCCGAGCGGCATTATGCGCGGCTCGCGGAACTTTGCGCCGACGCCGCGGCGAAGGGCGCCAAGATCATGCAACCGGCCAAGCCGGATGACGCCGCCTGGAAATCGAAACGAAAATTCCCGCCGACCATCGTCGTCGGCGCGACGGAAACGATGACGATCATGCAGGAGGAGATCTTTGGTCCGCTGCTGCCCGTGATCGGCTATCGCGACGCCAAAGAGCCGATCGCCCATATCAACCGGCATGACCGGCCGCTTGCGCTCTACTGGTTCGGCAGGGACGCGGCGGCGCGGGATGACGTGCTGTCGCGCACCGTGTCGGGCGGCGCCACCGTCAACGACTGCCTGTTCCACTTCACCCAGATCAACCAGCCGATGGGCGGCGTCGGCGCCTCCGGCACCGGCGCCTATCACGGCGAATGGGGCTTCAACACCTTGAGCAAGCTGAAGCCCGTGTTCTATCGCTCATCATTGAACCGGCTCGCCGATCTCTACCCGCCCTACGGCGGCAAGATCGCGCGGCTGGAAAAGATGTTGCGGTTCTTGTCGTAGTCGAGCGTAGATCGTCATTCCGGGGCGCATCGACGATGCGAACTACGATGTGCAGTTGCACATCGGAGAATCTCGAGATTCCGGGTTCGGTCCTTCGGACCGCCCCGGAATGACGCCAAACGAAAAATCAAACATCGGGGGGAAACACGCATGACCGATACTTTCGACTTCGTGGTGGTGGGCGCGGGCTCCGGCGGCTGCGCGGTGGCGGGACGGCTGTCCGAGGATCCCAAGACGTCGGTGGCGGTGCTCGATGCCGGCGGCAGGAACGACAACTGGGTCGTCACCACGCCCGGCGCGATCATCCTGATGGTCGGCGGCAAGGTCAACAACTGGGCGTTCGATACGGTGCCGCAGAAGGGCCTCAACGGCCGGATCGGCTATCAGCCGCGCGGCAAGGGGCTCGGCGGCTCGTCCGCCATCAACGCCATGGTCTATATCCGCGGCCATCGCGCCGATTACGATCAATGGGCTTCGCTCGGCAATACGGGATGGTCGTATGCCGACGTGCTGCCCTACTTCAAGCGCTCGGAAGACAATTCCGACTTCGACGGCGAGTATCACGGCAAGGGCGGCCCGCTGCACGTCAACCGCCCGCGCACCGACAACCCGGTGCACGAAACCTTCCTGCAGGCGGCGCGCGAGGCACAGTACCGCATCCGCGAGGATTTCAACGCCGAGGAGCAGGAGGGGCTCGGCATCTACCAGGTGACGCAGCAGAATGGCGAGCGCTGGAGCGCGGCGCGCGGCTATGTGCACCCGCATATGGGCAGGCGCGCGAACCTGCGCGTCGAGACCCTCGCCCACGCCACCCGTATCCTGTTCGAGGGCAAGCGCGCCGTCGGGGTCGAATACCGGCAAGGCAACGAAACAAAAAAGCTCCGCGCCCGCCGCGAGGTGATCCTGTCCTCGGGCGCGTTCCAGAGCCCGCAATTGTTGCTGCTCTCCGGCGTCGGCGATAGCGCCGCGCTGCAAAGTCACGGCATCGCCAGCGTGCATCACTTGCCGGGCGTCGGACAGAACCTGCAGGACCATCCGGACTTCGTGTTCGGCTTCACCTCCGACGCACCGTATTTTGCGGGCCTGTCGTTCGCAGGGATCGCGCGGATCTTCAAGGGGATCGCACAATACCGGCGCGAGCGGCGCGGACCGATGACGTCGAACGTCGCCGAATGCGGCGGCTTCCTGAAAACCCGCCCCGACCTCGATCTGCCCGACATCCAGTTGCATTTCTGCATGGCGATGGTGGCCGATCATGGCCGCAAGCCGCGCTGGGGCACCGGCTTCTCCTGTCACGTCTGCCTGTTGCGGCCGAAGAGCCACGGCAGCGTCTGGCTGCAAAGCGCCGATCCGTTAGCGCCGCCCGCGATCGATCCGAACTTCCTCGGCGAGGAGGCCGATCTCGACAGCATGGTCAAGGGCTTCAAGATGACCAAGCGGCTGCTGGACGCACCCGCGCTGAAGGCGCTGCAGACCTCCGACGTGTTCACCGCAGGCGTCGAAAGCGACGACGATATCCGAAAGGTCCTGCGCAACAATGTCGACACCGTCTATCACCCGGTCGGCACCTGCAGGATGGGCGTCAATGATGCGAGCGCGGTGGTCGATCCGAAGCTCAGGGTTTACGGGCTGGAGGGGCTGCGCGTGGTCGATGCCTCGATCATGCCGACCTTGATTGGCGGCAACACCAACGCGCCGACCATCATGATCGGCGAAAAGGCCGCCGACATGATCCGGAGCGAGATGCGGGCGGGTTGATTCGACCGACCGTCACGGCACAACAAGTCGTCATGCCCGGGCTTGACCCGGGCATCCATCGAGCTTCAAACGAGTCTTGTCAGAATGATGGATTGCCGGGTCAAGCCCGGCAATGACAAGGAAACAGTCTCGCTGCCCTCCCTCAATGCCCCATCGGATGGTACCCGCTCGCTCCCATCGGCTGATAGCCGCCATTGTTGCGGGTCACGGTGGTGGAGTAGGTTGCGCCGTTCGACGTGCGCGATGTCTGGGTCGTCACCGCGGTGGCGTTCGGCCCGGTCACGGTGACGGTTTTCGCGTCGCGGTTGACCACGGTCGTATAGGTCTCGGCGTTGGCGGCGCTTGCCGCCAGCAGAAACGCGAGACAGGTGAAAACTCTCATCACGATGCCCTTTGCTGTCAGCCTGCACGCCTGACTATCAAGAGAGCTTTGAGGAAACTTTGCGGGATTGGTTCAAATCCGAGCCAATCGTCAGGTCAGCAAGAACCCGCCGTCGACCGTCACCACGCTGCCGGTCATGTAGCGCGAGGCCTGCGAGGCGAGCAGCATGATGGCGCCGTCGAGATCGGATTCGGCGCCGACCCGGCGCTGCGGTATCCGTTTTGTCAGCTTTTCGCCTGATGGGGTCGACCAGAACGCGTGGTTCATCTCGGTGTCGATATAGCCGGGCGCCAGCGCATTGACCCTGATCTGGTTTGCCGCCAGTTCCAGCGCCATCGCCTTGGTCGCCTGCACGATGCCGGCCTTGGAGATCGTATAGGGCGAGAGGAATTTCATCACGGCAACGCCGAGCACGGAGGCGATATTGACGATGTTGCCGCCCTGCTTGCGGTCGATCATCCGCCGCGCCATTTCGGTCGCCGTGAAATAGGCGCCCTTGAGGTTGGCGTTGATCACCGCATCCCAATCGGCCTCGGTTTGCTCGACCGCGAGCTTTTCGATGGCGATCCCCGCATTGTTGATCAGTACGCTGACGGGCCCAAGCGCCGCCTCCGCGGCATCGATGGCATGGCCGATCGACGCCATGTCGGTGACGTCCATCTCCACCGCTGTGGCGCGCCCTCCCCGTCCCTTGATTTCCCCCTCCAGGCTTTTGAGCTTCGCGGTCTGCCGCGCCGCGAGCGCAACGGACGCGCCGTGCGCCGACAGCACCCGCGCGAACTGCCGCCCCAGGCCCTGGCTCGCGCCGGTGATGAGGATGGTTTCTTTACCGACGTCGAATAAGTCAGTCATGACGGCGTCCCCGCAAGTTTGATGGGGCATTGATACAGACGATTTTAGCGATCGCAAACCCGATTTGCTCACGACAACCGGGCGGGAATTCTCGGCCATGAACATCTTCGACGGCCTCGTCGGTCTCGGACTTATCATTGCAATCGTCACCGGCTTCAACACCGGGATGTTGCGCAGCGCCATCACCATTCTGGCCTATCTGGTCGCGATGCCGCTGGCGGTGTCGGCGATGTCGCTGATATCGCCGCGGACCGACGGCAATGCCGCTTCGCCGTTGACGCAGAACTCGCTTTTGTTCTTCGTGATTTTCCTGATCCTCGGCATGGGCCTGGGAAAACTGGCGCGAACATTGCTCGACGACGCAATCGGATCGGACTCCGGTGTCGGAGACCGGCTCGGCGGTGCGACGCTTGGCGCGATCCGCGTCGGGCTGGTCGCGACCACGCTGGTGCTGCTGTTCGACGAGTTCGTCCCCGGCGATCGCCAGCCGGCCTTTCTGGCCGGCTCGCAATTGCGGCCGCTGTTGTCCGCCGCCGGGCAACGCGGCATCACATCGCTGCCGCCCGACGCCGCAGCCGCGATCGATCGGCTCAAGCGGGAACGGCGGATTTAGCAAGGACTCTCGGGGTGTGCTGATATGCATTCCGGCCCGCCAACGCCACTTATCAGCGGCGTCGATGTTCGCTACAGTTGCGGTATCAGACCTCAAAAAATCACCTGACATACGGGAGTGAAACAGTGGATCTCGGAATCAAGGGCCGCCGCGCCATCGTCTGCGCATCGAGCAAGGGATTGGGACGCGCCTGTGCCATGGCGCTGGCCGATGAAGGCGTGCATGTGACGGTGACGGCACGCGGCGCCGACGTGCTGGCAAAGACCGCCAGCGACATCCGCAAGGCCCATCCTGCCGTCACGGTCACCGAAGTGGTCGGCGACATTACCACACCGGCAGGGCGCGACGCCGTGCTGAAGGCCTGTCCCGATCCGGATATCCTGGTCAACAATGCCGGCGGCCCGCCGCCCGGCGATTTCCGCAACTGGACCCGCGACGACTGGATCAAGGCGCTGGACGCCAACATGCTGACCCCGATCGAGCTGATCAAGGCAACGGTCGACGGCATGATGGCGCGCAAGTTCGGCCGCATCGTCAACATCACCTCCGCGGCCGTGAAAGCTCCGATCGACATCCTGGGCCTCTCCAACGGCGCGCGCGCCGGCCTCACCGGCTTCATCGCCGGCCTCTCGCGCAAGACCGTGATCAACAACGTCACCATCAATGGACTGCTGCCGGGGCCGTTCGAAACCGACCGCCTGCGCGGCACCGCCAAGGCGGAAGCCGAGAAGCGCGGCATTACTGCGGAGCAGATGCTGGCCGAGCGCGCCAAGCTCAATCCGGCCGGGCGTTTTGGCGACCCCGAGGAATTCGGGCTCGCCTGCGCCTTTCTGTGTGGCGCCAAGGCCGGCTTCATCACTGGCCAGAACATCCTGCTCGACGGTGGCGCCTTCCCGGGCACGCTGTAAATCATGAAGGCGGTCTGGTACGAACGCATGGGACCCGCGCGCGAGGTCCTGACCTTCGGCGAGATTTCGACGCCGGAGGCCGGCGCGGGCGAGGTGCGCGTGCGGCTCGAAGCCTCCGGCGTCAATCCGGCCGATGTCGGGCGCCGCGCCGGCAACTACCGCGGCAACGAATTTCCGCGCGTGATCCCGAACAGCGATGGCGCCGGGACCGTCGACCAGGTCGGCGCAGGTGTCACCCGCCTCTCCGTTGGGCAGCGGGTCTGGCTGTTCAACGGCCAGCGCAACGGCCGCGCCTTCGGTACCGCGGCCGAATATATCGCGCTCGCCGAACAACTGGTGACGCCGCTGCGCGATGACGTCTCGTTTGCGGCCGGCGCCACCCTCGGGATTCCCGCCATGACCGCCTGGTGCGGCCTGTTCGGCGACGGACCGATCGCGGGCCGGACCGTGCTGGTGAGCGGCGGAGCCGGCGCGGTCGGCCACTACGCGGTGCAGCTTGCGAAGTGGGGTGGTGCGCGCGTCATCGCCACCGTGAGCTCGGAAGCCAAGGCGGCGCAGGCGCGGCTTGCCGGCGCCGATCTCGTCATCGACTACAAGACACAGGACGTCGTCGCCCACGCGCTCGCCTTCACCGACGGTCGCGGCGTCGATCGCGTGGTCGACGTCGATTTCGGCGGCAATCTCGCCACCACGCTGAAGCTGATGGCAATGAACTCGACCATCGCGGTCTATGCCACCAACGGCAATCGCACGCCGGTAGTGCCGATGCGCGAATTGATGGAGAAGTGCATCGCACTGCGCACGCTGGTGCTCTATGCGCTGCCCTGGCCGATGCTCGCGGCGGCGCAAGCCGACATCTCGAAATGGCTCGCGGCAGGACCGGGCATTCACAACATCGCGGCGCAGTTCCCGCTGTCCGAAACCATCGAGGCTCATCTCGCGGTCGAGAAAGGCGGCAAGCTCGGCACCGTCATTGTCGATTGCGCAAAGTAAGACAACGAACAGGCCGGGAGGAAACGCCGGATGCACTGGACGGTCGGCAAGGTCAAGATCACTGAGGTCGTCGAGCTCGAGACCGTCGGCAGTACGAAATTCATCCTGCCGCTCGCCACCAACGAGGAAATCCGCAAACTGCCCTGGCTGATCCCGCGTTTCGCGACCGAGGAAGGCCGGCTCAAAATGTCGATCCATTCGCTGGTGGTCGAGACGCCGAGCCGGCGCATCGTGGTCGATACCGGACTCGGCAACGACAAGCAGGGGCGCAGCGTCCCGGCGTGGAACAACCGCAACGGCCCCTTCCTCGAGACCCTGACCGCGGCCGGTTTTCCACCCGACAGCATCGACACCGTGCTCTGCACCCATCTGCATGTCGATCACGTCGGCTGGAACACGCGCCTGGTCGGCGGCCAATGGGTGCCGACCTTTGCCAACGCGCGCTATGTGTTCGGCAAGACCGAATACGAATACTGGCGCGACCACAGCATCGAGCCCGACCGGGTGGCCGTCTTCAATGACTCGGTCAAACCGATCGTCGACACCGGCCTGGCCGAGCTGATCGTCTCCGACCATCGCCTCACTGAGGAAATCACCATGATTCCGACGCCAGGTCACAGTCCGGGCCATATGAGCGTTCACATCGTCTCCGACGGCGAGGCCGCCCTGCTCGCCGGCGACGTCGCGCACCACCCCTGCCAGATGGCGCATCTTGAATGGTCGTCGACGGTCGATTCCGATCCGGTACAGTCGGTCGAGACAAGGCGGACGCTGTTCTCGCGTTTCGCCGACACGCCGACGCTGGTGATCGGCGGGCATTTCGATGGGGCATATCTCAGGCGCGACGGCCGTGCCTTCAAGTTCGTCACCTAGGGGTAGAATCCTCCTCCCGGCGAAAGCGCGGGCAGGGCTGCAATGCAGGGTGGCAGTTGAATTTCCCCGCGCACTGTTCCATGAACAAACAGGGATGCTGGAATACCAAACACCAGGGAGCGACATCAGATGAAGCTAGTTCGGTACGGCGTTAAGGGGCAGGAAAGGCCGGGTTTGATCGACAAGACCGGCCAGTTGCGCGACATTTCGGGACATATCAGGGATTTCGACGGCGAGGGCTATTCGCCGGCGTCGCTGGCCAAACTCGCCAAACTCGAGCCGGCGTCGCTTCCGGCCGTCCCGGGCAAGCCGCGGCTCGGTCCCCCCGTCACCGGCATTTCCAAGTTCGTCGCCATCGGCCTGAACTATGTCGACCACGCCAAGGAGACCGGCGCGCAAATTCCGACCGAGCCGATCTTCTTTCTCAAGGCCAACACCGCGCTCTCCGGGCCCCATGACGCCGTGGAGAAGCCGCGCGGCTCGACCAAGCTCGACTGGGAGGTCGAGATCGCCGCCATCATCGGCACCCGCGCCAAATACGTCTCCGAGGCCGACGCGCTCAATCACGTCGCCGGTTATTGCGTCTGCAACGACGTCTCCGAGCGCAACTTCCAGATCGAGCGGCTCGGACAGTGGACCAAGGGCAAGTCGCACGACACCTTCGGCCCGCTCGGCCCCTGGCTCGTCACCAGGGACGAGATCGCGGACGTGCAGAAGCTGTCGATGTGGCTCGACGTCAACGGCCAGCGCCGCCAGACCGGATCGACCGCGACCATGATCTTCCCGATGGCCAAGTGCATTTCCTATGTCTCGCAATTCCTGACGCTGTTGCCCGGCGACGTCATCACCACCGGCACCCCGCCCGGCGTCGGCACCGGCATGAAGCCGCCGCAGTTCCTCAATGTCGGCGACGTCGTCACGCTCGGCATCGAGGGCCTCGGCGAGCAGCGCCAGGAGATCATCGCGGCGTGAGGTGACCAAGGCGCCGGTGGCGCCACCGTCATTGCGAGCGCCAGCGAAGCAATCCATCTCGCCCCGCAACGAGAGATGGATTGCTTCGTCGCAAGGGCTCCTCGCAATGACGCCAGAACGTTTGTGCTCGTTGCTTAGGAAAACATCTGAAATGAAACTCACCTTCTCCCCCGCCTCGCCTTTCGCCCGCAAGGTCCGCATCGCCGCCATCGAACTCGGCCTGATCGACAAGATCGAGCTGACGCCGGCCACCGTGGCGCCCGGCCAGCCGAATGACGAGTATTCCCGCATCACGCCGCTGAAGAAGCTGCCGGTGCTGATCCTGGACAATGGCGACGTCATCCTCGATTCCTATGTCATCGTCGAATATCTCGACGAGCTTGCCGGCGGCGGCAAGCTGATCCCGGCTTCCGGTCCGCTGCGCTGGACAATCAAGAGCGACCATTCGCTGCTGCAGGGCATGCTCGATTCCATGCTGCTGTGCCGCTACGAAAAGCTGACCCGGCCCGAGGGGCTGCGCTGGCAGGCGTGGTCCGATGACCACTGGAACCGGGCCTGGAACGGCATGGCGCGCTTCGAACACCAGGTTGACGCCATGTTGGCGCGCCCCTTCGACATCGCGCAGATCGGACTGGTCTGCGTGCTCGGCTACGCCGATTTCCGCTTTGCCGATTGCGGCTGGCGCAAGGCCTACCCGAAGCTCGATGCGTTTCACCAGAAGATGCTGGAGCGGCCGTCGGTGAAAATCTCGGTGCCGCCGGCGGGGTGAGCCAAGCTGGTCATTCCGGGGCGCGAGTGTAACGAGCGAACTACGATGTGCAATTGCACATCTGAGAATCTCGAGATTCCGGGTTCGATGCTGCGCATCGCCCCGGAATGACCAAATACACATCATCATTCTCGCCACGCATTGCGCCCGAGGTTTGCCAGAAATCTTCCGCCCTTTGAAAACAGAGGGCGCGGGGAATGCCGGGTGCCCAATGCACCCGCAGCCTGGTGCGCGCTGGGGTAGTTTAAGTATGCGCACCAGTATTCACAGCGGAGGCACCGGAAACAACCGGCATTCCCCACGCAATGGTTGGAACGGTTTCCTTCGCGCTCTCCCTGGTGACGAGTTCCTTTTTGCCACCATCGCCCTCCGGATTGCATGGCATCTCATATCCCGGTTGGGCTGA
>Ga0307508_10000123_pt1 | contig 92439 bp, 89 predicted proteins | sample 9_EM_MG_FD_203089 | JGI IMG/M metagenome (GOLD analysis project Ga0307508, IMG submission 203089) | Populus trichocarpa ectomycorrhiza microbial communities from riparian zone in the Pacific Northwest, United States - 9_EM | ecosystem: Host-associated > Plants > Roots > Unclassified | place... | reverse complement strand
ATCTTGTCGGTCTCCGTTTTCGAGAAAACCCAGCTTTCATGCGCCTTTCCAAGCAATGAGTCCACAACCGAACAGTCAGTCCACGCTAAACAGTTGATTTTGTTCAACTTTTAACCGGACAGTAGTGGTGCAGCCTAGCGAATGAAAAGGGCTTCCCCGCCCCGGGTGCGGACGGCGACGGGCGAAGGTCTGATGACTCTACGAGCCTGACGCCTTAGCTGAACGCGCGCGCGACAGGTATTCAAATGCTTGATCCATGGATTTTCGCGTCGTGTCGCGGTCGTAGTGAACGACAGACTCGCCTCGTGGGGTTCGCGCCTTGAAGCCATCGAGCGATTCGCAGTCCCAGCAGTGGGTGGCTTGCGGGAATATGGCCCACTCAACCGGAGCACCAGACGCCTTCAGTGGTTCGAGGCGCGATACGCATTCGCTCGCCGGCTGGTCGATGTCCTTTTCTCCCAGGAGGACAGCAATTGGACGATCGATGTCCAGATTCACCACGTTGTAGGGAGCCCCGCTGGAGGGCGTTGCGGGGCTGCATTTCGGATAGAGCGCGACGACTGCGGCAAGGCGCCGACCAGGGCTCAAGGTGTCCGCCCACATCTTGCTGGTTGCGAGGAGGCCGACCATGCCGCCCCAGGACAACCCTATCAAGGAGACCCTATCGGAATCGACGAAGTCGAACTTGCGAAGATGGTCGGCAGCTTGCAGTGCGTCGAGGGTGCCTCGCGGCAGGTTCACTCCTCCCTTGGCGCCGTCGCAAACCATATCGACCCCTCTCGGCCCAAGGCTGTCTAGAACAAGAACAACGAAGCCCTTCGCAACCGCCTCTTTCGCCCAGGTCAGCATCGACATGTTTTCCCAGTTTCGCGCAGACAGGCGAAGCCCGTGACACTGATGGACGAGCACGACCGCGGGAAACGGGCCAGGACCGGAAGGCTTGTAGATTGCCATTTCAGGCGCCGATGGAAACGCCACCGCTGGAGCCTCGGGAAACTTCAGGTCGGGAGCCGCGCGAGCGGCGTCGATGAGGCGTGATGGCGTCATCTGCGCATGGGCCAGTGAGGTGGCCAGAGTGATCGCTGCGAAAAGGTAGGCGCGCATGCTCGTGTCCGATCAGGGGTGAAGATTGAGGGACGACTCAGATGCGGGTCGCATCGGAAAGGGACCTCGTGGCCATTCGTTGGGTCAGAGGGTCAACCAAACCAAGGCCCCCGGTCCGCGGGAACGATGGGTGAGCCCCGCGACGAGGAGCAAGCGCCTTACTCGGCAATTCGCTTCTGCATGAAGACGCTGAGTGGGTCATTCCAGTACTCGCCAAATGGGCCGCGGCGCTCGAAGCCGCTGCGAGCGTAGAAACCCAGTGCCTCCGGTTGGAGAGGCCCGGTTTCGAGCTTCAACAACTTGCAGCCTGCGGTCGCAGCCTCTGATTCGAGCTTGGCCAGCACAGCTTTCGCAATGCCCTTGCCTCGGCCGCGAGGATGAACATACATGCGCTTGAGTTCACCGTATCCAGCCTCGAGCACGATGGCACCACAACCGACGGCTCGCTGCTGCGCATCTCGTGCAACGACAAACAGCACGTTCGGATTCTTCAGCGAAGCAACGTCCAAGAAATGCGTGCTCTCTGGCGGATAGAGCGAGCTCTGGTATGCGTCGAGTTCGGCAATCAGCTCGACTACTTCGGGTTGATCTGGCGATTCAATGGCGACGTGCATGGGTAGGCTAGCACCCTCTCGATGGGAAAGATTAGACGTTGAGGTGGCCTCAACAGATCGGACCAGATTGGGTGAACGTTCTTGTAGCGGGGCTATCGGCTTATCGGCGGCGCAGGAATGTAGATCGTCCTTGTGCATGAGTCCGATATGGGCCGCATCTCATACTTCCACTCCTGCAGATTTGCAGCAAGTTTCGGGTAGTGCTGCGCCATGTATTGCTTGGCCGATTCGAGGCCATCAGTGCTAAACGAAGGTCTCAGTCCATTTTCATCTCTATCGAAATGAACACGACCGAGATACAACACCTTGCCCCCGACGGGGTCTGGGGTGAATGTCAGCGCCATTTTCCCTTCACAGGGGTTGAAGCGCGCCCCGAGCAAAGTTTCCTTGTCTTTGACCACGGTAACGTCGGTGAGCGCCAAGATTTGCCCGGCTGAAGCGCTAGCAACTACAAATCCTTCGTCTGGGTGGCCGGCGAAGTTTGCGTTGTTCCACTTGCTCTTGCTAAATGAGCCATCCTTCGCCAAAGAGCCTTGAAAGATCATTACGCGATATCCCTCGGGCGACACGCCCAGCACAAAGACAGACTCAGGAGGGCTAACTACCGAGGCCCCTTGCTCAAGCCGCCCCAAGGACGTGCAAGCCACCGTCGTACAGGACAACAAGATTGCCAAGATCATCCGCATGAAACGCTTCTCCAAATTTTCGATTGATATAGGGCAGCCCAATGCCTCAATGATTCGAGTTAAGCGGGCGACGACGGCAGACCACCCAGCCCGGACCGGTGAAAATGTACCGCGTACCGCGAGGCCGGGCCTGGTGAGCGGAGTCACGGTGCGAGCAGGGCTTCGACAGGCCGAACGGCATTTGGGGGACATCTACCCACTCGAAATTTAAGAGAGGCTCTTTTCGAAATCGGCCCCGTGCGACGGGTCTGCCAAGAAGCCTTGAGGTCCGACTCGAACTCGGCGAGCGAGCGGAGGCGCCGCTTCTTCACTTCTTGCTTCTTTTCAACGAATTGACGGCGGACGCTACCCCGATCGCGGCAGCAACCAGTTCGTCTTGTTCGTCGGATTGATTGACCGGAAACCGCGTGAACCCCGTGGAGTTCGGCAGCTTGAGGTCGGCAAACAGGACCGCCGGGTCTTCGTGGAAATGAAGGAAGGCATTCGCGCGCAAGTAGAAGATGCCTGCTTTGCGTTCTGTCAGGCCCGGGATGGCGCGCACCCGCTTGAGCAATGGAGCAAGAGCGTCGAGCGTTTGCGGCGAAGCATGCTTCATGGCGTCTAGCGATGAAGGCTCATATGCAGAGGTTCGCTCCGTATTTGCCGACTACAGCGTGGCGACGCGTTCAATGTAGGACAGCTTGTCTTCTCCGAGGCCCTCAAGCTGTTGCCCGGTGATTCGGCCCTCGCGAAGCAACTTGCCAAAGACGATGACGAGCTGGGAGTACCTGAAGTCGTATTTCGCGTCGATTCCGCGACGCTGGTGAGCCAGCCACCCTTCGACGGCCCACATGTCGTCGAACTCCTTCGCACGCGCGGCCTTGTCTTTGAACTCTGCCATCACTTCGCCGAGTTCCTGTTGAAGTGCCGCTTCAAAAACACGGCGCGCGATTTTCTTTTCGCGTTCGGCCCATTTCAGATCGTGCATCAGCTTGTCCCAGCCTTTCTTGAATTTCGAGTGGGCAGATATCCCTCAAATGCCGTTCGGGCTGAGCTTGTCGAAGCCCTGCTCGCACCGTGACTCCGCTCACCAACCCCTTCGACGCGCGGGCCTTCGTCAGGCTCAGTCCCTGCTCAGGGCGAACGGGGGTGGGGGGTGCATGCATTCTGCCCGGCAGGAATGGCGCTGCGGCGAGTTGCGGTGCTGCAGCGCCGGCCTCTTCACTTCGTCTCGATGGCTTCCTTCAAGCCGGCCGCGAACTCGGCACCGTGCTTGACCTGTGCTGTGGATGCCTTGATCGTCGCGCCGATCGGCTCGGCCCGGCCGCCCAGGCATTGCGCGAGGAAGTTCTCCGACACCGCGTTGAACGCGATGTTGTTGACCGGCCGCGCGAAGCCGTGGCCTTCGTCGGGGAAGAGTACGTAGGTCACGGGGATGTTCTTGGCCGCCATGGCCGCGACGATCTGGTCGGACTCGGCGACGTTGACGCGCGGGTCGTTGGCGCCCTGCCCGATGAGCAGCGGGCGCACGATCTTGTCGGCCGAGTAGAGCGGCGAGCGCTCCTTCAGCACGGCCTGGCCGGCTTCGGTGCCGGGGTCGCCCATGCGCTTGAACATCTGCTGCTTGAACGCCTCCCAGTACGGCGGGATGGTCTTCAGCAGCGTGAAGAGGTTCGACGGGCCGACGATGTCGACACCGCAGGCGAAGGTGGTCGGTGTGAAGGCCATGCCGGCCAGCGTGGCGTAGCCGCCGTACGAGCCGCCCATGATGGCGACCTTGTCGCGCGTGGTGACGCCGTTCTTCACCGCCCAATCGATGGCGTCGAGCAGGTCGTCGTGCATCTTGCGGCCCCATTGCATGTCGCCGGCGGAGGTGAACTTCTTGCCAAAGCCGGTGGAGCCGCGGTAGTTGACCGACAGCACGGCGTAGCCGCGGTTGGCCAGCCACTGGTGGTAGTTGTGGTAGCCATAGTCGTCGCGCGCCCACGGGCCGCCGTGCACGAAGAGCACCATCGGCACCGGCTTGTCGGCCTTGCCGTCGCCGTTGGCATCGGCCACCTTGGGCAGCGTGAGGTAGGACACCAGCGTCAGCCCGTCGCGCGACTTGATCTCTTGCGGGAACATCTGCACCAGCGGCGCGCCTTCGAGTTCAGGCCGGCTGACGAAGAGCTGCGTCAGTCGCTGGCCGTTGCGCTCGTAGAGCCAGGTGGAGACGGGCGCGGTCACCGGGTCAACGGCGACGATCCATTTGTCATCAGCATCGGTGCGCGAGGTGATGCTGAACTGGCCGGTCGCCTTGCTCTTTAGGAAATCGAGGTCGGCCTTCATCGCCGGGTCGAGCGCCACGTAGTCGTTCTTCAGGTACGAGAGCGAATAGGCCGTGGCCACGCCCGTCTTCGGGTCGTAGACCGCATTGCCGATGTCGGCGCGCGGGTCTTGCGCGACGATGCGGGTCTGGCCAGAGGCCACGTCTTGCGCGACCAGCGCCGCCGTGTCGCGACCGCGCGATTCGGTCCAGTAGAGCGTCTTGCCGTCGGCGGTGAAGCCGACCGGGTTGGTGGTCTGCGAGTCTTCGAAGCCCACCTCGGCGATGGGCTTGGCTTCGACCTTGCCGCTGGCCATGCGGTAGTAGTCGGCGCCACCGTCGTCGCGCGATTTCTGGGCCAGGCGCAGGTTCAGGTCTTCGTCGCTGATGAAGCCGCCGTAGCCGTCGTTCTGCTGCACCAGCGTGAGCTTGGCGGTGGCGAGCTCGAGGCTGTAGACGTCGTGCCAGCGCGGGTCGCGGTTGTTGATGCCGACGAGGATGCGGTCTTTCACCTTGCGGCTGATGTTGATCACCTGCACGCGGGTCTTCTCGAAGGGCGTGAAGGTGCGCTGCGCGCCGCTGGCCACGTCGACCCCGTAGAGCAGGAAGTTCTCGTCGCCGCCCTTGTCGTTGATGAAGAGCACGGCCTTCGAATCGGGCGACCAGAAGGTGGTGCGGATCGGGCGCAGCTTCTCGGCCGTCACCGCGCGGGCCTGGCTCACGTCGTTCACCGGCGCGACCCAGACGTTCAGCACGCCGTCGCGCGGGGCGATCCACGACAGCCACTTTCCGTCGGGGCTGATGCGCCCGCCGGTCTTGGTGGGGTTGCCGAATATCTTGGCACGCTCGATCAGCGGCGTGTCTGCCGGCGGGGCCGACGGGTTCTGCGGGGCAACGGTGCAAGCCGCGGTGCTGGCCAACAGCAGCACCGGCAAAAGGGAACGGATCATGGACACCTCGTGAGTGATGGGGGCGCCCGGGTCGGCGCCGGAAGAGCTGTGTTTGTACCTCAAGCGCCAGGCGCTCGATGCATCAAACGGCGGGCTGTTGGCCCGAGGCCCGGTTGAAGCCAGGCTCTTCCAGCGGCACGAAGATCCACATCAGCACATAGAACAGCACGCCGGTTCCGCCGCATACCGCCAGCAAGGCGAATATCAGGCGCCAGATCCAGGTGGCCATGCCGGTGATCTTGCCGATGCCACCGCAGACCCCGCCGAACCAGCGCTCGTCGCGGCTGCGGCGCAGCGCGTTCACGGCCGCAATGGCCGGGGCTTCGGGGCGGGCCGGTGGCGCCCCGTTCAGCACACGCGCCTTGGCGCGGGCGAACTCGTCGTCAGACAGCACGCCTTGGCTGTGCAGTTGGCCGAGTCGGGCCAGTTCGTCGCTCATGCTCATGTCGCATCTCCTGAGGGTTGGGAGTCATCAGGTTAGCGTTTGCATGGTTGCGTACCAGCGGCTTGCGACAGGCTGCAGGTGGGGCCGACAGGGCCGCGCGATCTGTGGAGCAGCAGCGTTTTCGGGTGGCGCTTTACTTGCGCCGGCCGAACAGGCCGCGCCAGCCGGACGGCTCGTCGCGCGCGGCGTGGTGGCTGCGCGTGACCATCAAAACGCCAGTGAGGTACAGCGCGTTGAGCAGGCGTGACGCACGCTGCGGGCTCATGCCCGGCCACGCGGCGATGTCTCGCAGCGAGGCGGAATCCTGGCGCAGGCGGACGGCTGCCGGCTGCAACGCACCCAGCGCGCCGGGCAGGTCTTCGATGCGGCCAGACAAGCGGTAGGCCGCCTTGCCGCCGATCTCGTTCAGCACGAAGTCGCGCGGGCCGTTCAGCGCCACGGCCCACAGCAGCTTCGAGATCGGGCGGTACTTGTCGATGGCGGCAACGCGGTCATGCTGGGCGTGGCCCGGCGGCATGACACCGGGTGGCTCGGCGCTGATCAGCTTCAGCCTGGAGAGCGAGGTCTCGGCGGCGATGTCGGTCACGTCGACCGGCGAGTGGTAGAGGTCTTGCCGGGGGAACAACGTGACCGGCCAGACGTAAGGCCCGTGCGCCAGGTAGAGCAGCGCGGCTTCGCGGTTGCGGATGCAGGCGGCGATGACCTCCAGCACGTCGTTGGAAGCCGGGTTGGCCTCCAGGCGCTGCAGGTCGGCCATGAGCGTGGTCGGCAGCAGCGTGGGGCGGTCGAAACCGATGCCGGGCGAGGCCTCGCCCGCTTCCCGCGCGCGTTCGAAAGCGCTGATTCGCCAGAGAGTCGAGTCGAAGTCCCGCATGGGTCGGATACTATTCCGACCCGCCTGATTCGTGACTTATTCCCGGTTTTCCTACAGGTTGATGCAATTCCGGGTCATCAGCGCGGCTGTTTGGACAAGCCCCGCAGGCTCGCCTGCAGCGTGCTCGCCACCTGTTTCAGGCACTTCACGAAAGCCTCGCGCAGCGGGCTGGCCGGGCGGAGCTGCGGCACCACCAGCGTCACCGCGAAGGGGATCGACACCGACAGCGGCCGCACCTGCAGGCCGGCACCGGCCAGCTCCATGGCCGTCAACGGGTTGACGATCGCCACGCCCAGGCCCTGCCGCACCAGCGCGCACACCGAGGCGGCGCTGGCTGTCTCGAGCGCCAGGTGGCGGCGCACGCCCTGCTGCTCGAACATCTGGTCCACCAGCAGGCGGTACGGGTCGGCCGGCGCGAAGCTCACGAACGGCAGGCCGGCGAAATCCTTGGGCTTGAGCACACGCTTGGCCAGCAGCGGGTGGCCGTCGGGCAGCACGCATACCTCGTCGGCCTGCAGCAGCGGGGTGAGCGCGGTGGCGGCCGGGGCATAGATGCGCTCGCACAGCCCCAGGTCGAAGCGCTGCTCGGTGAGCCACTCTTCGAGCAGCGGCGACTCCTGCGGCGTGATGCTGATGCCCACCTGCGGATGCGCCGCCGCGAACAGCTGCGTCGCCCGCGGCAGCAGGCCGTGCGCCAGCGCGGGCAGGCAGGCGATGGCAAGGCGGCCCTGGGTGAATTCGCGCAGCGACTTGGCGGCGGCAGCGATGCGGTCCAGGCCCAGGTAGGAGCGCTGCACCTCTTCGAGCAGCGCCAGCGCCTGGGCGGTGGGGCGCAGGCGGCCGCGCACGCGGTCGAACAGGTTGAGCTGAAGCACCTGCTCGAGCCGCGCCAGCTCACGGCTCACGGTGGGTTGCGAGCTGTGCAGCGCGAGTGCTGCCTGGGTGACGTTGCCGGTGTTCATCACGGCCCGGAACACCTCGACTTGGCGATGCGTGATCTTCATCAGGCCAGCATATCAAGAATGAATGGATGCTCTACAAACAAGTAATTTTCAGAATGCGATGCGCGCAGCACCATTCAGCCCATGAACCCGTTCACACCCGACACCCTTCGTTCCATCGCAAGCACCCACGGCACGCCGGTCTGGGCTTACGACGCGGCCACGATCCGCGCGCGCATCACCGCGCTGCGCGCCTTCGACACCATCCGCTTCGCGCAGAAGGCGAACTCGAACATGCACATCCTGCGGTTGATGCGGCAAGAAGGCGTGCGTGTCGACGCGGTGTCGCTGGGCGAGATCGAGCGGGCGCTGGCGGCGGGCTACACCGCGCCGGGAATCGTCTTCACCGCCGACCTGTTCGACCACGCGACGCTCGCGAAAGTGGTGGCCGCGAAGATCGACGTCAACGCCGGCTCGATCGACATGCTGCATCAGCTCGGCGCCCTGTCACCGGGGCACCGCGTGTGGCTGCGCATCAACCCTGGCTTCGGCCACGGCCACAGCAATAAGACCAACACCGGCGGCGAACACAGCAAGCACGGCATCTGGCACACCGACCTGCCGGCTGCCCTGGCGGCGATTCGCCAGCACGGGCTGAAGCTGGTGGGCCTGCACATGCACATCGGCTCGGGCGTCGACTACTCGCACCTGGAACAGGTGTGCACGGCGATGGTCGAGCTGGTCGGCCGAGTCGACATGCCGATCGAGGCCATCTCGGCGGGCGGCGGCCTGTCGATCCCTTACCGCGCGGGCGAGCCCACCATCGACACCGCGCACTACTTCAGCCTGTGGGATGCGGCCCGCCAGCAGATCGAGCAGCAGCGCGGCCACAAGCTGCACCTGGAGATCGAACCCGGCCGCTACCTCGTCGCCGAATCGGGCGTGCTGGTGGCCGAGGTGCGCGCCACCAAGCAGATGGGCAGCAACCACTTCGTGCTGGTCGATGCCGGCTTCAACGAGCTGATGCGCCCGTCAATGTACGGCAGCTACCACGGTATCGAGCTGCTGCCCGCAGATGACACGCCGCGCCCAGTGCAGCCCACCGTGGTCGCCGGCCCGCTGTGCGAGTCGGGCGACGTGTTCACGCAGGGCGAAGGCGGCGTGGTGCTGACGCGTGACCTGCCGCAAGCCCGGGTGGGCGACCTGCTGGTGTTCCACGACACCGGGGCTTACGGCGCATCGATGTCATCCAACTACAACTCGCGGCCTTACATCGCCGAGGTGCTGGTGGACGGCAGCACCGCGCGCCTGATCCGGCGCCGCCAAACGGTGGGCGAGCTGCTGGCGCTGGAGCAGGTCGAAGGCTGATCACGGATCGTCGGCAGGGTTCTCGCTGTCAACTCCATCCACGGTGCGGCGTTGGGCACAGGTTGCCCTTTCGTGGAGAACGCCATGCGCCTCGTGCTCGCCTTCGCATTGATCACTGTGCTGGCCGCATGCGGCGGCAAGTCGGACGACACGGCACCACCCCCGTGCCAGACCGGCTTCTCCGGCTCCCCGCCCGAGTTGCCGACCAACCGCCTGGTGTTCGACTCCGACCGCGCCGGCGGCACGCACGAGATCTATGCGATGAAGACCGACGGCAGCTGCGTCGTGCGCCTGACCAACGACGCGGGCTACCAGAACTGGTGGCCCCGCGTGTCGCCCGACCGCAAGAAGGTGCTGTTCTACCGCGCACCGGTCAACAAGCCCGAAAGCTACCCCGATGCCAGCCTGTGGGTGATGAACACCGACGGCACCGGCGTGACGCAGCTGCGAGCGCAGGGCGAAGACGGCTGGGTGATGCAAGGCCACGGCGAGTGGTCGCCCGACGGCAGCAAGATCGCGATGTTCGGCAGCGCAGGCGCGGCGCTCGAGATCTTCGTCACCGACGCCAACGGCAAGAACCCGGTGCAGTACACCAGCCGCGGCGGCATCAACACCGACGTGTCGTGGTCGCCCGATGGAACGAAGCTGCTGTTCAACGGCTGCGCCTCCGCCTCGACCTGCCAGCCCGCGAACTACGAGATCTTTTCGATGAACGCGACCCCGCTCGCGGCCGCCACGCAGATCACCAATGACGGCCTGGCCGACTACGACGCCTACTTCTCGCCCGACGGCACCCGGATCGCATGGCTTGTGAACGTGGACCCTGCGGCCAATGTCATCCCGGGAACCAGCATTGCCATCGGCCGCTGGGCCATCCGCATTGCCACCGTCGGCAGCCCGGCGAGCACCCTGATCGACGACGGCAACATCAACAGCAAGCCGGCGTGGAGCCTGGACAGCCAGACCATCTTCTTCCACCGCATGGTGCCGGCCGATGGCTACCGCTTCCGCGTGTTCAGCATCCTGCCCAACGGCAGCGGCCTCACCGAGCTGACGCCCGGCGCCACCGGGAACAGCGAGCACCCGTCCAATTGAACGGTCGTTGATACCGTTTTTATACGCCCCACCGCAACTTTGACGACATCTTGATGCGCTGATTTCTACGATCCCTTCATCTTCTGATGGAGCTTATCGATGGACATCGTGTATCTGGCGCTGGTCGCCGCGTTCTGGCTGATCCTGGCCGCCATGGCCAAGGGTTGCGCCAAGCTCGGAGGGCCTAAGCAATGAGCTGGCTCTACGTGCTGGGCAGCGTCGTCTCGATCGCGCTGCTGGTCTACCTCGTGGCTGCCTTGCTGCGGCCGGAGGACTTTTCATGAATTCGCATTCGTGGATCTTGCTGGTGGCCTTCAGCGTCGCGCTGTTGCTGCTGGCCCTGCCGATGGGCCGCTACATCGCCCACGTGATGAACGGCCAGCTGCGCTTTGCAGGCCGCATCGAACATGCCCTGTTCCGCCTGTGCGGCATCAAGCCCGAGGCCGAGATGGGCTGGCTGCAGTACGCGCTGGCCATCCTGCTGTTCAACGTGCTGGGCGTGCTCGCGCTCTATGCGCTGCAACGCCTGCAGCTGTGGCTACCGCTGAACCCGCAGGCCTTTGCCAACGTGTCGCCCGACTCGTCGCTCAATACCGCCGTGGCCTTCGTCAGCAACACCGACTGGCAAGGCTACAGCGGCGAGCAGACCATGAGCCACCTGACCCAGATGCTGGGCCTGGCGGTGCAGAACTTCCTGTCCGCGGCCACCGGCATCGTCGTCGTGATCGCGCTGATCCGCGGCTTTGCGCGCCACTCGGCGCAAGGCATCGGCAATGCGTGGGTCGACCTGACCCGCGTCACGCTGTGGATCCTTTTGCCGATCGCGTTTGTCTCAGCCTTGTTCTTCGTGCAGCAAGGTGTGGTGCAGAACTTCGACGCCTACAAGGACGTGACAACGCTGGAGGCCGTCAGCTACCAGGTGCCCAAGCTCGGCGCCGACGGCCAGGCGCTGAAGAACGACAAGGGCGAGGCGGTGATGGAAGACAAGACCTCACCGACGCAAACGCTGCCGATGGGCCCCGTCGCCTCGCAAGAGGCCATCAAGATGCTCGGCACCAACGGCGGTGGCTTCTTCAACGCCAACTCGGCGCACCCGTTCGAGAACCCGACGGCGCTGACCAACTTCGTGCAGATGCTGCTGATCTTTGTGATCCCGGCCGGCCTGTGCTTCACCTTCGGCCGCATGGTGCAAGACCAGCGCCAGGGCTGGACGGTGGTGATCGCGATGTTCGTGCTCTTCGTGGCCGGCGCGGTCGCAGCGATGAACTTCGAGCAGCAAGGCAATCCGCAGTTCGCCGCGCTGGGCGTCGACCAATCGGTCAGCGCCACGCAGCCGGGCGGCAACATGGAAGGCAAGGAAACGCGCTTCGGCATTGCCGCGTCGGCGCTCTTCGCCACCATCACCACCGATGCCTCGTGCGGTGCGGTGAACTCGATGCACGACTCCTTCACGCCGCTGGGCGGCCTGGTGCCGCTGGTCAACATGCAGCTCGGTGAGGTGGTGTTCGGTGGCACCGGCACAGGCCTGTACGGCATGCTGGTCTTCGCCATCCTCGCGGTCTTCATCGCGGGGCTGATGATCGGCCGCACGCCCGAGTACCTGGGCAAGAAGATCGAGGCGCACGAGATGAAGATGAGCTCGATCGCCATCCTCATCACGCCGCTGCTGGTGTTGCTGGGCACCGCCATCGCGGTGATGAGCGAAGCGGGCCGCGCCGGCATTGCCAACCCGGGCGCACACGGTTTCTCGGAAATCCTGTACGCCCTCACCTCGGCCGGCAACAACAACGGCAGCGCCTTCGCGGGCCTGTCGGCCAACACGCCGTTCTACAACGTGCTGCTGGCCGTGGCGATGTGGTTCGGCCGCTTCGGCGTGATCGTGCCGGTGCTGGCCATCGCCGGCTCGCTGGCGGCGAAGAAGCGCATTGCCGTGACCCCTGGAACCATGCCCACGCACGGCACGCTGTTCGTCGTGCTGCTGATCGGCGTGGTGCTGCTCGTCGGCTTGCTCAACTACGTGCCGGCGCTTGCGCTGGGCCCGGTGGTCGAGCACCTGATGCTCTGGCGATGACATAGACATGCCGTTCGGGCTGAGCCTGTCGAAGCCCCTGCTCTCATGCCACCCAGGGCTTCGACAGGCTCAGCCCGAACGGAACAAAAGGCTACCCATGACCCGCAAGACATTCACCCTGTTCGACCCCACGCTGGTGAAACCAGCGATCGTCGACTCCTTCAAGAAGCTCGACCCGCGCGTGCAGTGGCGCAACCCGGTGATGTTCGTCGTCTACGTCGGCAGCATCATCACCAGCCTGCTCGCCGCCCAAGCTGTCGGCGGCCAAGGCGAGGCACCGGCAGGCTTCATCCTCGCCATCGCGCTGTGGCTCTGGTTCACCGTGATCTTCGCCAACTTCGCCGAGGCCATGGCCGAAGGCCGCAGCAAGGCGCAAGCCGCCTCGCTGCGCGGCCTGAAGAAGGAGACCTGGGCCAAGAAGATGGAAGGCCCAACCTATGGTTCCAAGTGGCACCCGATGGAGTCGCAGAACCTGCGCAAAGGCGACACAGTGCTGGTGATCGCCGGAGACGTGGTGCCCGCCGATGGCGAAGTGATCGAAGGCGTGGCCTCGGTGGACGAGAGCGCCATCACGGGTGAGTCGGCCCCGGTGATCCGCGAATCGGGCGGCGACTTCTCGGCCGTGACCGGCGGCACCCGCGTGCTGTCGGACTGGATCGTCGTGCGCGTCACCACCAACCCGGGCGAGACCTTCGTCGACCGCATGATCGCGATGGTCGAGAACGCCAAGCGCCAGAAGACGCCCAACGAGATCGCGCTGACGATTCTGCTGGTGGCGTTGACGATCGTCTTCCTGGTCGTGACCGTCACGCTGCTGCCCTTCTCGCTGTTCAGCGTGGACGTGGCCAAAGCGGGCTCGCCCATCACCGTGACGGTGCTGATCGCGCTCTTGGTGTGCCTGATCCCCACCACCATCGCCGGCCTGCTCTCGGCCATCGGCGTCGCGGGCATGAGCCGCATGATGCAGGCCAACGTGATCGCCACCTCGGGCCGCGCGGTCGAAGCCGCGGGCGACGTGGATGTGCTGCTGCTCGACAAGACCGGCACCATCACGCTGGGCAACCGGCAGGCATCGACCTTTCTGCCGGTGCCGGGCGTGAGCGCGAGCGAACTCGCCGACGCGGCACAGCTCGCGTCGCTGGCCGATGAGACACCCGAGGGCCGCAGCATCGTGGTGCTGGCCAAGCAGAAGTTCAAGCTGCGCGAGCGCGACCTGCAATCGCTGAACGGCCAGTTCGTTCACTTCTCGGCGCAGACGCGCATGAGCGGTGTGGACTTGCCGGGCCGCCAAGTACGCAAGGGCGCGGCTGACGCCATCCGCAGACACGTCGAGGCACTGGGCGGCACCTTCCCTGCCGCGCTGAGCAGCGCCGTCGACGACGTGGCGCGCCGCGGCAGCACGCCGCTGGTGGTGGCCGACGGCACCAAGGTGCTGGGCGTCATCGAGCTGAAGGACATCGTCAAGGGCGGCATCAAGGAGCGCTTCGCCGAGCTGCGCCGCATGGGCATCAAGACGGTGATGGTGACCGGTGACAACCGGCTCACCGCCGCCGCCATCGCCGCCGAAGCCGGTGTCGATGACTTTCTTGCCGAGGCCACGCCGGAGCAGAAGCTCGCGCTGATCCGCCAGTACCAGGCCGAAGGCAAGCTGGTCGCGATGACCGGCGACGGCACCAACGATGCACCCGCGCTGGCGCAGGCCGACGTGGCCGTGGCGATGAACTCGGGCACGCAGGCCGCCAAGGAGGCCGGCAACATGGTCGACCTCGACAGCAACCCGACCAAGCTGATCGAGGTGGTGGAAACCGGCAAGCAGATGCTGATGACGCGCGGCTCGCTCACCACCTTCAGCATCGCCAACGACATCGCCAAGTACTTCGCGATCATCCCGGCGGCCTTCGTCACCACCTACCCGCAGCTCGCGGCGTTGAACGTGATGCGACTGGGCAGCCCGTCGTCGGCCATTCTGTCGGCAGTGATCTTCAACGCGCTGGTGATCATCTTCCTGATCCCGCTGGCTTTGAAGGGCGTGAAGTACCGGCCCATCGGCGCCGCCACGCTGCTGCGCCGCAACCTCGCCGTGTATGGCCTGGGTGGCGTGATCGTGCCGTTCATCGGCATCAAGTTGATCGACCTGGTTCTCGGCGTCGCCGGCCTCGTCTGAACTGGAGCAACACATGAACCCATTGATTCGCCCGGCCTTGAGCCTCTTCGTCTTGCTGACCGCGCTGACCGGTGTGGCTTACCCGCTGCTCGTGACCGGCGCGGCCAAGATTGCCTTTCCCAACCAAGCGGCCGGCAGCCTGGTGGTGAAGGACGGCAAGGCCGTCGGCTCCAGCCTCATCGGCCAGAACTTCGCCGACCCCAAGTACTTCTGGGGCCGCCCTTCGGCCACCGCGCCCATGCCCTACAACGGCACCGGCTCCAGCGGCTCGAACCTGGGCCCGCTGAACCCGGCTTTGGTGGACGCGGTGAAAGGCCGCGTCGATGCATTGAAGGCAGCCGACCCGGGCAACACCGCACTCGTACCGGTCGATTTGGTCACCGCCTCGGCCAGCGGACTCGACCCGCACATCAGCGTGGCCGGCGCCGGGTACCAGCTCGCCCGCGTGGCCCGTGTGCGCGGCATGGCGCCCGAGGCCGTGCGCGCGCTGGTCGAGCGCCACACCGAAGGCCGCTGGCTGGGCCTTCTGGGCGAGCCGCGCGTCAACGTGCTGGCGCTCAATCTCGCGCTCGACGGGGCTGGCAAGCCCTGAACGACGGCGGGTGAAATCGGCGCAAGAATGGGCGTCGATTTCAACAGGGAGACCAGACCATGCTGATCAATTGCGTTGCCTACCAGGAAGGAAAGAAACTCGCCGACATCAGCGTCGACGACATCAGCAAGCACGTGTGCCGGCCCGACTGCTTCGTGTGGGTGGCCTTGCGCGATGCGAGCGACGAAGAGCTGGCCACCATGCAGCACGAGTTCGGCCTGCACGACCTGGCGGTGGAAGACGCCCGCCACGGGCACCAGCGCCCCAAGGTCGAGGAGTACGGCGACACGCTGTTCGTGGTGATGCACTCGGTGGAGTTCAGCGCGATCGACGATCTGCAGGTCGGCGAGCTGAACGTGTTCGTCGGCCGTAACTTCGTGCTCTCGGTGCGCAACCGCAGCCAGCACAGCCTGCTGGGCGTGCGCGAGCGCGCCGAACGCGAGCCGCACCTGCTGAGCCACGGCGCCGGCTTCGTGCTCTATGCCTTGATGGACGCGGTGGTCGACCGCTACTTCCCCGTCATCGACGCGATGGAAACCGAGCTCGAAGGCATCGAAGGGCAGATCTTCGACCGCGGCGCGGCGCGGCTGAACATCGAGCATCTGTACGGGTTGAAGCGCCGCATCATGGTGGTGAAGCACGCGGTGACGCCGCTGATGGAGTCGACCGGCAAGCTGTCGAGCGGCCGCGTGCCTGCGGTGTGCGAAGGCAGCCGCGACTACTTTCGCGACGTGTACGACCACCTGCTGCGCATCAACGCCACGCTCGATACGCTGCGCGACACCATCGGCACCGCCATCCAGGTGAACCTCGCGATGGTGACCATCGAAGAGTCCGAAACCACCAAGCGCCTGGCGGCATGGGCCGGCATCTTTGCGGTAGCCACCGCCTTCGCCGGCGTCTGGGGCATGAACTTCGAGCACATGCCGGAGCTGAAGCTGCCCTATGGCTACCCGATGGCGCTGGGCCTGATCAGCGTGGCCTGCAGCGTGATGTACTGGCGCTTCAAGAAGGTCGGCTGGTTGTAGATGACAGACCAACGGCCCGACCCCGATGAGCTGCTCGCGCGCCTGAAGGAGGAAGACGCGCAGGCGCAGCGCGGCAAGCTGAAGATCTTCTTCGGCGCATCGGCCGGCGTCGGCAAGACCTTCGCGATGCTTTCTGCGGCACGGGCACTGCGCGCGCAAGGTGGCGACGTGGTGATCGGCGTGATCGAAACCCATGGCCGCGCCGAGACCGAGGCCCTGGTCGACGGCCTGGAGCGCCTGCCGCTGAAAGAGGTGAGCTACCGCCAGCGCACGCTGAAAGAGTTCGACCTCGACGCGGCGCTCGCCCGCCGGCCGCAGCTCGTGCTGGTCGACGAACTGGCGCACTCCAACGTGGCCGGCTCGCGCCACCCCAAGCGCTGGCAAGACGTGGAAGAGCTGCTCGGTGCCGGCATCGACGTCTGGTCGGCCATGAACGTGCAGCACCTGGAGAGCTTGAACGACGTGGTGAGCGGCATCACCGGCATCCGCGTGTCCGAGACGGTGCCCGACCGCGTGTTCGACGAGACCGACGAGGTGGTAATCGTCGACCTGCCGCCCGACGAGCTGCTGCAACGCCTGAAAGAAGGCAAGGTCTACCTGCCGCAGCAGGCCGCGGCGGCAGTGCGCAACTTCTTCCGCAAGGGCAACCTCATCGCGCTGCGCGAGCTGGCGCTGCGCCGCACCGCCGACCGCGTCGACGACGAGATGCTGCAGTACCGCCGCACCATGGCCGCACCGCCGGTGTGGCAGACGCGCGAAGCGCTGCTGCTGTGCATCGGCCCCGACGAGCGGTCAGAAAAGCTGGTGCGCGCCACTGCCCGCATGGCTGCCCAGCTCGACGTGCCGTGGCACTGCGTGCACGTCGAGACGCCGAAGCTGCAGCGCCTGCCCGAAGCGGCGCGCCAGCGTGTGCTGCGCGTGCTCAAGCTCGCGCAAGACGCCGGCGCCACCACGGCATCGCTCAGCGGGCAGACGCTGGCCGCCACGGTGGTGAAGTACGCCCACGAGCACAACCTGTCGCGCGTGGTGCTGGGCCGCGACACCGGCCGCTTGCCACACCCGTGGCGCTCGACGCTGGCCGAGGCGGTGGGCAGGCAAGGCAACGACCTCGACGTCATCCAGATCGCGCTGCCGGCCCGCGAGCGCGGCGCTCCCGTCGCGCTCGCAGGCCCGCAGCCGCAGGCCGACCCGGCGCAGGCATGGCGGCCGTACGCATGGAGCGCTGCAGTCTGCGCCGCCGTCACGCTGCTCACCGCGCCGCTGCATTCGAAGCTGGAACTCGCCAACATCGTGATGGTGTTCCTGCTCGCCGTGGTGCTGGTGGCCGTGCGCTTCGGGCGCGGGCCGGCGGTGATGGCCGCCTTCTTGAGCGTGGGTGCGTTCGACTTCTTCTACGTGCCGCCGCGCTTCACATTCAGCGTCCACGATGCGCAGTACCTGCTGACCTTTGCGGTGATGCTGGTGGTGGCGCTGGTCATCGGCCAGATGACCGCAGGGCTCAAGTTCCAGGTGCGCGTGGCCACGCAGCGCGAGGAACGTGTCAGCGCGCTGTATGCCATGTCGCGCGACTTGTCAGGTGCGTTGATGCCCGAGCAGGTGGCCGAGATCGCTGCGCGCTTCCTGCGCTCGGAGTTCGAGGCCCGCTCCGGCTTGCTGGTGGCCGACCTGCAAGACCGCATCACGCCGCCGCTGCCCCTTTCCTTGCCTGGCTCAGAGCCTGCCGCCAGCATCGACCTCGGCGTTGCGCAGTGGGCCCATTCCCACGCACAACCTGCCGGCCATGGCACGGACACCTTGCCCGGCTCGACCACGCTCTACCTGCCGCTGAAGGCGCCGATGCGCGTGCGCGGCGTGCTCGCCATCGAGCCGAAGAATCCGGCGCGGCTGATCGGCCCGGAGCAGCGCCGCTTGCTCGACACCTGCGCGTCGCTGCTCGCCATCTCGCTGGAGCGCATCCATTACGTCGACGTGGCGCAGAACACCACGCTGCAGATGGAGTCCGAGCGGCTGCGCAACTCGCTGCTGGCCGCCATCTCGCATGATTTGCGCACGCCGCTGGCGGCGCTGGTGGGCATGGCCGATTCGCTCGCGCTCGTGGAGCCGGCGCCAACCGGCGCGCAGGGCGAGATCGTCACCAGCATGCGCGAGGCGGCGCTGCGCATGAACTCGCTGGTCAGCAACCTGCTCGACATGGCGCGCCTGCAGGCCGGCCCGGTGCAGCTCAACCGCCAGTGGCAGCCGCTTGAAGAAGTGGTGGGCAGTGCGTTGAAAGCCATGAGCGGCACGCTCGACCCGGCCCGCGTGCGCGTCTCGCTGCCCGAGGACCTGCCGCTGCTGGATGTCGACGCGGTGCTGCTCGAACGCGTGCTGTGCAACCTGCTGGAGAACGCGGTGAAGTACACGCCGGCCGGCAGCGCGATCGAGATCAGCGCGCAGGCCTCCGACGCCCACGTCACGCTGCGTGTGGACGACCACGGCCCGGGCTTGCCCAAGGGGCGCGAGGAGGCGATCTTCGAGATGTTCGAGCGTGGCCGCAAGGAGAGCGCAGCGCCGGGCGTGGGTCTCGGCCTTGCGATCTGCCGCGCCATCGTGCAGGCGCATGGCGGCAGCATCCACGGCGAAACGCGGCCCGGTGGCGGCGCACGCTTCAGCGTCGACTTGCCGCGCGGCACACCGCCGAGCCTGGACCGCATTGAGGCTGACAATGCCGAGACATGAGTGAACCCGCGGTGAAAGTGCTGGTGGTGGAGGACGAAGCGGAGATTCGCCGCTTCGTGCGGCTGTCTCTCACGCGAGAAGGCTTCGAGGTGCACGAAGCCGATGGCGTGCAGCGGGGGCTGATCGAAGCCGGCACGCGCCACCCCGACATCGTGATCCTCGACCTCGGCCTGCCCGATGGCGACGGCGTTGATCTGATCCGCGACCTGCGCACCTGGTCAGACGTGCCGGTGCTGGTGCTGTCGGCCCGCACGACCGAAAGCGACAAGATCGCCGCGCTGAATGCGGGCGCCGACGACTACCTGGTGAAGCCTTTCGGCGCCGGCGAGCTGCTGGCCCGGGTGCGTGCCCACCTGCGCCGCCGCGCAGCGGGGGCCACGGCCGGCAGCACCACGCTGGAGTTTGGTGACACGAAGATCGACCTGGCGCGCCGCACCGTCGAACGCCATGGCGAAGCACTGCACCTGACGCCGATCGAATACCGCTTGCTGACGCACCTGGCCGCGCGGCCCGACTGCGTGCTCACGCACCGCCAGGTGCTCAGCGCCGTGTGGGGCGCGAATCACCTGGAAGACACGCACTACCTGCGCGTCTACATGGGCCACCTGCGGCGCAAGATCGAGGCCGACCCGTCACAGCCGCGCCACCTCGTCACCGAGACGGGCATCGGCTATCGCTTCGTGCCTTGAGGCTCGTTCCCTGAGACTCGTGCGCTGAACGTTCAGCGGATCGAGCCCATGCTGCGCATGGCCTTCACCGCGCCAGCGCCGATCGACGCACCGAAGCGCTTGGCGAGCCGCTCGGCCACGTTGTCCTTCGGGGTGTAGTCGATGATGTCTTCGGCCTTCACCACCTCGCGTGCCACGAAGTCGAGGTTGCCCAGGTGGTCGGCAAGGCCGAGCCGAACGGCTTCTTCGCCGTTCCAGAACAGGCCCGAGAAGGTCTCCGGCGACACCTTGAGCCGCTTGCCGCGGCCCTCTTTGACGACCTTGATGAACTGCTGGTGAATCTGGTCGAGCGTGGCCTGGGTGTAGGCGCGTTGCTTGTCGGTCAACGGCGAAAACGGGTCACCGATGCCCTTGTTCTCGCCGGCGGTGATGAGGCGGCGCTCGACGCCGAACTTTTCCATCGTGCCGGTGAAGCCGAAGCCGTCCATCAACACGCCGATCGAGCCGACGATGCTGGCCTTGTCGGTGTAGATCTCGTCAGCCGCCACGGCGATGTAGTACGCCCCCGAGGCGCACTCTTCTTCCACCACCGCGTAGACCTTTTTCTTGTAGAGCGCCTTCAGGCGGCGGATTTCATCGTTGACGATGCCGGCCTGCACCGGGCTGCCACCGGGTGAGTTGAAACGCAGCACCACGGCCTGTGCGCCCTCGTCTTCGAACGCGGCCTTCAGCGCGGCGACCAGCACCTCGGCACTGGCGTCGCCATCGGCCGCGATCTCGCCGCGCACTTCGACCAGCGCGGTGTGCGGCCCGCTCGGCGTGGCCGCGTGATTGCGCGCATTGAGCACCGCCCAGAACACCACGGCAAACAGGCTGATCCACAGCAGCCGGAAGAAAACGCGCCAGCGGCGCTCGGTGCGACGGTCGGCCAGGTAGTCCTTGGCGAAGGCGGCCATGGTCTGGTCCCACGCAGGCGCAAGAGGTATGGCAGGCGCGACGGGTGCAGTCGCCACGGCGGGAGCCGCCATGGCCGGAGCTGCCGCAGCGGGTTCGGCTGCGGGCGGAATATCGTCTTGGGGGTTCATTCGAAAAGGACCGGTTGGGTGTCGCGGGAAGGATACCAATACACCTGCCCGTCACGCTCGCTCACCTGGATTGAGGTGAGCTTGCCGCGACCGCAAGGCCCACCGGCGCAGCGCCCGCTTTGCGGCTCGTACACCGCACCGTGGATGGAACACATGATGAATTCCTTGCTGCTGTCGAGAAACTCGCCGGGCTGCCAATCCATCTCGGTGGGCACGTGCAAGCATCGGTTCAGGTAGGCGACGACCTGACCGTCATAGCGCATCGCAAAAGCGCGCGCCGGCTCGCGGTAGTGCATCACGTCGAAGACGAGGGCGGTGCCGCGCTCGGTGAGCTGCTCGGCCGCGCACAGGTGCTGCGGCGGCAGCAGTGCTTTGGGTTCAAGCATGGCGGGCCAGCCAGTCGCTGAGGTCGTTCACCGAATGCGCGATGTGCAAGGGCGAGAAGGCGGCGAAGGTGTCGTGGGCGTGCGCTCCGTAGCTCACACCCACACTCGCGGCGCCAGCATTGACGGCGAGCTGCAGGTCATGCGTGGTGTCGCCGATCATCAATGTGCGCTCGGGCTCGACGCCGAACTCGCGCATGAGCTCCAGCAGCATCATCGGGTTGGGCTTGGAGGCCGTTTCGTCCGCGGTGCGCGTGGCGTCGAACACACCATGCAGCTCGACGCTGCTGAGCGCTTCGTCCAGGCCCTTGCGCGACTTGCCCGTGGCCACCGTCAGCCAGTGGTTGCGTGCCTTGAGCGCCTTCAGCATCGGCAAGGTGCCGTCGAACAGCACGATCTCGTGCTGGCGCGCGAAGTAGTGGTGGCGGTAGCGCGCGCCGAGCTCGGGGTAGCGCTCGCGCGGTAGGCCGGGCGCCGCGTGCTGCAGGGCCTCGATCAGGCCCATGCCGATCACGTAGCTGGCGTCCTTGTCGCTCGGCACTGGCACACCGACGTCGGCACAGGCGGCCTGGATGCAGCGTGCGATCAGCGCGGTGGAATCGAACAGCGTTCCGTCCCAGTCGAAGGCGATGAGGTCAAAGCGGCGGGGTCGGGTCATGATGATGCGGATCGGATGGAAGCGAGCGCCTTGATGAAGGCGTCGCATTCAGGTGGCAAGGGTGCCTCAAGTTCCATGCCCTCGCCGCTGGCGGGGTGCTCGAAGCGCAGCCGACGGGCGTGCAAGAACATGCGGTCGAAGCGGTGGCCGCCGGCGGAGTCGCCTTTGGCCAGGGCTTTGTTGACGGCGAAGTCGCCGTACTTCTCGTCGCCAGCGATGGGGTGGCCCTCGTGTGCCAGGTGCACGCGGATCTGGTGGGTGCGGCCGGTCTTGATGGTGACGTCGAGCAGCGTGAAGTCAGTGAATTTCTGCGCCACCTTCACGAGTGTGATCGAGCGGCGGCCGTCTTCGTTGTCCTGATCCACGGCGCGAACGCGGCGTTCGCCTTCGGCTGTCAAGAACTTGTGCAGCGACACGTCGATCACCTTGCGGCTGGCGGGCCAGGCACCGATCACCATGGCTGCATAGGTCTTGCCCGTCTCGCGGCTGCGGAACTGCTCCTGCAGCGCCACCAGCGCCGAACGCTTCTTGGCGATCAGCAGCAGGCCCGAGGTTTCCTTGTCGAGCCGGTGCACCAGCTCCAGAAACTTGGCCGTGGGCCGCGCCTGGCGCAATTGCTCGATCACGCCCGAACTGACGCCGCTGCCACCGTGCACCGCCACGCCAGCGGGCTTGTTGATGGCAATCAGGTGCTCGTCTTCGAAGACGACCGGGAATTCGCGGGCCGGTGCGGCCGGGGCTGAGGTCTTCTCGGCCACCCGCACCGGTGGCACACGCACCTTGTCGCCCAGCTCCAGGCGCGTATCGGCAGCGGCCCGGCCTTTGTTGACGCGCACTTCGCCCGAACGGATCACCCGATAGACGTGTGTCTTGGGCACGCCCTTCAGCAGCTTGACCAGGAAGTTGTCGAGCCGCTGGCCCTGCGAGCCTTCGTCGATCTCGACGGTGTGCACCGCGGGCTTGGGCGGGGCAGTGCGGGCAATTGCCGCTGGCCCGTTTTTGGCCCTTATAATGCGTTGCACCACGTTTTCGCTGTAAGTGATTGATTTATCTGAGTTTACGTCGCACCAGCGGCGCCTCTCAGCCAAACACACGGTAGAACACGAGGCGGCGAAGCCGAAGGCCTAGCCACAAGGTGATGCAACGCACCCGGCGTGCGGCGGGTCTGGCCCCCAAGTGACCAGACAGCTGGCAACCCGGTGCGGCAGAGAAACAAAAACGAACCCTGCAAAAAAAGGTTTCCAGGCGGGAGACGACGGACGCAGCCAGCGCCACAAGCGCGGCCCAAATTCAAGTCTTCCACCCGCGTCCAAGTGATCAAAGCGGATGTTGTTCCCGGCCCCCACCCCACACTGCCCTTTGCGCGCTCGTCGTGCTGGCAGCGCCGTGGCTCGGTCCCGAACACGAGCCTCACGGCCCACCACTGTGCCCACTGCCACGCATGCGCCAACGCTGCCAGACGGGCCACCGATCCACTGATCGGCACTCCGTCACCGCAGTCCAGGGCGATTCCTTCCGGTTCATTCACGTTTCTCGTGCATCGATGAGTCGCCCCTGATTTTTCAGTGGCGGCATGTTGAGTGAGTTGCCCCGCCCGCACAACGCGGAGGAGGCAGCCAAGGAGCGCACATGAAACGCATGCTGATCAACGCGACGCAGCAAGAAGAACGTCGCCTGGCCATCGTCGATGGCCAGAAGCTGATGGACTTCGAAACCGAAATCGAAGGCCGCGAGCAACGCAAGGGCAATATCTACAAGGCGGTCGTGACCCGCGTCGAGCCCTCGCTCGAAGCCTGTTTCGTCGACTACGGCGAAGACCGCCACGGCTTCCTGCCGTTCAAGGAAATCTCGCGCAACTACTTCCGCGAAGGCGTGGACGTGCGCACCGCACGCATCCAAGACGCCATCAAGGAAGGCGACCAGCTGCTCGTGCAGGTCGAGAAGGAAGAACGTGGCAACAAGGGTGCGGCACTGACCACCATGGTCTCGCTGGCTGGCCGCTACCTGGTGCTGATGCCCAACAACCCGCGCGGCGGTGGCGTCTCGCGCCGCATCGAGGGCGAAGACCGCGAAGAGCTGAAGGAAAACCTCGACCAGCTCGAGTACCCCAAGGGCATGAGCCTCATCGCCCGCACCGCCGGCATCGGACGCACCGCGCCCGAGCTGCAGTGGGACTTGAACTACATGCTCAAGCTGTGGACCGCCATCGATGGCGCTGCACAAGCTGGCAAGGGCGCATTCCTGATCTATCAGGAGTCGTCGCTGGTGATCCGCGCCATCCGCGACTATTTCACCGCTGACGTCGGCGAAATCCTGATCGACACCGACGACATCTACGACCAGGCCCAGCAGTTCATGAGCCACGTGATGCCGGAGTCGGCATCCAAGGTCAAGCGCTACCGCGACGACGCACCGCTGTTCAGTCGCTTCCAGATCGAGCACCAGATCGAGACCGCGTTCTCGCGCACGGTGAACCTGCCTTCGGGCGGCGCCATCGTGATCGACCACACCGAAGCCCTGGTCTCGGTCGACGTGAACTCGGCCCGCTCGACGCGCGGCTCAGACATCGAAGAGACCGCCACCCGCACCAATCTCGAAGCTGCCGACGAGATCGCGCGCCAGATGCGGCTGCGTGACCTGGGCGGCCTGATCGTCGTCGACTTCATCGACATGGAAGAGTCGAAGAACCGCCGCGACGTGGAGAACCGCCTGCGCGATGCGCTGCGCCAAGACCGCGCCCGCGTGCAGTTCAGCTCGATCAGCAAGTTCGGCCTGCTCGAACTGAGTCGCCAGCGCCTGCGCCCGGCGCTGAGCGAAGGCAGCCACATCACCTGCCCGCGCTGCAACGGCACCGGCCACATCCGCGACACCGAATCGAGCGCACTGCAAATCTTGCGCATGGTTCAGGAAGAGTCGATGAAGGACAACACCGCCGCCGTGCACGTGCAAGTGCCGGTGGAAGTGACCTCGTTCCTGCTGAACGAGAAGCGCACCGAGATCACCAAGATCGAACTGAAGCAGCGCATCACCGTGCTGCTGGTGCCGAACAAGCACCTGGAAACGCCGAACTATCGCCTAGAGCGCCTGCGCCACGACGACCCGCGTCTCGAGAACCTGCAGGTCAGCTACTCGATGATCGAGGAGCCGGACGACGAGGTCGGCATCACTCGCCGCGAGAAGACCAAGGCCAAGCAGGAGCCGGTGATCAAGGGCATCTTGCCCGAGACGCCCGCGCCCATCGTCGTGCCCAAGCCGGAGCCCGTCGTGGCCGCGCCGGCACCGGTCGCCGCACCTGTGGCGGTGGCAGCACCTGCCTCGGGCGGCGGATTCTTCTCATGGGTGAAAAAGCTGTTCGGCTCGGACGAACCCGCGCCGGTGGTGAGCCCACCCGTGGTCAAGCCCGCAGCGACGGAGAAGGCAGACCGCGGCGAAGGCCGTGGCGACCGCAATGGCCGTGGCGGTCGGGGTGGACGTGACGGGCGCCGCGGTGAACGTGGTGGCGAACAACGCGCAGAACGCGGCGGCGAGCGCGGTGGCCGCGATGCTGGAGGACGAGGCGATGGCCGTGGCCGCCGCAACGAGCGCGGTGACAAGCCGGAAGAAGTCAGCGCAGAAGCACCCGCCCGCAGCGAAGACCGCAGCCGCCGCCAGGAAGCACGCAGCGATGCGCCGGCCGAAGGCCGTGGTGAACCTCGCCAAGAAGGCCGCCGTGGCCCGCGCCCTGAGCGCGGTGAGCCGCGCCGTCCGCCGGCTGCCGAGACTGTGGTGACCGACGAGGCCGCGCAAGTTCGCGCCTTCGTCGACACGGTGCCGGGCGGCGAAACACCCGAGACCGCCACTGGCGAAGCCCAGGGGGAACGTACCGGCCGCCGTCGCAACCGCCGTGGTGGACGTGGCGGGCGTGACCGTGACGAGACCCGTCAAGGTGAAACCGCAGAGGCCGTGTCGACCGACGATGCAGCGCAACCTGCCCTGCCGCTCGAAGCCTCGAACGAGTCGGTTGAGCCCGTGACGGCTGACGCAGAAGGTGCACCGGTTGCTGAAGGTGCGGAACGCGGTGAGCGCGATGGTCGTCGCCGTGGGCGTGGTCGCGGTCGTGACCGCCAGCGTCGCGATGAAAGTGCAGAAGGCGTGGCACCTACCGACGCGTCGGGCATCGAAGGCCAGACAGCGGACACCGCAGCAGAAGAGCCGCGTGCCGTGATCGCCGCTCAGGTCGAAATCGCGGAGCCAAGGGTCGCCGCCGAAGTGGAGCCGGTTCAAGCCGTGGCCGCCGAAGCACCGTCGGAGCCAACACCACCAACCCCCGTGGTGGTGGCCGTGGTCCCACCGGTGCCTGTCGCTGCAGCCGCTGCGCCGGCAGCTCAAGCGCCTTTCGTGCTACCGACCGAACAGTTGCAGTCGGTGGCTGAATCCGCCGGCCTGCAATGGGTGAACTCGGACGCAGAGAAGATCCGTGCGGTGCAAGAGGCGATGGCGCGCGAGCCCAAGCCGGCGCATGTTCCGCGTGAACCCAAGCCACTGCCAGCCGTGGATGAAGGCCCGCTGGTGCTGGTGGAGACTCGCAAAGATCTGTCTCAGATCAAGCTGCCGTTCGAAACTGCACCAGGCGGTGGCTCGCAGCCCCAGGCCTGAAGAGCGATCTTCAGCCAACGAAAAGGGCGCACCACGGTGCGCCCTTTTTCATGACCGCACAGAACCTCAGGGCAGACGTTCCAGCGCGAGTTGATAGGCCGGGTGGTGCATCAGCTCGTCCCAGGTGAGCGGCGCGGTCTGCGGCAACAGGTCGATGCGACGCGCTTCGCTGTCGGCGTCGGCCTGCCATTCGCCGCGCTCGAGCGCCTGCTGCAGGCCGTCGAGCAGCGCGTCGACTGGCTTGCCGCCGTCGACCTTGGACTGGTTGCACAACAGCACCAGATCGCAACCCGCGTTGAGGGCTGCAATGCCTCCGTCGACCGCACTGCCTGCAATGCGCGCGCCTTCCATGCTGAGGTCATCGCAGCAGATGGCACCGGTGTAGCCGATCTGGCCGCGCAGGATGTCCTTCAACCAGCGGGCCGAGAAGCCGGCTGGCAGTGCATCGACCTTGGGGAAGGTCACGTGGGCCGGCATCACGCAGGTGAGCGTGGTGGTCAGCCAGTCGTAGGGACGCGCGTCTTCGGCGAGGATGGCTTTCAGCGAACGGTCGTCGACGGCGCGCGCCACGTGCGAATCGGCAATCGCGTACCCGTGCGCCGGAAAGTGCTTGCCGCAGTTCGCCATGCCAGCACTCAGCAGGCCGTGCATCAGGCTCTTGGCCAGCAAGGTGGCAACGCGCGGGTCGCGGTGGAAGGCACGATCGCCGACCACCTCGCTGCGATGGTGGTCAAGGTCGACCACCGGGGTGTAGCTGAGGTCGATGCCACAGGCGCGCAGCTCGGCACCGAGCACGTAGCCGCAGGCGCTGGCGGCATCGGTCGCGCGCATCGCGTCTTCCATCCACAGCTCGCCGAGCCGGCGCATCGCCGGCAGATAGGTGAAGCCATCGGTGCGGAAGCGTTGCACGCGGCCACCTTCATGGTCGATGGTGATCAGCAGATCGGGGCGAATGGACTTGACCTCGACGGTGATCTCGGTGATCTGCTGCCGGTTGACCCAGTTGCGGGTGAAGAAGATCAGTCCGCCGGTCAGCGGGTGTTGCAGGCGGCGGCGATCGTCGTCGGTGAGTGCGGTGCCAGCGATGTCGAGGATCACCGGCGAGTGTTGGATGTCGTTCATCGTGGGTCTTGGGTTTCAACCACCACGAAAGCGGCGGCGTAGTCGGTCTCGTCGGTCACGGTCACATGGGCCAGCAGCCGGCGTGCGGCGAACCACTCGGCCAAGTTGCCGTGCAGGCGGATCTCGGGCTTGCCGCTCGGCGCTTTCACCACCTCGCAGGCACGCCAAGTCATCGGCATGCGCAGACCGAGGCCGATGGCCTTGGAGAAGGCTTCCTTCGCGGAGAAGCGCGTGGCGAGGTAGCTGATGCCGCGCGCCTCGACCTTGGCCAGGCGGTAGCGAAACACTTCGATCTCGTGCGGGCCCAACACTTTTTCTGCGAAGCGCTCACCGCGCCGCGCGAAGGTGGCGGCAATGCGGCGGATGTCGCAGATGTCGGTGCCGATGCCGTAGATCATGCGGCGGCTTCGTGAATGCAACGCAGATAGGCGCGCACCGTCTCGGTCATGCCCAGCTCCAAGGTGTCGGAGATCAGCGCGTGGCCGATCGACACCTCTTGCACGCCCGGCACGCCGCGCAGGAAGTCGGCGAGGTTGGCGCGATTCAGGTCATGGCCTGCATTGACGCCCAGGCCTTCACGCAAAGCCGCTTCGGCCGTCGCGGCGAACGCGGCACGTACGCCGGCTTCGTCGGGTGTGCCATGGGCTCGCGCATAACTTTCGGTGTACAGCTCCACGCGGTCGGCGCCGACCTGGCGTGCGGCGCTCATCGCCTCGGGCTGCGGGTCCATGAACAGGCTGACGCGAATGCCGAGTGCCTTGGCTTCGGCAATCAGAGGCGCCAGTTGTGCGGCGTCTTGCGGGAAGCGCCAGCCGTGATCGGACGTGGGCTGCGATTCATCGTCGGGAACGAAGGTGCATTGCTGTGGAGGCTGGCCCTTCGCGGCGAGTTCGCGCAGCAACCCCATCAGGTTCTGGAGCGGGTTGCCCTCGATGTTGAACTCGGCCTGCGGCCATTGCTTCATCAGCTCAGACAGCTCGTGCACATCCTGCGTGCGGATGTGGCGCTGGTCTGGCCGCGGGTGGATGGTGATGCCGTGGGCGCCGGCCTCCAGCGCCAGGGTCGCCATGCCCGTGACGCTGGGAAAGGCCAGCGGGCGCCGGTTGCGAATCTGCGCCACCAGATTCACGTTGACCGAGAGCGAGGTGAAGCCGCGGTGGGTGTCCAGTCCGGTGGTGAGCAATGGGTTCATGAGAGGCGGTTATCGGTCGAGGGCCTGCACGTCGAGCATCACCTGACGCGTGCGCAACACAGGCGAACCGAGATGATAGTGAAGCAAACCGCGCAGCGCCGCTTTGAGCTCTGGCAGAGCAAGGGCACAGGCCTGCTGCAATGCCGGCACACTGCCATGCTCAAGGGCAGCCTGCAGGCCGATCAACACGCTGCCGGGCAAGGCAGGGTCGGTGGTACGCGCCGCACCGACGCCGGCTTCGGCGAGCAGTGCGTAGCGTTGCTCGCCGCGAACAGCCTCTTGCGTCAAGGTGACCAGACTCAGGTCCGGCAGCAGGCCGATCTCCTTGAGCAGCGACACCTCGAATGCACGCAGGGCAGCTTCATCGCTGCTGCCCAGGGCCGACAAGGTGCCGGCGTAGATGTCGAAAAGCGCCGGATGGGCATCGCTGCGGGCCAGCAGCTTCATCAACAGTTCGTTCAGGTAGAAGCCGCTGAACAGCGCAGCGCCGGTGAGCATGGCACCGCCACCGGCCCATTCGGCGGCGCGCAGGGTCTGCACTTCGCTGGTCGGTTCACCTGTCGAGTCGGTCTTGGGTGTGCGCCCGAGCGACACCTGGATGCGCTGAAACGGCAGCAACACTGAACGTAGTTGCGAATACGGCCGCTTGGCACCTTTGGCGATCACGCCAAGACGCCCTTGCTCGCGCGTGAAGAGGTCGAGAATCAGGCTCGATTCGCTCCAGTCATAGCGGTGGAGCACGAAAGCAGTCAGCGTGGCTGGTGCGCGAGGAGCCCGCGTGGCCATCTACTCGTAGCCGTAGCTGCGCAAATGCTCTTCGTTGTCGGCCCAGCCCGAGCGCACCTTGACCCACAGCTCGAGGAAAACCTTGGCGTCCATCAAGCGCTCCAGTTCCTGCCGGGCTTCGGAGCCGATGCGCTTGAGGCGCTCGCCATCGCTGCCGATCACCATGCCTTTGTGGGCGTCGCGCTCGACGATGATGGTGGCGGCAATGCGGCGCAGGTTGCCCTCTTCCTCGAACTTGTCGATCACGACGGTGGAGGTGTAGGGCAGCTCATCGCCGGTCAAGCGAAAGAGCTTCTCGCGGATGAGTTCGCTGGCGAGAAAGCGATCGCTGCGGTCGGTCAGCGCGTCTTCGTCGTAGAACCACGACTGCTGGGGCAGATAGGGTTTGACGATGTCGAGCAACCGCTGCACGTCAGCGTCTTTCTTGGCCGTGAGCGGCACGAACTCGGCGAAGGCGTGGCGGTCTTGCATGCCCTTCAGCCAGGGAACGAGATCGGCCCGGCGGTGCACGGCGTCGAGCTTGTTGGCGATCAGGATCACCGGCTTGTCGGAGGGCATCAACGCCAGCACCTTCGCGTCGTCCAGACCAAAACGGCCCGCCTCGACGACGAACAGCACCACGTCCACATCGCCGAGCACGCCCTGCACGGTGCGATTGAGGTTGCGGTTGAGTGGTGCGCTGTGCTTCGTTTGGAAGCCGGGCGTGTCGACGAATACGAACTGGGTGTCGTCCACCGTGCGGATGCCAGTGATGCGATGGCGCGTGGTCTGCGCCTTGGCCGAGGTGATGCTGACCTTCTGGCCAACCAGCGCATTGAGCAGCGTGGACTTGCCCACGTTGGGGCGACCGACGATGGCGACGAGGCCGCAGCGCAAGTGATCGTTGGAGACGGTCGAGCCGTCCGGCTCGTGGGGTTCGGTCATGGGGTCACGAACGCAGTGCGCTGCCCGGCTTGTCGTCGCTGGCCTTCAAGGCCACGAGCATGCGGCGTGCGGCTTCTTGTTCGGCCACGCGGCGCGAACGGCCTTCGCCGGTTTCGGTGAGGCTCAGTGCGGGAACCGCGCATTCCACCTCGAAGGTCTGCGCATGCGCCTGGCCACGGGTGCTGGCGATGCGATAGCTGGGCACCGGCAGGCGGCGCGCTTGCAGCCATTCCTGCAGTTCGGTCTTGGCGTCCTTGGTCCAGCTGTCGATGTCGGTGGTGGCAATGACTTCGCCGAACAGATGCTGCACCAACGCGCGTGCAGGCTCGAAGCCGCCATCAAGGAAGGTCGCACCGATGATGGCTTCCAGCGCATCGGCCAGGATGGATGGGCGCTGCGCACCGCCGCCACGCGCTTCGCCCTCGCTTAGGCGCAACACCTCTGGCAGGCCGATCACCAGCGCGACACGGTGCAACGTGTCTTCGCGCACAAGGTGGGCGCGAACTCGGGTCAGATCGCCTTCGTCAGAACCGCCGAAGCGCTCGAACAGCAACGCGCTGATGGCCAGGCTGAGCACAGCATCGCCGAGGAATTCAAGCCGCTCGTTGTGATCGGCCCCGAAGCTGCGGTGCGTCACGGCGCGGCTCAGCAGCCCGGGCTCGGCAAAGCGATGGCCGAGGCGTTGCTGGAGGGCGATGAGGCGGGCGTCCATGTTGAATCGATGGCGAATCGGGTTGCTAGCTTACTTGGATCGCCCTTGATACTTGATCAGCAAAAAGACCGGGCTCATCAGTTCGATCTCTTTGTTGTAAGCAAAGGCGATCACCACCTTCTCATTGACCTTGGTGATCTCGAGATCTTTGCCAGTGATAGAGACAATCGAGTATTCAACTTGCACCGTTTTCTCAAATGCACTTCGTATCTCAGGCACAGTCGTCGCACCGCTGGCCGCGATCGTCTCTATCGTGCGTTTGATCGTGAAGTATTCGTTCATCGTCGGAAGCACGCGCAGACCGACAAGTGCTGAAAAACCAACCACAATGGCGGCAAATAGCAGTCCGAATAGGGTGATACCACGCTGGGAACGCCTCTTGCGGAACTCAACGGTCATGGCCTCATGCTCCTCTTGATGGCTGATCTGCAAAGCGTCGTAGCTCGTCAATGGAAAGAACCGATACGCCCGAGATTACCGAAATTCATCCAGACGAAAAAGGCCTTGCCCACGATGTTCTGGTCTGGCACAAAGCCCCAGAAGCGTGAATCTTCCGAGTTGTCGCGGTTGTCGCCCATCATGAAGTATTGCCCCGCGGGCACCTTGCAAGTCACACCTTCGGCACTGTAACGACAGTTCTCCTTGAACGGGAACGGATCGGTCGGTCGAATGTAAGACGGTCTCTGCACGTCCACCAGAATCCGGTGATCCACCAAACCGAGCTTTTCGCCGTACTGCTTGAAGTAGCGCGTGCTCTCGTCGTCGTAGAACTCGGGCAAGGGCTGCGTCTCGGCCAACTTGCCGTTGAGATACAGCTTCTGATTCAGGTACGCCACCTCATCGCCTGGCACGCCCACCACCCGCTTGATGTAGTCGACGCTCGGATTGGCCGGATAGCGAAACACCATCACATCGCCGCGTTGCGGGTCATTGAGTTCGATGATCTTCTTGTTGATGACCGGCAGGCGCACGCCGTAGTGGTATTTGTTGACGAGGATCAGGTCACCGATCAGCAGCGTGGGGACCATGGACCCTGACGGGATCTTGAACGGCTCGAACAAAAAGGACCGCAGCAGGAAGACAACCAGGATGACCGGGAACAGCCCGGCCGTCCAGTCCAGCCACCAAGGCTGCATCAGCAGCGCTTCTCGGGCCTGCGCGACATCACCGTCGACCTTGGCAATGCCCTTCTTGGCGAGGCCTTCGCGACGCGCCGCGTCTTGCTGTTCGAGCGTCTTCGCTGCGTTGGCACGCACAGGCGCAAAGTAGAAACGCTCGGCCAGCCAATAGGCCAGCGTCACCAAGGTCAGGATGAACAGCAGCAGCGAGAAGTTGCCCGTCCATTTCCCCACGTACCAGCCTCCCAGATACACCACGAGGCACGCATACAGCAAACCGGTCAAAGAACCCATCAATCGTCCACTTGGAGGATGGCCAGGAACGCTTCCTGCGGCACCTCGACGGAGCCGATCTGCTTCATGCGTTTCTTGCCAGCCTTTTGTTTTTCGAGCAGCTTGCGCTTGCGGGAAATATCGCCGCCATAGCACTTGGCGATGACGTTCTTTCGAAGCGCTTTGATTGTCTCACGCGCAATGATGTTGGCGCCGATGGCCGCCTGCACCGCCACGTCGTACTGCTGACGCGAAATCAGCTCGCGCATCTTGGCCACGACGGCACGCGCGCGGTACTGGCTTTGCACACGGTGCACGATGATCGACAGCGCGTCGACCCGATCGCCGTTGAGCAGGATGTCGACCTTCACCACGTCGGAAGCCCGGTACTCCTTGAACTCGTAGTCCATCGAAGCGTAGCCGCGCGACACGCTCTTCAGCTTGTCGAAGAAGTCCAGCACGATCTCGGCGAGCGGCATCTCGTATGTGAGCATCACCTGGCGCCCGTGGTAAGCCATGTTGAGCTGATTGCCTCGCTTCAGATTGGCCAGCGTCATGACCGGGCCAACATAGTCTTGCGGCATATACAGATGCACGGTGACGATGGGCTCGCGAATCTCGTGGATGCGACCAAGGTCGGGCATCTTGGACGGGTTCTCGACTTTGATGACCTCCCCGCCCCCCAACTCCACCTCATACACCACCGACGGCGCGGTGGTGATCAGGTCTTGATCGAACTCGCGCTCCAGGCGCTCCTGCACGATCTCCATGTGCAAGAGGCCGAGGAAACCGCAGCGGAATCCGAAGCCCAGCGCCTGCGACACCTCGGGTTCATAATGCAGTGACGAATCGTTGAGCTTGAGCTTCTCGAGCGCGTCGCGCAGCTGATCGTATTCGCTGGCCTCGGTCGGGTACAGGCCCGCGAACACCTGCGGCTGGATCTCCTTGAAGCCCGGAAGCGCCTCGGTGGCCGACCCGAGGTTGTTGGGCAGCTTCTTCTCCAGCGTGAGGGTGTCGCCCACCTTGGCCGCCTGCAACTCCTTGATGCCGGCGATCACGAAGCCCACCTCGCCGGCTCGCAGAGCCTCACGCGATACGGACTTGGGTGTGAACACGCCCAGTTGCTCGGCAGCGTAAGCCGAGCCATTGGCCATCATCTTGAAGCGCTCGCCCTTCTTGAGTTCGCCATCGACCACACGGACCAGCATCACGACGCCGACGTAGTTGTCGAACCAGGAGTCGATGATCATCGCCCGCAGCGGCGCATTCGGCTTACCCCTGGGCGCCGGCATGCGGGCGATCACCGCTTCAAGGATGTCGTCGATGCCCTCACCGGTCTTGGCGCTGCACGGGATGGCATTCTCCGCGTCGATGCCGATCACATCCTCAATCTCGGCCTTCGCGTTCGCCGGATCGGCATTGGGCAGATCCATCTTGTTGAGCACCGGCACCACTTCGACGCCGAGGTCAAGCGCCGTGTAGCAATTGGCAACCGTCTGCGCCTCGACGCCCTGGCTGGCATCAACCACCAACAGGGCCCCCTCACAGGCCGACAAGGAGCGGCTCACTTCATAAGAGAAGTCGACATGCCCGGGCGTGTCGATCAGGTTCAACTGATAGGTCTGGCCATCGCGGGCGATGTAGGTTAGTGCGGCAGTCTGCGCCTTGATGGTGATGCCGCGCTCGCGCTCGATGTCCATCGAATCAAGCACCTGGGCCTCCATCTCGCGGTCGCTCAAGCCGCCGCAGCGCTGGATCAAACGGTCAGCGAGCGTCGATTTGCCGTGGTCGATGTGGGCAATGATGGAGAAATTTCGGATGTGATCCATGCGAACCGCTAAGTGCTCGGCGAGAGGCTCTTCACTGAGGTGGCAACGGCGCAACCGTTGCAGCGAAAGCTCTCAATCGCGAGACGAGATGAGCGCGCGATGCGTCGCGCGCAGACTAAAAAGAGGCTAAAAAAAAAGGCACGTCGAACTTTTGACGCGCCTTCCAACAAAACGTATGGCAACTGCTTGTTGGGCTTTCATTGTAGCCAAAAGCCCCCCGTGGGAAACCGCGCCATTGCTTGATTTCATGCCGTTGCGAGTCGCCAACATCGAAATCTATCAACAATTTATCCACAAATGCTTGTGGGCAGCTTGGGGATAGTTTGCAACGTCCAGACTCATTGCCGCTGATGACGATAAAGAGACGCGTCAGTTCAAAATTGTATTCGATGAAAGACGGAATCTACGGCACTTAATGTGTGCACACACTGACTTCCAAGAGCTTCAGGTCGGGCAGTATTTTTTTCGATGGCAAATCCTTGAACGGCACTCGACTTTCACGACGAACCGGCATACGGATCACTTGACGACCGGAATGCGCAGGAATTGAGCCCACTCGCCACGCAGCACCGTCACGGGTAAAGCGCGCGTCTTGTCGAGCTTCGCCACCACAGCATCGAACTGCCGGATATCGACCGTGTCGTCGGTACCCACAGCCAGAATCACGTCGCCCAGACGCATGCCTACGGCCTCGGCGCCCGCCCCAACGGCAGTGACGCGAACGCCCGCAACACCACGTGCAGCCTGCCGCTCCGCTTCCGTGAGGTTGGCGACGGTCAGGCCCCACACCTTGGCGGAAACCGATGTACGTGGATCGCTGCTTTCTGGACGGTCGTTGCTCGCCACCTGAGGATTCAGTTCGGCCAGATTGGGCTTGAATTCCATCAACTTCCCGCGCCGGCTGATCTGCAGACTCACCGACGAGCCTGGCTTCAAGGCAGCCAGGGTACGGCGAAGTTCCATCGCGCCTTCGACAGGCTTTCCGTTGACCGAGAGCACGACATCGCCTGGCTGGATACCGACCTTGTCGGCCGGCGCGCCGGGCACGACTTGCCGCACGAACGCACCCTTGGCCTTGCCTTTGTTCAGCCCATACTCTTCGGCCAACTCTCGTGGCACGTCGGTCGGCGCAATGCCAAGGTAGCCGCGCACCACGCGGCCCGTGGCCTTGAGTTGATCGGCCACGCGCATCGCCTCGTCGATGGGGATCGCGAAGGAGATCCCCACGAAGCTGCCCACCGGGCTCAGGATCTGCGAATTGATGCCCACCGCCTCACCGCGGATGTTGATCAGCGGGCCGCCCGAGTTGCCTGGGTTGACCGCTACATCGGTCTGGATGAACGGGACGTCCGAGCCTGTCTCGCGCTGCTTGGCACTGACGATGCCTGCGGTGACGGTATTGTCGAGTCCGAAGGGCGAACCAATGGCCACGACCCATTCGCCCACGCGCAAGCGACTCACGTCGCCGATGCGCAGCAAGGGCAGGCCAGTCGCCTCGATCTTGACCAGTGCCACGTCGGTTCGCTCATCGGCACCAACGATCTTGGCCTTGAACTCACGCTTGTCGGTGAGGGTGACGTAGACCTCGTTCGCGCCTTCGACGACGTGTGCATTGGTCATCACATAGCCATCGGCGCTGAGGATGAAGCCTGAACCTTCGCCGCGCGGCACCTCGTCGCTGCCCTGCAGTGTGGGTGCGCGGCGGCGGAAGGGTGTGCGCGGCCCGTCCGGCGCGCGCTCGGTGGTGCGGATGTTGACGACCGCCGGACCCACACGCTCCACCAGATCGGCGAAGTCGGGCAACTCACGTGACTGCGCGTGGCTGGCCTGCGGCAACAGCGCGACTGCCACCATCAGTGCACCGGTGGCCGCGACCGCAGCCACAACACGCTGCAGCGAGCGCGGACGACTCCAGGCCCTCAGCCCGATGGAAATGCTGGAACGCATACGAAACCCTCGAATGTGAAACCCTGAACCGCGACAACCCTGCGAGGTCTGAAGCATGCCTCGCTCGTCGCTCAACCGCTACTTCTTGCGTTCCACTCCGTTGGCAAAGTGTCGCAATGTCGTGGTCGGTACATCGCCCATCACCGTGACCCACCAATCGCCTTCACGGCGCATCATGGTCTGGGTGGCGCCGATGGTCGTGAACATCGGCCGGGTGTGGCGTTCGGGGCTGTAGGGTTCGATGAAGATGGAGACGTAGGTCAAGCCGTCGGAGTAAACCGTCTGCAATGCCTGGTCTGCCGCTCCCGATGGCGCGCGCGACGCGCCGTCGAACGGGCGCTTGACGCAACTGACCATCTGGAAGCCTGGCACCGACGCCTTGAGCGTCCAGCCTTCGGCCTCCAGTTGTGTCGGCACCAACGCCGGCCTCACCATGCGGAAACCATCTAGCTTCTTCAATGCCTGAAGCACGCTCTCGGGTTGTGCACGGATGCCGATGGATACGTCAGAGAAGGCCGATGATTCCAGCACCTCGCCATGCTCGCCGAGCACTTCGGCACGCAGCAGCAACCCGGTGGTCTTCTCGGCCCACAAGCGGTAGCCGAAACGCATCTTGTCGCGCGGCCGGAGAACCAGCACGTTGGCTTCGTGCCCGGCCACACGCTCCAAAGCCACCGGCTTGAGGTCATAGAAGTCTTGGACGTGATCGCTTCCCGCCTGCAACAGGCCCGGGAAAGAACTCATCTGATCGCGTTGCTCGACCACTGCGACACGGCGCTGCGGCCACACGGTGTGAACGACATCGTTGTGGCGGTATACGTTGCGCACCTGCCCGTCGAGAGAATCGATGCGCTCGAACTGATCTCGCCCCTCGCAGTAGTGGGCCAGACGGGTACTGGCAACGGTACCGCCCGCGCTCACCACCACCGTGCCGGCGAAGTTGCGCTTGTTGGCCGCATCTTGGATGCGCGTCAGCCAAGCCCGGGTCTCACGCGCCTCGATCAGCGGATCACCGCTCGTCAGCGCACTCTGGCCATGAGCCAGAGGAATGGAAGCAGCAGCGGCACAAGCGAATACGAAGGCAGGCAGGCGAGACAGCATGTTGCGCGATGAAGCGGCGAATCAGCGAACCGTGCCGTCGGCGGCCGCGTTGCGCAGGAAACCTGAGGGTCCACCCGGGACCGAGCTGCCACCGAACTTCTTGTGCGCCGCCAAGTATTCGTCGAGACGCACGTCGCGAATCAAACGGCCATTCGGCACCACGGCCGGGAGATCGTCGGCAGCACCCGCCGATGCAGCGCCGCCCACGGACACCACCATCACAGACGATGGGCTCTGCACCTTGGCAAGGCTGGCATCCCCCTGCGTGCCCAGCAGCGACAGACCACCCGACACCTGCGTGACGACCAGCACACCCGCAACCGCCACAAAGCCAGCCGCCACGGCCGCGGGGGTCACCCACGCGCGACGCCGCCGCGTCACAGCGACTTGTTCCACACCCATCGAAGCCGGGGCCAGCACCACCGGCTCCTGAGCCAGGCGCTGCCGAAAGGCCGCCAGGAAAGCCGCATCGTGCCCACCATCCGAGGCCAACTCGTCGGAACGGAGCACGTCGCCGATCACGTGATAGGCATGCCAGTTAGCGCGTACCCCAGAGTCATCTCGCCATTGACTGCACGCTCGGCCCACGGCCGAGGCGTCCAGTTCACCATCCATCAGCGACGACAACTCGTCCATCGGGGGCAGCTTGCTTTCAGACCATTGAGACATCACAACCTCCAGCACTCCAACACATCATCACACCTGCGCTCACCATCGCTCACCCTCACGCGTATCCAGCAAAGGCCGCAATCTTTGCGCGATGGCTTCGCGCGCACGAAAAATCCGCGAACGAACAGTGCCAATCGGGCAATTCATGACCTCAGCAATCTCTTCGTAGCTGAGGCCATCGATTTCACGCAAGGTAATGGCCTGCCGCAGATCTTCAGACAGCGCTTCTATGGAGGCGTTCACGGCAGATGCAATTTCTTTGCTCGCCAGCAAGGCTTCCGGGGTTTCGCCGTCACTTAGTTCGGTTTCACCGCGGGAAGTTTCATCGTCCTCGTCGCGCAGCGCACGTGCGGATTCCGTCACGATCGGGTCGCGTTTCAGGTCGACCAAGGCCTTCTTGGCGGTGTTGACGGCGATGCGGTAGAGCCAGGTGTAGAACGCGCTGTCTCCGCGAAACTGCGGGATCGCACGATAGGCCCGGATGAAGGTCTCTTGCGCGATGTCGGGCACCAGATCGACGTCACGAACCATCCGGCCGATCAGCCGCTCGATGCGCCGCTGATACTTCACCACCAGCATCTCGAACGCCTTCACGTCGCCGAGCTTGACGCGTTCGATCAGGGGAGCATCGGCGTCAGTGGCGGTCATTCAGCGAGGTCAGAACGGGGCCACGGTGGGCAGGGAGGCAGGTCGCGCGCAATATACCGTACAGCGCAGCGCATGCCAGGCAGTCTCGTGCCCCCGCCGCTGCACCGGTAGCCAGGTGCCACGGTGCAGCACGGTCGCGCCGTCCGGGATGAAGCGCAGCAGCATCCACACACCGAAATCCACGGCCACCACCAGGCGACCGGTTTCGGGCTCGTGCCCGGCAGTACTCGACGGACCAAGATGCCAGCGCTGAGAATCCCAACGCAGGCTGACGGGCTGCAGGCGCCACGCGTGTTCCAGTACGGCGACTGATGCCAGGATGAGCAAGCCAAGCGCGGCCCACATCACGCTTGTGACACGAGAGTGAACGAGCCACGCTCCCATGGCGGCTGTCGCAGATGAAACCAGAAGCACCGCCGCCACCCGCCAGACGCCGTAGCGGTGCACGGTCATCTGGAAAGCGGGGGACGCGTGCATGGCAACCGCGGAAAGAAGAACCCAACGGCAGCGCGATCAGATGCGCTTGAACACCAGCGTGCCGTTGGTTCCGCCGAAGCCGAAGTTGTTCTTCACGGCGTACTCGATCTTCATGTCACGTGCGGTGTTGGCGCAGTAGTCCAGGTCGCACTCAGGATCCTGGTTGAAGATGTTGATCGTGGGCGGGGACACCTGATGGTGCAGCGCCAGCGTGGTGAACACAGATTCGATGCCACCCGCACCGCCGAGCAAGTGCCCGGTCATCGACTTGGTGGAATTCACCACCAGCTTCTTGGCATGGTCACCGAAGGCCAGCTTGATGGCATTGCTCTCGTTCACGTCGCCCAGCGGCGTCGATGTGCCATGTGCATTGAGATATTGCACCTGGCTGCCATCGATGCCAGCATTGCGCAAGGCAGCGCGGATCGAACGCTTGGGTCCGTCAACGTTGGGTGCAGTCATGTGGAACGCGTCAGCGCCCATGCCGAAGCCGCTCAGCTCGACATAGATTTTCGCGCCACGCTTCTTGGCGTGCTCGTACTCTTCGAGCACCAGCACGCCAGCGCCCTCGCCCAGGACGAAACCGTCACGGTCCTTGTCCCAGGGCCGGGAGGCCGTCTTGGGATCATCGTTGCGCGTGGACAGCGCACGGGGCGCGGTGAAACCGCCGATGCCCAGCGGCGAGATGGTCGATTCGGCACCGCCCGCCACCATCACATCAGCATCGCCGTATTCGATGATGCGAGACGCTTGGCCGATCGAATGCAAGCCTGTGGTGCATGCGGTCACGATCGCCAGATTGGGCCCGGTGAAGCCGAAACGAATCGACACATGGCCCGAGATCATGTTGATGATCGACGCGGGCACGAAGAACGGCGAGATGCGCCGAGGCCCGCGCGAAGCGTATTCGGCGTGAGTCTCTTCGATCAGCGGCAGACCGCCGATGCCGGAGCCCACCAGGCAGCCGATGCGCTCGGCCTGCTCTTCGGTCAGTTGATCGCCCGTAGGCAAGCCAGCGTCGCGCACTGCCTGAATGGAAGCCGCCACCCCGTAGTGGATGAAGGTGTCCATGTGCCGCGCTTCCTTGGCAGGCATGTACTCCTCGACATTGAACCCCTTCACCTCGCCTGCGAATTGGCAGCTGAAGTTCGACGCATCGAACTTGGTGATGGTGTCAATGCCGGAGCGCCCGGCCACCAGATTGGCCCAGCCTTCTTCCACCGTGTTGCCCACAGGGCTGATGAGCCCCAGGCCGGTGACAACGACGCGGCGACGAGTCATTGATGCCACTCCGGGCTCAGGCTTTCTGGTGCTTCAGCGCGTAGTCGATCGCCAGCTGGACAGTGGTGATCTTCTCGGCTTCTTCGTCGGGGATCTCGATGCCGAATTCGTCTTCCAGCGCCATGACCAGTTCCACCGTATCAAGCGAGTCGGCGCCCAGATCGGCCACGAAGGCCTTTTCACTGGACACATCGGCCTCAGGCACGCCGAGTTGTTCGGCAATGATTTTCTTCACACGTGCTTCGATATCGCTCATGACTCCTCCAGGAGGGTTTACGTAAACAGCCCGAGATTCTACGGCTTGTAAGGTGTCTGCTCTAAGACACGCTCAGCGCGCGCCGGTCGGGCCAAGGAACCGGATAAAACGAGAAAAGAACGCTCAGTTCATGAACATGCCGCCGTTGACATGCAACTCGGCACCGGTGATGTAACCAGCCTGCGGCGAAGCGAGGAACGCCACGGCGTGAGCGATGTCAGCGGCCTGCCCCAGGCGACCCAGCGGGATCTGCGCCATCAAGAGACCAGTCTGCTGTTCGGACAACTTCTTCGTCATGTCGGTTTCGATGAAACCCGGCGCAACACAGTTGACCGTGATGCCGCGGCTGCCAAGTTCGCGGGCCAACGAACGCGTCATGCCCGCCACGCCGGCCTTGGCCGCTGCGTAATTGGCTTGGCCGGCATTACCGCTGGCACCCACCACCGAGGTAATGTTGATGATGCGGCCATAGCGCTGCTTCATCATCGGGCGGATCGCGGCGCGGCTGGTGCGGAACACAGCCTTGAGGTTGGTGTCGATCACCGCATCCCAATCGTCGTCTTTCATGCGCATCGACAGCATGTCGCGCGTGATGCCGGCGTTATTCACCAGCACATGCAGCGCACCATGCTCCTTGACGATCGCATCAATGGCGGCATCGACGCCCGGGCCATCGTTGACGTTCAGGCACAGGCCGCGACTGCCGGAGAACGCGGCGAGGGCATCGGTAATCGACTGCGCACCAGCGTCGGTCGTCGCCGTGCCGATGACCTTCAAGCCGTGGCCCGCCAGCTGCAATGCGATCGCCCGACCAATGCCGCGTGAGGCACCGGTGACCAGTGCGACCTGGCCTGCCCATTGGGTTTCATTCACGACAGCAATCCTTTCGCTTCGGTCAGGCTGACAGGGTCGAACATGGGCAAGCCTGTCGCCTCGGCATCGATGCGTTTGACCATGCCGGCCAGCACTTTGCCAGGGCCGCATTCGACGATGAAGCCAACACCGCGAGCACGCATGGCTTGAATTGTCTCGACCCAACGCACCGCACCGAACGACTGGCGATAGAGCGCATCACGAATGGCGTGCGGGTCAGTTTGCACCGCCACATCAATGTTATTGATGAGCGGGATCTGCGGCGCCTTGATGTCCGTGTCGGCGAGGCGAGCCTTCAACTGTTCGGCAGCCGGCCGCATCAGACTGGAATGGAAAGGTGCCGAGACCGGCAGCGGCAAGGCGCGCTTGGCGCCCTTGGCCTTGAGCACTTCGCAAGCGCGCTCGACAGCGGCCTTGGTACCCGCGATCACGGTCTGCTTGGGGTCGTTGAAGTTCGCAGCCTCCACCGGTTCGCCGACGAGCTTGGCAGCTTCGGCGCAACCTTCGATCACGGCTAGTGCATCCAGGCCCAAGATGGCGGCCATGCCGCCTTGGCCCACCGGCACGGCTTGCTGCATGGCCTGCGCACGAAAGCGCACCAACGGCAGGGCCTGCGCCAGCGTGAGGGAACCGGCGGCCACCAGCGCCGTGTACTCGCCCAGCGAATGCCCAGCCACCACGGAAGGCTGCGCACCGGTCTCCGCCAACCATGCACGCAGACAGGCCACACCGGCCGTCAGCATGTAGGGCTGCGTGTTGGTGGTGAGGTCCAGCGTTTCCTTCGGGCCTTGCTGGATGATCCCGGCCACGTCTTCGCCAAGCACTTCAGAAGCTTCGGCCAGCGTGGCGCGCACGGCGGGGTGGTCGCCCCAGGCATTGAGCATGCCCACGGATTGCGAGCCTTGGCCGGGAAATACGAATGCAAACGGTGTCATGGCAACACTTTCTTGTCGTCGAGGCGCGAGCAGGTGCAAGCAGGCTCAGAAGTCCAGCAGCACGGCGCCCCAGGTGAAGCCGCCGCCCACACCTTCGAGCATGACAGTGTCACCGCGCTTGATCGAGCCTGCACGCGCGGCCGCATCCAACGCCAGCGGAATGGAGGCGGCCGATGTGTTGCCGTGTTCGTCGACGGTGACGACCAGCTTCTCCAGCGGCAGCTTCAGCTTCTTGGCCGTGCCGTGCATGATGCGGATGTTGGCTTGGTGAGGAATCAGCCAATCGATGTCGGATGCCTCACGACCGGCTTTCTCGAGCACCGAGCGCGCCACATCTTCGAGCACCCCCACGGCCAGCTTGAACACGGCTTGTCCGTCCATCTTGAGGAAGGGCAGCCCCAGAACTTGCCCACCTGACATCGCGCCCGGTGTGCAGAGGATATCGACATGGCGCCCATCGGCATGCAGCTCGGTAGCAAGAATGCCCGGCGTGTCGCTGGCCTCCAGCACCACGGCGCCCGCGCCATCACCAAACAACACGCAGGTCGTGCGGTCGGAGAAATCGAGAATGCGCGAGAAGACTTCCGAGCCAATGACAAGCGCCTTGCGCGCAGCACCGGTACGGATCATCGAATCGGCAATCGTCAGCGCGTAGACGAAGCCTGAGCAGACGGCTTGCACGTCGAAGGCGGCGCAGCCGTGGATACCGAGCTTGCGTTGAACGATACAGGCGGTGGAGGGGAAGACCATGTCCGGCGTGGACGTGGCCAGGATGATCAGGTCGATCTGCGACGCATCGATGCCAGCCGAAGCCAAGGCCTGGCGGGACGCCTCGACGGCCAAGTCGCTGCACGGCACATCGGCGGCGGCGAAATGGCGAGCCCGGATGCCGGTGCGCGCAACGATCCAGTCGTCGGAAGTTTCAACGCCCGTGGCCGCGAGTTGGACAGCCAGGTCGGCGTTGCTCACGCGATTGGGCGGCAGATAGCTGCCAGTGCCGGTGATGCGTGAATAGCTGGCAGAAAGAGATGGTGTCATGCAGCGAGGGCGTCGTCGGGATTCGCCGGCTCGTCGGCGTCGCCACCATTGGGCATCGCTTCGAGCGTCTCGAGAATCAGGTCGTGCACCCGGTCAAGCAAACAATTGCGGGCCGCATCATAAGCCCGATTCAAGGCCCCTTCGAACGCGAAAGCGTCGGCAGAACCATGGCTCTTGAACACCAGACCACGCAGGCCCAGCAAGGCAGCGCCGTTGTAGCGCCGCGGGTCGATGCGCCGCTTCAAGCTGTTCAGCACCGGGAGCGCCGCCACGGCCGCCATCTTGGTGAAGATGTTGCGGCTGAATTCCTGTTTGATGAAGCCGACCAGGGTTGCGATCAGGCCTTCAGCGGTCTTGAGCGCCACGTTGCCGACAAAACCGTCGCACACGACGATGTCGGTCGTGCCTTTGAAGATGTCGTTGCCTTCAACGTTGCCGTAGAAGTTGAGGTGCCCGCCCTGAGCCGCGTTGCGCAGCAACTCGCCGGCCTTCTTGATGGTCTCGCTGCCCTTGATGACTTCTTCACCGATGTTCAGCAAGCCCACCGATGGGTTCTCTTTACCTTCGACAGCCGAGACGAGCGCGCTGCCCATCACCGCGAACTGCAGCAGATGCTCGGGCGAGCAATCCACGTTGGCACCGAGATCGAGCACCGTGGTGAAACCGTCGCGCTCGTTGGGCATCACCGTTGCGATCGCGGGGCGGTCGATGCCTTCGAGCGTTTTCAAGAGATAGCGAGCCACCGCCATCAAAGCGCCGGTGTTGCCCGCGGAGACGCAAACGTGAGCGCTCGCTGGCTGCCCATTCGGCCCGACCTTGAGCTGGCTGAGCGCGACGCGGAGCGAAGAATCCTTCTTGCGGCGCAGAGCCACCTCGATCGGATCGTCCATCTCCACCACCTCGCTGGCGGCGACGATGGTGCAACGCTCCCAGCCCGCAGCAGAAGCCAAGGCGTCGGCCTTGCCGACCAGGATCAAATGGGCCTGGGGGTGCGCAGCCAGAAACGCGCGGCAGGCCGGCAAAGTGACCGACGGACCGAAGTCGCCGCCCATGCAATCGACGGACAGACGAACCGCGTCATTGACAGGATGCGCCAAATGGGAATTCATGGGTGCCACGACGCGGAAAAACAAACACCCGACACTGCAGTGTTTTGCAGGCCGGGTGGAGGTGTGGACTCAGGCATCAGCGGTGCACGCGAGCAGTCGCGAACAGGCGCCCCAATAGAGGAGCGCCAAACGCCGCTGCGATGTCAGGCGTCTGCCTTGGTCTTGAGCACCTTGCGCCCACGGTAGAAACCGTTGGGGCTGATGTGGTGACGCAGATGCGTTTCACCGGTGGTCGGCTCGATCGCGGTGCCCGGATTGGTCAACGCGTTGTGTGCACGATGCATGCCGCGCTTGGAAGGCGACTTCTTGTTTTGCTGGACAGCCATGGAATGCTCCTTAGATCTCCTGCAGCTCGCGCTCTTTGAAAAGGAGCACAGGAGCCAGGGGTTGGTGCCGTGGGTGGACACCCGAACGGAAAGCCTGCAATTCTAGCACGGCCAAGTGACACCGAGCTAGTTGGGCAAACTCCCCCGTTTGAGAGCAGCCAACGCCGCGAACGGGTGAGGGGCCTCTTCTTCGGCCGGAGCCGGGGATTCGCTATGGAACAAGGGCTGCGGGCAGGTCTCGTGACGGGGGACCAGCGGCAGCGCCAGCAGCAGCTCATCTTCGATCAGCTCTCGCAAATCCAGCGAACGGGTCAGGGCGAGTACGTCGTCATCGCTGTCGGCATCCAGCTCGGCGGCAGTTTCTTCACCGTGGACAAACAGAAAGGAGCGCTGCGCATCCACGTTCGCAGCCACCGGAGCCAGGCAGCGCTGGCACTCCAGCATCACCTGGGTCTTGGCCCCGATGTGCAACCAGGCCTGGGGTTGCCCGCCGCGCACTGCTCTGTGCTCACCGCGAGCCCGCCACGCGACCAGATCAGTTTCAGCAGGAGCGACCGTCGACGATGCGAGCCGCTCCAGCTGAGCGATGGGCCACGTGCCCTCGATGCTGGCATCGGCCTTGGCAAGGGCTTCCACATCGAGTTTGGTCGGGTCGAAATCACGCGCTTTCATGGCCGGAAGTGTAAGTCTCAGCTCGCCGAAATCCGATCCACGGATGGGACAATCCCGGCCATGATCACACGCCCCGCCCTGATTCTCGGCTCCACCTCGCGCTATCGCCGCGAGATACTCGAACGACTGAGGATTCCCTTCGACATCCAAGCGCCGCATGTTGACGAAACGCCTGGCGACCACGAAGCCCCCGCCGACTTGGCCCTCAGGCTGGCGATCGCCAAGGCCCGCGCCGTGGCGGCACTGCACCCCGAAGCCATCGTGATCGGCTCTGATCAGGTGGCCGACCTCGAAGGCGAGCCCATCGGCAAACCGGGCACCCACGCAAAGGCGACCGAGCAGCTGCGTGCCATGCGAGGCAGAGCTGTGGTCTTCCAAACTGCCGTCGCCGTGGTGAACCGGGCGACGGGCTATGAAGGATCAGCGCTGGTGCCCGTCACAGTTCGCTTCCGCCCACTGAGTGACGCCGAAATCGAGCACTACCTGCGCGCCGAGCAGCCGTACGACTGCGCCGGCAGCGCCAAGTCCGAAGCCCTTGGGATCGCACTGCTCAGCGCCATCGAATCCGATGACCCGACCGCGCTCGTTGGCCTGCCGCTGATCAAGACCTGCGAGTTGCTGCGCGCGGCCGGCATCGACCCGCTGCAACCATGACATCACCCACCGGCCGGTTGATCCTCATCCCCAACACGCTGGATTTCGGGGTGGCCGGCGATGCAGACCTTCAAGAGGTGCTGCCCTTGGCCGTCATTCGCACGGCTGCCCGCCTGACGCACTGGGTGGCAGAAAATGCCAAGACCACGCGCGCCTTTCTGAAGCGGGTTGACGCCATCGTGCCACTTGCCCAGCCCGTGCAAGCGCTCTCCATCATCGAACTTCCCCGTCCCCCTAAAGGGTTGCGACTCGCGTCGTCGCCGGACTTGAAACCATTGCTGCAGCCCGCCTTGCAAGGCCACGACATCGGCTTGATTTCAGAAGCTGGCCTGCCGGCCATCGCCGACCCCGGCGCAGCACTCGTGCAGGCGGCACATCACCTGCAGGTCGAGGTGACACCGCTGTCCGGCCCCAGCTCACTCTTGCTCGCTCTCGCTGCAAGCGGCCTGAATGGCCAGAGCTTCGCTTTTGTGGGCTATTTGCCGGTCGACCAAGCCGAGCGTAGCCAGCGCATCCGCGAGCTGGAAGCACTGTCCAAGCGCAGCTCACAAACGCAACTGATGATCGAAACACCGTATCGCAACGAAGCCCTGCTATCGGCGCTGCTGGCGCATCTGCGGGCCGACACCCTGCTCTCGGTCAGCTGCGGCCTGACCTTGCCTCAGACCTGGACCCGAACCCGCACTGTGGCCGAGTGGAAATCAGCTTCAATCCACATGCCGGCGGACATCCCGGCCGTTTTTTCACTGCTGGCGCAGTGAGCCTCAGTTCGTCGTCGGCTTGCCGCCAAACAGTGCAGCCACCTTCTTCTTCGGCTTGATGTTGGGCGAGAGCCCTCGCACCGCTGGTGCCTGCGCCGCGGCCTTGCTGTCCCACGCCGGTGTATCGGCAGACGCAGTGGGTTCGTAAGGCTTGTCGAAGAACGGGTCGCGAGGCGCCCTGGGCGGCTGAGCGTAGCTGCGCGACGGGCGCGGGCTTTCGTCCGACGGGGCTTCCTCACGCACACGCCGCGGACGCTCTTCGCGTGGCGGGCGGGCTTCGTCCAGCTCGAGCGGCTCGAGTTCGATCTTCTTCTTGATGAGCTTCTCGATGTCGGATACCAGCCGCGCATCGGACGACGACACCAGCGTCACCGCCAAGCCCGAAGCACCCGCACGCCCGGTGCGCCCGATTCGGTGCACATAGTCTTCGGCGTTGAAGGGCACGTCAAAATTGAACACGGCCGGCAGGTCGGCGATGTCCAGCCCGCGTGCCGCCACGTCGGTGCACACCAGCACATCCACCTCGCCGCGCTTGAACGCGTCCAGCGCCTTCAGGCGCTCGTCTTGCGACTTGTCCCCGTGCAGCGCATTCGTCTTGAGGCCATCGCGTTCGAGCGAGCGAGCCAGGCGAGCGCACCCCAGCTTGGAATTGACGAACACGATCGCCTGGGTCAGCGCACGGTCCTTGATCAGCTTCATCACCGCGGCGCGCTTGTCGTCGGTGGCCACGCTGTAGAAGCGCTGCTCCACGTTGGTGGCCGTGGCATTGGGGCGGGCCACCTCCACCAGAATCGGGTCTTGGAGATAGCTTTCGGCCAGGCGCCGGATCTCGGGCGAGAAGGTCGCCGAGAACAACAGCGTCTGCCGTTGTTTGGGCAGATAGCTCAGGATGCGTTGCAGGTCGGGCAGGAAGCCGATGTCGAGCATGCGGTCGGCCTCGTCGAGCACCACGTACTCCACCTGGTTGAGCACGCAGTTCTTGGCCTCGATGTGATCGAGCAGGCGGCCGGGTGTAGCGATCAGCACCTCGACGCCGGTCTTGAGCTCCAGCGTCTGCGGCTTCATGTCGATGCCACCGAAGACGACCATCGCACGCAGCTTGGTGTGCTTGGAATAGGTCTTGATGTTCTTGGCCACCTGATCGGCCAACTCGCGCGTGGGCGCCAGCACCAGCGCTCGCACCGGGTGCCGGGCCGGCGAAGCACTGCTGTTCTCGTGCTTCATCATCTTGTGCAGCAGCGGGAGCGAGAAGGCGGCCGTCTTGCCGGTGCCCGTCTGCGCGGCCCCCATCACGTCTCGCCCGGCCAGCACGATCGGGATCGCTTTGGCCTGGATAGGCGTCATGGTCGTGTAGCCCGACTCAGCGACCGCCCTTTCCAGCACCGGGGCCAAGCCCAGCGAGGCAAACTCCATGGTGGCGGGAGCGTCAGATTCGGCACTTGCCTCTTGTGAAGGCACAAGACCTAGGGGTTCTAGAGCGGTTAGGGTCATCCTAAGATTATCCATCGGGCGGCAAATGCCCTTCGATCGGCTCGGTGCACGCCACTAGAATCGCCCGCAACAGGCGGTGTGCCACCCTCCCACCTCAACAACCACGCCAACATCCCATGATTCTTGTCACCGGCGGCGCCGGCTTCATCGGCGCCAACTTCGTGCTCGACTGGATAGCCGCCGCGGGCGAACCGGTGGTGAACCTCGACGCCCTCACCTATGCGGGCAATCTCGAGAGCCTGAAATCGCTCGACGGCGATGCGCGCCACATCTTCGTGAAGGGTGACATCGGCGACCGCCCACTGCTCGACCGCCTGCTGGCCGAGCACCAGCCGCGCGCCATCGTGCACTTCGCGGCCGAAAGCCACGTGGATCGCAGCATCCACGGCCCAGGCACCTTCGTGCAGACCAACGTCAACGGCACCTTTGCCCTGCTCGAAGCTGCTCGGTCGTATTGGTCGCCTTTGCCGGCGGACCGCAAGCAAGCGTTCCGCTTCCATCACGTGTCCACCGACGAGGTCTATGGCTCGCTGGCGCCCACCGATCCGGCGTTCACCGAAAACCATCCGTACGAGCCCAACAGCCCCTACTCCGCCAGCAAGGCCGCCAGCGACCACCTCGTGCGCGCCTGGCACCACACCTACGGCCTGCCGGTGCTCACCACCAACTGCAGCAACAACTACGGGCCCTATCACTTCCCCGAGAAGCTGATCCCGCTGATGATCGTCAACGCTCTCGCCGGCAAGCCCCTGCCCGTCTATGGCGACGGGCAACAGGTGCGCGACTGGCTCTACGTGAAAGACCACACCTCGGCCATCCGCGAAGTGCTGGCGCGCGGGCGGCTCGGCGAAACCTACAACGTGGGCGGCTGGAACGAGAAACCCAACATCGAGATCGTCAAAACCGTCTGCGCCCTGCTCGACGAAATGAAGCCCGACCCGGCCGGCAGCTACAGCCGCCTCGTCACCTACGTCACCGACCGCCCCGGCCACGACCGCCGCTACGCGATCGACGCACGCAAGCTCGAGCGCGAGCTCGGCTGGAAGCCTGCCGAGACCTTCGAGACCGGCATCCGCAAGACAGTCCGCTGGTACCTCGACAACACCGAGTGGGTGCACCACGTGCAAAGCGGCGCCTACCGCGAGTGGGTCAGCACCAATTACGCCGACCGGGCCGCCACATGAAGATCCTGCTGCTCGGCAAGAACGGACAAGTCGGTTGGGAACTGCAGCGCGCACTGGCCCCCCTGGGCGAATTGATCGCACTCGACTTCGACAGCCCCGGCCCGCTCGGCGCCGATTTTTCCAAACCCGAATCGCTGGCTGCCACTGTGCGTGCCGTGGCTCCGCAGATCATCGTCAATGCCGCCGCACACACGGCGGTCGACAAGGCGGAGAGCGAGCCCGAGTTGGCCCGCGCCATCAATGCCTCTGCCGCCGGCGTGCTGGCCCGCGAAGCCTTTGCCATCGGCGCTTGGCTGGCGCACTACAGCACCGACTACGTCTTCGACGGCAGCGGTTCGACACCCTGGCTCGAAGACTCGCCCACCGGCCCCTTGAGCGTCTACGGCCAGACTAAGCTCGAAGGCGAAGATGCCATTCGCGCCAGCGGCGTGCGTCACCTCATCTTCCGCACCAGTTGGGTCTATGCCGCGCGAGGCGGCAACTTTGCCAAGACCATGCTGCGCCTGGCCAAGGAGCGCGACAAGCTCACCGTCATCAACGACCAGATCGGCGCCCCCACCGGTGCCGACCTGTTGGCCGATGTCACCGCCCACGCGCTGCGCGCGGCGCTGCAGCAGCCGGTGTTGTCTGGCACCTACCACGCAGTCGCGGGCGGCGAGACCAGCTGGCACGGCTACGCCAGGCACGTCATCGAATTCGCACGAGCCGCCGGCCAGCCGATCAAGGTCGCCGCCAATGCGATCGAGCCCGTGCCCACCAGCGCCTTCCCGACACCCGCCAAGCGCCCCGGCAACTCGCGCATGAACACCCGCAAACTACAGGAGACCTTTGGTTTCACCCTGCCCCCTTGGCAAACAGGTGTCGAGCGCATGCTCACCGAAGTCCTGGTCTGACTTTCATTCTCGAACGGCAACCCATGAGCACAGCACCTGCCCGCAAGGGCATCATCCTCGCCGGTGGCTCCGGCACCCGATTGCACCCCGCCACGCTGGCCATCAGCAAGCAGCTGCTGCCGGTGTACGACAAGCCGATGGTCTATTACCCATTGGCCACACTGATGCTCGCCGGCATCCGCGACATCCTGCTGATCAGCACGCCGCAAGACACACCGCGCTTCGAAGCGCTGCTGGGCGATGGTGCCAAGTGGGGTGTCAACATCAGCTACTGCGTGCAGCCCAGCCCCGATGGCCTGGCGCAGGCCTTCATCCTCGGCAAGCAGTTCGTTGACGGCAAGCCCAGCGCACTGGTGCTGGGCGACAACATCTTCTACGGGCATGACCTTCAGGGCCTGCTGCACTCGGCTGCCGACCGCCGTGCAGGCGCCTCGGTCTTCGCGTACCACGTGCACGACCCCGAGCGCTACGGCGTGGTGGCGTTCGACGCCAACAAGCGCGCGCTCAGCATCGAAGAAAAGCCCCCGGCCCCGAAGAGCAACTACGCGGTGACCGGCCTCTACTTCTACGACGAACAGGTGTGCGACATCGCCGCCAGCATCAAGCCCTCGCCACGCGGCGAGCTGGAGATCACCGAGGTCAATGCGCACTACCTTGCAGAAGATCACCTGAACGTCGAGATCATGGGCCGCGGGTATGCGTGGCTGGACACCGGCACGCACGACAGCCTGCTGGAAGCTGGCCAGTTCATCGCCACGCTCGAGAAGCGGCAAGGCCTGAAAGTGGCCTGCCCTGAAGAGATCGCTTTCCGTTCGGGCTGGATCACGGCCCAGCAACTGGAAGCGATGGCCCAGCCGATGCTGAAGAACGGCTACGGCCAGTACCTCATGCAGATCGTCAAGAGTCAGGTGTTTTGATGAAGGTGACGAAGACGGCGATCGAGGGCGTTCTGATCCTCGAGCCCAAAGTATTCGGCGACGCGCGCGGCTTCTTCTTCGAAAGCTTCAGCCAGAAAGTTTTCAACGACGCCGTAGGAAGCGAAGTTGCCTTTGTCCAAGACAACCACTCACGATCGGCCAAGGGTGTACTTCGCGGCTTGCATTTCCAGAAGCCGCCACACGCGCAAGGCAAGCTGGTGCGCGTGACCCAAGGTTCGGTATTCGACGTCGCCGTCGACATCCGGCCGGGCAGCGCAACGTTCGGCCAGTGGGTTGGCGTGGAGCTGACTGGCCAAAACCACAAGCAGCTCTGGATACCACCCGGCCTGGCGCATGGTTTCCTTGTGACGAGCGAGAGTGCGGACTTCCTCTACAAAACGACCGACTACTACGCACCGCAAGCCGAAGGCTGCGTGCGATGGAGCGACCCGGATCTTTCCATCTCATGGCCCGACATCGGCATGGCGCCCACCCTCTCCGGCAAAGATGCCGCGGCCACGCTCCTGAAAGACCTGCCCTCGAGCCCCTGAGGCACACATCACGCCAGTGGGTCGAAGGCAGAGGCCCCGCCGCTGAGCGGTCAATCGGGTGGTGTACATTCCGCGTTCACCGCGTGAACAGATGCCCCCGAATGGCCAAGAAGCCTGCCGAGCCACCCGCTCATAGTCAACAACTCGAACTCATGCGCCTGCTCGACGAGCAGCCCGCGGCGTCTCAACGCGAGATCTCGAACCGGCTCGGCCTGAGCCTCGGCAAGGCCAACTATCTGGTGCGAGCCCTGCTCGACAAGGGACTGGTGAAGATGCAGAACTTTCGGCGCAGCGACAACAAGATGGCCTATGCCTACTACCTCACACCCCGTGGTGCGGCAGAGCGTGTGCGGCTCACACGTACCTTCCTGGCTCGCAAGGAAATTGAGTTCGAGCTGTTGAAAACCGAGATCCAGTCACTGCAAAGCCAAGTCGAGGCCGACAGCAAGTCTTCGGCACACAACAAACATCAAGGCTGAGCCATGCCACTGCACAAGAACTCGAAGATCTTCGTCACCGGCCACCGTGGCATGGTGGGCTCAGCGTTGGTTCGCAATCTTCAATCGCGTGGCTTCGACAACCTGCTGCTGCGTACGCGCAGCGAACTCGACCTTCTCGATCAGCAAGCCGTCCATGCCTTCCTTGCAGAGCACAAGCCCGACTACATCTTCATCGCCGCGGCCAAGGTCGGCGGCATCCAGGCCAACAACCGCTACCGCGCAGACTTTCTGTACCAGAACCTGCAGCTCCAATCGAACCTGATTCACGGCGCGCACTTGGCCGGCGTGCAAAGCCTCATGTTCCTTGGCTCCAGCTGCATCTACCCGCGCGACTGCCCCCAGCCCATCAAGGAAGAGTACCTGCTGACCGGCCCGCTGGAGCCCACGAACGAGCCCTACGCCATCGCCAAGATCGCCGGCATCAAGCTGTGCGACAGCTTCAACCAGCAATTCGGGCGCGAATACGTGAGCGTCATGCCCACCAACCTGTATGGCCCGAACGACAACTACGACCTCGAGAACAGCCACGTGCTGCCGGCGCTGATCCGCAAGGCCCACGAAGCCAAGCTGCGCGGCGACCACGAATACGTGGTGTGGGGCAGCGGCACTCCCCGGCGCGAGTTTCTGTACGTCGATGATCTGGCCGACGCCTGCGTGCACCTGGCCGAGCAAGGCTACGGTGGCCCGCTGGTCAACATCGGCACCGGCGAAGACGTGACCATCCGCGAACTGGCCGAAACGGTCATGAGCGTGGTCGGTTTCGATGGCCGCGTGGTGTACGACCACAACAAGCCCGACGGCACCCCCCGCAAATGGCTCGACGTGGGGCGGCTTGCCGCTCTAGGTTGGCGAGCAACCACCCCGCTGAAAGAGGGCATCCGCAAAGCCTACGAGGCCGCCCCGTTCTTCCCCAAGGCGGCATCCGCCTGATCACCTTGAGAGACAAGCCATGACACAACCCAAAGTTGCCCTCATCACCGGCGTGACCGGCCAAGACGGCGCCTACCTGAGCGAGCTGCTGCTGGCCAAGGGCTACGAGGTGCACGGCATCAAGCGGCGCTCGTCGCTCTTCAACACCGACCGCATCGACCACCTGTACCAAGACCCGCACGTCGACCACCAGCGCTTCAAGCTGCACTACGGCGACCTGACCGACAGCACCAACCTGATCCGCATCATCCAGCAGGTACAGCCCGACGAGATCTACAACCTCGCCGCAATGAGCCATGTGGCCGTTTCATTCGAGACACCCGAATACACAGCTAACGCCGACGGCATCGGCACGCTTCGCATCCTCGAAGCCATTCGCATACTCGGGCTCGAGAAGAAGACGCGCTTCTACCAGGCCAGCACCAGCGAGCTCTATGGCCTGGTGCAAGAGATTCCGCAGAAGGAAACCACGCCTTTCTACCCGCGCAGCCCCTACGCCGTGGCGAAGATGTACGCGTACTGGATCACCGTGAACTACCGCGAAGCCTACGGCCTGTATGCGTGCAACGGCATCCTTTTCAACCACGAGAGCCCGCTGCGCGGCGAGACCTTCGTCACGCGCAAGATCACCCGGGCGATCGCACGCATTGCACTGGGCCTACAGGATTGCCTGTACCTCGGCAACATGAGCGCTCTGCGCGACTGGGGTCACGCGCGAGACTATGTGCACATGCAATGGCTCATGCTTCAACAAGACATTGCGGAGGATTTCGTTATCGCGACCGGGGTGCAATACAGCGTGAGGCAATTCGTCGAGTTCGCAGCGAAAGAGCTCGGCATCACGATCCGCTTCGAGGGTGATGGGGACCATGAAAGCGGTATCGTCGAGCGGATCGAATCCATCCCAGGTCAAGAAAAGGCCAAGTGCAAAGTTGGCGACGTAATCGTCAAAGTGGATCCGCGTTACTACCGTCCAACGGAAGTCGAGACATTGCTTGGTGACCCGAGCAAAGCCAAGCAGAAGCTGGGCTGGAGTCCGACCACAACCCTGCCAGAACTGGTTCGCGAGATGGTCGCAGCCGATTACTCAGCCGCTCGGCGCGACAGCTTGGTCAAATTGGCCGGTTTCCAAGCCTACGACTACAACGAATAACAATATCTTGAGAACGAGTATTCAATGAAAGTAACCGTCGTAGGGTCCGGGTATGTCGGACTCGTCACTGGTGCATGCCTTGCTGATCTGGGAAACGACGTCATCTGCCTGGACATCGACAAGCACAAGATCGAGATCCTCAACTCCGGCGACATCCCAATCTACGAGCCTGGTTTGAAAGACTTGGTTCGGCGCAACATTGATGCCGGTCGTCTCCAATTCACAACCCATGTCGAGCAGGCGGTCCATCACGGACTCGTCCAGTTCATCGCGGTTGGAACACCACCAGACGAGGACGGTGCGGCTGACCTTCAATACGTGCTGGCCGCCGCCAAGTCGATCGCAGAAGCGATGCCCGACTACCGCGTCATCGTCAACAAGAGCACCGTGCCAGTGGGCACTGCGGACAAGGTTCGCAATGTCGTGCGCGAGACTCTTCAATCACGCGGGGTAGATCTTTCTTTCGCCGTTGTATCGAACCCCGAGTTCCTGAAGGAAGGTGCAGCAGTCGAAGACTTCATGCGCCCGGATCGCATCGTTATCGGCTCTGACGATGCCCAGGCCACGGAAGTGCTTCGCCGCCTGTACGCCCCCTTCGAGCGAAACCACGGGAAGTTGATGGTGATGGACGTTCGCTCGGCCGAGCTCACGAAATACGCGGCCAACGCGATGCTGGCGACTCGTATCAGCTTCATGAACGAACTCGCCCAACTTGCAGACAAGGTCGGAGCGGACATCGATCATGTTCGGCGTGGCATCGGGTCTGACCCGCGTATCGGTACCCACTTTCTCTACGCCGGATGTGGATATGGTGGGTCATGTTTTCCGAAAGACGTTCGTGCATTGGTTCGAACGGGCCACTCACAAGACGTGCCACTGCGGGTACTTGAGGCTGTCGAAGCTGCGAACGAAGCACAGAAAGGGCTCCTCGCGCGTCGAATCATGCAGCGCTTCGGCGAATCCCTTAAAGGTCGGCACTTTGCCATTTGGGGTTTGGCATTTAAGCCCAACACAGATGACATGCGTGAAGCGCCGAGCATCGCTCTCATCCGACAACTGATTCAGCGCGGAGCCATGATTACCGCCTATGACCCGGTGGCATCGGTTGAGGCGCGCCGCGTGCTTGGCCAATTGCCGGGTTTGAACTTCGCAACCAGCGCTCACGGAGCTTTGCACCGTGCCAACGCCCTCGTCATCGTGACCGAGTGGAAAGAATTCCGAGGAGCTGACCTGGAAGCCATCAAGCGCGACTTGGCCGAGCCCGTGATCTTCGACGGAAGAAACATCTTCGAACCCGCGCTCGCCAGGGCAGCCGGCCTCGAATATGTCGGCATCGGAAGGCCGTGATGCGAAGTGCTGCGCACAGGCGTGAAGAGCTCCACGGCATGCTTCCGGTCGCAACATGGCGTGGCGTTGAATGAGCTACGACAACTATGAGCGCGCTCAGGGCTGGAGCGAACAGTCCTTTGGTTCGTATTCTTCGGAACAAGCGAACTACTTCGAAGTCGAACTGCGCTCTTTGAGCATCGACGCCGGGAAACGTCTGCGTGTCCTGGACATTGGCTTCGGGAATGGCGCCTTCCTGGGGTGGGCTCGCGAGCGCGGCTTCCAATGCGAAGGCATTGAAATCAATCCCCGCCTCGTCGAGCGGGCAGCGGGCAACGAGTTTCGGGCGGCCACGAGCCTTGAGGGCTTGCATGGATTGTCCGATTGGCGACCCTACGACCTCATCGCTGCCTTCGATGTACTGGAGCACATCGACCGGGACTCTCTCGTGCCCTTTCTGAGGTCATTGCACACTGCCTGCCACAGCGGCACCCTGATCCTGTTTCGCTTTCCAAACGGTGACAACCCGTTTTCGCTTCCGGTTCAGAACGGAGACGTCACCCATCGCACCTCCATCGGTCAAAGCATGTTGCGACAGATCGCCGAACTTTCCGACCTTGACGTGGTAGCGCTGGGTAGCCCACAGCAATCAACCAAGGGTGCAAGCCTGACTCGCAAGCTCGCGGTCGCGATCGGGATCCCGATTCGCTGGGTCCTCGGCACACTCATTCGCCACTTGTTCATGGGCGGCATGGCTGTCGTGTTCTCCGGAAATCTGGTTGCTGTCCTCAAACCTCGCCGGTCGTGACGGCGCGTCCTCGAACCATCGCCGATGCTTCCGTTCCTCAACCTCAGAGCTTTGCATTGCCACGGCTCACAGGTCGAAGCCCCATGGACCTGATCACACGCCTGCTGCCCCGCTCGATCCATGACAGATTGGCAGCACGATCAGGCGCAGCATCCTTTGCCAAGAACGCCGGCTGGCTCATTCTCGACAAGGTCGTACGCATGGGACTGGCGCTCACCATTGGCGCTTGGGTAGCTCGCTATCTCGGGCCCTCTCGCTTTGGAGAGCTGGCTTATGCCGTCACCTTGATCGCGCTCTGCCAGGGGCTGGCCAACCTCGGAGCTGACGGTCTCATCGTCCGCGACCTGGCACGCAACCCCCAGAAAGCGGCCACCATTCTCGGAACAGCATTCCGATTGAGGTTGATGGTTGGAGGGCTGTGCTGGGCAGGTGCCACCGCATTGGTCTACCTGCTCAGGCCGCAAGATCCGAATGCCGCGTTGCTGACAGCCATCATTGGCGCAGGCTTGATGTTTCAGTCCGCAGAGACTGTCGATCTGTGGTTCCAGAGCCAGAGTCGAAATGCCCGGACGGTCAAGGCCAAGCTGCTTTCTTACATGCTGGCCAATGTGCTTCGTATCGGCATGCTGCTGAGCGGTGCGCCGCTGTGGGCTTTCGCTGTCGCCGCGTTCATCGACGCCGTGCTGCTGGCGTTGGCCCTGTCTGGCGCGTACCGCAGGTTCCCCGTCCAGCAACCCTGGCAATTCAGTGGAGAGTCGGCTCGTCGACTCGTGCGCGAATCCGCTCCCTTCATGATCAGTGGTTTGGCAGCGTTGCTCTACATGCGCATCGATCAGCTGATGATTCGCGAAATGCTGGGCGAGCAGGCGCTCGGCTTCTATTCCGCGGCAGTGCCGCTGTCGCAGGTGTGGAACGTCATCCCCGTCACGCTTGCAACCGCGCTCGCGCCTTTCATTGCACGCAAGAAGGCCGAAAACGAAGAGGCCTACATGGCCGCGCTGTTCAAGATTTTTCGAGTATTTGCGGGGATATCTGTGGCCGTGACGCTTTGCACCGCCTTCGCTGCACCCCTGCTCATCCAGGTTCTGTACGGCAGCGCCTACGCGCCGGCAGGTCGAGTGCTGGCCATTCACGTGTTCTCCAACCTCTTCATCTTCATGGGTGTCGCCCAAGGGCTCTGGTTGATCAACGAGAGCATGGGCCGCGTGACGCTCTATCGCACGGCACTCGGTGCCGTCATCAGCGTACTCGGCAACTGGCTGTTGATTCCAAAGTACGGCGTCATGGCTTCAGCCTTCGTTACAGTGCTAGCTCAGTTCGTCGCAGCGGTGGCATCGAATGCCCTCTTCGCCCCACACATCCTGAAGCTCCAGCTATTGGCATTCTTGCCACCCATCAAATTTCGCCACCGCAACTGAATGCGTTTTGGCGCTATCGCCCGTCACTCGACTCTCTTCAAGGAAGCAGCATGCAACGAATCTTGGTTACCGGCGGATCGGGCTTCATCGGAAGCCACCTTTGCGAGCGACTCATCGAGTCTGGTGCAGATGTGCTGTGTGTTGACAACTTCTTCACCGGCAGCAAAGCCAACATTTCCCATCTGCTCGGGCACCCGCGGTTCGAACTCATGCGCCACGACGTAACCTTCCCGCTGTACGTTGAGGTCGACCGCATCTTCAACCTCGCATGTCCGGCCAGCCCGGTTCACTATCAGTTCGACCCGGTGCAAACCACCAAGACCTCAGTCCATGGTGCCATCAACATGCTTGGTCTGGCCAAGCGCGTCAAAGCTCGAATTTTCCAAGCCTCGACCAGCGAGGTCTACGGTGACCCAGAAGTTCACCCCCAGCCGGAGTCCTATCTGGGACGCGTCAACCCGATCGGACCTCGCTCCTGCTATGACGAAGGCAAACGATGTGCAGAGACCCTGTTCTTCGACTATTTCCGTCAACACAAACTCGACATCAAGGTCGTTCGCATCTTCAACACGTACGGGCCACGCATGCATCCCAACGACGGGCGTGTCGTCAGCAACTTCATCGTTCAGGCGCTTCAAGGCCAAGACATCACCATCTATGGCAACGGCTCCCAGACTCGAAGCTTCTGCTATGTCGATGATCTCGTGGAAGGTTTCATTCGAATGATGGAGACACCCGAGGGATTCACGGGCCCTATCAACCTGGGCAACCCGGGCGAATACACCATGCTGGAGCTCGCGGAGAAGGTGCTGCAACTCACCGCGAGCCGGTCCAAGCTCGTGTTCCGGCCATTGCCCCAGGACGACCCGCGTCAACGCCAGCCCGATATTTCCTTGGCCAAGCAACATCTCGGCGGATGGCAACCGACGGTCGGCCTGGAGGATGGCCTGAAAGCGACGATCGCCTATTTCCGCAAGACGCTCCAACTTTCCGCGTGACCATGTCAGACGCCCCCTCCAACCTTGAAGATCTGCGCCCGCTCATCTTCTGGGAAGGGTTCCCTCCTTGCGGACTCATGACGAAACACGTCGCCGACATGTTCGGCGATCGTCTCGTTCTGGTTGGGACTCGGCCTGCCGTGCCATTCCAGGGCCTGGAAGATGTGTTGGGGCATCGCATCGTTTGGTTGGAGAAGCCTGACGACATCTGGGAGCGGCGTGAAGAGTTCGCCGACCGCAACTTCGTTGTCCACACAGGCTGGAGCCACCAGGGCTGGCTCAAGTTCGATCGCTGGATCAAGAAGCGTGGCGCCAAAGTAGTCAGCACGGTCGACAATCAGTTCAAGGGGAATCTGCGCCAATGGATGGGCGCGCTCTGGTTCCGCCTGTGGCTTCGACGGCATTTCGACGCAACTCTGGTACCGGGGCGCTCGGCCACGACGCTCATGAAATTTCTCGGCATGCCTGCCGAACGCATCTTCACGGGCTACTACGGCGCCTACGAGGGGATCTACTTTCCAGGCCTTTCCATCACAGAACGGCCAAAGGAGTTCCTGTTCGTAGGCCAGTTGATTCCTCGCAAAGGTGTCGACCTCTTGCTGGAAGCCTTTCGGCAATACAGACAGCGAGGTGGCAACTGGAATCTGCGCATTCTGGGTAGCGGCCCATTGAAAGATCAATGTCAAGGTGACGGCATCGTCTTCGAGGGTTTCGGGCAAGCGCAGACTGTTTCGCAACGCATGCGAGAAACGCGCTGCCTGGTGCTGCCCAGCCGAGAAGACCATTGGCCCACCGTTGTCTGTGAAGCAGCGGCCAGCGGTGCGCTGTTGATCACGTCAACTCATGTGGGCTCTTCGGAAGATCTGGTTCGTTCCGGCATCAACGGCGCAGTCTTCGAACAGATGACAGCGGCCTCATTGACCGAAGCGCTCCTGAACGTGTCTGGTTGGAGCGATCTCCTGCTTGAGAATGGCCAGGCCACCTCGCTCGGCTTGGCCAGAGGCTACACCTCGGTCTCCTATCTCGCCGCTTTCGTTCGCATTGCTGAGCGAGTAGGGTTCGGAACATCCTTACCCCAGGGCACTTGATGCCCCGTTTTTCATTTCCGTTGAAGTATCGAGGCTCGCTATGGACAAACAAAACTTGCCACCTACTCGACGTCGAGTGCTCGTCGTAGGCGGTACCACGTCGATTGGTGCTGCCGTCTTGCACGCACTCGCCGCAGCCGACATGCAGGTTTTGGCCACAGGTCGCTCCTGGCCGGTGGGCTCGTACCAACACGAGTCGATAGCACATGCCCAGCTCGACCTGCTCAGCAAAGAGTCGATGGACTCCTTCGCTCGAGAAGCGATACCGGCATTCGGCAAGATCGATGTCGCGCTGTTCCTGGCCGGCATACTCCCCGGCAAGAACCTGGCAGGCTACAGCGACGACTTGATGCACGAAGTCATGACGGTCAACTTCACCGCTCAGGCTGCCTTGTTGCAACGGCTTCTTCCACACTTCGCTCCTGGCGCGCAGGTACTGATGATCTCTTCCATCTCCGGCGAACGCGGCAGCTTCGATCCGATTTATGCAGCCTCCAAGGCCGCTCAGATCGCATTCGTCAAGTCGCTCGCCACATGGCTGGCGCCGGGTATCCGGTTCAACGCCATCGCACCTGCTCTCATCGACAACAGCAGCATGTACAACGACATGGCGCCCGAGCGCCGAGCACATCACGTTGCGCAGACGCCCACCAAGCGCCTGACCACCATGGAAGAGATTGCCGGCATCGTCGTCGATCTGTGCGGCCCAGCCTGGTCCAACCTGAATGGCCAGGTGATCCGCATCAACGGTGGTGCCCATGTCTAAGTCGGTCGCCGTCATAGGCTGCGGCATCTTCGGCGCCATGGCCGCCATTCGCTTGGCACAGAGAGGTGCGTCCGTCACCGTCTTCGAGCGCCAGAGTGCGCCGCTGATGGGCGCCTCCTTCAATAACCAGAACCGGCTCCATCTGGGGTTTCACTACCCGCGCGACGACGAAACCGCCCGCCAGTGCATCCGCGGATTCCAACGTTTCAGGGACGAATTCGGTGAGTGCGTTCTCGACGGTTTCACCAACGCCTACTTCATCGCCAGCGAAGGGTCGTTCACCACGGCCGACAACTACCTCGCCTTCTGTCAGCGCCTCGGTCTGCGGCACGAACGAGTCGATCCGGAGGCGTTCCTGCCGCCCGTCAAAGGCGTCGAGCTGGGGGTCGTCTGCGATGAGGTCGTCTACGACAGTTCCGTCTTGCGCGGGCTGGTGTTGAAACGGCTCGCAGCGGCCGGGGTCCAGCCCCGGTTCGGGTCAAACGTGACCGGCCTCGCGCGCAACGGCGAGCGCTTCGCTCTGGAAAGTGACGGCTATTCCGTCGGCACCTTCGATTCGGTCGTGAATTGCACCTATGCGGACATCAATCGCCTGACGGAGCAGATCGGCCATCCGCCCTCTTTACGTCAGTACGAGTACACGATGGTCCCGATCATCGATTGGGGCCGCGCTCCCGTTGGCATCACCGTGATGGATGGTCCGTTCATGACGGTCCTGCCGTTTGGAAAGACGGGACACTTTTTGCTCTATCACGTTGCCCACACCGTGGTTGAGCGCGTAGTGAGTGCGCAAATGCCGGCAGAGTGGCTGAACCCGGCCACTCTGCCGTCAACTCATGTCGATCGAACAGAGTTGTTTGAACGCATGCGAGGTGTTTGTACCCGATTCATCCCAGCCTTGAGCGAAGCCAAGTTGGTCGGCTACCTCGAAGGGCCGCGTGTGGTGCTTGCCAACCGTGACTCCACCGATGCACGTCCTTCTATCGTCCAGCAGCACGAACCTGGATACCTCTCTGTGTTCACTGGGAAGATCGATCACTGCGTTTGGGTGGCGGACGATATTGCTGATTCGCTGTTGGCAAACTGCAATGACTAACAGCAAGGCGCAAACGCTACTCGTTTTGTCTATCGTGAATGCGAAGACGCTGAGCTTCAACGCATCACTTCAGGTTCATGACTTTGTTTACTTTTCGGTAGCAAGTCGGCGGCAACAATGAGTTTTCTCATTAGCCTGTATCTCCTGTGGATAGCCTTCGCTGCAAAACGGTTGATAAGACTACCGCTGCCTCGACCAGCGGATGTCATACAGCTTTCTCTGTTTTTCTACAACGTTCCGCTGGCGTTTTCGGCGCTGCTGTCAGATACAGAATTTCTGGCGGACTACGCGATTTTTCTTAACTCAATCGCCGGAGATCACGGTCTAGCCGAACAAACTCTATTGCTGACCATTTCTGCTTCTCTTGCGGTATCCGCTGGACGACGGCTGGGCACATGGCGCTTGGCGGACTACGTATATGAATGGAGTACGCCAATAACATCTGACCTACAACGCACCGCTGCCTGGTTTTGTCTAGGCTCACTAGTTCTAGTCTGGGCAGGAATCGCTCTGTTTGGCGTTGACACTTTCTTCGCCGGATATGCGATTGAGTCGACCTCTGGCTTGTCCACTGAAGGTGTGGCGCTAACCTTTTTCGCCTATGAAGTCATAGGTGTAGGTAGTTTTATCTGGTTTCTGGCTAAGCGTCATACGAACCGAAAAGACGGCCGAATCCATGTCGGATTGGCGATTGCCTGTCTAGTAGGAATTACCGTGATCCGCGGAAAGCGCTTGGAACTGATCATTGCCTTGCTGCCTCTCTTTTTGCTTTTGTGGTCTACGGTTTTGGTAAGGCCGATACATCGAATCGCAGTAATCTTCAGTGTGGTCATGGCAATTTCAGCGATGGCTTCCATCAGACAGGGTGAGGTGCCTGACGCAGCATCTCTTGCTTTCAATACTTTTTCCGAAGGGCTCTATGCAGGACACGTAACGCCAGGCGTTATCGAGGCTGTTCAACATGGAGGTCTGCCTACCGAAAATGGTATGCGTTTCGTGGCAGCCATTGCGGCATTCATTCCGCGATTTTTGCTTCCCAACAAAGACGAGTTAATCTACAAATCGCTCACTGATATTGGTCAGTTTGCACCCCAAGGTGCAACCTCTTTTCTGGCCGAGACATATCTTCAAGGTGGACTAGTCGCGGTGACCGTATGGTTCACACTCATCGGTTTTATCGGTGGAAGATTCGAGCTAGACAGATTTTCTAGTACCAGACCAGAGCTGCCGATAAAAGTAATGTTGTACGCGCTTTTTGTATGCTCATTCGTACCGCACTTTCGCGATGGCCTTATCCCTGCAATCAAGATTCCAATGCAATTGCTCCTCGCAGTAGCAGTGATTTTGTTCGTTTCCTCGGCGCGGATAAATCGAAGACGCCGGAGCCTAAAGAAGCACGTAACTTTTCGACGTATCGCGGAGTCGACGGATTCGGTATCGCCGATGACAGCAACCTCTAGTGCTCCTGAAATCCCATGACTTCGATCTACGTCTCCGCCCTCAAGTCATTCGGAGACTTCACCATTGCGTTGAGATCGCTCGAACGCATCGCTGAATCGAGCGATGTTTCAACCCCTGTCCTGTTGGCCGGCCAACATCTGCATTCACTCGCGGCCGCCCTGGAGGCAGAGCGGCGCGTGCGCTTCATCGGAGATTCCAGTTGGGCCGATGTCCCCGCTGCTTTCAATGTGGGAAAACGGGGGAAAGTCGCGGCCATCCGCAGCCTGTTTGAGCTCCGCGGGGAATTGAAAGCGCTCGACAAGGGCAGCTCCGTGGTGTTTGACCGTATCGGCTTGCGTGAACGCTTCATCGCCCACGGTCATCGGCAGATCAGCTTGCCGAGCGAGTGCGACAACATCTATGAGGCCTATTCGACGCTCTTTGCACAATTGGGCTATCAGGTCACGCCAGCGACAGCACCCCATGCGAATGTCGTTCGCAAAGCGGTGCTGGTTCCCGGCAGTCGCATCCCACGCAAGGCTTTGCCTGTCGGAGTCGTTACGTCCATCCACTCCCAACTGAGTGCCCGAGGCATTGAAGTGACAGCCGTCAAGCTCGAGGGCGAATCCGTTGACGTACCGGCCGACGTTCCGGCCATCACATTGCCACGCAGCTTTGCTGCTCTGGTGTCGGTTGTGAGGACGTCGGACATGGTGATCAGCGCTGACAGTCTGTCAGCACACCTCGGCGAGTATTACCACCTTCCAACTTTCGTTGTGACTCCCGTACCCAATCGCTATTGGCTCCCACCGGTGGCGCTTGGCAACCACGCATGGGCAACCTTCGACAACCTCAGCCCGTTGGCGGAATGGCTGTCTCGATATGCAGCGCTTCCTGGGCTGGCAAAGAGAATGACATGAAGATATTCATCTTGGTATTCGCACTGCTTGCTTCCCCATCGGTGATGGCGTACATCGACCCCGGCTCGGGCATGCTTCTCATCCAGGGCTTCATCGCGCTCCTTGCAGCAATCATCGCCTTCATGAAGAGCCCGCTGAAAACGATCAAGGATCTGTGGCGTCGGATTCGCAAGGGCCGCGATGCGTGACCCGGAGGGAAGCATCACGCTGTCCAGAGATCGGGTGACCCGACAGCTGGTCGACGCCAACAGCCCGGCCGCACGTTTTCTTCGCAGCCCCATGGCGACCACGTTGGTCCATGAGGGGCATCTTGTGCCGTTCGAGTTCACGAGCGCTGCCATCGTGGAATCACCACGCCTGCCTTTCATCAGTTACCCGTATGAATGGTGCGACGCGCAGCTTCGCGCTGCAGGTGAGCTGACGCTTGAAGTGTCCCGCGAAGTATTGAGCGTCAACTACGAACTCAAGGACGCTTCGGCCTGGAACGTGTTGTTCAACGGAACACGCCCTGTCTTCTGCGACCACCTCTCGTTCCAGCCGATAGCGCGGCGGGAATGGTGGGCGTTCGGGCAGTTCACCCGCCACTTCGCGCTCCCGCTGGGGCTTTCGCAGCACAGGGGTCTGCGTGCGCACCGTGTTTTTTCAATGTACCGCGATGGTGTGCCGGCAGAGGATGCCAAAAAGCTGTTGGGGTGGCGAGGAATGTTGTCGCGACTGTGGCCGTTGATGCTGACGACCAAGGGCGCAAACACCAGCTCGGCGAACGAGCGCGCCGCTTCGGAGGTTCTCCGTCCACTGCACCCTCGCCTCTATGCCTTCTGCGAATCTTTGCTGCAGGCGCCTCAAAGGCGTCTGCGTGAGGAGAGCCATTGGAGTGGCTATGCCCAAGCCCGGCAGCACTACACCGACGCAGCCATCCAAGCCAAGGTCGAATGCGTGGATCGATGGTTGCTCGCCTTAGAAGGTGTGACGGCCGTGGATCTCGGCTGCAATACCGGGGAGTTCTCGGCAATGGCGGCGCGGGCTGGCATGGATGTCGTCTCGGTCGACCTCGATCACGATTGCATCGACAACCTCTTTCGACTGACAACGGAACGGGGCCGCATTCACCCGCTGGTCGCCAATCTGTCTGACTTATCGGGTGGGCGCGGCTGGGGCGGTTCGGAATTTGCAGGGCTGGTGACTCGTTTGAAGGGCCATGCGGATGTACTGATGATGCTGGCACTCTTGCATCACCTGCTGGTGTCCGAAGGAATCCCGCTTCAAGCGTTAGTGAACTTGGCTGCCGAACTCACCCGCCGCTACGCCATCGTTGAACTGATCGATGCACAAGACTCCATGTTGCAACGCCTTGCCACTCAGCGCAGCCGAAACGTGGACAGTTTGACAATCGCAGTGCAACTGGCGGCGTTCGGGAGCCGATTCGAACTGATGGAGCGGGTGGATCTTCCGGGCACTGCCCGAACCCTGGTCTTGCTCAGGCTGCGTGACTCGGCTGCCGGCGCACGCATGCCGGTGGAAGGCAACTCTTCGCGGCAGAGGACATGAAGCCCCTGACCGCTTCCACCATAGCGCTGTTGACGATTAACGTGACGGCCCTCAGCACCTGGGCGACCGAGGAACTCTACTTTCGTTCCGTACCGGCATTCCACGTGGTGCTGGCATTGGTGCTGGCGTCGTGTGTGCTGCTAGCTCCAATCATCTTCGCGCGTTTCACTCTTGGCGAGTTCCGGACGGTTCTCTTGCTGCGCTTTGTGATGCTGGTGGCACTGGCCTATCTCGTCTTGAGACTGCCAGCCAATGCGGGGTGGTTCTCCGCAAGCAACTCCGCTTTCCGTGCTGTCGCCGCATGTGTTATCTCTGCACTGTTGATTCGCTATGGCCGAATAAGCGAATCGGTGTGGCAGCGTGCCGTGCGGGCCGTTCTGGTCGGCTGCGCGGCGTTCGTAGTCGCCCCGGTGATATGGCGACAAGTAGCGGCCGATACCGTGGTCTGGAACCCCGTTGTGCCGACCGCCCAGGCCTCTGCGGGATCGGTGCACAACAAGGTCATTGTGATATTCGACGAACTGGGTGATACGGCCTCGGCACCCATCGTGCAAGTGCTCAAGCAACAGGGCCTTGAGGTTGCCACGAGTTCGCTCAAGCCGGCCGGTCCGAGCACGCTCATGGTCATCCCGTCGATGCTGACGGGTCTCGATTTCTCAGAGGCGATGGTTTGCGGCCTGTCGAGCATCTGCAGCGGTAGTCACGCACTCGACTTCTCCAAAATACGTGCCGGTCAGTCGGATATCGACGTTGTCGGCTGGTACCACCCGTATTGTGAGATTCAAGGGCTGCGGTTCTGCAACGTCGCGCTGATACCCCATCAACATGGCAACACATTCCGCAGCCTCGCGGACCTGTACATGAAAAAGCTCGGACACCCATTGCCTGATTTGCGCGCCGACGCCGAGAGAGCATACGGTGTACAGAACAACATCGTGCGCGCGCAATTGGACGCCGCGCGTCAAGCCCCTTTCTGGCAGAACGGCGGTGTTCTGTATCTGCATCTCGCAATGCCACATCCACCAGGCCTCACGTTGACCGGAAAACTTGATTCGGACTACGCCGGAAACATCGATCGATCGGCGGAGTTCACCCAAGAGCTCGTCAAGGAATTGAGAAGCAGATTTGACGACGATTGGGCGTTGCTCATCACCTCGGACCATCCGTTGAGGAGCTGGTGGTGCAATTCGCCTCATTACCGGGGAACGGACTGCAGTCTTCGGCCCGAATTCCAGACGAAACGAGTGCCGATCATCGTTGCAAGCCGCAAAACCTTGCCCTCTCTGACCATTGAAAGCAACGCGCAGATCTTTGGCTGGTTCTAGCGGCAGCTCGATCGTCGACTGCACGCCAACGGTACGGTTCACCCCTGGAGTCGCGACAAGAAAATCACTACCGAATGCCACAATGTCGGACTCATGAAAATCAGCATAATCACCGCCAGCTACAACAGTGCAGCCACGATCGCCGATACGTTGCGCTCCATCGCCGATCAGACTCATCCGGAAATCGAACACCTCGTCATCGACGGCGGGTCGACAGACAGCACGCTGGAGATCGTTAGGGCTCAGGGCAAGGCGGGTACAACGATCGTTTCAGAGCGGGATCGCGGCATCTACGACGCAATGAACAAGGGCCTTGCACGAGCCACTGGAGACGTCGTCGGATTTCTCAATTCAGACGACATCTTTGCCGACCCGCAAGCACTCGAACGCGTCGCCCGGGCTTTGGCTGATCCACAGGTTGATATGGTGTACGGCGACATCGTGTTTGTCGCTCAACAGGACACGAGCCGCGTTGTTCGCCTCTGGACGTCTCGGCCCTATACCGCGGGACTGTGTTCTCGTGGATGGATGCCCCCTCACCCAACGCTATATGTGCGTCGCGCCGTGTATGAAAAGTACGGGGAATACGACCTGTCCTTTCCAGCAGCGGCCGACTTTGAGATGGCGTTGCGTTTGTTTGACAGGGAGCATCTGAGCTCGGCATATGTACCTTTCGTTCAAGTGCGGATGCGAATGGGCGGGCAATCGACTCGAAGCATCGCAAACATCGTGTCTGGAAGTCGCGAGGTCTCACGCGCGGCCCGCAAACATGGCCTCCCCGGAGGCCTGCGGTTCGTCGCGATGCGCCTGCTCAGAAAGGTGCCTCAGTTCCTGCAGCGCCCGAAAAGCAAATGATTCCAGCCGTGCTGCTTGCCATTCTTGGCTTCTCCCTGTCCTGCCTGCTCACTTTCATCGTTCGGCGCTATGCCCTGAGCACGCAGCTGATGGACGTGCCGAACGAACGGAGTTCTCATACAACACCGACACCGCGCGGCGGAGGTTTGGCAATCGTCTTGACGTTCATGCTTCTCGCACTGGGTTTGGGCATATCCGGAATAATCGAGCGGGCCTTGTGCATTGCGACGCTCGGCAGCGGCACGGTGGTCTCCATCTTGGGGTACCTGGACGACCGATACCACGTGTCGGCCGGCATACGATTTCTGGGGCATGTGGCTGCCGCGGCGTGGGTCCTGATCTGGTTCGGACCGCTGCCGCCCGTGACGATCTTCGGCCTCGTGGTGAACCTGGGTCTGGCCACAACATTGCTGTCGGCGTTTTTCCTGGTGTGGTTCATCAACGTGTTCAACTTCATGGACGGCATCGACGGCATTGCCAGCCTTGAAGCCATCAGCATCACGCTAAGTGGTGCGCTGGTGTGGTGGATGGTTCAGCCCTCTGGAAGTTGGCTGTTGGCCATCATCTTCGCCGCCTGCGTCGGCGGGTTTCTGGTGTGGAACTTTCCGCCGGCGCGCATCTTCATGGGTGACGCCGGCAGCGGATTCCTGGGCCTGGTGGTGGCTCTGTTCGCCCTATGGAGCGGCTTGGCTGAACCGCATCTTTTCTGGTGCTGGTTCATCCTCGCAGGTTGCTTCACAGTCGACGCCTCGACCACGCTCGTGCGACGCGTGCGACGAGGAGACCGGTTCAATGAGGCCCACCGCAACCACGCCTATCAATACGCGTCGCGGCTGCACGCCTCGCACAAGACGGTGTCACTTTCTGTGGTGGCCATCAATGTCGTATGGCTCACCCCATTGGCGATCGCTGTGGCTTTGCGTGCGCTGGATGGCGTCACAGGCGTCCTGCTCGGATATGCTCCCTTGATCTGGCTGGCCTTTCACTACAAGGCCGGCGACAGAAAGGGACAAGCGTCATGAAAGCACGCGAACTGTTGGTGGTGGGCGCCGGCGGCTACGGGCGCAGTGTTGCGGAAGCCGCAGCAGCATCCGGTGAGTTCTCGGTCGTTGGATTCGCAGACGACCGTTGGCCTGACCTTGCACCCATTGGCGGCATACCCGTTCTTGGCCGTATTGCCGATCTTTCCGCTTTGCGCCAGCAAGCTCCAGTTGCCATCGTTGCCATCGGGGACAACGCACGTCGGCGTTCGGTCTTCGAGTTGGCCACCACCGCGGGGTTCGAGCTCGTTTCGATCGTCCACCCCAGGGCCATCGTGTCGCCATCGGCCGTGATCGGCCGCGGGGTCACCATCATGGCAGGCTCGGTGGTCGGCTGCGAAGCCCGGTTGCGCGACGGCGTGATCGTCAGCGCCGGCGCTGTGCTGGACCATCATTGTGAGCTCGCAGACTTCTCTCAAGCCAGTGCGGGTGCCTGCATGGGCGGTGGTTCGTCACTCGGTGTCGAAGCGTGGATTCAGGAGGGCTGTGCCTTGCGACCCGGCGCAAAGGTGGCCGCGCGAACCATCGTCGGGTCCATTCAATCAAACGGAAGGCCTGAGACATGATTCGCGGAATGGGTCAGTGGCTTTCTGTACTGAAACCGCGAACGAAGCTGGCGATCATGATCGGCAGCGACGCGATCTTTCTGCCGCTCTGCGTGCTGGCATCTGTGTCGCTTCGGCTGGGCTCTATCGACATAGCATTGGGAACGGCGCTTTGGCTTCAGGCCGTTCTGGGCCTGATGACGCTGCCAGTGCTCGGTGCGGCCGGTCTGTACCGCACTGTTGTTCGCTACATCGACGTGCGCGTCATTGCTGCGGCGAGTGGTGCGCTGGCTGTGGTCGCATTCATTGTTTTTTTGTTTGCGCTTGCACTGAACGTGCGCGTGTTGCCGCGCTCGTCGCTGCTGATCTACTGGTTTGTGGCCTTTACCTACGTCATCACATCTCGATTCATTGCACGCCAACTGTTGCGGCAGGGGCTAAAGAGACCTGGACGGCCTCGCCTCCACACAGCGATCTACGGCGCTGGTGATGCTGGTGTTCAATTGGCCCAGGCCATGCAGTTCAGTACCGAATACAAGGCAGTCTGTTTCCTCGACGATCGACTCGACCTTCACAAGAAGACAGTTGCAGGACTACGTGTGTATGAGCCCGCAGCCTTGAAAAAGGCCGTAGACCGACACGACGTTGTACAGATTGTCTTGGCGATGCCGTCAACGAGCACCTCGCGCAAGCGAGAGATCATTTCAAGCTTGGAACGCTCGGGCCTGCCCATCAAGATGTTGCCGGGCCTGGTCGACTTCGTGAACGGGCGCGCAGATGTGTCTGACATTCGAGAGGTCGATGTTGCCGACCTGCTGGGTCGTGATCCCGTTCCTCCCCAACCTGCCCTGTTCTCGCGCAACATCGCTGGAAAGGTGGTGCTGGTGACGGGTGCAGGGGGCTCCATCGGCAGTGAACTGTGTCGCCAGATTGCGTCGCAGAGTCCCAGCCGCCTGGTGCTCCTGGATCATTCGGAATACTCGCTCTACGCGATTGATCAAGAGTTGCAACAGTCGCGCCCCACTGTTGAGTTGATCGCCCGCCTGGGCTCCGTCCTCGACGAGGCACTTCTCGAGCGACTCTTCCTCGAACTGGGCGTGCAGACCGTTTATCACGCAGCCGCCTACAAGCACGTTCCGATGGTGGAGAACAACGTCCAGCAAGGCTTGCGGAACAACGTGGTCGGCGCGCAAGTCGTCTCGCGCGTGGCGCTGTCCACCCAGGTGGAAACCTGTGTGCTGATCTCGACGGACAAGGCGGTTCGACCCACCAACGTGATGGGCGCATCGAAGCGCGCCGCCGAGCTGATTTTCCAGGCCGCCGCTCATCGCAGCAATGGCACCACGTTCTCAATGGTCCGGTTCGGCAATGTGCTCGGTTCCTCTGGCTCCGTTGTTCCGCTATTCAAGCGCCAGATTCATGCCGGCGGGCCTATCACCATCACACACCCGGACATCATTCGGTATTTCATGCTGATCCCGGAAGCGGCACAGCTCGTCATCCAGGCCGGCGCGATGGCACGGGGAGGTGAAGTCTATGTGCTCGACATGGGCGAACCCGTGCGCATCGCCAATCTGGCGCGCTCCATGATTCGCCTCTCCGGTTTGAGTGAGAAAACTCCTGATGCTCCCGACGGAGACATCGAAATCAAGTTCGTCGGCCTTCGTCCGGGCGAGAAACTGTTCGAAGAGCTGCTCATCGGAAACGAAGTGATCCCGAGCGGCCACCCTCGGATCATGAGCGCCCGCGAGCGCTCCATCGATCCCTTGCTGTTGGACAAGATGATCGAATCGCTCAAGGCGGCCTGCGATGCCAACGACTTGGAAAGCATGCTTCGCCAGATTCGCAATCTGGTGCCCGAATTCCGCCCGGCCGAAGAAGTGAATCGCGAGGCGGCCGCGGCACTTCAGTCGCGTTGAGCCGGCGAAGCCGCTGCTGTCGACTGCTCTGCTGCTGGCTGCAACTCCTGGTGTCCCGGCACGGTCAGTACGGGCAGACCAGTCTGCTTTGCCAACGAGATGGCGCGGATGCGCTCCTCTTCCGTAGACCCAGGCATCGCGACGATGACGTGGGTGGCCCCAGAGCAGATATGCGGTCGTGACACGTCTGCCAGCGCACCCAGCACTGGGATCCCGGCGATGCGATGACCTCGGATCGTCAAGTCGTCGTCGAGCAGCCCCAGCACGTTCCATCCGTCTCTCATGTGAATTCCGGCAATCAGGCGACGGGCAGCCTCGCCAGCACCGAGCACGATTGCCCTGCGAGTGTCGACCTCTTGTCCGTTCACTCGCGAGCGCGCGTGCTCGCCGACGATGCGATAAGCCATTCGCGCCAAGCCGAGTGCCAATGTCGTGAACAGCGGGTGCAGCAAGAGAACCGCTCGGGCAACACCCGTCAGCTGTGCCATCAGAACGAACACCGCACTCGCCAGCCCGGCCAAGAGGCATGCGGCGGTGATGCGTTTGAAATCGTCAAAACCGAAGAACCGCCACAGTCCCCGCCGGGCACCAGTGAGCGCAAGGCACAGCAGATATGTCAGGACGACGCCGTAAGAAACATAGTCGTCATACCAAGGCCGCCCTGGCTGCCAACGTTCGAACCCCAATCTGAAGAGGTAGGTGATGTGCCAACACGCGATGATGATGGCGCCATCGACCGCGGTCGCAATCCATTTCCGCTTCGAGCCCAGGGCCGACATGGCCTGATCGAGCCAAGCCCACAGTTTGCTGTCATTCATTGGCAGAAATCTCCATGGTGAAGGCATCGGAGGAACGAAGACGGTGCGAAGGGTCAACCCAATGACCCGCAGGTCGTTGCCGACGTTGGCGTTGTCAACGTACTCCAGCGCGTACTGAAGCTTGGAAGGAAGGATCACGTCCAGATACTCGCGCTCCGGGTCGGCAGCACGCGCCAACAGGTCGTTCTCGTTTCGGTAGTGCAAGGACGCGACATCGGTGATTCCCGGTCGAACGCTTAACACGCGCTCGCGTGCCGCCTCGGGATAGTGCTCTACATAGCGGGGCACTTCGGGGCGAGGCCCGACCAGGCTCATGGTGCCGCGCAGCACATCAATCAACTGCGGCAATTCGTCGAGTTTGTACTTGCGCAACACCATGCCGATGCGAGTGATCCGTTCATCACCGGACACCGTCAACTCAGGTCCACCAGCCAGATTCGCGTGAATCATGGTGCGAAACTTGAAGATCCGGAATGGTCGGCCGAACTGCCCAACCCGAACTTGCCTGAAGAACACTGGCCCGGGTGAATCGAGCTTGATCATCGCCGCAACCAGCAGCAGCACCGGCGAGAGTACGAGCAGGCCGATGGTCGAGGCGGCGATGTCCAGGCTTCTCTTCAGCACGACAGCATCAGCTCAACACCGTCGACACGGCCGCCACCACGCGGTACACAGCATCGTCATCCATCTTTGGATAGATCGGCAGGCTCACCAGGTTCTCGAACGCCTTCTGGCTTTGAGGAAACCGCGCGGCTGACAGCCCATAGCGGTCTCGCCAATAAGGCTGCAGGTGCAGAGGGATGTAGTGGACGCTGCAGCCGATACCCGCCGCGAACAGCTTTTCAATGAACACGTCGCGCCCAATGGGTGCATCGTCGGTGAGGCGCAGCGGATACAGATGCCACGCATGGCTTTCACCGGACGCAGCACAAGGCGGCGTGATCACTGGCAATGACGCGAAGGCGGCGTTGTACTGCAACGCGATGCGTTCGCGGATGCGTTGGAAATCGTAAGCGCGCTTCAACTGATGGATGCCGAGCGCCGATGCAATATCTGTCAGGTTGTACTTGAACCCGGGCGCCACGATCTCGTAGTACCAGCTCGGCACTTTGGCGGTAAAGCGGTCGAAGGCATCGCGGCTCATGCCGTGCAGGCGCATGGTCTTGATGCGCTGGGCGAGCGCGGCGGCGCGCGTGACGACCATGCCGCCTTCACCGGTGGTGATGGTCTTGTTGGCGTAGAAGCTGAACACCGTCACGTCGGAGTCGAGCGTGCCGATGAGCTTGCCGCCGCAGGTGGTGGGCAGCGCGTGGGCGGCGTCTTCCACCACCTTGAGGCCGTGCTTCTTCGTCAGGGCCAGCAGCGCCGTCATGTCGGCCGCCAAGCCGCCGTAGTGCACCGGCATCACTGCCTTGGTGCGCGGGGTGATGGCGGCCTCGACGGCTTTCACGTCGATGCACAGCGTGGCGGGGTCGATGTCGACCAGCACCACATCGGCCCCTAGGTAGCGCACGACCTCGGCGGTGGCGGTGAAGGTGTGGGTGGTGGTGATGACCTCGTCGCCGGGGCCGATGCCCAGGGCTTCGAGCGCCAGGTGCAGGCCGGCGGTGGCCGAATTCACGGCCATCGAATGCAGGCTGGCGTCACCCAGGAAGGCGGTGAAGTCTTCTTCGAAACGCCTGGTCTTGGGGCCGGTGGTGACCCAACCGGAGCGCAGCGTGTCGACCACCTCGGCGATCTCTTCTTCGCCGATCTCGGGCAAGGCAAACGGGAGGAAAGGCAGCTTGTCAGTCATTCTTTGGCGATCCAGCACAGCAGGTGCGTGCGCAACGGCGGCAAGGTGTTGAACAGAGTGTAGAGCGAGGGATGAAGGCGGGTGACGGCCCGTGCGACGGGGGGCGCGAGCGTGATACGGCGCGCCTGAATCATCGCTTGCGGAAACAGGGCTTTGACGCGCCGCAGCGGCACGCCGCGCACATCGCGGTTGCGCGGGTTGTTGACGGTGAAGTCGTACCAGAGCACGCCGCCGCCGGGCTTGACTGCCGCCCACATCGCAGTGGCCAGGCGCTGCTGGAATGCATCATCGAGCAGCGACGAGAACACAGTCGACTGCAGAACGATATCGACGCTCTCGGTCGCAGGCATCAGCACCAGCGCATCGCCCTGCGCAAGCGAGACGGCTTCAGGCAAACGGGCGCGGGCCACCGCATGGCGTTCGGCCAGCAGCTCGATGCCCGACAGGTGCTCCGGTGCAAACCCCATCAGTACGCATTCGACGAGGTTGCTGCCGGTGCCGCTGCCCACTTCGAGCAGCTTGAGGGCCGACAAGTCCGACCAACCTAGCCGCTTGAACAGGGCCAGCATCGCACGCTGCCGCTCCTGAAAGGCCAGCAACGCAGCCGGGTTGAGCAGGCTGTAGCGCGGGTCTTGCGGCAAACGGCGCGCGTAGCGCTCGCGCACGGCCTGCGCTTCGGTGGATTCGTCGCCGGGCTGCAAGCTCATCTCGTGAGCTTGGCGAAGCGCTCTCGGCCCGAGCCGTGGCGCAGCACGTCCCACCAGCCGATGATCGAGCCGATGCCGTAGCCGAGGTGGTAAGCAGCGATCACCGCGGGAATGCGCAACAGCACCGGTGCCGCGAACGTTTGAGATTGCGCGACCGCCACCGTCATCGCCAGCACACCCAACGCATACAAGTCGACGAGCGACCAAAAGGGCGTGGCGCCGAAACCCAGCAGCGCCATCAATAACGACAACGCCAGCAGCGCCACGAACACCCCCGGCACCGCATGCCGCACCGATGCCGGCTGCCCGTGCTTCTTCATCACAAACGGCTTCCAGTAGCCGTATTGCAGGTACTGCCGGAACACCTGCGATAGGTTCGCACGCGGACGGTAGATGCTGCGGATGCGCGATGACTGCCACACCCGGCCGCCACCCTTGACGATGCGCAGGTTGTGCTCGTCGTCCTGGTTGCGCACGAGTTGCTCGTCGAAGCCGCCGAAGCGCTCGAAGGTCTGGCGCGGCCAACTCCCCAGGTAAACGGTGTCGACCCAGCCGTCATAGTCGAGCTGGCGGGACAAGGCGCCGCCCGCGACCCAGCGCGACTGGAAGGCCGCGGCCACTGCCTGCTGCATCGGCCCGGCGTTCGCATCCGGCTCGGCACGCCAAGGGCCGCCCACGTTGTCGGCACCGGTCTCGGCGTGAACGGCCAGGCACTGGGCCACGTAGTCGTCGGCGTATTCGCTGTGCACGTCCATGCGCACGATGATCTCGCCGGTGGCGAGCTTCAGCGCTGCATTGAGGCCGGTCGACACGATGCGCGCCGGGTTGTCGATCCACACGACACGCGGGTTGCGCTGCGCGATGGACTGCAGCAGCTCGCGCGTGCCGTCATCGCTCTGGCCATCGGCGACGACCAGCTGAAGCTGCCACTCCGCAGGCAGCTGCTGCCGCATCACGCCGGCGCAAAAGCCTTCGATGTAGCGCCGCTCGTTGCGGCACGGCACGATGACCGACACCTGCTTCATGCCGCGACCTCATAAGCGTTCTTGACGGCCACCTCACGCACAAGGGCCGTCCACCGCGACTCGTGTTCTTGCTGGCTGAAGACTTCGCGGCTGCGCACAATCGCGGCGCGGCCCATTTGCACCCGCAGCTCAGGCGATGACAACAGCTCGATGAGCGCCGCAGCCATCGCCTGCACGTCGCCTTCCGGCACGAGGCGGCCGGTTTGCGGGGTGAGGATCTCGCTCGGCCCGGTCGGGCAATCGAACGCCACGGCCGGCACCCCCAGGGCCTGCGCTTCGAGCAAGGCCAGCGGCATGCCCTCGTAGCGCGACGGGAGCACGAAGACATCAGCCTGGCGATAGAGCCGCTCGATCTCGGACGTGGGGTCGAGCCATTCGACGCGGCCGGTCAGCCCCAAGGCATGTGCCATGCGCTCATGCTCGGCGCGCAAAGGCCCATCACCGACGATGCGCAAGCGGGCCAGCGGCGCCGACTTGACGACGATGGCCCAGGCTTGCAGCAACAGATCGAAGCCCTTCTGCGCCACATGGCGGCCCACGGCCAGCACCCAGGCATCGTTCGGCAAGGCAGGCGCCTCGGCCGTCAGCGTGGCCGAGTTGTAGATGACCCGGGTGTTCGGGTTGATCGCCCGAAAGCGCGGCGCATCGGCCTCGGTGAGGCTGACCACGGCGCCGACCTTCGGGTACAGCCACCGGCGCAGCCGCTGCCACGGTGCCGACCGAGCGCTGAAATGGTTGTGGTCGCAGCAGATGGTGCGCGAGGCAAAGCGCCGGTCGACCGCGAGCACCGAGCAGGCAGTCGTCAAGCCGTTGAGCACCACCACATCCGGGCGATCGGTGCGGATGAGTTGCGCCAGCGCGCGGCCGGTGCGCCACTGCGTGCGCAACAGCCCCCAGGCGCGCCCCAGCTTCGAGGCGGGCACGGCCGTGCCGGTGCGCAGGCGCGCTTCAGCGCCCGTCAGCACCCGCACCGACGCGTCGAGCGGGTAGCGCATGCGCGAGCGCGGCGTATTGAAGCTGCCCACCGCGACCGACATGCCCTGGCGCGCCAGGTGGTTGGCCAGCGCGCAGACACAACGCTCCACGCCGCCCGCAATGTCGAGGCGGTCGCACAGCAAGAGCACGCGAATCGGCTGGGTCATCGCTGTGCGTTCTTGCGGATCAGCGAATGCACGTCGACGCGCTGGTAGTCGGGCGCCGGCAGGCCGAGCCCGCTGCGCTGCATCGCGCGCATGCGCTCGCGGCCGGCGCGCAAGGCGTCGATCCAGCCCCATTTGGCGAACTGGCGCACCAGGGTCTGGCGCGCGCTCGGTGCCGCCGTTTGCGTGCTCGCAGCCGGGCCTTGCACCCATTCGGCCTGGGCGTAGTCCGATTGCTGCGGTGCAGGCAGGGGTCCGACCTCCCGCAGCTTGCGGGCGATCACCAGCATGTAGACCTCGTGGCTGTTGCACAGGTTGACGCGGCGCTTCACGTCCATCGGGTTCGCCACCTTCCACCAATGCAGGCGGTCGCCCTTCATCGCGAACCACAGGCCGCGCAGCTCGAAGCCGTTTTGTGCCTGATAGAGATTGAAGAAGAGCTCGGGCGAGAACTGGTAGAAGCCGTGGCCCGAGAGGTTGTTGGCCGGCAGCGAGTGCAAGACGTGCCCGCCCACGCGGCACAGATCGACGCAGTTGCGCCAGGCCACCGGGAAGTTGAAGACGTGTTCGAGGCAGCCGAAATCGAGCACGGCGTCGTAGCTGCCAAGCTGCGCGCTGCCGGGTGCCCACGGCAGGTTCATGTCGTGGATGTGCGTCGCGTTCTCATAGGCCGATGCGTCAACCGACTCGGCTGCCGCGGCACCGAGCCACTGCTCGATCAGCGGCTCGAAGTAGCGCGGCTGGCCGGCGACGGGCGCGGGCTCCTGCAGCGGCGCGAGATGGCGCAGCTGGCGGTGAGCCTCGAGCTCGAAGGGCTCGATGAAGAGGGCCTGCCGCCCGATCGCGAGCGTGCGGTCGAAGCGCACGCCCAGGTCTTGCGCATGCGCCAGCAGGTTGAGGTTGTGGATGTCGATGCCCAACGAATGTCCTTGTTTTGTCAGGCGCGGGCGCGCTGTGTGATCAGCACACCGCCCACTGCCACCGCCATGACGAGCAGCTCGACGCCGATCGCCACCCAGGCCAGGCCGGTCGCGCCGGCGGCCCCGCCCCAGGTGGCTGCACCGATCACGCCGGCGATGCCGCCCACGATCACGCAGGCACGATAAGCCGTGTCGTAGCGGCCGCTGCCGAGTATCCAGTAGCCGATGAACTTCCAGCCGAGCAGTAGCGGCAGCAGTGCACCGAGGATGGCCATGGTGGCGCGCAGATTGGGTACGTCGAGGTCGCCCGCACGGCGCAGCACCAGCGGCTCGATCGCCGGCCACGCCAGCAGGCCGATGCCCAACAGCAGCGCGCCGACGACCACGCCGCCCACGCTCCAGGTGGCCGCGTAGCGCAGCGCCGCGCGGGCGCTGGTCTTGAAGAGCGTGACGATGCGCGGGTAGACGACCGCAAACACCGGCTCCGCCGCATTCAGCACCGCGCGCACGAAGCGGTCGGCCATGAAGTAAGTGCCAAGGTCGGTCTTGCTCATCTGCAGCGAGGCCGCGGCCGGCAGCGCGAATGAATAGGCTGCGCCGGCGATGGACACCGGCATCATGGTCCAGCCCAGTCGCAGGCCGTCCCCCAGTAGAGGCCGCATCCACAACGGCTGCGCATGCACGCGGGCCAAGTCGCGCCGCAGCCACCACCAGCCGAGCGCAGCGAGCACGGTGGACGCCGCGAGCTGCAGCAGCACGTAGACCCACACGCTGTAGGCAAACGCCCAGCAGGCGGCGATCAGCGCCGCGTACACGACCAGCTCGACACGCGCCCATCGGTTGAGCTGTTGTGTGGCCTGCAGGTACCAGGTGGCCGGCCAGCCTAGCGCGCACGCCAGCGCGGCGATGGCGATGGTGTCCGCCCATGCGTGGCCAGCCTGGCCTGCGACCTGCACCGCCACCATCGAGAGCAGCACGGCCGGCACGCACAACACGCAGCGTGCGGTGAACACCTGCTGCGCAATCTGCCAGCGGCGCGGCGCATCGGCCGTCACTGCGAGCCGTGTGGCGGCCGCGAGAAAACCGCCCTCGACGATCATCGACAGCAGGCTCGCCCACACCAGCACGAAGCTCAGGCGGCCGAACTCCTGTGCGCCGACGCGCGAGGCCATCAGCGGCAATACCAGCAAGGGCAGCAGCAAGCGCACCGCCGCCGCGGCATACACCGCAGGCAGGGCGTGCAGCAGGCGCGGCGCCGGGGTCGTCATGAGCCGGTTTGCTTCACCACCAGCCGCGCGGTGTAGTCGACGCGGTGCAGGAACACGGGCTCGGCACTGCGTGCGAAGTATTCGTCGACCGCCTGCCGAGCACCTTGCCAGTGGCCGTAGTCATCGATGATCAGCAGGCCGTGGCGCGACAGCAGCGGGTAGAGGTGATTCAGCTCGTGGCGCGTGGACTCGTACCAATCGGTGTCCAGCCGCAAGAGCGCGATGCGGCTCGGCAACGTGGTGGGAATGGTGTCTTCGACCTTGCCTTTGATGAAGTGGATTTGCTCGCGCGGGTATCCGGTCGACCACAGGTTGGCCTGCACGTCTTCCAGGCTCGCGACGGCCCACAGCGCATGGTCGCGCGCGGTGCGGGCGAGCTGCGCCTCGGCCGACTCGCCGCTCACGCTCTTGTCTTCGGCCGTGGGCTCGCTCATGCCTTCGAAGGTGTCGTAGAGGTAGAGGTGGCGTGAGGTGTCACCACGCGCCATCAGCGCCAAGGCCACGGCCATCATGCTGCCGCCTCGCCACACGCCGCATTCGACGATGTCGCCGGCGATGCCGTGCTTCGCAATGTGGTCCACAGCACCCAGCAGGCTGGCGCGCCGCTCCAGGCTGGTCATGGTGAAGGGGTTGACGCGCCCGACGATCTCGCGATCAGCGGCCGACAAGTCGGCCAGTGCCTGCGCCTGCAAGTCGGCCGTGCGGCCCAGTTCCCAGCCGGCGCTGGCCAGCGCGGCCTTGACGATTTTCTTCATGCCCGATTTCGTTGAAAGACCGCCCTGTGCGTGCAGGGCCGGCCGGTCTGCGATTGTCGCACCCGCCTCACCGGTGGGGACGCCTAGGAACCGCGGTACGCCTGCCCGGCTTCGGCCAGCAAGCGATCCCATCGCAGGGCCTGCTGGGCCCGGTTGAACGACAGCGCCACGGCAGCACGGTTGGCGTCGAGGAAGTCGAGGCATTCGACGACGGCGTCGGCACTGCGGTCCTTGAGCAACAGGCCCTGCAAACCGAAGCGGCGCATGAACGCGCCCAGATCGCCCACATCGGCACAGATGAAGAGACGGCCATGGTTCAGCAGCGAGTACAACGCGCCGGATTGCGAGGCTTGCTGGTAGGGCAGCAGAAACACCGCATCCTGCGCCAGAAGGCTCTGCAGTTGAGCGTGGTCCAGGTAGCCGTCGTGGATGGCAACGCCCAGACCCGCCAGCTCCGAGCGCAAGCCACCCAGCTCGGGCGCCCAGGCGCCATAGATCACGAGCGCCAGATCGCGCCGCCGAATCTCGCTCGCGCGCGCCAGCTCGCCGAACAATTCGACGCCCTTGTAGGGCTTGACCGTGCTCCAGAACACCAGCGAGCGCGGCTTCATGGTGACGCTGTAGCCCGTCGTGCCCTGCTGCGGCACCACCGGCAGCAGCCCGTGAGGCAACACGCTGGCCTTGACGCGGAACGACTCGCCATAGCGACGCACGAAGTCGTCGCGCGTGGATTCGCTGACGAACACGAGCGAGTGGGCCAGGCTCGCGAGCCGTCGGGTCGGCTGGTGTTGTGTTGGTGCAAAGCCGTGCGGCACGGCGTTGTGAACGGTGAACGCGAACTTGCGTCGCAGCAAACCAAAGACCAGCAGCTCCACCGGCCAGAAGCCGCTGAACTGCAGGTTGACGGTGGCGTAGCGGCGCGCGTTCCACAGAAGCGTCGCCAGCAGGCTCACATAGGCCCACGCGCCTCGCCAGCGCGCAACCATGCTGCTTGAGATCGCACGCGCCCGCACCTGCACGTGGGGCAGGCTTCGCATCGCATCGAGAAACTCGCCGTTGTAGCGTGTCGTTGAGCCGTAGAAATCAACGCTCTCGCCGCGTTCCGCCAGGGCTTTGACGAGCTGGTAGTCGTAGGGAAGGATGAACGACCCCGGGTCGACGATGGCGATGCGTTCAGCCAAGACAGCCGTTCAATGCGCGAGCCAGAAGCGGCGATCGAGCCGATAACTCGGCTTGCAGCCCCGCTCGCCGATGTCTTGCGCCGGGTTGCCGCCGACCATGCGGAAGGCCGGCACGCTCTTGGTCACCACCGAGCCCGCCATCACGACCGAGCCTTCACCCAGGTGCACGCCCGGCATGATCATCGCACCGGCGAACACCACGGCGTGGTCATCGATCTGCACCGCGGCCGCCTTGGTCGCGAAGGTCTCGTCGCGCACGTCGTGGCCCATGGTGTAGATGCGCGCATCGTGGGCGATGGACACCTGCTTGCCGATGGTGATGCCGCCGCGGTTGTCGAGGTAGACGCCGCGGTTCACCAGCGTGCCCTCGCCCACGCGCAGGCGGCCGACATGGAAGAAGCGGATGCCGCCCTGCAGCGTGGCGCTGCGATCGATGTCGAAACGGCACAGCCTGTAGAGGATGGGCCGCAGCGCAAACGGCAACAGCCCATGCAGGCGATTGATCAGCGCCAGGACGATGAAGTAGAGCTGATCCGTCGCATGTCTCATGGGGCAAGGATTCTAGGTGGCGGCCACCTACAATTCGCAGTTCACCTCCCCAGATTCGATTGCCACGCCATGGAACAAGACGACAACCAGCTCATCGCCGAACGACGTGAAAAGCTCGCCGCGATCCGCAAACAAGGCGTGGCGTTTCCGAACGACTTCAAGCCCAAGGACCATGCCGTCGAGCTGATCCGCAAGCATGGCGCGCTGGAGAACGAGGCACTCGAGCCGCTGGGCATCCAGGTCAGCGTCGCCGGCCGCATGATGCTGAAGCGCGTGATGGGCAAGGCGAGCTTCGCAACCCTGCAAGACTCGACGGCCCGCATTCAGCTCTTCATCACCAAGGACGTTCTGGGTGAGGAGGTCTACGCCGCCTTCAAGCACTGGGATCTGGGCGACATCCTCGGTGCCTCGGGCACGCTCTTCAAGACCAAGACCGGTGAGTTGTCGGTGCGCGTGACCACGCTGCGCCTGCTGACCAAGAGCCTGCGCCCGCTGCCCAGCGATTTCTACGGTATGGCCGACCAGGAGCAGAAGTACCGTCAGCGCTACGTCGACCTGATCACCGATGAGAACGCTCGCACGCGCTTCGCCGCACGCAGCAAGGCCATCAGCTCGATCCGCCAGTTCATGGTGGAGCACCACTTCATGGAAGTGGAAACGCCGATGCTGCACCCCATCCCCGGTGGCGCCAACGCCAAGCCTTTCGTCACGCACCACAATGCGCTCGACCAAGACATGTTCCTGCGCATCGCCCCCGAGCTGTACCTCAAGCGCTTGATCGTCGGCGGCTTCGAGCGCGTGTTCGAAATCAACCGCAGCTTCCGCAACGAAGGCATCTCGGTTCGGCACAACCCCGAATTCACGATGATGGAGTTCTACGCCGCGTACTGGAACCACCACGATCTGATGGACTTCACCGAGCAGGTGTTACGGCACGCCGCACGCCACGCCACCGGCTCGGCCCAGCTCACCTACGGCGGCAAGCCGGTCGACCTGGACAAGCCCTTCACCCGGCTGACCGTGCGCGATTCGCTGGTGGCCTACGCGGGCCTCACGATCGAGCAGGCCGACGATGCGACCTTGCTGCGCGAGCGCATCCAGGCCGCCGGCGAGAAGGCCCAGGCGCACTGGAAGCTGCCCGAACTGCAGTTCGGCCTGTTCGAAGCCGTGGTCGAAGAGCAGCTGTGGCAGCCCACCTTCATCATCGACTACCCGGTTGAGGTGTCGCCGCTGGCCCGCGCATCGGACACCAACCCGGCGATCACCGAGCGCTTCGAGCTCTTCATCACCGGCCGCGAGTACGCCAACGGCTTCTCGGAGCTGAACGACGCCGAAGACCAGGCCGCGCGCTTCCTGGCGCAAGCCGCCAACAAGGAAGCCGGCGACGAAGAGGCGATGTACTACGACGCCGACTTCATCCGCGCGCTCGAATACGGCATGCCACCGACCGGCGGCTGCGGCATCGGCCTCGACCGCCTGATGATGCTGATCACCGACAGCCCAAGCATCCGCGACGTGATCCTGTTCCCGTCCTTACGCAAGGAAGGCTGAGCAAGTCGGAGCCTCGCGTTCATCAAGCAACGCCCGAGGAACCGGCTCCGCCGGGCCTCCAGGCGGCGCCCCTCGGGGGCAGGAGCGAAGCGACTGGGGGGCCTCATCTTCCAGGATGGCGGGCACGGGCTTCTCGGTGCCGCGGAACACGCCGAAGATGTGCGCGTAGATCGCCGCGTTGATGTAGAACAGCACGAACACCATCGAGATGCGGAAGATCTTGACGCCCAGCCGGCGCCAATCCGAGTTGTCGACTGCGAGGTGGATGCCCCAGCAAATGGCGCTGACGGCGAGCAGCAGTCCGGCCAAGCCGAGCACTATCCAGGTGAAGATGGCCATGCGTCGTAAGGGATGTTCGAGGTGTGAACCTTAACATCCGGGGACGAAGGGCGGCAAAATTTGCCGCAGTTCACCAGGCCGGCGCCAGCTCCGCCAGGCCGGCAGGGGCCTGCCGCTCGTCTTCGAACGTCACGATCTCGTAGGCCGATGAGTCGGCCAGCACGGCGCGCAGCAGCTTGTTGTTCATCGCGTGGCCCGACTTGAACCCGGTGTAGGCGGCGATCAGCGGGTGGCCGAGCACATGCATGTCGCCGATGGCGTCGAGGATCTTGTGCTTGACGAACTCGTCGTCGTAGCGAAGGCCATCGCTATTGAGCACGCGGTAGTCATCGACCACGATCACGTTGTCCATGCTGCCGCCCAGGCCCAGGCCGCGCGAACGCATCATCTCCACGTCTTTGGTGAAGCCGAAGGTGCGGGCGCGCGCGATGTCGCGCTTGTACTGGCCGGAGCCCATGTCGAAGCTGACCTGCTGGCCAGTCTGGTTGACGGCCGGGTGGTTGAAGTCGATCTCGAAGGTGAGCTTGTAGCCGTCGAACGGCTCGAGCCGCGCCCACTTGAGCGCAGTGCCCTCGCCTTCACGCACTTCCACCGGCTTCTTGATGCGCAGGAAGCGCTTCGGCGCCTTCTGCACCTCGATGCCGGCACTCTGCAGCAAGAACACGAACGAGGCCGCCGAGCCGTCGAGGATGGGCACCTCTTCGTTGGTGATGTCGACCACCAGGTTGTCGATACCCAGGCCGGCGCAGGCCGACAGCAGGTGCTCGATGGTGTTCACCTTCGGCGCACCCGGGTCGCCGCCCGGAGAAATCGTCGTGGCCATGCGGGTGTCGCACACCGCTTTGACGTTGACAGGAATATCGACCGGCGCCGGCAGGTCGACGCGCCGAAACATGATCCCGCTGTCGGCCGCCGCCGGCCGCAGCGTCAACTCGACCCGCTGGCCGCCGTGCACACCCACACCAACGGCGCGGGTGATGGACTTGAGTGTTCGTTGAGCAAGCATCGGCATGATTTTATTCGGCACGCTTCGGCCGGAGCCGTGCAGGGGCAAAGCGAACTGGACGCAAAGCTCGCAAAGAAGACGCAAAGGACGCCAAGAAAGCCTTCTTGGTCTTCCTCTGCGATCTTTGCGTCTTACTTCGCGTCCTTTGCGTCCAAAGAGACCTAGATCAGTCCGCCTGCTTACGCAAAAACGCCGGGATCTCGATCTCGTCCATCCCGTTCGACGCCAGCGCATCAACCTTCGCCGCCGCCGTGCGCCCATTGCGCCACACGCTCGGCACCGTCATGTTGGCGTAGTCGTGGCCGGTCGGGCCGCCGTGCACCGGCTGGGTCAGCACGGGGATGTTGTCGGTGCCGGTGCGTTGCGCCACCGCGCTGTGCACCACCGTCATCGGCGCCTGTTGCTGGCGCTTGACCGGCGACAGGCCGGTGGCGATCACCGTCACGCGCAGCAGGTCGCCCAGGCTTTCGTCGTAGGCGGTGCCGTAGATCACGTGCGCGTCATCGGCGGCGTAGCGGCGGATGCAGTTCATCGCGTTGCGGCTCTCGCTCAGCTTGAAGGTGCTGCGCCCGGCGGCGATCAGCACCAGCACGCCGCGTGCGCCGGAGAGGTCGATGCCTTCCAGCAGCGGGCAGGCCACCGCGCCTTCGGCTGCCTTGCTCGCGCGGTCGGGGCCGCTCGCAATCGCGGTGCCCATCATGGCCTTGCCGGGCTCGCTCATCACCGTCTTCACGTCTTCGAAGTCGACGTTCACCAGGCCCGGGATGTGGATGATGTCGCTGATGCCGCCGACGGCGTTCTTCAGCACGTCGTTCGCGTGCGCGAAGGCCTGGTCCTGCGTCACATCGTCGCCCAGCACGTCGAGCAGCTTGTCGTTGAGGATGACGATCAGCGAGTCGACATTCGCTTCCAGTTCGGCCAGGCCAGCGTCGGCCGCCTTCATGCGGCGGTTGCCTTCGAAGTCGAAAGGCTTGGTGACCACGCCTACGGTCAGGATGCCCATCTCCTTCGCCACGCGAGCAATCACCGGCGCTGCGCCGGTGCCGGTGCCGCCGCCCATGCCGGCGGTGATGAAGAGCATGTTCGAGCCCTTGATCGATTCGCGGATGCGGTCGACGGCTTCTTCAGCCGCAGCGCGGCCGGCTTCGGGCTTGGCGCCGGCGCCGAGGCCGGTGGTGCCGAGCTGAATGAGGTGGTGCGCGCTCGAGCGGTTGAGCGCTTGCGCATCGGTGTTGGCGCAGACGAACTCCACGCCTTGCACACCTTGCGCAATCATGTGGTCGACCGCGTTGCCGCCGCCGCCGCCCACGCCGATCACCTTGATCTGGGTACCGAGGTCGAATTCTTCGATCATTTCGATTGCCATGTTGGACTCCAATCCTGTTTGCAGTTGCCGTTTGCTTGTTTCAATACATCTTGGTTTTGTTCGCCGCGGTGACTCATCCCTAGCCCGAGCCCGCAGTCGTGTGAGTTCGTGCTGCGGGTGGGTCGTGTCCCGTGTGCGGTGGCTTGCAGAGGAAATCGCTTGTCGGTGTGACCATGTTCGAGTGCTCCCTGTTTGTTTAAAAATTGCCGAGGAACCAGTCCTTGATGCGGCCGAAAAGTGTCTTGACGGAACCCGCCTGCTGCGCCGCCTTGATGCCGCGTGCGCGGCCGAGCCGCGCTTCTTCGAGCAGGCCCATCACCGTGGACGAGCGGGGGTTGGCCACCATGTCGTGCAACGAGCCGTGGTACAGCGGAATGCCCTTGCGCACCGGTTTCAGAAAGATGTCTTCGCCCAGCTCGACCATGCCCGGCATCACCGCCGCACCACCGGTGAGCACGATGCCGCTGGAGAGCAGCTCTTCGTAGCCGCTGTCGCGAATCACCTGGTGCACCAGCGAGAAGATCTCTTCCACCCGTGGCTCGATCACTCCGGCCAGCGCCTGGCGGCTCAGCATGCGCGGCGCGCGGTCACCGAGGCCCGGCACCTCGAGCTGCTCGCTCGGGTCGGCCAGCAGCTGCTTGGCCACGCCGTACTCGACCTTGATCTCTTCGGCGTCCTTGGTCGGCGTACGCAAAGCCATCGCGATGTCGCTGGTGATCAGATCGCCGGCAATCGGGATCACCGCGGTGTGGCGGATGGCACCGTCGGTGAAGATGGCCACGTCGGTCGTGCCCGCACCGATGTCGACCAGCGCCACGCCCAGGTCCTTCTCGTCTTCGGTCAGCACCGCATGGCTGCTGGCGCTCGGGTTCAGCACCAGTTGGTCTACCTCGAGCCCGCAGCGGCGCACGCACTTGATGATGTTCTCGGCGGCGCTCTGCGCGCCGGTCACGATGTGCACCTTCACCTCGAGCCGGCCACCGCTCATGCCGATCGGCTCCTTGACCTCGTGGCCGTCGATCACGAACTCCTGCGGCTCGACCAGCAGCAGGCGCTGGTCGTTGGGGATGTTGATCGCCTTGGCCGTCTCCACCACGCGCGTCACGTCGACCGGCGTCACTTCCTTGTCGCGCACGATGACCATGCCGGTGCTGTTCTGGCCACGGATGTGGCTGCCGGTGATGCCGGTGTAGACGCGCGTGATCTTGCAGTCGGCCATCATCTCAGCCTCTTTCAGCGCCTGCTGGATGCTCTGCACTGTGGCGTCGATGTTGACCACCACGCCGCGCTTCAAGCCGTGCGCCGACGCGATGCCCAGCCCGGCGACGCGCAGCTCGCCGTCAGGCAGCACCTCGGCCACCACCGCCATCACTTTCGCGGTGCCGATGTCCAGGCCAACCACCAGATCCTTGTATTCCTTGGCCATTCAGTCCCTCAGTTCCTTTTGCCCGGCGCCGGAGGCGCCGTGGTCGTGATGCCTTTGAGGCGCAGCGCATAGCCTTCGTTGTGTCGCAGGTCGGCGTAGACCAGTGGGCGCTGATAGCGCTCGATCACCTGCGTGACGGTGGCGATGAATCGCTCGGTGCGGGCCAGCACCTCGTCATCGCTGCCGCGGCCGAGTTCGACCTCGGCCCCGGTGTCGAACTCGGCACGCCACGAACCGCGGCCGCTCAAGTCCAGCGCGTCGATGTGCATCTCCAGCCGCTCGAACACCGGCACCAGCCTGCGGTACATCGCCAGCACCTCGGCCGAGCTGCCGTCCGGCCCCTGCAGCGTGGGCAGGGCTTCGTCTTCCACATCGCCCAAGTTGGCCTGGAACACCTCGCCCTGCTGGTTGACGAGCTGGTCGTCGCCGTCCTTGGTCGCCCACAGCGCCACCGGCCTGTGCTCTTCGAGCTTCACCGCCAAACGGTTGGGCCACACGCGCCGCACGATGGCCTGGCGCACCCAGGGCACGGCCTCGAACGCACGCTGGCCCTTGGCCAGATCGAGCGTGAAGTAGTTGCCTGCAAGCTGAGGCATCGCATTGGCGCGAATCGTCGACACGCTGTTGCGCGTGACTTCGCCTTCCACCTTCACCGAGCGGATCGTGAAGACCGGCTGGCGGATCAACCACATCAGCGCCAACGCTGCCATCAGCACCGCACCCATGACGAACAGCGCCGACGCCGTCATGTTGAGCAGGCGCACGTCCGCCGGCATGTCGACTGACATGGGGCTCTGGAACGTGGCCTGGGCGCGCATCGGTCAGGCCTTCTTCGCCGGCGTGTCGAGCGCCGCGTTGGCGAGCAGGTGCAGGCACAACTGTTCGTACGGCATGCCCGCTGCGGCGGCCGACTTGGGCACCAGCGAATGCGAGGTCATGCCTGGAGACGTGTTCATCTCCAGCAAGAAAGCCTTGCGGTCGCTCTTGCGGATCATCAGGTCGGCCCGGCCCCAGCCACGGCAGCCGAGCGAGCGATAAGCCGCCACGACGATGCGCTGGATCTCGGCCTCTTCGGCCGCGGGCAGGCCGCTCGGCACATGGTACTGAACCACGTCGGTGAAATACTTGTTCTGGTAGTCGTAGGCACCTTCGGGTGCGGCGATGCGAATCACCGGCAGCGCCACGGCGGTAGGCCCCTCACCCAGCACCGGGCAGGTGACTTCTTCACCCTCGATGAACTCTTCGCACAGCACCTCGGCGTCGTACTTCGCGGCCAGCGCCACCGCTTCGGCCATGTCGGAGTAGCCCTGCACCTTGCTCACGCCGATCGACGAGCCTTCGTGCGGCGGCTTCACGATCAGCGGCAGGCCCAGGTCGTCGGGCACGGTGTGCACCTGCTCGCGGCTTTGCTGGTCGGCGGCCAGGCACACGTAGCGCGGCGTCGGCAGGCCGTCGGCCAGCCACAGGCGCTTGGTCATCACCTTGTCCATCGCGATGGCGGAGGCCATCACGCCCGAGCCGGTGTACGGAATACCCAGCAGCTCGAGCGCGCCCTGCACGGTGCCGTCTTCGCCGTGGCGGCCGTGCAATGCAATGAAGCAGCGCTCGAAGCCTTGCGTCTTGAGTTCGTTCAGCGTTTGCTGCGCCGGGTCGAAGGCGTGCGCATCCACACCTTGCGATTGCAGGGCCTGCAACACGCCCGCGCCCGACATCAGCGAGACCTCGCGTTCGGCCGAGGTGCCACCCATCAGCACCGCCACTTTGCCCATGGCTTTCGGGTCGATCTTCATGACGCCATGCTCCTGTCACGAGGTTCAACGCAAAGGCGCAAAGAACGCAAAGCTCGCCAAGAACTCAGAACGCTTTGCGTCTTTGCGATGAAAGGAGATCGGCATGCCACAGCAACTCTCATACGTCCTCCTTCAGCATCTCAGCCACCTGCCCGGCCACCGCGCCGATCGTGCCGGCGCCCATCGCGATCACCACATCACCATCACGCGCCTGGTCGACGATCACCTCGGGCATCTGCGCAATCTCGTCGACGAAGATCGGGTCGACCTTGCCCGCCACGCGCAATGCGCGCGCCAGCGATCGGCCGTCGGCCGCGACGATCGGCGCCTCGCCAGCGGCATAGACCTCGCCCAGCAGTACCGCGTCGGCCGTGCCCATCACCTTGACGAAGTCTTCGAAACAATCGCGCGTGCGGGTGTAGCGGTGCGGCTGAAAGGCAATCACCAACCGGCGGCCCGGGAAGGCGCCGCGCGCGGCAGCGATCACCGCCGCCATCTCGACCGGGTGGTGGCCGTAGTCGTCGATCAGCGTGAAGTGGCCGCCCGTGCGCGCCGGCAGTTCGCCATAGCGCTGGAAGCGGCGGCCCACGCCGTGGAATTCACCGAGCGCCTTCACCAGCGGCGCGTCGGGCAGCTCGAGTTCCGTCGCCACGGCCACGGCGGCCAGGGCGTTGAGCACGTTGTGCTCGCCGGGCAGGTTCAGCGTGATCTCTAGGTCGGGCATGGTGATGCCGTTGCGGCGCTGCGCCGTGAAGCGCATCTGCCCGCCAACGAGCGCCTGCACGTTCACCGCCCGCACCTGCGCGTCGGGCCCGAAGCCGTAGTTGATGACCGGGCGCGAGATCATCGGGATGATGGAGCGCACGCCCGGGTCGTCACCGCACAGCACCGCCGCGCCGTAGAACGGCATGCGGTGCAAGAACTCGACGAACGCCCCCTTCAGCCGCGTGAGGTCGTGGCCGTAGGTGTCCATGTGGTCGGCGTCGATGTTGGTCACGACCGACAGCACCGGCATCAGGTTCAGGAACGACGCATCCGACTCGTCGGCCTCGACCACGATGTAGTCGCCCGAGCCGAGCCGTGAGTTCGCGCCTGCCGCATTGAGCTTGCCGCCGATCACGAAGGTCGGGTCGAGCCCGGCTTCGGCGAGCACGCTGGTCACGAGCGAGGTGGTCGTCGTCTTGCCGTGCGTGCCGGCGATCGCGATGCCCTGCTTCAGGCGCATCAGTTCGGCCAGCATCACCGCTCGTGGCACCACCGGCACGCGCTTGGCGCGGGCGGCGATCACCTCGGGGTTGTCGGACTTCACCGCAGTCGAGGTGACGACGGCGCCCGCGCCAGCGATGTGCGCCGAGTCGTGGCCGACGAACACCTTGATGCCCAGCGTGGCCAGGCGGCGCGAAGTCGCGCTGTCGCTCTGGTCGGAGCCCGACACCGTGTAGCCCAGGTTGTGCAGGATCTCGGCGATGCCGCTCATGCCGGCGCCACCGATGCCAACAAAGTGAATGTGTTTGACGGCGTGCTTCATGCGGCAAGCCCTTCCAGTTCGTCAGCGACGTGTGCCGCGGCATGCGGCCTCGCCAGTGCGCGCGCCTTCGTCGCCATGCCCAGCAAAGCCTCGCGCGTCAGGCTCTTCAGCAGATCGGCCAGGCGTTGCGGCGTGAGTTCGGTCTGCGGCAGGTGGATACCCGCCCCTTGCTTCGCCAGCCACTGCGCGTTGTCGCGCTGGTGGCTGGTGGTGCTGACGACGAGCGGCACCAGCACGCTGGCCACGCCCGCGGCACACAGCTCGCTCACCGTTACCGCGCCGGCGCGGCAGACGATCACGTCGCAAACGGCCAGGCGCTCGCTCATGTTGTCGATGAAAGGCAGCACTTCGGCCTCGACCTTCGCTTGTTCATAGGCCGCACGCACCTTCTCGTGGTTGGCGGTGCCGGTCTGGTGGGTGAGCGCCGGGCGTTCCGCTTGCGGCAGCAAGGCGATGGCTTTCGGCAGGGCTTCGTTCAAGGCCGTGGCGCCCAGGCTGCCGCCCACCACCAGCACGCGCAGCGGGCCGCTCCGGTTCTCGAAGCGCTCCATCGGCGCAGGCAGCGCCTCGATCTCGGCACGCACGGGGTTGCCGGTCACGATGCCGCGCTTCGTCTTGTGAGCCGCTTCGCCTTCGAAGCCGAAGGCCACCTTGTCAGCGACAGGCAGCAGGCTTCGGTTGCTCATCAGCAACGAGGCATCAGCGTTGACCAGCATCAGCGGCTTGCTCAGCAGCGAGGCCATCAGACCGCCGGGGAAGCAGACGTAGCCACCCATGCCGAGCACGGCGTTGGCTTTTCTCTTTCGGATGATTTGCAGGCAGCTCCAGAAGGCGGCCAGCAATCTGAAGCCGCCGGTGAGGGTGTGCATCAGACCTTTGCCGCGCAGGCCGCTGAAGGCGATGGTGTCCATCGGGATGCCGCTCGGCGGCACCAGCTTGTTCTCCATGCCTTGCTTCGTGCCGAGCCAGCTGATGGTCCAGCCGCGTTTCTGCATTTCTTTGGCGACGGCCAGGCCGGGGATGATGTGGCCGCCTGTGCCAGCGGCCATGATGATGAGGTGTTTGGAGGTCATGCTGGGGCGCCTCCTTTTGTTGATTCCGTTCGGGCTGAGCCCGTCGATGCCTTGTTCGCGCGTCTCCACCCCACCTCATCCGTTCGGGCTGAGCCTGTCGAAGCCTGGTTCGCATGCCACCACCCGTTCGGGCTGAGGTATCGAAGCCGTGTTCTGCTTTCGCGTGATGGTTGCTCACTGCGTGAGGCCGCGTCGGGATATGCCCCCGACAGGGCAGTAACTTTCTTTCGCTTCCCCGAAAGAAAGTCACCAAAGAAAGGGGGACCCGACGGAGGCCTCCCACGGGGCCCAAGAGCAATACGGTCGTTTGCTTCGCAAACTTTCCCTATCCCACCTCGCTTCGCATCGTGCGTGATGGCGATGCGCAGCGAGCTAAGTGGTGGGGTACGTTGAACAGGTGTTCCGTGGTCCGGGTCTGTCCGCAGG
>Ga0307508_10000122_pt1 | contig 92612 bp, 88 predicted proteins | sample 9_EM_MG_FD_203089 | JGI IMG/M metagenome (GOLD analysis project Ga0307508, IMG submission 203089) | Populus trichocarpa ectomycorrhiza microbial communities from riparian zone in the Pacific Northwest, United States - 9_EM | ecosystem: Host-associated > Plants > Roots > Unclassified | place... | reverse complement strand
TTGGGAATGTGCGGGGGCACGAGCCGGGCCGCCGCGGGCACGGCCTGGAAGCTGTTGCGGTAGCTGCCGGCTTCGAGGTCGGTGTTCTGGAGCAGCTGGGCGGCCTCGCTGCCCAGGTTGTTCGCGGCTTCGTGCTGGATGGACAGGACGAGGAGCTGGTTGTCGCTGCGGTGGCTGAGGCCGCTGTAGAGGCTGTGCTCGGTGAGGTGGAAGGTGGCCCCGGGGGCCAGGGTGCGCACGGCGCTGTCGCCGTGCAGGGTTTTCATGGCGAGTTCGTGGCGGGCGAGTGCCAGGGCGGCCTGGGCGTCGGCGTGGGCGGCGTGGAGGAAGCGGCGTTCGCCGGAGCCGTCGTAGACCTCCAGGGTGGGCAGCTGGCCGTTGTCGAGCGTGCTGCGGACAGCGGCGCTGACGCCGGCGAGCTGGCGGGGGTCCCAGGCGGCTTGGGTCACGGCGTTGGGTTGCACGCTGCGTTCCACGGCGATGGCGGTGATGGTGTCTTCGGGCAGGCCGGCGCGGCGTACGTCGGGTTTGCCAAAACGCAGTGAGCCAAGGTCGGGGCGTTGGGCCTGGGCGTCACTGATGACGAGACAGTGCTTGGCGGCCTTGGCTTCGCTGAGTGGCTTGCCGTCGTCGCTGTGGTCGAGGCGGTGGCTCCAGCCTTCTTGGCTGAGCAGCCGAGCGACCAGTTGGGCGTCTGTTTCCTGGTATTGCGTGGTGGTGTCGCGCACGGGGGCGGCGGCCAGGGCTTCGGGGCTGAGGTCGAGCTTGAAGTTGGCTTGCGGGTAGGCGCGCAGCACGCTGGCGATGATCTCGTCGGCGCGCTGGCCGAGGAAGACACGGCTGTCTTGGCGCAGGCCGAGGAAGTGGGTGAAGGCGACGAGCTGCAGCCGGTAGCGGGCCAGGCCGCCATCGCTGCCGAGTTGGGCGGACTGGGCGACGAAACCGTGCCAGGTGCGATACGAAGAATCGGCGCACATCAGGCGCAGGCTCATCTGCTCGCCGGTCAGGGCCTTGAGTTCGAGGTGGGCGTTGGTGCTCAGGCAGTCGACTACCGCGATGAGCAGGGCCAGGGCGGGCGGTTTGCGGTCGGGGCCGAAGCCGTTGACGTTCTCGCGCCATTGGGCTCGTTCGACCACCAAGGTGGCGCTGGGGAAGGCCGTCTCAAGTTGCAGCAGGCGCTTTTGCTGGCCGATGTTCAGCGCGGCCTTCAGGCGGCTGAAGGCGTCTTGGACATTCATTGTTGGAAATCCCTGGCTGTGATGACAGCGGGATTTTGCCTTTGCAAGTCACCGCCGTCCTGCGGGTTCACATGTCGTTACAGCGAACTGGTGCTCACCGATTGCCCAGCCATTTACTGCTTTTCTTCATCAGCAACTCGGTCAACTTCACAAGTTCATGTGCTGACATGCACCATGCACCGGCGACGCCCTAAAGCGGCAGCTCGGTGAAGTAGCGCCCGCCGTGGAAGATCAGCGGTGAGGCGCCTTCGCGGCGCTCGCAGTGCTCGACCTCGCCGACGAAGATGATGTGGTCGCCTTCTTCGTACTGGCTGCGGTTGAAGCACTCGAACACCGCGGCGCTGCCTTCGAGTACCGGCGCGCCGCTGGCGCCCTTGCGAAAGGCGACGCCGGCGAAGCGGTCGATGTCTTTCGACGCGAAGCGCACGGCCAGCGCGTGCTGCTCGGCGGCGAGGATGTTGATGGCGTAGTGCGAGCCGCTGCTGAAGGCGGGCATCGAGCCCGCGCGCCGCGAGAGGCTCCACAGCACCAGCGGGGGCGAGAGCGACACCGAGTTGAATGAATTGGCCGTCAGGCCGATGGGCAGGCCGTTGGCATCGAGCGCGGTCACCACAGTCACGCCGGTGGCGAAGCTGCCCAGTGCAGCGCGGAATTCGTCTGGTGAAAAACTGGGGGCGCCAGGGCGCGGCAACGCATTCATGCGCTCATTGTGGCGGAGTCGGCGACCGCCGGCCAACCGCTGAGGATGTCGGGTGCCGCATCGCCGACCGAACGTTGACCCGGCCGCGGCCCAGGCCGACACTGCCGCCATGCAGCTCAGCGAGTTCCATTGCGGAATAGACCGCCGCCCGCGCGCGTAAACCTCTGGTGCAAGCCCCCGCCTCCTTTCGACAACAACTGCTGGGCGCGATTCCGCGCCTGCGGCGCTATGCGCATTCGCTGGTGATGGATTCGAGCGCGGCCGACGACCTGGTGCAGACCACGCTGGAACGCGCGCTCTCGCACTGGCACCAGTTCGACCAGCGTCGCGACATCGTGGTGTGGATGCTGAGCATCGCCCACAACGCGCACCGCGACACCCAGCGGCGCAACATGCGCTTGCTGATCATCGACCCGCAGGCGCTGCAGATCGAGCAGGACCTGCAGCGCAGCGACCCGGGTGCCGACGTCGGCCTGCGCATGGACCTCATCGCGGCCTTGCAGCAGCTGTCGCCCGAGCAGCGCGAACCGCTGCTGCTGGTGTCGGTCGAAGACCTTTCGTACGCCGAATGCGCCGAAGTGCTGCACATCCCCATCGGCACCGTGATGTCGCGCATCTCGCGTGCCCGCGCTGCCCTGCGTGTGCTGCTCGACGGCAAACCCGCGGCCACCGTGCATGCCCTGCACCGCGTGGTCTGAACCACCATGAACACGTCGCCCCACACCCCTCCTTCCGACGACCGCTTGAGCGCCTGGCTCGATGGCGAGCTGCCGCCTGCGCAGGCGGACGAAGTCGAAGCCTGGCTGGCCGCTCACCCCGAAGACGCCGCGCGCGTTCGCCTGTGGGCGGCCGACCGCGATGCGCTGCGTGCGCGCCTGGGCCCGATGGTCACCGAGCCGGTGCCCGAGGCGCTGGCCGATGTGGTGTGGCGCTCATCGCCGAACCGCGCTGCGTGGTGGCGCTGGGCTGCTGCGGTGGCGGTGTTCGGCCTGGGCGGCGTGGTGGGCGCGGCGGCCGTGTGGCAGCTGCGGGCCGATCGCGCGGCCGTGACGGCCACCGCGCCGGCAGGCTGGGTGCAGCGCGCGGCGGTGGCGCATGCGGTGTACGTGCCCGAGCAGCGCCACCCGGTCGAGGTGTCGGTGGCCGGCGCGTCGGCCGAAGAGAACCATGCACAGGAAGAACACCTGGCGCGCTGGCTCACGCGGCGGCTGGGCTTTGCGGTGAAGCTCTACGACCTGCGCGACAAAGGCTTCGAACTCGTCGGCGGCCGCCTGTTGCCCGACGCGGCCGGGCCGAGCGCGCAGCTGATGTACCAGGCCCGGCAGCCCGGTACCGATGGCGCCCCGCCGGCACGCGTGACCGTCTACCTGCGCAAGCCCGAGGGCGGCACCGACTTCGCTTTCCGCTACGAGCGCCAGGGCGAGCTGGGTCTCTTCTACTGCGTGGAAGGCGGCGTGGGCTACGCGCTGGCCGGTAGCCTGCCGCGCGAGCAGCTGCTCGCGCTCGCCGAGAGCATCTATCACCAGCAACCCGGCGCGAAGTAGGTATCTGCTCAGGGCGCACGAGGGGCGGTCCCTAGAATCCGCCTCATGTCTGTTTCACTGCCGCCTCGCTCCGTGCCATCCCGCTTCACGGCCTGGCATCGTCTGGTGGTGGTGACGGTGCTGGGCTTTGCCTCCGGCCTGCCGCTGGCGCTCACCGGCCAGGCGATGCAAGCCTGGCTCAGCGTCGAAGGGGTCGACATCGCGACCATCGGCTTCCTGAGCCTCGTGGGCCTGCCCTACACCTTCAAGTTCTTGTGGGCGCCGTTGATGGACCGCTTCGAGCTGCCCTGGCTCGGCCGGCGCCGCGGCTGGCTGGTGTTGACGCAGCTGGCACTGGCCGGCGCGCTGCTGGTGATGGCGAGCATCTCGCCGACCGCGGCCACGCGCAGTTTTGCCTTGCTGGCGGTGCTGGTGGCTTTCGTGTCGGCTTCACAAGACGTGGTCGTCGATGCTTACCGCACCGACCTGCTGCCCGCGCATGAACGCGGCTTCGGCTCATCGCTGTATGTGCTGGGCTATCGAATGGCGATGATCCTGTCGGGCGGTGTCGCTTTCATCTGGGTCGACCCGACGCAGGGTTCGCACTGGAGCTGGCCCGAGGTGTATCGCGTGATGGCCGGGATCATGGTGGTCGCGGCGGTGATGTCGGCCGTGCTGCTGCCGCGCTTGCCCGACATTGCCCGCCTGTCCAGCGTGGTCCGCAACGACCTCGTCGGCTTCGCGGCCGTGCTGGTGGCCGTGGCGGTTGGCGTCATCGTGAGCGATCGGTTCGGCCCGCCGCTGGCGCGCGTGTTGATCGCGCCGTTCTGGAGCGGCAGTGCGCTGTCGGCCGAGCTGCAGAGCAAGTGGACCGACCTGCTGGCCTTGATGCTGGGCGTGGCCTTCACGCTGCCGCTGGCCGCGTGGATGGCGCATCTGGCCAAGTTCGAGACCTTGATCGGCGGCTTGCGCAGCTACTTCAGCCAGGCCGGCGCCGGCGCGTTCCTCGCGTTCATCGTGCTCTACAAGCTGGGCGATGCGTTCGCCTATTCGCTGATGACGCCGTTCCTGCTGAAGACCATGATGTTCAGCGCTGCCGAGGTCGGCCTGGTCAACAAGGTGATCGGCCTGTGGCTCACGATCGGCGGCGCGCTGCTGGGCGGGGCACTGATGTTGAAGCTCGGCTTGTGGCGTGCGCTGATGCTGTTCGGCGTGCTGCAGATGGTCAGCAACATCGGCTACTGGTGGCTGGCGGTCGAAGGCAAGGGGCTGATGCCCGGCCTCGTGATCCCGGCCTTCGACTGGGGCTTCGTGAAGCTGGTGCAAGACACGCCGGTCGATGGCGGCCTGCTGATGGTGATCGCGTTCGAGAACCTGTCGGCTGGCATGGGCACCGCCGCGTTCGTGGCCTTCCTGATGAGCCTGTGCAACCAGCGCTTCACGGCCACGCAATACGCCTTGCTGTCGGCCTTCGCGTCGGTGGGCCGGGTGTGGGTGGGGCCGCTGGCTGGCGTGATGGCCGAGACCGTCGGCTGGCCCACCTTCTTCATCGTGTCGACCGTGCTGGCCGTGCCCGCGCTGGTGATGCTGTGGTGGCTGCGCGAGCCGGTGCGCGCCCTTGAGGTCGACCCCGACGCCCCGATTTTGGACGACTGAGCGGCGGAACCCCACCGTTGACACCGAATCTGATAGCCATGACGACTGACTTCGACACCCGAGCCGATTTCACCCCTGACCCGCTGCTGCATCTATCGGGTTGCAGCTGTCGTTTGCATTCGCGCCGGCTGCTCACGGGCGCCTTGCTGGGCGCCGGCGGCCTGCTGGCGGTGCCGGCCTTCGCGCGTGAAGGCGTTGAAGTCGGCGGCCAGTCGACGTTCGCCAAGCTCGTACCGGCCGACCAGATCGAAAGCGCCGCGCAACAGCAGTACGTCGCGCTCAAGCAGCAGGCCGGTGAGAAGCGCGCCCTGGCGCCCGACAGCCACCCGCAGGTGATTCGCCTGCGCGCCATCGGCCAGCGGCTCATTCCGTACAGCTACGAGTGGAACCCGCGTGCGCGCGACTGGAAGTGGGAGATCAACCTGCTCATTTCCAAGCAGATCAACGCGTTCTGCATGCCCGGCGGCAAGATTGCCTTCTACACCGGCATCCTTGAGCAGCTGCAGCTCACCGACCACGAGGTGGCGATGGTGATGGGCCACGAGATCGCGCACGCCTTGCGCGAGCACGCCCGCGAACAAATGGGCAAGACCGCGGCCACGCGCGGTGCCATCGAACTGGGCGCGGCCATCTTCGGCCTCGGCAACGCCGGCCGCACCGTGGCCGGCATGGGCGGCCAATTGCTCACGCTCCGCTTCGGGCGTGAAGACGAATCCGAAGCCGACTTGGTGGGCATGGAACTCGCCGCCCGCGCCGGCTACGACCCGCGCGCTGGCGTGACCCTGTGGAACAAGATGGCCAAGGCCAGCGCAGGCGCGCCGCCGCAGTTTCTCTCCACCCACCCCTCGGGGCCGACGCGCATCCGCGACATCCAGGCCAACCTGCCCAAGGTCGAAGGTCTGTACGTCCGGGCCGCCAAGCCCGAGCGGCGCTTCGAGGCGCCACCCAAGCCATCGCAGGCGCCCTCGGCCAACAGCAAGGGCTGAGCGAGCAGACAAGAAGGGCCCCTGATCGGGGCCCTTCTCTGTTTTTGGGGTGCGTGGCAGAACATGGCTTGCACATCGGTCCCGAATATTGATGACGACTCGCTGGCAAGAGCTAGGCAGCATCCGGCGTCGGCTGAAGTCGCTGCTCTTTCGTTCGAGCTTCGTTTGAAAGATCAGCGTGTGCGGGTCCAGGAATCGCAAAGGCCCGCGGACGCCGGCTGCATCAATCCATCAATCTCAACATCGTGGGAAGTTCTTCATGGCTTATCAAGTGATCATCTTCGGGTTCGACCCCAACAACCGGCTGCCGCTTAGCTTGATTGCAACGGGGGTGGACAAACCCAGCGCGATCCATGTGATGTGCAACCCATGCACGGCGACGAAGCGGATCGTCGTCAGCGCCGGTGTGGTGCCGGCCATTCCATCTGTGAGCGGTTACGCTGCGGGGCCGAACGAAATACCGACCGACACGAAGGAGTTGTATGTGTTCGAGTTTCCGAACCGCGCCGCAGGCTGGGCCTGGATGACGGTCAACAGGGATGTACTTGTCGGGAAAACCATTCATACCGTGGACGGTGAGCTGGCCTGACACAGGCCGGCTGCGGCACGCCCTGCGGTGGTTGCGATCACTCGGCGTGCCGCTTTTGATATGGATGAGTTCGTGCTCGCTGGTGGCCGCAGCACCCCCCGACAAGGTGCTCGTGCTGACGCCGTTCGAGATGCCGGTCGTCAAGATGGTGGTCGATGCGTTGAAGACCCGGCGCACCGTCGACGGCCAGCCGCTGCCGCCGCTCGAAGCCGATGTGCGGGTCATCGACCCCAGCCAGGTGGAACGCAAGGCGGCGCGCGAGTTGCGCCCACAGCTGAAGCACTACAAGGCCGTCTTCGCCACGACCTTGTTCCTGGCGCGTGCGCTGCAGATGGAAGACGCGCAGATTCCGATCGTGTTCGAGGGCGCTGCCGATCCGATGCAGCTCTGCCTCGTCGATTCGCTGATCCGGCCCGGGCGAAATGCCACCGGCACCATCTACGTGCTGCCGGACGAAGACGCCAAGCTGATGGAGGTGCTGGTCGATGGCTTTCCGAAGCTGAAGAAGGTCATCTACCTGGTCGCCGGGAGCAACGTGCACCCGGCGAGCTGCGACCCGGACGACATCGTCTGGCGCAAGAACGAGGCCCTGCCCTGCACGATGGGGATGCACGCACCCGACGACTACCTGCGTCGCCTGGTGTCGGCGACGGCGGTGGTCGCGCAGGCGAAGACGCTGGGCGTCGAAGTGGGTTTCATGGTGGTCTGCGATGCGAAGGACATCGCTCGCCTGCCGGCGATGATCAAGGCCTCGCCGGAGATCGGCTTCGCGATCCCCTGGCAGGGGCTGTTCCCGGAACACTCGAAAGAGTTGATCGATGTGCTGGCCTGCATGCGCCGGCCCGCCATCTACGGGCGGTGGTTCTTCGCCCGCGAGGGCGGCATGCTGGCGATGGAGCCCATCTTCGAGCCGGTCGACCGGCGTGCGAGCGTCGACATGCTGCTGCAGGTGCTCGAAGGGGCTGCCCCGGCGACGCTGCCGGTGCAGCTGCCGCGAGGCTTTCGCATCATGGTCAACGCGCCGGCCGCCGCCCGGCAGGGTTTGCAACCGTCGCTGAGTCTGCTCAGGCGGGCCGACAATGTGGTGTTGAAGTAGGGTGCAGGCCGGGCGATCCGGTGTGTGCGCCCCGATTCGCACACTCGGCGACGTCGACCATGCAAGCTCTGCGCTCAGGCGAACAATCGGTATGGCGTTCACGCATCTGGCGCAAGCAGGCGGCGATTCTCGCGTTGCTGGTCACCGGGGGGCTCGTGTCGTTCGGGGCCACCGAGATGATCGTGTCGTACCGCGAGACGCGCACGCTGATCGGCCAGCTGCAGCAGGCGCAGGCGCGCCAGGCGGCGCAGGCGCTGCGTGCTTCGCTGCAGAACATCGAGCGCCATGTGGATGCGGTGATGGCGCTGCCCTGGTCGGTGGGCAACTGGTTGTCGCTCGACACGCGGCGAGAGGAATACGCGCGCCTGCTGCGCCTCGTGCCCGCGGTCGAGAGCGTGGCGTTCCACGACGCCGCAGGCAAGGAGATGCTGATGGTCTCGCGCCGCACGCTGGACCGCGTGGCACGCTCTGTGTCCCCGCCGGCTTCTTCGTCGGCGTCGGCCAACGGCGGTGCGTCGCGCGTCTACGGCGCCGTCGAGTACCTCGACGGCTATGACCCGTACCTGGTGCTGGACCTGTCGCACCCGGAAGACGCTGGCGCAGGCCACACCCGGGTCAGGATCGCGATGCGGGCGTTGGCACGTGAGACGGCCGCGGCCTTGTCGGTGCCCGGCGGCGAGGTGTATGCCGTCGACGCCACCGGCACGATCGTCATGCACCGCGACCCGGGCTTGATGCTGGGGCGGTTCAAACCCCCGCCCTTGCCCGAGCGAAGCCGCGCCGCGGCGGGCATGGCCGGCAAGGGTCTGCATGGCGATGAAGTGCTGCAATCGGTCGAGCCGATGGACGAATTGCATTGGAGCGTGGTCGTCGAGCAGCCGATGACCACCGCGATGGAGCCGGTGTGGTCGGCACTGCGCCGCACCGGGGCCTTCATGGTCTTGGGGCTCGTCTTGTCGGGCGTTGCCGCGCTGTATCTCGCAGGGCGGTTGACGCGCCCGATCCGCCGGCTCTACCAAGGCGCGCAAAGCATCGGCGCCGGCAGCCTGAGCACGCGCGTCGATGTGCGCACGGGGGACGAACTCGAGATGCTGGCCACCCGCTTCAACGCCATGGCCAACAGCCTGGAGGAGTCATACGCCTCGCTGGAGGCGCGCGTGGCCGAGAAGACGCACGACCTGGAGGTGGCCAACCGCCACAAGTCCGAGTTCCTCGCCAACATGTCGCACGAACTGCGCACGCCGCTGAACGCCGTGATCGGTTTCTCGGAGGTGCTGTCGGAGCAGATGTTCGGCCCGCTCAACGCCAAGCAGATGGAGTACGCCACCGACATCCACGGCTCGGGCCACCACCTGCTGGCGCTGATCAACGACATCCTCGAACTGTCGAAGATCGAAGCCGGCCGGCTCGAACTCGAGCCCTCGGAGTTCGACGTGCCCGCCGCCGCCCAGACCGCGGCCACGCTGCTGCGCGAGCGTGCGGTGCGCCAGGGCCTGCAGCTGGTGCTGCGGGTGGGGCCGGAGGTTGGCACCTGGGTGGCCGACCCGCGGCGCTTCAAGCAGATCCTGGTGAACCTGCTGTCGAACGCCGTGAAGTTCACGCCTGACGGTGGCAAGGTGACGCTGACCGTGACGCAAACGGGTGAGTACCTGCGTGTGGAAGTGGCCGACACCGGCATCGGCATAGCCGCCACTGACATGGCGCTGATCTTCGAGCCCTTCCGGCAGGTCGGCGCGCACGGCCGCGCGCGAGCCGAAGGCACGGGGCTCGGCCTGTCACTCGTGCGCTCGCTGGTCGACCTGCACGGCGGGCACCTCAGCGTGGAGAGCCAACCTGGCGAAGGCTCCCGTTTCTGCATCGAATTCCCAAGGAGGTCGGCATGAGCCCGATGGTGCTGGTGGTGGACGACGACGAGAAGTGCCTGCGTCTGGCCTGCGACGTGCTCGACTTCCATGGCTTCGCCACGGTGCGCGCCGGCAGCGGCGAGCAGGCGCTGGCCATCGCCGAGACCACGCCGATCCGCATGGTGTTGATGGACATCCAGCTGCCCGGCATCAACGGCGTCGAGACCTTCTCTCGGCTGCGCAAGATGGCGTCGTGGAAAGACATTCCGGTCGTGGTGATGACCGCGTCGGTGATGCCCGCGGACCGCAGCACGCTGATGAACGAAGGCTTTAGCGGCTTTCTTGCCAAGCCGCTGGCGATCAAGGACCTGGTGTCTCTGGTTCGCTCATCGCTGCCGCCGGACTGAGCGATGCGGCCTTCGTTTCTCCCGACACTCCCCACCGGCACCGAGGGCGGCGCGCGCGTGCTGGTGATCGACGACGTGCCGAAGAACGTGACGCTGTTGTCTGACCTGCTCGCCGCCTGGGGCTACCGGCCGTTGCCGGCCTTCAGTGCGGCGCAGGGCATCGAGCTGGCCCGGTCGATGCGGCCCGACCTGATCCTGCTCGACGTGCTGATGCCCGACATGGACGGCTTCGAAGTCTGTCGCCGCCTGCGCGCCGACGCCGCGCTCGCGGCCACGCCGATCGTGCTGGTCACCTCCCTCGAAGCGCGGCACGAGCGCATCAAGGGGCTCGAAGCCGGCGCCGACGATTTCCTCAGCAAGCCGGTGGTGCAGGCGGAGCTGTTTGCGCGCGTGCGCTCGCTGCTGCGCGTGAAGGCGCTGTACGACCAGGTGTCGCAGCAGCGTGCGCAGCTGGCCGAGTGGTCGCTGACGCTGGAGCGGCGCGTCGAAGAGAAGCTCGACGAGATCGAACGCCTGGCGCGGCTGAAGCGGTATTTCTCGCCGCGCCTCGCTGCCAGGCTCGTGGGCGACCGGCGCGAGCCGCTGCTGCAAAGCGCGCGCCGCGAGGTGTCGGTGCTGTTCGTCGACCTGCGCGGCTTCACCGCCTTCGCCGAATCTGCCGAAGCCGACGTCGTGATGGCGCTGCTGCGCGAGTTTCATGCGGCCATGGGCGAGCTGATCTTCCGCTTCGAAGGCACGCTCGAGCGCTTCACCGGCGACGGGATGATGGTCTTCTTCAACGACCCCGATCCGGTGCCCGACCATGCCCTGCAGGCGGTGAAGCTGGGTCTCGCGATGAGCGAAGCGGCGCAGCGCCTCGCCCCCTCGTGGCGTGCGGCCGGCGGGCCGAGCGGGCTGGCCGTCGGCATGGCCAAGGGCATGGCGACCGTGGGCCCGATCGGCTTCGACGGCCGGCTCGACTACGCGGCCATCGGCAGCGTGACCAACCTCGCTGCGCGCTTGTGCAGCTTGGCCGAAGCCGGCGAGATCATCGTCTCCGACGAGATCTGGCAAGACGCGCAGGCGCACGGTTTCAAGGCCGAGCCGCGCGAGGTGGTGTTGAAGGGTTTCGCCCGCCCGGTGCGCTGCCACCGTTTGGCGGCCGGCGCAGTCTCACCAGCCGGTGGGCAGCGGCCGCAATAGCAGCAGCCGGCGGCCTTCGGTGGTGACGTAGCCGCCGCGTTCGAGGTCTTTCATCAGCTTGCTGATCATTTCGCGCGAGGCGCCCACGCGGTTGGCCAACTCCTGGTGCGTCAGCCTGTGCGGCACGGCACGGCAATCGCCCACGATGGCGGTGGCCAAGGTGTTCAATGCCTTGGCGAGGCGGCCATACACGTCGAGCAGTGCCAGGCTGCGCGCGTTGTCGGTGGCGATGCGGGCGCGCCGGATCACCCGGTTGAGCAGCTCGAAGGCGAACTCCGGGTTGGCGGCGATGTGCTCGCGCAGCGTCTTTCGCGTGATCACCGAGCACACCGTGGTTTCGAGGGTGATCACCGAGGCCGAACGCGGGCCGCCGTCCAGGCTCATCTCGCCCAGGTACTCGCCGGTGCCATAGATGCCGTAGATGATCTCGCGGCCGCGTTCGTTGGTGGAGAAGGCCTTGACGCTGCCCGACAGCACGATGAAGAGCGTGTCGCCGACGTCGCCTTCGTGGATCAGCATCGTGCCCTTGCGGTAGCGGCGGGGCTCGCCGCGGCTCACGAGGGTGCGCAGGCTGTCGGGCCAGATGGGGTCGAGTTCGGTCGCCGAAACAGCGGAGTCCATGGTGCGCGGGCGGAGTGGTCGGCCCGCGCATCATCTCGCGAAAGCCGATCATTCCGCAACGCAGCAATGGGCGTCTGTGCGCCCTGGAGATCACCAAACGCTAATGTGACAACGCCGACTTCATCGCCGGTGCGATGGGCGGCAGCGCGGTGACGCGGCTGACGAGGTCGCGGATGCTGGTGGTCTGCGTTTTGGTGCGGATGCTGCTGATCTGGGTACGGATCGTCGACACGGCCACGCCGTAGCGGCGGGCCGCCTCCTTGGGCCGCAAGCCATCGCACAGCGCTTGCAGCACCTTGGCTTCGGCGCTGGTGAGGCCTTGCGTACGGGCGAAGAAATCGACGGTCAACGCTTCGCAACTCTGGCGCCGGCCCAGCACCAACAGCACCAGCGTCTCGTCTCCTTCCTGGTCGCTGCCCATCGGCACGGCGGCCACCGACAAGGCATTTGCCTTGTCGCCAAGCGCGACCAGGCGGCGCCGGCCGCGCCCCGCGTCGACGACCACTTCATGCAGCACGCCGTGCTGGTCGGCGTGAGAGGCCTGCACGCGGCCGTTGGACAGGCGCAAGTTCTCGCCATGGGCCAGCTCCTGCCGTGCAGGCTGGTTGGCATGGCGCAGCTCCCCGGTGGCGGTGATGAGTACCATGCCGTGGTCCATCTCATCCAGCATGCGTGCCAGCCAGCTTGCCATCGCGGTGTCGCTGCTTCGTCGCTCCGGGCCCAGGTAGTTGCCGGCATTGGGCCGATTGGTCGAGGTGAAAGACTCCAACATGGCGTTCCCCTTGTAGTTGTCGGTCCGCAGGCAGGCCGTGACAGCAAGAGTAGGTTTGGCATGCCGGGGGTGGCTGTAAATCTGACCGATCGAGTTTGTGAGTTATTCACCACCTGTGAGTCGTTAGGTCGGTTGAGTGGGGCAACAAGTGTCAGTTGCAACCGGTCGTAATTGGTATTGTGTAAATGTGATCATTGAATACCATTGAGATACCTGTTGGCGACGACTTTTTGCGCTGTGGGCACTCAACTCATGAGGAGATCACGATGAATGCAAGGGCTCTGGGAATGTCGGTGGTGGCCGTGGCAGTTGCCGGCATGTGGGGTCAGGTGCAAGCGGCTGCGTCGGTCGACGCTGCGCTGGCACGGGCCACGGACGGCGACGTCTTGCTGGCACAGGCGAGCACTGCGCCGGCCTGGAAGGAAGGCACGACCTACGCGGTTGGCGCCATCGTCAGCTATGGGGGACGCGACTACGTCGCTCTGGTGGCGCACACCGCCTGGGTGGGTGCGAACTGGAACCCGGCTGCCACGCCGACGCTGTGGAGTGCGCTGACCGCTGCGCCCGCACCTGCGCCGGTTCCTGCACCTGCACCTGCACCGAGTCCCGCCCCTGCGCCCGCTCCGGCACCGGCACCGGCACCCACTGGCGGCACCTGCTACCTGGCTTGGTCGTCCTCGACGGCGTACAGCGGCGGCGCGACCGTCAGCTACAACGGCATCAACTACAAGGCCAACTGGTGGACCCAGGGCAACAACCCGGCGACCAACAGCGGCCCGGTCGGCAGCGGCCAGCCGTGGACGCCGGTGGGCAGCTGCACCGGCGCGCCAGCGCCTTCGCCGGCCCCCGCGCCCGCGCCCGCACCGGCGCCTGCCCCAGCTCCAGCCCCCGCGCCGGCTCCTGCACCCGCCCCGGCCCCGGCGCCTGCACCCTCGGATCCGTTGACGATCGCCGAAGCCGTTCATGCAGTGCAGAACAAGCGCGTCTACGTCGGCTACTACCCGAGCTGGAGCGACACCTGGTTCGACGCCACCGGCAAGACGGCCAACGAGGTCTACCGCGCCAGCAAGTTCGCGCGCATTCCCGGCACCTACACGCACGTGATGGCTTCCTTCGCCGACCCCAACTTCTCGTGGGCGGGCCTGGCGACCAACAGCTTCTCGGGCACCGGCCTCAGCTTCAACGCCACACCGAAGGACATCAAGGCCGCGATCGACGTGCTGCACCAGCGCAACATCAAGGTCATCCTCGCGGTCGGTGGCGCGACCTACGGCAACTGGGGGCCGCTTGCGGCACAGGGCCAGGCGGGCAGCGGCTCGATGATCAATGCGCTGGCCAGCTTCATCGGCGAGATGGGCATCGACGGGCTGGATGTCGACTACGAAGTCGATGGCGACGTCGACCGCTACGCCAACTCGATCAAGGCGCTGCGCGCCGCGGTCGACCAGGCCGGCGGCGGCCGTGTGCTCACGCTGGCCGGCTGGTCCACCGGGGCCGACTGCACCGCCGGCACCAGCGCCGACCCGTCCTGCGCCGGCAAGATGTCGTTCTGGGGCGGCAATGCCGGGCGCGAGCGCGGCGTGGTGCTCAAGTACCCGGCCGTGGCCAACATGCTCGACATGGTCAACGTGATGAGCTACGACGCACGCTACGAGCACTACGACGGCACGGTGGCCTACAACGACTACCGCAACCTGTTCCCGGCCAAGACCATCGTGTCGATCGGCCTGGAGGGCGCACCCGAAGGCTGGGCCGGCGCCACCCTCGTGATCAATGATGCCGATGCGCAATGCGAAGGCTCGCGCAACCTGCAGACCCAGTACGGCGTGACGGTGAATGCGCCCTACTCGGTCGCGCGCTACACCGGGGCGGTGCTGTCCAGCACGAGCACCAAGCGCAATGCACGCGACGGGGCGATGCTGTGGGCCATCATCAAGCCGACCACCGGCAGCTGCGGCAGTGCGCTGCTCGCCAGCCCGGGCACCATCGGACAGAAGGTGGGCACGCAATTCGGCCTGCCGGCAGACCCGCTGCTGCTCGGCACTGACTGGAAGTAAGTTACCTGGAACGCGGGGCCGATCGCCCTGGCGTACTTTGAGCCCTCCTCACAAAGGAGGGCTTTTTTCTGGGCGCTCCGTTGGCTGGCGTTTCAGGCCAGCACGCGCAGCAGCCAGCGGTTCAGGTCGGCGATCTCCTGGGCGCACACCGAGTGCGGCATCGGGTACTCGTGCCACTCGATGGCATAGCCGAGCGCGGCCAGCGCATCGCGCGAGGCCACGCCGCGTGGGTAGGGCACCACGGGGTCTTGCGTGCCGTGGGCGAGGAAGAGCGGCACATCGCGGTTCGCTTCGCTGCGCTCGGCGGCTGTGGTCGCGGCCAGCGGCAGGTAGCCCGACAGGCCCGCGAGGCCGGCCAGCCGCTCGCGATGGCGCAGGCCGGTGAGCAGCGTCATCGCGCAGCCTTGCGAGAAGCCCATCAGCACGATGCGCGAGCTGGCGATGCCGCGTGCGTTCTCGCGGGCGATCAGCGCTTCGATCTCGGTGGCCGACCGGCGCAGGCCGGGCTCGTCTTCCACGCGTGCGAGGTCGGTGCCGAGGATGTCGTACCAGGCGCGCATCACGTAGCCGCCGTTGATGGTGACGGGCTGCTCGGGCGCGTGCGGCAGCACGAAGCGCACGTCGCCGAGCACGCTCAGGTCCAGCTCTTCGGCGACGGGTGCAAAACCGTGGCCGCTGTCGCCCAAGCCATGCAGCACGATGACCGTGCGGGTGGGCGACGGCCCGGTTTCGATTTCGATGGCTTCAAGTGACATGGGGGGCTCCGCAGATTGGCTGTGAGGCCAATCGTAAGGGCTCAGCGCGTCGTCGTGCCCGCCCCGCGGAAAGCCCCCGGCGTGTCGCCCGTCCAGCCGCGGAAGGCGCGGTGGAACGACGCCGGGCTGTCGAAACCCAGCTGCGCGCTGATGCTGTTGATGGGCGCGTGGCCCTTGGTCAACAGCTGCACCGCCATGTCGCGGCGCAATTCGTCTTTCACGCGCTGGAAGCTCGTACCTTCGTCGGCCAGGCGGCGGTGCAGCGTGCGTGCGGACACGTGCAAGGCTTCGGCCGCGTTCTCGGCGGTGGCTGGCAGCGGCAGGCGTTCGGCCAGGTAGACGCGCAGGCGCTGGCACAGGCGCTCGCTGCGGTGGCCGGCAAAGAGCCAGTCTTCCGGCGCGCGCAACAGGAATTCATCCAGCTCGTGCTTGTTGCGGCGGATCGGCAGTTGCAGCCAGTCGGGATCGATGTGCAGGGCGGGCTGCGCCTGGTTGAAGAACACCGGCCCGGGGTAGAGCTCCTGGTAGTCGGCCGCGAAGATCGGCCGCACGAACGGGAAGTCGACACGCATCAGCGGAATGCGCTGGCCCACCAGCCACGAGGCCACGCCGTGGATGACCTTGAGCATCAGGTCGAGCGCGAAGGCCTGCGGCAAGGGCGCGCCGGGCACCGGCACGAGTGCGATGTGCGCCGATGCGTCGTCGGCCCACACGTCGATGTGGAAGTCGTCCTGCACCAGCCGCGACACGCACGCCCAGCGGTGCAGCGCCACCATCAGGTTCTTGGCGTCGAGCAGCGCGAGGCAGGTGAACTTGAGCGCGCCGGGCCGGAACGCACGCGAGAAGAGCCGCAGCATTTCATCGTCCAAGGCGACCGCGAGCCCGCGGTACAGCACGGCGAACTGCTGCTCGGTGATGCGGGCGGCGGGCTTGTCGACAAGGCCGGCCTGCTCGAACAACGCCGCCGCGTCGGTGCGCGACACGTCTGCCGCGTGCAGCAGCGCGGCCACGTAGGCCATGGAGACGGTTGCGTGCGCAGATGCCATGGCGCGCAAGCTAGCACGCATGCTTGCGCCACGCGAGTGGTGGAAGCCTGCATGCGCTGCAGGCTCCGGCCACTGAAGGTATGGACTAGAAGCGGTAGTTGAAGCCGATGGCGATCAACGGAATCGCCTTGATCTTGCCGGCGTCATCGCGAACCTCGGCCAGCTCGGCGTCGATGTCGGCTTGCGACACGATGCTGGTGTTGCCGAGGTTGGTGCCCGAATGCGTTTCGCTCACCTTGGCTTTGCCGATGGAGGCGCCGAGGTCGAACACGAAGCCCCAGCCGGTGCTCAACTGGTGGCCGTAGCCGATGCCGAGGTAGGGCGTTGTCTTGGGGAACTCGATCTTGACGTTGAGGCGGTCATCCGTCGACGACACGAAGGTGTTGTTGCCGACCGTCATCTGGGTGCCATTGCCCTTGGCGACCAGATCGAGCTTCATGTTGTTGAAGGTCACGCCGCCGGTGAAGCGAAAGCCGTTGCCGAAGGCGAACCAGTCGCCGAACAAGCCGACCCGGTTGTACGTGAGCTTGCCTTCGTAGTCGATGCCCTCGTCGCGTTCGCTCCTGTTGCGGCTGCCCAGTGTTCCGAAGTCGCCGCGCAGCGTGAAGTCGGGTGACAGGGCGTGCGCATAGCCGAGCATCACGCCATGCGTGCCGATGCCGGTGTAGACCTCTTGGGCCTGAACGCCCGCGGTCAGGGTCAAAGCCGCCAGGGCCATCAGGGTGTGTTTCATCGCTGTCCTTGTGAATGGAGCGCTGCACGGTGCAGACGAATTCCATTCTAGGAACGGCGCACCTGGGGCATATCGGCCAAACAGACGAAGTGTGTCGGCGTTTATCGGCCAATCAGTCGACCGATCAGCAGAGCGTCACAGATCGAAGTCGTAATCGATGATCAACGGCGCGTGGTCGGAGAAGCGCTGGTCGAGGTAGATGCGCTCGGTACGCGCCAGCGCCGCGGTGGCCGGTGTGGCCAGGTGGTAGTCGAGCCGCCAGCCCACGTTCTTGGCCCAGGCCTGGCCGCGGTTGCTCCACCAGGTGTATTGCTCGGCCTTCTGGTTCAGGGTGCGGAACACGTCGACAAGGCCCAGTTCGTCGAGCGTGTGGGTCATCCACGCGCGCTCTTCGGGCAGGAAGCCGCTGTTCTTCTGGTTGCTGCGCCAGTTCTTGAGGTCGATCTCTTTGTGCGCGATGTTGATGTCGCCGACCAGAATGAACTCGCGCTCGGCCTTGAGCCGCTGCAGGTACGGCGTCATCAACGCGAGAAAGCGGAACTTGGCGAGCTGCCGTTCTTCGCCGCTGGAGCCGCTGGGAAAATAACAGCTGATGATGCTCAACTTTCGCGCGGGCGTGTCGAAACGTACTTCGATGTAGCGGCCTTCGGCGTCGAACTCGGGCACGCCGATGCCCACCACCACATCGCTCGGTGTCTTGCGCGAATACACGCCTACGCCCGAGTAGCCTTTCTTCTCCGCGAAATGGAAATAACCCGTCATGTCGTGCACGGTGTCGAAGCGTTCGGCGATGTCGGCGGCCTGCGCCTTGATCTCCTGCACACCCATACAATCGGCGCCCAGGGCCTCGGCCCAGGGCAGCAAGCCCTTGGTGGCGGCAGAGCGGATGCCGTTCAGATTCAAAGACACCAGACGAAACACGAGACACCTCCGATGAGCACCCCCTTGCAAACCGATACCCTCGCCCAGGACTTCGTGAAGTTCGCGGTCGATACCAAGGTGCTGCGGTTTGGGGAGTTCAAGACTAAGGCCGGGCGGCTGTCGCCTTACTTCTTCAACGCCGGCCTATTCGATGACGGCGCCAAGCTCGCGCGCCTCGCAGAATTCTATGCGTCGCGTCTGCTCGCCTCGGGCCTCGCCTTCGACATGATCTTCGGGCCGGCCTACAAGGGCATCACGCTGGCGTCGGCGGTGGCTGTCGAGCTGGCACGCCAGGGCCGCAACGTGCCCTACGCCTACAACCGCAAAGAGGCCAAAGACCACGGCGAGGGCGGCACGCTTGTCGGCGCGCCGGTGGCCGGCCGCGTTCTCATCATCGACGACGTGATTTCAGCAGGGACTTCTGTGCGTGAATCCATCTCGATGATCCAGGCTGCGGGGGCGACGCCTTGCGCGGTATCGATCGCCCTCGACCGGCAGGAGAAGGCTTCCGAAAACGGCGTCGATGCCGACTGGTCGGCTGTGCAGTTCGTCGAGCGCCAGCTGAAGCTACCGGTTTGCGCCATTGCGACGCTCGCTGACTTGCTGCAGTATCTGAAAACAAACAAGGACGCGGGCCTGGGCGAGCACTTTGCTCGCGTGTCTGCCTACCGAGAGCGCTATGGGGTGTGAGTTGTTCTTTCGACCCGGCCCTTTGAAGCTGGCATTGGCTTGTGCCTTGATGGGCATGGCGGGTGCAAGCTCCGCCGCCATCTATAGCTGCGTCGATGCCAATGGCCGCCGCCTCACGTCCGACCGCCCGATCGTCGAGTGCCTCACGCGTGAGCAGCGTCTCTTGAATGCCGACGGTTCGATTCGCCAGGTCGTGCCGCCCACGATGACGGTCGATGAGCTGGCCGAAGCCGAAGCCAAGAAGCGCCAGGCCGAAGCGGACCGTGCGGCCCAGCAAGACGCCGTGCGCCGCGACCGCAACCTGCTGGTGCGCTTTCCGAATGAGGCAGCGCACGCGAAAGCGCGCGAAGCGGCACTCGACGACGTGCGCAAGGGCGTCAAGTTCTCCGAAGAGCGCTTGGCCGAGCTGCAGTCCGCACGCAAGCCCTTGCTCGACGAAACCGAGTTCTACAAGGGCAAGAAGATGCCCGCCAAGCTCAAGCAGCAGCTCGATGCCAACGACGCTGCCGCGGCGGCACAGCGCTCACTGGTGCAGAACCAGAAGGACGAGATCTACCGCATCAACGCGCTGTACGACGTGGAGCTCAATCGGCTGAAGAAGCTGTGGAGCGGCACGCCGGTGGGCTCGATGGGCGTATTGCCATCGGCCTCTTCGCCTGCCTCTGCAGCGGCCCGCAAGGCCGTGGGCAAATAGCCCCCGCAGCCCGGCTTCAGCCGAGCTTCTTCTTCAGCAGTTCGTTCACCGCGGCCGGGTTGGCCTTGCCCTTGGTGGCCTTCATGGCTTGGCCAATCAGCGCGTTGAAGGCCTTCTCCTTGCCGGCGCGGTATTCCTCTACCGACTTCGCGTTCGCAGCCAGCACCTCATCGAGGATGCGGTCGAGTTCGCCGGTGTCGCTCATCTGCTTGAGGCCCTTGGACTCGATCAGTGCGTCGACCGAGCCGCCTTCAGCCCACAGGCTCTCGAACACCTGTTTGGCGCCGTTGTTCGAGATCGTGCCGTCGGCAATGCGTGCGATGAGCTGCGCGAGTGTGGCTGCATCGACTCGGCTGGCTTCGAGCCCGAGATCCTCTGCATTCAGGCGCCGCGAAATCTCGCCCATGATCCAGTTCGCAACCAGCTTGGGCTGGCCGCAAGCCTTGGCCGCCTCCTCGAAGTAGGCGCCGAAGGCCTTGCTCTGCGTCACCATCGCTGCGTCGTAGGCGGGCAGGCCGTAGTCCTTCTGGAAACGCTCGGCCATCACACGTGGCAGTTCAGGCATCTCACCACGCACGCGCTCGATCCACTCGGGCGCGATCACCAGCGGCGGCAGGTCGGGGTCGGGGAAGTAGCGGTAATCGGCCGCGTCTTCCTTCGTGCGCATGGCCCGCGTCTCGCCGCTGTCGGGGTTGAACAGCACGGTGGCTTGCTGCACCGTGCCGCCGTCTTCGATCAGGTCGATCTGCCACTGGATCTCGTAGTCGATCGCCTGCTGCATGAACTTGAAGCTGTTCAGGTTCTTGATCTCGCGGCGCGTGCCGAAGTCTGCGCCGGGCTTGCGCACCGACACGTTGGCGTCGCAGCGGAAGCTGCCTTCCTGCATGTTGCCGTCGCAGATGTCGAGCCACACGACGAGCGCGTGCAGGGCCTTGGCGTATTCGACGGCCTCGATGCTGGAGCGCATGTCGGGCTCGGTGACGATCTCTAGCAGCGGCGTGCCGGCGCGATTCAGGTCGATGCCGGTCTGGCCTGCGTAGTCTTCATGCAGCGACTTGCCGGCGTCTTCTTCCAGGTGAGCGCGGGTCAGGTTCACCTTGTGCTTCGTGTCGCCGACGAAGAACTCGACCGAACCGCCCTGCACCACCGGCGTCTCGTACTGGCTGATCTGGTAGCCCTTGGGCAGGTCGGGATAGAAGTAGTTCTTGCGCGCGAAGATCGACAGCGGCGCTACCTTGGCACCGACCGCGAGGCCGAGGCGGATGGCGCGTTCGACCGCGCCCTTGTTCATGACCGGCAGCGTGCCGGGCAAGGCCAGATCGACCGGCGAGGCCTGCGTGTTCGGCGCCGCGCCGAACTGCGTCGACGAGCCGCTGAAGATCTTGCTGCGGGTGGAGAGCTGCGCGTGCGTTTCGAGGCCGATGACGACCTCGTAGCCGCGGATCAGTTTGGGCGTTGTGGGCATGTCAGTAGCCGGCCGGCACGCGTGTGTGCCAATCGGTCGCTTGCTGGAAGGCGTGTGCTGCGTGCAGCAACTGCGCTTCCTGGAAATAGTTGCCGATGAGCTGCAGGCCCACCGGCATCGAGGCCTCGCCGAAACCTGCCGGCAGGCTCATGCCGGGCAGGCCGGCCAGGCTCGCAGGCAGCGTGAAGATGTCGGCCAGGTAGCTGGCCACCGGGTCGTCGCTCTTGTCGCCGAGCTTCCACGCCACCGTGGGCGCCACCGGGCCGGCAATCACGTCGCACTGCGTGAAGCAGGCCTGGAAGTCGTCGGCGATCATGCGGCGCAGCTTCTGCGCCTGCAGGTAGTAGGCGTCGTAGTAGCCGTGCGAGAGCACGTAGGTGCCGATCATGATCCGGCGCTTCACCTCGGGGCCGAAGCCTTCGGCACGGGTTTTCTTGTACATGTCGAGCAGGTCGGTGTACTGCTTGGCGCGGTGGCCGAAGCGCACGCCATCGAAGCGCGACAGGTTCGACGAAGCCTCGGCCGGCGCAATGATGTAGTACACCGGGATCGACAGCTCGGTGCGCGGCAGGCTCACGTCCACCAGCGTCGCGCCCAGCTTCTCGAATTCGGCGAGCGCGGCACGCACGGCGCCGTTCACGTCCGCCGCGAGCGCTGCGGGGAAGAACTCGCCAGGCAGGCCGATGCGCAGGCCCTTGAGCGGCTGCGCGGCGGTCGCGCCTTCGCGCGGCTTGTTCAGCGAGGCGGCGAAATCGGGCGCAGGCTCGGTGGCGCTGGTGGCGTCGCGTTCGTCGAAGCCGCTCATGGTGTTGAGCAGCAGCGCGCAGTCTTCGGCCGAGCGAGCGAGCGGGCCGGCCTGGTCGAGGCTGGAGGCGAAGGCGATCATCCCGTAGCGTGAGCAACGACCGTAGGTGGGCTTGATGCCGGTGATGCCGGTGAAGCTGGCAGGCTGGCGGATCGAGCCGCCGGTGTCGGTGCCGGTGGCGGCGGGCACGAGGCGCGCTGCCACGGCCGCGGCCGAGCCGCCCGAGGAGCCGCCCGGCACGCGGCTCGCGTCCCAGGGGTTCTTCACCGGCTTGAAGGCCGAGTTCTCGTTGCTCGACCCCATGGCGAACTCGTCGCAATTCAGCTTGCCGAGCGTCACCAGGCCGGCCTGCGAGAGCTTGCTCACCACCGTGGCGTCGAAAGGGCTGCGGTAGTCGGCCAGGATCTTCGAGCCCGCGGTCGTGGGCAGATCCTTGGTGACGAAGATGTCCTTGTGCGCGATCGGCACGCCGAGCAAGGCGCCACGCTCACCGGCTGCGCGGCGCTGGTCGGCTGCCTGCGCTTGCTGCAGTGCGGCGGTCTCGTCGACGCAAAGGAATGCGCCGAGATGTTCGTGAGCGGCAACGCGTGCGAGCAGATGTTTCGTCAATTCGACGCTGGAGACGGCCTTGTCATCGAGTGCGCGGCCCATGTCGGCCGCGCTCAGTTGCTGCAGATCCTTCATTCGATGACCTTGGGAACGAGGAACAGGCCGTCTTCCACCGACGGTGCGCTGCGCTGGTTGAGTTCGCGCTGGTTGGTCTCGGTGGGCACGTCGTCGCGCAGGCGCAATTGAACGTTCTGCACCGCGGACAGCGGTGTGTACAGCGGCTCGACGCCGCTGGTGTCGACCGCGCTCATGCGCTCGACGATCGAGAAAAAGCCGTTCAGCTGTTGCAGCATGGCCGCCTGTTCCGGGGCCTGCAATTCGAGGCGGGCGAGGTGGGCAATGCGGCCGACGTCTTGGGGTGTCAGGGCCATTGGAAATGCACTCTAGGAAGGGTGTCCGAGGGGTCGGAAACCAGGGGTGATGCAGTATTATCCCCGGTTATCCACAAGCCTCTTGATGCCCATAAAACCCATGGTTTGCCATGGGTTTGCAGTAATTTTCAAGCAGCTTGGAACACATTGCGCCCATGCGCTCGACTTTGATCGAGCGCGCGAGCAAGAAGCCCAGCCACTCACACCGGAATCACATCGCCCCGCGTGCCCCGCGCTTTCACCAGCGCCTCGCGCGCTCGCCGATCTGCCAAACAAAACATGTTCGCATCCCTGCGCCGCTACTTCTCCACCGACCTCGCCATCGACCTGGGCACCGCCAACACGCTGATCTATGTGCGTGGCAAGGGCATCGTGCTCGACGAACCCTCGGTCGTCGCCATCCGCCACGAAGGCGGCCCCAACGGCAAGAAGACCATCCAGGCGGTGGGCGCCGAGGCCAAGGCCATGCTGGGCAAGGTGCCGGGCAACATCGAAGCCATCCGCCCGATGAAAGACGGCGTGATCGCGGACTTCACGGTGACCGAGCAGATGCTCAAGCAGTTCATCAAGATGGTCCACGACTCGAAGATGTTCCGCCCGAGCCCGCGCATCATCATCTGCGTGCCTTGCGGGTCGACTCAGGTCGAGCGCCGAGCCATCCGCGAGTCGGCGCTCGGTGCCGGCGCAAGCGAGGTCTACCTGATCGAAGAGCCGATGGCTGCGGCGATCGGTGCCGGCCTGCCGGTCAGCGAGGCCAGCGGCTCGATGGTGGTCGACATCGGCGGCGGCACCACCGAGGTCGGCGTGATCTCTCTCGGCGGCATGGTCTACAAGGGCAGCGTGCGCGTCGGTGGCGACAAGTTCGACGAGGCCATCATCAACTACATCCGCCGCAACTACGGCATGCTGATCGGCGAGCCCACGGCCGAAGCGATTAAGAAGAACATCGGCTCCGCCTTCCCCGGCTCCGAGGTCAAAGAGATGGAAGTGAAGGGCCGCAACCTGAGCGAAGGCGTGCCGCGCAGCTTCACCATCAGCAGCAACGAGATCCTCGAAGCGCTGACCGACCCGCTGAACCAGATCGTCTCCAGCGTGAAGAACGCGCTCGAACAAACGCCTCCCGAGCTGGGTGCCGACATCGCCGAGCGCGGCATGATGCTCACCGGCGGCGGCGCGTTGCTGCGCGACCTGGACCGCCTGCTGGCCGAAGAAACCGGGCTGCCGGTTCTTGTTGCCGAAGATCCTCTGACCTGCGTGGTGCGAGGTTGCGGCATGGCCTTGGAGCGCATGGAACGCCTGGGCTCCATCTTCACTTCGGAGTGAGCGTTTGTGTTCCAACGGTGGATACCGGTTTTCGCCGGTACGACAGTTAGAGCAAGCGTAGCGAGCGAACCATCAAGCCACGCCCGCGGAGCCGGCTTTGCCGGGCCGCTGGGTGGCGCCCCTTGGGGGCAGGAGCGGCAGCGACCGGGGGGCTCATGCCGTTAGGCACCCTCGATCGAAGTCCGCCGCCCTTCTTCCGACAGGGCCCGTCGGCGCTCACGCGGCTGATGTTCTTTGCTGCGCTGGCGCTGTTCATGATGGTGGCCGACACGCGTTTCAAGGTCACGCAGCCGCTGCGCGCGGTGGTGGCCACGGCGCTGAACCCGGTGGAGCGCGTGCTGCGTGCGCCGGTCGACGTGTGGGGCACCGCGTCCGACTACCTGATGGGCTTGCAGCATGCCCGCGCCTCCGAAGGCCAGGCCCGCCGCGAGCTGGCGCAGCAGGCCGAGCGCGCGGCCCGTGTCGAGCAGCTTCAGCAGGAGAACTCGCGACTGCGCGCCCTGCTCGACTTGCGCAGCGCCCTCAAGGTGCGCTCGCAGGCGGCCGAGGTGCTGTACGACGCGCCCGACCCCTATTCGCGCAAGGTCATCATCGACCGCGGCAACCGCGACGGGCTGGTCGTGTCGTCGCCGGTGATCAACGAGGTTGGCGTGCTGGGGCAGGTGACGCGCGTCTTCCCCTACAGCGCCGAAGTGACGCTGCTCACCGACAAGGAAGCCGCCATTCCTGTGCTCAACAGCCGCACGCAGGCCCGCAGCGCCGCCTTCGGCAACTCCCTCGGCGCCGGGCTCGAACTGCGCTTCATGGCCGGCAATGCCGATGTGCAGGTGGGTGACGTGCTCTCGACTTCGGGAGTCGACGGCATCTACCCCGCGGGCGTGCCGGTGGCCAAGGTGATCAGCGTGGACCGCCGCGTCGACACCGGCTTCGCGCGCATTGCGCTCGCGCCGCTGGCCGAGCCCGACAGCGTGCGCCATGTGCTGGTGCTGGAGCCGGTGGGCGTCCAGATGCCGGCGCGGCCCGACCCGGCCCCCGACTCCACCAAGCCCGTGAAGAAGTCGGGGCGCAAATGACGATGCATCGCCACGGAGGGTTCGCCCCATGATGCCGCGCGGCTCCGACCAGCTGCTGCTGCCGGTGAACCCGCTGTTCATGTGGATCACGCTGTTGCTGGCTTTCGCCTTCAACCTCGTGCCGCTGGGCCGCACCGCCTACCTGCCCGACCTGCTGGCGCTGGTGCTGGTGTTCTGGAACGTGCACCAGCCGCGCCGCGTCGGGTTGGGCGCGGCCTTCGTGTTCGGCTTGATGATGGACGTGCACGACAGCGCGGTGCTCGGCCAGCACGCGCTCGCCTACACGCTGCTGAGCTTCTTCGCGATCACCATCCACCGCCGCTTGCTGTGGTTCGGCGTGTTGTCGCAGGCGCTGCAGATCCTGCCGCTGTTTGTGGCGGCGCATGCGGTGTCGATGATCGTGCGCATGCTGGTCGGTGGCATGCTGCCGGGCTGGCAGTTGATGCTCGCGCCGGTGATCGAGAGCCTGCTGTGGCCGGTGGTGTCGCTGCTGCTGCTCGCGCCTCAACGGCGTCCGCCTGACGCCGATAAAAACAGGCCGTTATGACGGAGCTGCGCAATGTCGAACAGGAGCTGGGTAAGTTTCGCACCCGGTTGCTGGCGGCTGCGGCCTTCGTGCTGATCGCCTTCAGCCTGCTGACGGCGCGCCTGCTGGTGCTGCAGGTGTCGCGCCACGACGAGCTGTCGACGCAGGCCGAGAACAACCGCATTTCGGTGGTGCCCATCGTGCCCAACCGCGGGCTGATCGTCGACCGCAACGGTGTGGTGCTGGCCAACAACTACTCGGCCTACACGCTGGAGATCATGCCGTCGAAGGTGGAAGACCTCGACGCCACGATCACCGCGCTCGAATCGATCATCGACGTGACCGCGCGCGACCGCAAGCGCTTCAAGCGGCTGATGGAAGAGAGCAAGAGCTTCGAGTCGCTGCCCATACGCACCAAGCTCACCGATGAAGAGGTGGCTCGCTTCACCGCGCAGCGCTTCCGCTTCCCGGGTGTCGACATCAAGGCGCGGCTGTTCCGAAACTATCCGCTCGGTGATGTGGGTAGCCACCTGATCGGCTACATCGGCCGCATCAACGAGGCCGAGAAAGAGAAGATCGACGACTCCGAAGACGAGGCCAACTACCGCGGCACCGAGTACATCGGCAAGCTGGGCATCGAGCAGAGCTACGAGTCGAACCTGCATGGCGCCACCGGCTTCGAAGAAGTGGAGACCAGCGCCGGCGGCCGCGCGGTGCGCCGCCTCAAGAGCAACCCGGCGACGCCGGGCAACACGCTGATCCTGTCGATCGACATCCGTTTGCAGGCCCTGGTGGAAGAGCTGTTCGGCGACCGCCGCGGTGCGCTGGTGGCCATCGACCCGCGCAGCGGCGAGGTGCTGGCCTTCGTCAGCAAGCCCAACTTCGACCCCAACCTCTTCGTCGACGGCATCGATTCGGAGAACTGGAAGGCGCTCAACGAGTCCGAAGACAAGCCGCTGCTCAATCGCGCGCTGCGCGGCAGCTACCCGCCGGGCTCCACCTACAAGCCCTTCATGGCGATGGCTGCGCTGACACTCGGCAAGCGCACGCCGCAGCAGGCGATCAGCGACCCGGGCTACTTCCAGTTCGGCAACCACCGCTTCCGCGACGACAAGGAAGGCGGGCATGGCTACGTCGATATGTACCGCTCGATCGTGCAGTCGTGCGACACCTACTACTACATCCTCGCGAACGACCTGGGCGTGGACGCCATCCACGACTTCATGGCGCCGCTCGGCCTCGGGCAGCTGACCGGCATCGACATGCAGGGCGAGTTGCGCGGCACGCTGCCGTCCACCGAGTGGAAGCGCAAGTCCTACAAGAGGCCCGAGGCCCAGAAGTGGTATGCCGGTGAAACCATCTCGCTGGGCATCGGCCAAGGCTACAACGCGTTCACGATGCTGCAGCTGGCGCAGGCCGAGGCGACCATTGCCGCCGGCGGCAAGCGCTTCAAGCCGCACCTGGTGCGCGCGATCGAGAACGTCGAGACCCGCGCACAGCGCAAGCTCTCGGGGGATGCGCTCGAGACCCTGCCGTGGAAGCCCGAGCACGTCGAGACCATCCACCAGGCCTTGTACGGCGTGACGCAAGAAGGCACGTCGGCGCGCTCGTTCCTCAGCGCGCCCTACAAGTCCGGCGGCAAGACGGGCACGGCCCAGGTGATCCAGATCAAGCAGAACGAGAAGTACGACGCCGCCAAGATCGATGAGCGGCACCGCGACCACGCGCTGTACACCGCGTTCGCGCCGCTCGACGAGCCGCGCATCGCGCTGGCGCTGGTGGTCGAGAACGCCGGCTTCGGTGCCGGTGCCGCTGCACCCATCGCACGCCGCGTGTTCGACTACGTGCTGCAGGGCATGTACCCGAGCGAAGAAGACATCGCCGCGACCCGCACCGGCCAGTCGACCGCGCCCATCGGCACGCCGCGCCCGGCGGCCTCGGTGCCGCTGCCGGGTGTGTCGGTCAACGGTGTCGCTGCGGCTGCTGCGTCAGCCCCTGCCTCGTCGCCCAACCTGGTTGCGCGCGTGCCATGAGCATTGTTTTTGAAAAGCCATCGGTTTGGCAGCGCCTGAAACCGGTCTTCACCGGCTTCGACATTCCGCTCGCACTCGTGGTGCTGATGCTGGGGGCAATGGGATTGGTCACGATGTACTCGGCCGGCTTCGACAGCGGCACGCGCTTCGTGGACCATGGCCGCAACATGATCCTGGCCGTGGGCATCATGTTCGTCGTGGCGCAGATCCCGCCGCAGAAGCTGATGCGCCTGGCCGTGCCTTTGTACGCGGCGGGCGTGGTCTTGCTGGTCGCGGTGGCCTTGTTCGGCGTCACCAAGAAGGGCGCCACGCGCTGGCTCAACGTGGGCGTGGTGATCCAGCCGAGCGAGGTGCTCAAGATCGCCATGCCGCTGATGCTGGCGTGGTGGTTCCAGCGCCGTGAAGGGCAGCTGCGGGTGCTCGATTTCCTGGGGGCCCTGCTGCTGCTGGGTGTGCCCGTGGGCTTGATCGTCAAGCAGCCCGACCTGGGCACGGCCATCCTGGTGTTGTCGGCGGGCCTGTACGTGATCTTCTTTGCCGGCCTCTCGTGGAAGCTGATCCTGCCGGTGCTTGTGGTCGGCGCAGCGGCCATCACCGCGGTCGTGCTGACCGAAGACCGCATCTGCCAGCCCGAGGTGGTGTGGCCGATGTTGCGCGACTACCAGAAGAACCGTGTCTGCACCCTGCTCGACCCGACCACCGACCCGCTGGGCAAGGGCTTCCACATCATCCAGGGCATGATCGCCATCGGCTCCGGCGGCGTCTCGGGCAAGGGCTTCATGAAGGGCACGCAAACCCACCTCGAGTTCATTCCCGAGCGCACCACCGACTTCATCTTCGCGGCGTTCTCCGAAGAGTTCGGCCTGATGGGTTGCGCGCTGCTGATGATCGGCTTCATCTTCCTGATCTTCCGCGGCCTGATGATCGCGGCCGACGCGCCCACGCTGTTCTCGCGCCTGCTGGCCGGCTCCATCACGCTCAGTTTCTTCACCTACGCCTTCGTCAACATGGGCATGGTCAGCGGCATCCTGCCGGTGGTGGGTGTGCCGCTGCCGTTCATCAGCTACGGCGGCACGGCGATGGTCACGCTCGGGCTGGGGCTGGGCATCCTGATGTCGATTTCCAAGAGCCGCCGGTACATGCAGCGCTAAGCTGCGACTCATGGACACACCTCAAGTGCCAGTGATCCCCGCCGTCTGGCCTGTTCCGCGGGTCGGCATCATCGGCGTCGGCAACATGGGCGGGGCGATGGCGGCGCGGCTGCTGGCGCAGGGCTACCTGCTCGCGGTGCACGACATCGACGCGCAGCGCGAAGCACAGGCGGTGAGCCTGGGCGCCATGGCCTGCACCACGGCCACGGGGCTGGCGTCGTCGAGCGACGTGGTCATCGTCGCGGTAGTCGATGCAGCGCAGACCCATTCGGTGCTGTTCGGGCCGCACGGTGCCGTGGCGTCGATGGCGCCGGGGTCCGCGGTGATGCTGTGCTCGACGATCGCACCGGCCGACACCGAGCGCCTGGTCGCGGGCCTGGCGCAACGCGGCATCGAGTGGATCGATGCACCCATGTCCGGCGGCCCGGAGCGCGCACGCGACGGCAGCATGAGCCTGATGCTGGCCTGCCAGAACGCGGTGCTCGACCGCCATCGCGCCTTGATCGAGGCGCTGTCGTCCAAGATCTTCCACATCAGCGAACGGCCGGGCGACGGTGCGCGCACCAAGCTCGTCAACAACCTGCTGGCCGCCATCAACCTCGCAGGGGCTGCCGAGGCACTGGCGCTGGCCGAGCGCCTGGGGCTCAGCGTGCCGCGCACGCTCGCGGTGATCGAGCAGTCGAGCGGACAGAGCTGGATCGGCAGCGACCGCATGCGCCGCGCCATGGTGGGCGACTATCTGCCGCGTGCCCACACGAGCTTGCTGAAGAAGGACAGCCAGCTTGGGGTCGAGGTGGCGAAGCAGGTGGGCTTTGCCGCACCGCTGGGCGAGCAGGCCGCGGCGCTGTTTGCGCGGGCCTGCGAGAGCGGGCTCGCAACGCTGGACGACGCGAGCGTGTTCGAGCTGATGCGCAAGCGCTGAGCCACCTCAGCCCGGCGGCGTGGTGCTCAGGCCTTGCGCCGCGCGGGGCGCTTCAGGAATTCGCGTTCCACGTCGATGGTCGCGCGCACGCCGATGTCGCCCTTGTGCTTGGCCAGCCACTTGTCGGCGGCCGTGCGCCCCATTTCGAACAGGCTTTCGAGGAAGGCGCGGTCGGTGTTGAACTTGGTGTTGGCGCCGAGTGGTGCCATCTCGGCGTCGTCGGCCACCATGTGCAAGCGCAGGTCCTTGTACTTGCCGGGGTCGAGCTTGCCCTCGCGCACCAGCCGCGAGACGAAGGCGACGGCGCGCATCTCGGCCATCAGGCTCGCATTGAAGGTGATCTCGCTCAGGCGATCGATGATTTCTTCGCTGCGCGTCGGCGTGCCTTCGCGGACCAGCGGGTTGATGCGCACCAGCAGGATGTCGAGCGCCTCGGTGTTGTAGATCAGCGGGTAGATGGCCGGGTTGCCGGTGTAGCCGCCGTCCCAGTAGGGCTCGTCGTCGATGGTGACGGCCTGGAAGATGAAGGGCAGGCAGGCCGAGGCGAGCAGTGCGTCGATCGAGAGTTCTTTGCCGGTGAACACCCGCGCCTGGCCGGTGGTGACACTGGTGGCGGTGACGAAGAGCGTGAGGTCGCCCTTGTGCAACGCCTTCTCGTCGACGTGGCGGCGCAGCACGTCGCGCAGCGGGTTCAGGTTCAGGGGGTTGAACTCGTAGGGGCTGAACGAGCGGAAGAAGGAGCTGACCCACTGGTAGCCCGGCATCTTGTCGAGCTGCAGGCTCTCGTTGATGGCGTGCGTCTGGCTGGCCGAGAAGGGCGAGAAGATCGAGCCCGAGCGGCTCACGTCGCGCCAGAACTCGGTGAGCGCCTCGCGGGCGCCTTCGCGTTGGCCCTTGTGGAAACCGGTCGCCATCACGGCGGCGTTCAGTGCGCCGGCGCTGGTGCCCGAGATGCCGTTGAAGACGAGGGAATCGTCTTCGAGCAGGCGGTCCAGCACACCCCAGGTGAAGGCGCCGTGCGAGCCGCCGCCTTGCAGCGCCAGGTCCAGCGAGCGTGTCTCTGCCGGGTCGAAGGGGGTTTCCTGGTGCTGGGCCATGCGCTTGTTTTTCTCCTGGGGTTTACCCGAATCAGTCTATGCCCAATGCGCAGAAGCTGCGTCAGCTTGGGGGATTGAGCGCAGCAGGCACCGGGGCCTGCGCCGAAGCCGCCGGAAAGCGCACCGTGAAGCGAACCCCCGGCCCGAAGGCCACGCCGCCGTGCTCGACGAGCTGGCCGGGGCGCAGGCGCAGGTTGGCGTCTTCCAGGGCGATCTCGGCGTGGTGCTGCTGGGCGATTTCTCGCACGATGGCCAGGCCCAGGCCGGAGCCGTCGACGTTGGTGCCCAGCGCCCGGTAGAACGGCAGGAAGACCTTGTCCCGCTCGGCGGGCGGGATGCCGGGGCCGGTGTCTTCCACCTGCAGCACCACCACCTGGCCGAACGGGTCGTCGACCACGCGCACGGTGACCGTGCCGCCTTCGGGCGTGTACTGCAGCGCGTTGTCGACCAGGTTACGCACCAGCTCGCGCAGCAGCACCGGCTGCCCGTGCACCATCAGGCCCAGCGGGTGGCGCGTGCCGGTGTTCGGGCCTTCGTAGCCGAGGTCGATGCGTTTCTCCAGCGCGCGCGGCACGAAGTCGCGCACGGCTTCGGTGGCGATGCGGGCGAGGTTCACGTCCTGGTGGCTTTGCACTTGCGAGGCGTCGTCGGCGCGTGCCATCGACAGCAGCTGGTTCACCATGCGTGCGGCGCGCTGGCTGGCGCGGGCGATCTGCTGCAACGACTTCTTCAGCGCCTGCGGGTCGCGTTGGCCGGCGTCGATCTCGCGCTGCGCCAGCTCTGCCTGCATGCGCAGGCCGGCCAGCGGCGTCTTGAGCTGGTGGGCGGCGTCGGCCAGAAAGTGCTTCTGGCTGCCGATGCTGCGATCGAGCCGCATCAGCAAGTCGTTGATGGCGCGCACCAGCGGCGAGACTTCTTCGGGCACCTCGCGTTCGTCGATTGGGCTCAGGTCGTGGCTCTCGCGGCGGCGAATGCGCTGCTGCAACTCGTTCAGCGGCTTGATGCCGCGCACCAGCGCCAGCCACACCAGCAGCACCGCCAGCGGCAAGATGACGAACTGCGGCAGCATCACGCCCTTGATGATCTCGGTGGCCAGGCGCGAGCGCTTACCCAAGGTTTCGGCCACCTGCACCAGCGCCGTTGGGCTGCTCGCCGGCGTGCCGGACGCGTTGACCCACAGGTAGGCCACGCGCACGGGCTCGCTGCCGATCTCGTCGTCGCGAAAACGCAGCTGGCCTTGGCTGCTTGCGTCGTCGGCGGCGGGCACGGGCAGGCTCCGCTCGCCGCTCAGAAACTCGCCGCGCAGCCCGAGCACCTGGTAATACAGCGTGTCGGACTCATCGGTGCGCAGCAGCTCGGCCATGCCGCGCGTCAGCACGAAGGTGGCCCGCGGCGTGCCATCAACCTGCGCCTGCACGGTGACCTGCTGCGACAGCAGGCGCGCCATCTCGCCGAGCTGGCGATCGAAGGGTTTGTTGGCAATGCCCTGGGCCACCAGCCAGGTGAGCACCACGCTCATCGGCCAGAGCAGCAGCAGCGGCGCGAGCATCCAATCAAGGATCTCGCCGAAGAGGGAACGCTGTTCGCGTGGAAAAGCCACTAGCCTGGGATTTTCTCTAGGCAATAGCCCAGGCCGCGAACCGTGGCGATGCGCACCGGGCCTTGCTCGATCTTCTTGCGCAAGCGATGGATGTAGACCTCGATCGCGTTGTTGCTGACCTCTTCGCCCCATTCGCACAGGCGCTCGACGAGGTGGTCTTTGCTGACGAGGCGGCCGGCGCGTTGCAGCAGGGCTTCGAGCAGGCTCAGCTCGCGTGCCGACAGCTCGATCATCTGGTCGTTGATGTAGGCCACGCGGCCGGTGGCGTCGAAGGTCAGCGGGCCGTGCTTGATGACGCTCGACGCCGTGCCAAGGCCGCGCCGCGTCAGCGCGCGCACGCGGGCTTCGAGCTCCTGCAGTGAGAAGGGCTTGGCCATGTAGTCGTCGGCGCCCAGGTCCAGGCCCTTGACGCGCTGCTCCACGCTGTCGGCTGCGGTGAGGATGAGCACGGGCACGGTCGAGCCGCGTGCGCGCAGCTTGCGCAGCACTTCGAGTCCGTGCAGCTTGGGCAGGCCCAGGTCGAGGATGAGGAGATCGAACTCGTGCATGCCCAGCGCCGCGTCGGCCTCCGTGCCGTTGGCGACCGAGTCCACGGCATAGCCCGAGTTGCGCAGCGTGCGCAACAGTCCGTCGGCCAGGACCTGATCGTCTTCGGCAATCAGTATCCGCATGGCTGTCTCCTGGTTGTTCCGCGCCGAGTAGCGTGCTGCGGGATGGGGTGGATTCTATTGAAGCGACGGTGCGGCCGGTGTGTCACGTTGCCGACCAGGCGCCGGCATAGGCCTCGAGCCCCAGCGCCACCACGGTCGCCACGTCGGCGCCGACCTCGGCACGAAACTCCTGCTCGGCCTGGGCGACGGCCTGTTCGAAGGCCGCCAGCCACGACAGGCCGACCGGCGTGAAGCGCACCACGCGCGCCCGGCGATCGCGGTCGTCCGGCGCGCGCATCACCAGGCCCCAAGCCTCGCACTGGTCGACCAAGTCACCCATCGCCTGCTTGCTCATGCCGGCGCGGGTGGCCAGGTCGGTGAGGCGCGAGCCCTCCATCGCGAGGTGGCGCGTAATGTGGATGTGGGCGGCGCTCACCTGCTCGCGCGCCGCCAGGTTCGACAGCGCGAGCGGCACTTCGACGTTGCGTGCCATGAGTGCCAACACGCGCTCATCAAAGCGGCGCATGGACTGGCCGAGCAAACGCCCGAGGTGGGTCTCGCGCCAGGTGTCCGCGGCAGGTGGATTAGTCATCGTCAAATAGTAAGGCAAACTGACCAAAAAACAGGTTTACTTCAATCTATCGAGCTTGCAGAATGCTGTTCATTCATCCAGCCTGTTGTTAGAAACAGCTGCTTATCGATTCTCAACTCATTGATTCACAAGGGGAAATTCATGGACGCACCCGTCAAGGCACTGAACACCGAAAAGGCCAAGGCCTTGCAAGCCGCACTGGCCCAGATCGAAAAGCAGTTCGGCAAGGGCTCGATCATGAAGCTCGGCGAGGGCGAAGTGATCGAGGACATCGAGGTCGTTTCCACTGGTTCCCTGGGCTTGGACATCGCGCTCGGCGTGGGCGGCCTGCCGCGGGGCCGGGTGATCGAAATCTACGGCCCGGAATCGTCGGGCAAGACCACGCTCACGCTGCAGGTCATCGCCGAAATGCAGAAGCTGGCCGGCACCTGCGCCTTCATCGATGCCGAGCACGCACTCGATACGGCCTATGCCCAGAAGCTCGGCGTCAACCTGCAGGAGCTGCTGATCAGCCAGCCCGACACCGGCGAGCAGGCGCTCGAAATCGTCGATGCGCTGGTGCGCTCGGGCTCGGTCGACCTGGTGGTTATCGACTCGGTGGCTGCACTCACGCCCAAGGCCGAAATCGAAGGCGAAATGGGTGATTCATTGCCCGGCCTGCAGGCGCGGCTGATGAGCCAGGCGCTGCGCAAGCTCACCGGCACCATCAAGAAGACCAACACCATGGTCATCTTCATCAACCAGATCCGCATGAAGATCGGCGTGATGTTCGGCTCACCCGAAACCACCACCGGCGGCAATGCGCTCAAGTTCTACGCCTCGGTACGGCTCGACATCCGCCGCATCGGCTCCATCAAGAAGGGCGAAGAAGTCATCGGCAACGAGACCAAGGTGAAGGTGGTCAAGAACAAGGTCTCGCCCCCGTTCAAGACGGCCGAGTTCGACATCCTCTACGGCCAGGGCATCAGCCGCGAAGGCGAGATCATCGACATGGGCGTTGAAGCCAAGGTGCTGGAGAAGTCGGGTTCCTGGTTCGCCTACAAGGGCGAGAAGATCGGCCAGGGCAAGGACAACGCCCGCGAGTTCCTGAAAGAGAACCCCGATCTGTCGGTGGAGATCGAGAACAGGGTGCGCGACGCCATGGGCATCCCGCTGCTGCCCGCGGGTGAAGCCGTGGAAGCCGCTCCGGCCAAGAAGGGCAAGGTCGCCAAGGAGCCGGTGCCGCAGGAGTAAGCCCACACATGAAGCCGCAGCTATCGCTGAAGGGGCGCGGGCTGCAGATCCTTTCCCAGCGCGAGCACAGCCGCAGCGAACTGCGGCGCAAGCTGCTGGTTCATGCCCGCGCGGCGCAGGCGGAAGGGGAGCCCGAGTCGGCACCCGAGCCCATCGAAGAAGTGGAGGCGGTGCTCGACTGGCTGCAGGCCAACCGCTACCTGAGCGAGGAACGGTTCGTCGAAAGCCGCGTTCACGCACGGGCGTCGCGCTTCGGCAATCTGCGCATTCGACGAGAGCTGGCCCAGCACGGGGTGGCACTCACGGCAGATGCCGCGCAGCAGCTGAAAGACAGCGAGGCGGCCCGCGCCCGCGACGTCTGGTCGCGCAAGTTCGGCCAGGTGGCTGCCGACACCGCCGAACGTGCCCGCCAGGTTCGTTTTCTGGCTGGGCGCGGCTTTTCCAGCGAGGTGATTCGCCGCGTCGTACAAGGTGCGAGCGACGACTGAGTTCGAGCCGGCAAGCGCACATCCATCCCAAATTGCTGCGTTGCAGAATGCTACATTTCGGGGGTTTGCCGTGAGGGCGCCCTGCCTCCAGGCTGCGTCAATCCCTACATCAACCCTCAGCCCCGATGGCCCTGCCCTCTGCCGCGCCCGAGCGCCAGCTCAAGCACAGCCGCCGCATCGATGTGCAAATCTTTGCGCGTGGCAACGGGCTGTGGGAGGTCGATGCGGTCATCACCGACGTCAAGACACATGATGCCGACTTGGCCAACGGCGTGCGCAAGGCCGGCGATCCAATTCACGACATGCTGCTGCGCCTCGTCATCGACGAAGCCTTCAATGTCCTCGAAGCAGGCTCGCAGACGCGCGCCATGCCGTACCCCGGCGAGTGCGGCAACCATGGCAATGCCTACGCCGGCCTGGTTGGGCTGAACCTGCTTAAGGGGTTTCGCCATGCAGTGCAAGAGCGCCTGGGTGGCGTGGCGGGTTGCACCCATCTCACCGAGCTGACCCAGGTGCTGCCGACGGCCGTGATCCAGGCGTTTGCCGGCGAGGTCATCAATACCCGGGGCGACGGGCTCGACGCCAGGCAGCCCTTCCAGCTCGACCGCTGCCATGCCCTGCGCACCGACGGCAACGCCGTTCGCACCTACTATCCGCGCTGGTACAAACCGGCACCGCAAGAGATCCACCCGCCGTCAACCGTTTCCAGAAACTGAGTGAAGAGAGTCCGCGATGAAAATTCATGAATACCAAGGCAAGGAAATCCTGCGCCAAGCCGGCGTGCCGGTTCCCCGTGGCTACCCCGCGTTCAGCGTGCAGGAAGCCACCGAAGCCGCACAAAAACTCGGTGGCCCGGTGTGGGTGGTGAAGGCGCAGATCCACGCTGGCGGCCGCGGCAAGGGCGGCGGCGTGAAGCTGGCCCGCTCGCTGGATGAGGTGAAGAAGCTGTCGGGCGAGATCCTCGGCATGCAGCTCAAGACCCACCAGACCGGCCCCGAAGGCCAGAAGGTGCGCCGCCTGCTGATTGAAGAAGGCGCCGACATCAAGAAAGAGTATTACGTTGCGGCGGTGACCGACCGCGCTACGCAGAAGGTCGCGATCATGGCCAGCAGCGAAGGCGGCATGGACATCGAAGAAGTGGCGCACAGCACGCCCGAGAAAATCATCAAGGTGTTCGCCGACCCGCTGGTGGGTCTGACGGATGCGCAAGGCCTGGAACTGGCCAATGGCATCGGCGTGCCGGCCGCCTCGCAGGCGCAAGCTATCGAGGTGTTCAAGAAGCTGTACCAGGTCTACATGGACACCGACTCGTCGCTGGCCGAGATCAACCCGCTGATCCTCGAAGGCAACGGCAACATCAAGGCGCTGGATGCGAAGTTCAACTTCGACAGCAACGCGCTGTTCCGCCACCCCGAGATCGTCGCCTACCGCGACCTCGATGAAGAAGACCCGGCCGAGATCGAAGCCAGCAAGTTCGACCTCGCCTACATCCAGCTCGACGGCAACATCGGTTGCCTGGTGAACGGTGCCGGCCTGGCCATGGCGACCATGGACACCATCAAGCTCTTCGGCGGCGAGCCGGCGAACTTCCTCGACGTGGGCGGTGGCGCTACCGCCGAGAAGGTCACCGAGGCCTTCAAGATCATGCTGAAGAACCCCAAGGTGAAGGCGATCCTCGTCAACATCTTCGGCGGCATCATGCGCTGCGACACCATCGCCGAAGGCGTGATCGCCGCGTGCAAGGCAGTGAACCTGTCCGTGCCGCTGGTCGTGCGCATGAAAGGCACGAACGAAGACCTCGGCAAGAAGATGCTGAAGGAATCCGGCCTGCCCATCATCAGCGCCGACTCGATGGCCGAGGCCGCGCAAAAAGTGATGGCCGCCCTGAAGTAAACCTGCCTAGGACACGAACATGAGCATCCTCATCAACAAAGACACCAAGGTCATCACGCAGGGCATCACCGGCAAGACGGGCCAGTTCCACACCCGCATGTGCCGCGACTACGCGAACGGCAAGAACTGCTTCGTCGCCGGCGTGAACCCCAAGAAAGCCGGCGAAGACTTCGAAGGCATCCCGATCTTCGCCAGCGTGAAAGAAGCCTCCAAAAACACCGGCGCCACCGTCAGCGTGATCTACGTGCCGCCTGCGGGCGCCGCGGCCGCCATATGGGAAGCCGTTGAGGCCGACCTCGATCTGGCCATCTGCATCACCGAAGGCATTCCCGTGCGCGACATGCTGGAAGTGCGCAACAAGATGAAGCAGAAGGAAGCCAAGGGTGGCAAGAAGACGCTGCTGCTCGGCCCCAACTGCCCGGGGCTCATCACGCCGGACGAAATCAAGATCGGCATCATGCCGGGCCACATTCACCGCAAGGGCCGCATCGGCGTGGTCAGCCGCTCTGGCACGCTGACCTACGAAGCGGTCGCCCAATTGACCGAGATCGGTCTGGGCCAATCGAGCGCCGTTGGCATCGGTGGCGACCCGATCAACGGCTTGAAGCACATCGATGTGATGCAGCTCTTCAACGACGACCCGGAAACCGATGCCGTGATCATGATCGGCGAGATTGGCGGCCCGGACGAGGCCGACGCGGCCCGCTGGTGCAAGGCCAACATGAAGAAGCCCATCGTTGGCTTCATCGCCGGCGTGACGGCGCCTGCAGGCAAGCGCATGGGCCATGCCGGCGCGCTGATCTCCGGGGGCGCCGACACGGCCGATGCCAAGCTGGCCGTGATGGAAGAGTGCGGCTTCACCGTCACACGCAACCCGTCGGAGATGGCCAAGCTGCTCAAGGGCCTGCTCTGACCTGCGGTTAGCCTGCATGTGAAAGGCCGCCTCCGGGCGGCTTTTTTCTGCCCGCGGGTTGTGGAAACTACAGAAGGGGCCCATGCCCCAACGGCCCGACAATCCGCCATCCTCGTCAACCAGAAGAAGAGAACCAGCATGGACTTCAGTTCAGGTGCCTTGTGGGGCGCATTCGGCGCCATCATCGTTGCCAACATCCTGCTGTCTGGCGACAACGCGGTGGTGATCGCGATGGCCGCCCGCTCATTGCCGGCCGAGCAGCAAAAGAAGGCCATTTTCTGGGGCAGTGCCGCCGCCATCGTGATGCGGATCGTCCTGACGGTCGTGGCCGTGCAACTGCTGCAGCTTCCCTACCTGAAGATCATCGGCGGCCTGCTGCTGCTGTGGATCGGCGTTCAGCTGCTGGTGGACTCGGAGGACGATGGCGAGGTCAAGGCCCACGGCACAATGTTCGCCGCCATTCGCACGATCCTGGTCGCCGACCTCGTGATGAGCGTGGACAACGTGCTGGCCGTGGCCGGTGCCGCCGACCGCGCTCCCGAGAACGCCCGGTTGCCGCTGCTCATCGTCGGCCTCGGCCTGTCGATCCCCCTCATCATCGCCGGCAGCACCTTGCTGATGAAGATCATGGATCGCTTCCCGATCATCATCACCCTGGGAGCGGCCCTGCTCGGCTTCCTGGCCGGCGAGATGTTCGTAACCGACCCTTTCACCAGCGCCTGGTTCCACGCCAACATCCCCGAGGCCGATTTCATCCTCGGCGCGACCTGCGCGGTGCTCGTGGTGGCCGTGGGCACCTGGTTGCAAAGGCGCTCGCGCCCCGCGCCAACCCACTGATTCCGGCCTTGCCTGTGATACCGTGCCGGCTCCAAACGGCAAGGTGAGGCACAGGTTTTGGGCAACGCGGAGCACCTCTTCCGAACTTCGGGGACCGGCTGGGGCCTGAGCGCCACGGCCCTGTTGCTGGTGCTCGGCGAATTGGTGTGGCTGCTGCCCCGATTGCGCCGCGAGGCGGCAGTCGCCGCGTCGGTGATCCTTGCCAGCAGCGTGGTCGCCGTCGGCCTTTTGCTGTGGTGGCAGCTGTCGGTCCCGATGGGCTGGATTTTCCCGGTGATCCTGGCGCTGGGTTTCGGGCACATAGGTTGGTCATTGGGTCGGCGGCCGGAGTTGCCGCGGCCTGCTTCACCCGCGGCGGTTGCGCCTGTGTCGACTCAGTCGCCGCGCATTGCCGCACCGGGCCAGCCCGATCGACCTACCCTGGGCCGCTATCGCGTCGAACGCGAGTTGGGCCGTGGCGCGATGGGTGCGGTCTACCTGGGCCTCGACTCGAAAATCGGGCGGCAAGTGGCGATCAAGACCATGGCTTTGAGCCGCGAGTTCGCCGGCGACGAACTGGTCGAAGCGCGCCAGCGTTTCTTTCGCGAGGCCGAAACGGCGGGGCGCTTGCAGCACCCCGACATCGTCACGATCTTTGACGCCGGCGAAGACCAGGAGCTGGCCTTCATCGCCATGGAGTACCTCAAGGGCGACGATCTCCAGGCCTACACCCAGGCGCCGAAGCTGTTGCCGGTGCTGACTGTACTCGGCGTGGTGGCGCGGGTGGCCGACGCCCTCGGCTACGCGCACAGCCAGGGTGTGGTGCACCGTGACATCAAGCCGGCCAACGTGATGGTCGACCTGCCGAGTGACGCCGTGAAGGTCACCGACTTCGGCATTGCCCGTGTCTCCGATTCCAGCCGCACGCGGACGGGTATGGTGCTGGGCACGCCGTCGTACATGTCGCCCGAGCAGATGGCCGGCCGCCGTGTCGATGGTCGCAGCGACCTTTATTCGCTGGGCGTGATGCTGTTCCAGCTGCTCGCCGGCCGCCTGCCGCACCGCTCGGATTCGATGGCCACGCTGATGCACCAGATCGCCAACGAAGCCGCGCCCGACATCCGCAGCGTGCGGCCGGACCTGCCTGAAAGCCTGGCGCGTGTCGTGGCGCTGACGCTTGAGAAACGGCCCGAGGCGCGGTACGCGAGCGGCCAGCTGCTCGCGGCCGATCTGCGTGCAGTGGCTGCCCGGCTGCAAGCCTCCGAGGCGGAACTGCGGCCCGTCGACGCCTCCTCCGTCCCCCCCGATTCCAGCGGATTCGCCGCAACCGTGAAATTGCAACGGGCCGATACAGGGCACAATTCCGACTTCTGATGGGTTTGAAAGCTCGATGAATCTCCCCGCGCTCGCCACCGCCATGTCGCTAGAGTTCTTCAGTGCCACGGACACCGGCCGCGCTCGCAACAACAACGAAGACTCCATCGCTGTTCAAGAAGCTGCCGGGCTGGTGGTGCTGGCCGATGGCATGGGCGGCTACAACGCCGGTGAAGTTGCCAGCGGCATGGCGACCTCGTTCATCAAGACCGAACTCGGGCGCTGGTTGCAAGAGGCTTCGGGCAACGCTTCAGACACCGATGTGCGCCGCGCGATGGACATCTGCGTCGACAACGCCAACCGCGCCATCTTCAACGCCGCCAATTCCAACCCCCAGTACGCCGGCATGGGCACGACCCTGGTGGTGGGTGCGTTCCGCGACGGCCGGCTGCTCATGGGCCATGTGGGCGATTCGCGTGGCTACCGGTTCCGCGGTGGCCGCCTGGTGCAGATCACCCACGATCACTCGCTGCTGCAGGAGCAGATCGACTCCGGCCTCATCACGCCCGAGCAAGCCGCGTTCTCGACCAACAAGAACCTGGTGACGCGCGCGGTGGGTGTCGAAGACACGGTGCTGCTCGAAACGCACCTGCACGACATCATGCCGGGTGACATCTACCTGTTGTGCTCCGACGGCTTGTCCGACATGCTGGACGACGAGAGCATTGCCCAAGTGTTGCAAGGGCACGATTCGCTGGAGGAAGGCGGAGTGGCGCTGATCGACGCAGCCAACGATGCCGGTGGAAAGGATAATATCGCGGTGGTGTTGGTACGGGTGCGGGGGCAAAGCAACCCGCCTCGTTCATGGTGGCCATTCAGGCGCTGAGGCACTGATTCCGCAACACCACCATTTCGGTCCAGCTCGTGGGCCAAGTGACAAGAAAGAGACTGAGGTCAAGCATGGGCAAGCTGGTCGTATCGCTCGACGGAGTCGTGATCAAGGAAGTGCAGATCACCAAGGACAAGACGACCCTCGGCCGCAGGCCTTACAACGACATCGTGATCGACAACTTGGCAGTCAGCGGCGAGCACGCCGTGCTGCAGATGGTAGGCACCGACGTCTTCATCGAAGACCTCAACAGCACCAACGGCACCTACATCAACGGCAAGGCCGTGAAGAAGCAGCTGCTGACCCACAACGACACGGTCGAGATCGGCAAGTACAAGATCAAGTACCTCGTGGACGACGGCACCGACTACGAGAAGACCATGATCATGAAGCAAGGTGCTGCGGCGCCTGCGAGCTACAGCCATGGCTTCGCACACACGTCGGCGCAGAGCGGCGGCCCGAACTCCGGCTTCGGCGGGCTTGGCCAGGCCGTGGTGCCGGGCACGATCAAGGTGTTGAACGGTGCTGCTGCAGGCCGTGAGGTTGCACTCACCAAGGTCGTCACGACCGTCGGCAAACCCGGTGTGCAAGTCGCATCCATCACCAAGCGCCCTGGCGGCTACGTGTTTGCCCACGTGGAAGGCGCCGCCCGCCCCACCATCAATGGCAACCCGCTGGTCGGCGATACCTTGCATCTGAAGAACGGCGACGTGATCGAACTCGCCGGCACACAGATGCAGTTCATCCAGGTCTGATCGGCCTGTTTGCCGGGCGTGATGCTTTTCACGCCGAGGCGCTGCCTGTCGCCAGGTTGCGGCGCATTCCCGGTGAAATGCGACATCGGTCCCTTGCAGCGCTAGGCGGTAGCCCTCAGCATTCGGTTGTGCGGCGCCTCGCTTGCGCTGAATCGTGGCCCAGCCTGCCCTTTAGACCCATGCAAATTCGCGTTCTCGGCTGCTCCGGCGCCATCGCCGAAGGCAGCCGAACCACCTCCTTTCTGGTCGACCACGATGTGCTGGTCGATGCGGGAACGGGCGTGGGCGATCTGCCGCTCGAGGCCTTGGCGCAGATCGACCACATTCTCATCAGCCACTCCCATCTCGACCACGTGCTGGCCATCGGTTTGCTGGCCGACAGCGTGATGCGCATGCGCGCAGCGCAGGGCCGCGGGCCGATCCAGGTGCACGCGCTGCCCGAGACCTTGGATGCCTTGCGCAAGCACATCTTCAATGGCGTTATCTGGCCTGATTTCACACGCCTGCCGAGCGCGGACCGGCCGGCGCTGGCGTTGCTGCCTTTCACCGTGGGCGAGTGCCTCAGTCTCGCTGGCAAGAACTTCGAAGTGCTGAGTGCCGCCCACACGGTGCCGGCTGTTGGCTTTGCCCTGCAGGGGCGCGAAGGCTGGTGGGTTTACACCGGAGACACCGGCCCCAACCCCGCGCTGTGGGCACGCCTGTCTGGCATGCGCGTGGCGCACCTCGTCATCGAGACCGCGTTCAGCGACGAAGAGAGCGAACTGGCCAGCCTGAGCCAGCACCTGTGCCCGAAAAAACTGGGGCATGAGTTGTCGCTGCTGCAAGGTTGCGTCAACGTGCACATCACGCACATCAAGCCAGGGGAAGTCGACGCTGTCATGGCCGAGGTGGGTGCGCTGAGCACAACGCATCGTGTGAGCGCGCTCCGGGCTGGGCAGGTGTTGCAGGTGGAGTGACTTGCGCCGCCGTCATTCCCGCTTTTGCGCACTGCTTGTCCAGCGAATGCGCGCTGATGTTTCCGGCATCAAGGATCGACCAGAAGTTGTGCGAGTACAGCGCGCAGAGAAACCAAGTGGGTTTCGACCATCCCCCACACCAGGCGGTTGTCCACGCTGGCGTAGCCGTGGATCAGTATGTTGCGAAACGCCACGATGCGCGGCAACTCAGCGATGGATGCTGCGGTTTGCGGGTCTGTGCGCTTCAGCTGATTCAGGGCTTCGCCAACGATTTCGAATTGACGCTCGACTGCGGAGCGCAGGTAGTCATCCTGCGCTGTACTCGGCGAAAGTTTTGTCCCTGGTAAAGCGCGCCACGCGCTCTGAGGCGACTTGCGCGTCCCACAGAAGTTTTCGGGCGTCAGCGTGCATACATCGTTTGACGTTCAGCGTTGATGCGATCGCGAAAGTAAGGGTTGGCCAGGCTGCTGTTGGTCACCAAGTCGATTGGCCTGCCAAACAAGGCCTCTAACCCATCTTTTAAAACGAAGTAGGCCTGCGCATAGTCGGCAGGCGGCACGTCGTCGAATTCGACCAAGAAATCAAGATCACTCGTCTCAGGAGAGAAGTCTGCGCGGACGGCCGAGCCAAATGCGTACAGCCGACGGGTGCCGACGCGGCGGCAAAGCGCTGCGACATCGTCTCGGTGTTGCTCAAGAATGTTGATCATGACGATCTTGTTGAAGAACCTGATTCGCGACGAACCTCAGCAAGCTACCGTTCGCCCTGAGGTGTCAAAGGGGCCGCCCGAACGGACAAGAGATTGCCGACGCTGAGCTTCGACACCTACCAGGACAAAGAATTATGCCGCCCAACGCTCCGTCATTCCCGCGAAGGCGGGAATCCAAGCCGCCCGCAGGCGTCAAGACCAACAAGCGTGCCGCGGGTCGGCTCAAAGACCTGGCCGACGTGGAAAGTTTGACCCCGCCCGCCGATGAAGACTCAAGCGCCGCGACGCCCCATCCGTCGGAGTAGCGTTGGCGCACATGGCCTCTCATGGGCTGGTGACGAATTTCGTCAACCTGTGTCAGCGTGCAACGTGACTTCTTGCCGCCGGTGACCGTTTGTGTCAGAACAACGGGCGAATTCCACGGTTTTTCGAGCGATCGGCCTTGGCATGAGGGCTGCAACCAAGACTTCGTGTCCTCCCTCATCCATCCCTCACAGGAGCTATACATGAAGCGTTCTATGCAAAAGGGTTTCACCCTGATCGAACTGATGATCGTTGTCGCGATCATCGGCATCTTGGCTGCCATCGCGCTGCCGCAGTACCAAACTTACGTGGCCAAGTCGCAAGTTTCGCGCGTCATGGGCGAAACGGGTAACCTGAAAACTTCTGTCGAAACCTGCTTGCTCGAAGGCCGCACTGTCGCCAATTCGAGCATCCCCGCTGCCACGGCCATGGCAGCGACCGATTGCAACCTTCAAGCTACTGCGTCATCGATTCAGGACGGCGCTAAGCAAGTTGTTGGTACTCTTCCCGCCGGTACGGGTTTCCCACAAGTCGCACTGGACCCAGCTGCTAGCAGCACGATCACTGCTAAGTTTGGTAATGGCGCGGCAGGAACGCTGACGGGCAAGTTCCTGACTTGGACTCGTGATGTGAACGGCACCTGGACTTGCGGTACCACGGTCGATGCAAAGTACGAAGCGAAGGGCTGCCCGGCTGCTGCCGCCGTAGCAGCAGCACCGTAATTCGATAAAGAACGACAAAAGCCCCGCTCTGGCGGGGCTTTTTTTTACCATTGGCTGTCATGCATCACAGGTGGCATATGCAAAAAGCCCGAGGCTTCACACTCATCGAACTGATGATCGTCGTGGCGATCATTGGTATCCTCGCGGCGATCGCTATCCCGCAGTACCAAACCTACGTGACCAAGTCGCAGGTATCCCGCGTAATGTATGAGGTAAGCAGTTTGAAGTCCGTCGCGGAATCCTGCGTGCTCGAAGGTCGTACGGGTGCTTTCTTCTCGAACATTTTGGTGGGTGGGGCCCAAGGCGCCACGGATTGCAACCTGCAGGCCACCGCGTCTTCGCTTTTGAACGGCGCCGCCGTGGGTGCTGACGCAACTCCCGCTCCTGACGGTACGGGCTATCCCACCGCGACGATTGCCGGCGGAGTGCTGAGTATTTCTGCGACGTTTGGCGGAGGGGCTTCCACAGCGGTGACCGCTGCTCCCGGCGTCCTGCGTTGGCAGCGTGACCTCAACGGCACCTGGACGTGTGCCGTCAACGCCGGCGTCGATTCGAAGTACCGCGCCAAGGGCTGCGACACCCAGTTCTGAGGGTGACGAGCGAGACGCCGTACTTCTGCCGAGCTCTTTCACTTGGCGCTTTGCCGACACCACCCTCAACGCACCGACCGCCTGTGCTGCCACAGCTTGACGCTACAGTGTGCGCAGCCCAACGGCATCGCGCCGTTGACCTCGCAGCGTGTTTCAGAGTCATCCGGTTTTCGTGCTCGCTACTTCTACACCCCCATCCCCGCACCCCACTGATCCCCTGGCGAGCCGTTTAACGCTCCCGCTGCTGACAACAGCCGCCCTGGCCATCTGCGGCCCGGCGCTGCTGGCACGTAACGTCGCACCCTCGGCCACGTTCTTCAACCAGGCTGCGTCTCTGGCAGGTTGGGCGTTGCTTCTCGTGCTGACGGCGAGCAGCCGCAAGACCAAGCCCGTGCGCGAGAGCATGCTGCCCATCATCGCGTTGGCGGTCATGGCCTTGGCGACCGGGCTGTCATTGCTGTTCGAGCGGTTGCCTGGTTCCCTTGCGCTGTCGAGTTTGGGGTTGCTGGTCGCGGGCGTGCTGACCTTTGTCGTGGGCTCGATCGCAAGCCGCCAGCCCATCGGGCGCATGGCGTTTCAGGCGATGTGCGCCGCTCTGCTGGTGGCCGGAGTGGCCAGCTTTTTTCTGGCGCTCGTGCAGGTCTTCGCACCCGCCTGGACCGAGGGCGATTGGATCGCTCGTGTCGCGGGGCAGGGGCGGGCTGGCGGCAACCTGCGGCAGCCGAACCACCTCAGCAGCTTGTTGCTTTGGTCGATTGCGTCGCTGGTGTGGCTTCACGAAGTGCTGGTTGAGAGGCAATCAGCCCACACGCAGCGCCCCTTGCGAGCCATCACTGCGGTGGTGATGGGCGTGCTGCTGTTTGGTGTCGTGCTCACCGTCTCCCGCACCGGCACCGTCTGCGTCGTCTTGCTCGCGCTGTGGGGTGTGATGGACAAACACCTGTCCCGCTTCACACGTGTGCTGCTGTGGCTTGCACCGCTGATCTACATCCTGTGCTGGTTGGGCATGAGCGAATGGTCGCAAGCTGGCGCGCACGATTTCGCGGGCGGCACGCAGCTGCACAAATCCGATCCGTCGAGCTCCCGCTTCGGCATCTGGGCCAACACGTTTGAGTTGATCAAGCAAAACCCGTGGTTCGGTGTCGGTTGGGGCGAGTTCAACTTTGCATGGACGCTCACGCCCTTCCCCGGCCGGCCGACGGCGTTCTTCGATCACACGCACAACCTGCCGTTGCAGTTCTTGGTCGAACTCGGCATTCCGCTGGGAACGCTGGTGCTGGGACTTCTCCTGTGGGCGTTGTGGAAAGCATTCCGTGCTTGCGTCACGACCCCCGAACCCGACAGCCGCATGGTTCGCACTGCCTTCGTAATGGTGCTGATGATGGTCGTGCACAGCATGTTGGAGTACCCGCTCTGGTACGCCTACTTCCTGCTGCCGACGGCGTTCGCATTCGGTATTTGCCTGGGTCACTCCGGGCCACCCGCGACACAGGCCGAGGCGAGCGCCGTGCCACCGTCGAAGTGGTTGCGACGCACGCTGATCGGTGCATCGATTGCCTTGATGATCGGCACCATCGCATCCGTGGTTGACTACATGCGTGTCGTTGCGATCTTCTCCGCTTCCGAAGATGACATGCCGCTGTCGTACCGCATTGCCGAGGGGCAGAAGAGCTGGTTCTTCGCGCACCATGCCGACTACGCCGCAGCCACGGTTGCCGACCATCCGTCCGAAGCCATGAAGGCCTTCCGGCGTGCGCCGCACTTCCTGCTGGACACACGCTTGATGATGGCCTGGGCCAAGGCCTACAACGAGCGGGGCGACGTCGAACGTGCCCGCTACATTGCTGATCGCCTCCGGGAGTTCCGCAACCCCGACGCGGCCGAGTTCTTTGCCGAGTGCGACAAACCGCCGAAGGCCGGCGAGGCCAAGCCCTTCCAGTGCACGCCGGCCACGCGCCACTTCACCTACGAAGACTTCAAGATGCGCTCGAACTGAGCGTGCGCCGGGCTCAGGTCGCGGCGACCCAGTCGCCCGACTTGCCGCCGTGCTTCTCCAGCGCGCGGGCCTTGCCCATCACCATGCCCCGATCGGTGCGCATTGCCAAAGGCCAGCGCAGCTGGTTCTCCGCCCACCATGCTGACTACGCTGCGGCCACCGCGGCCGAGCACCCCTCCGAGGCCAAAGGGCCTTCAAGGGCGCGCTGCGCCGCGCGCTCCGAGCGAGCCACTGCTGTTCCAGTCGCTTTCTTGGCTGTGTCAGGCTATCCTGAACTGGGATTCGATCCTGGAGACGCCCTTGAAACCATCCACCGCCTTGTACCTCAAGCGAGCCGCTGTGCGTGAAGCGGCGACCCGGTTTCGCGCCGGGAATCCGCGCATCTTCGGTTCTGTTCTGCACGGTACAGACAAAGACGGAAGCGACCTCGATTTGTTGGTGGATGCTTTGCCCGGAGCGACCATGTTCGACCTGGGAGGCCTTCAAGTCGAACTGGAGGAACTCCTCGGCGTTTCTGTTGATCTGCTGACGCCGGGTGATCTGCCGCCAAAAATCCGAGTTCAGGTTCTTGCGGAGGCAGCTCCGGTATGAGCGAGAACCGCCTCCCCGACTTCCTCGCGCACATTGAGCAGGCCGCTACAGATGCTTGCGGTTTCACCCAAGGCCTGAGCAAGGACGACTTCCTCGCCGACAAGCGCACCCAAAGCGCGGTTGTTATGAGCCTTGTCATCATCGGCGAAGCCGCGACAAAGGTAATGGACCGTTACCCCGAGTTTGTCCAGCAGCACCCGCACGTGTCATGGCGCGGAATGCGGGGCATGCGCAATCGCATTGCCCATGGCTACTTTGACATCAATCTCGATGTGGTTTGGGAAACGGTGCAGACCGCTTTGCCCAATTTGCTGAGGCACCTGCTCGCCATCCGTAATGGCCAGTGAGTGCCTCGCTTAGGCAAGCCCACCCGGCGTTTTCGCAGCTTTAAGGCAGCGCCCAGTCGCCCGACTTGCCGCCGTGCTTTTCAAGCACGCGGATCTCGCCCATCACCATGCCGCGGTCTGCCGCCTTGCACATGTCGTAGATGGTGAGCAGGCCGACTTGCACGGCGGTCAGCGCCTCCATTTCCACACCCGTGCGGCCCAGGGTTTCCACCTGCGCGATGCAGCGCACCAGGCTCGCCGCTTCATCGAACTCGAACGACACCGCCACGCGAGTGATCGGCAGCGGGTGGCACAGCGGGATCAGCTCGGCCGTGCGCTTGCTCGCCTGAATGGCCGCCACGCGCGCGATGCCGATCACATCGCCTTTCTTCGCAGACCCGCTTTGGATCAGCGCCAGCGTGGCCGGCAGCATGCGGATCACGCCGCTGGCGCGGGCGATGCGATGGGTCTCTTGCTTGGCCGACACGTCGACCATGTGGGCCTGCCCCTGCTCATCGAAATGCGTGAGCGGCGATGGCGAAACAGGCGATGGTGCAGACGTTGACATGGTCGGGAAACATGCGGGCATTGTGTCGCTGGCATCATAGCGACGCGGTCGGGCGCTGCGGGCTGAACCTTCATGCCCGGCCCGGCTCCAACGTGTCCGCCCTGCTCGCACCCACTTCGCCACCTTGAACGCCACCCTTCGACTCCCTCGCATGAAACGCCTGCTGACGAGCCTGTGCGCCGCGAGCCTGCTTGTGACGTCGCTCGTCCCCCCCGCGGTGGCGCAAGACCGGTTGCCGGCACTCGGCGACGGCGCGTCTGAAGACCTCAGTGTGGGCAGCGAGCGGCGGCTCGGCGAACAGGTCATGCGTGAAATCCGCCGTGACCCTGATTACCTCGACGACCCGGTGCTGCTGGAGTACTTGCAGTCGGTCTGGCAGCCCTTGGTGAAGGCATCGCGCGAGCGCGGCAACATCTCGCCCGACATCGACCAGGGCTTCGCCTGGGAACCCTTCCTCGTTCGCGACCGCACCGTCAACGCCTTCGCACTGCCGGGTGGTTTTGTCGGCGTGAACCTGGGTTTGATCGCGATGACCGCCACGCGCGACGAACTGGCCTCGGTGCTCGCGCACGAGATGTCGCACGTCACCCAGCGCCACATCGCGCGCGGCATCGCCAACAGCCAGCGCCAGTCGCTGATCGGGCTGGCGTCGATGATCCTCGGCATTCTGGCGGCCTCGCGCAGCAGCCGGGTCGACGGCGCCAACGCCATCTTCACCGGCGGGCAGGCGGTGGCCGCACAGGGCCAGCTCAACTTCTCGCGCGACGTCGAGCGCGAAGCCGACCGCATCGGTTTCGGCGTGCTCACGCAAGCCGGTTTCGCGGCCGGTGGCATGGCCGCGATGTTCGAGAAGCTCGACCAGGCCTCTCGCCTGAACGACAGCGGCGGCTTCCCCTACCTGCGCACCCACCCGCTCAACGCCGAGCGCATCGGTGAGGCCCGCGCGCGCTTGGGCACCGCCCCGCCGGTGGCACCGGTGAGCGTGCTCGCGCACACGGTTGCACAGGCGCGTGCCAAGGTGATGATGGATTCGCGGGTCGACGCCCTGCATCGCTGGGAATCGCTGGAGGCGCCTGCTTCCGCCAGCGTGTCCGACAAGCTGATGGCGGCCTACGCCAGCGCGTTGGCCGCCACGCTGTTGCGCGACTGGGCACGTGCCGACACCTCGTTGCAGCTCGCCCTCGGCCTGGTGCGCGGTAGCCCGCGCAGCGACGCTTTCGCCGAGCGCGAAGTGGTGCTGCTGCAGGCGCAGTCGCTGGTCGAGCGCGGTGACGCGGCCCACGCGGCCGAAGCGCTCAAGCCCTACGCCAAGGTCGACGGCGTGCCGTCGTCGCGCTCGGTGATGCTGCTGTCGGCCCAGGTCGCGTTGGCGCTCGGCAAGGAAGCCGTGCAACGCAGCGTCGAAGAAATGCAGACCTGGACCTCGCTTCACCCGCAAGACGCCACCGTCTGGTCGCAGCTCAGCCGCTCATGGGAACAGATGGGCCACAGCCTGCGCGCGCTGCGTGCCGACGCCGAATCGCGCATCGCCATCGGCGACCTCACCGGCGGCGTCGACCGCCTGCGCGCAGGGCAGAAGCTGGCGCGCAGCACCCGCACCGTGGACTTCATCGAAGCCTCGGTGATCGAAGCCCGCCTGCACGAGATCGAAAGCCAGGTGCGCCGCCGCGAGGCCGAAGAGCGCCGGGAAGGTCGGGGCTGATCAGAGTTTGAGGTTCGCCGAAGGCTCGGGCTCGATATGAGCGAACGAGTGCGCTGAAGCAACGCGCCACTGCCGTATCCTTGCCGCCAACAAAAAGGCAGGGGACTTCGCATGCACCGTTCGATCAGACATGCCGCACTCGCGGCCGTTTTCGCCGGGTTCGGCGCCAGTGCGGCGCTTGCCGCCACGGTGTCGTCCGTCACACCGCAAGGGGAAGTGGCGCAGGTTCGGCAGGTCGTCATCAAGTTCTCCGAAGCCGTCGTGCCCTTCGGCGACCTCCGATTGCCAGACCCGTTCAGCGTGAACTGCGAAGGCGCTGCGCCCAAGGGCAGCGGCCGCTGGTCGGACGAGCGCGTGTGGCTCTACGACTTTCGCGAAACGCTGCCGCCCGGCACGCGTTGCACGCTGAAGCCGCGTGCCGACTGGAAACCGCAAACAGGCGCACTCACAGGCAACACGGACTTCAGCTTCAACACCGGCGGGCCGGCGGTGGTATCGACTTACCCGTACGCCGGCAGCCAGATCGAGGAAGACCAGCACTTCCTGCTGCAGCTCACCGGCGCCGCGGTCGAGTCCACGGTGTTGGCGGGCGCAGCATGCGAAGTTGAAGGCATCGGCGAACGCGTGCCCGTTCGCGTGGTCACTGGCGCGGTGCGAGACGATGTGCTGAAGGCGCGCAAGCTGCAGAAGCAGGCCGACCGTGTGCTGCTGCTCGCCTGCCAGCGCCCGCTGCCGAGTGACGTGGCGGTGCGCCTGGTGTGGGGCGCAGGCATTGCTGCGCAGGCCAACCCGAAGATCGCGACGCGCACCGAGCAACGCTTCACCTTCCGCACGCGCCAGGCTTTCACCGCCGAGTTCAGTTGCGAGCGCGAGCGGGCCGATGCGCCGTGCTTGCCGATCCGGCCGATGTCGCTGCGCTTCTCTTCGCCGATCCCGCGCGAGGTGGCGCAAGGTGTGCGGCTCAAGCCGGACTCGGGCTCCGCGCTCAAGGCGGTCTTCGACAAGGACGATCAGGCCGCCGAAGTCACCGCGCTGCGCTTTCCGTCGCCGCTGCCCGAGAACACCACATTCACGATCGAGCTGCCGCGCGAAGTGAAAGACGCGTCGGGCCGCTTGCTGAGCAACGCCGATAGCTTCCCCCTCAAGGTGGCCACTGGCGACGCGCCGCCCATCGCCAAGTTTGCCGCCGCGCCCTTTGGCGTGGTCGAGTTGAACGGCGAAGCGATGTTGCCGGTCACGCTGCGCCATGTGCAGGGTGACCTGCGGCCCGCTGCCACGGCGGGTGCTGTGCGCATCAAGACCTTGCGCAGCGATGCCGAGATCTTCGAGTGGTACCGCAAGGTCGCGGTGTTTCACGAGCGCGAGCTGAGCGCGCAAGAGGCGGGTATGCCCGAATCGCAGTGGTACGAGGTCCAGCGCGTGACCGACAGCAAAGGCCGCACGAAGGAAGTGAAGCGCATGCGCTCCTGGCCGTCACGCGAGCTGTCGCTGCTCAACAAGGGCAGCGACGCGCGGCGGCTCGACCTGCCGCAACTGCAGGGCGGCGACCCGCGGCCGTTCGAGGTGGTGGGCATCCCGATCAGCGAGCCGGGTTACCACGTGGTCGAGATCGAATCGCGCCGCCTGGGCGAGTCGCTGCTCGACAAGAAGGCGCCGATGTTCGTGCGCACCGGCGTGCTGGTCACCAACCTCGGCGTGCACTTCAAGCTCGGCCGCGAGAACAGCCTGGTCTGGGTGACCACGCTGGATCGCGGCAAGCCGGTGGCCGATGCCGAGGTGGCGGTGAACGACTGCACAGGCCAGCGCCTGTGGGCCGGCCGCACCGATGCGCAGGGCCTCGCCAAGGTCGACAAGGCGCTCGAGATGCGGCTGGGCGAATGCCCGGGCGAGCCGGGCTACTTCGTCACCGCGCGCAAGGCGCAAGCCAAGGCCGCGACGGACATCGCTTTCGTCTTCAGCAGCTGGCAAAAGGGCGTGGAGTCGTGGCGCTTCAACCTGCCGACCAGCAACGACTCATCACCCGACCTGCGCGCCCACACGGTGTTCGACCGCACGCTGCTGCGCGCCGGCGAAACCGTGTCGATGAAGCATTTCGTGCGGCGCGAAAGCGCGAGCGGCCTGGCCAGCGTGCCTGTTGCCGAGCGGCCCACGCGCATGAAGATCGTGCACCAGGGCAGCGGCCAGGAGTTCGTGATGCCGCTCAGCTGGAACGGTACGCGCACGGCATCGTCCACCTGGAACATCCCGGCTGCTGCCAAGCTCGGCGTGTACGACGTGATCCTCGAGCGCGAGAACGTCGACGAAGAGAAGCACCGCGCGCGCTGGGAGAGCGGCAACTTCCGTGTCGAAGAGTTCCGCCTGCCGCTGGTCGACGCGATCGTCAGTGGCCCCAAGACGGTGGCGGTGGCGCCGAAGGAGCTGCCGATCAACGTGCAGCTCAACTACTTCAGTGGCGGTGGCATGGCCCAGGCACCGGCGCGCGTGACGGCCTTGCTGCGCAACCGCAGCAACGGCTTCGCCGGCTACGACGAATTCAGCTTCGAGCCGCCGCGCGACCTGAGCGAGCGCGACACCAGCGGTGACGACGAAGAGCAGCGCAACGACAGCAGCAAACTCGTCGCCGACAAACAGCCGCTGACCACCGACCGCAACGGCGCGGCCAGCCTCACGCTGAAGAACCTGCCGAAGATCACGCGCGCCAGTGAGCTCGTCACCGAAGTGACCTTCAACGACCCAAACGGCGAGGTGCAGACCGCCAGCAACCGCATCGCGCTGTGGCCGAGCGCGGTGGTGCTGGGCGTGAAGACGGGCTCGTGGGCCAGCAGCCGCGGCAAGGTGAAGTTCCAGGCGCTGGCGCTCGACACGGCCGGCAAGCCGCTCAAGGGCCAGAGCATCGAGGTGCGCGGCCGGCTCTCGCAGGTCATCAGCACGCGCAAGCGCATGGTGGGCGGCTTCTATGCCTACGACAACCGCACCGAGATCAAAGACCTCGGCGCGCTGTGCAGCGGCAGCACTGACGACCGCGGCCTGTTGCTGTGCGAGGCTGCGCTGGAGACGGCGGGCCAGGTCGAGTTGATCGCGCAGGCGAAAGACGGCGACGGCAATGTGGCCCAGGCGGCATCGAGCGTGTGGGTCACCAAGCAGGGCGAGCTCTGGTTCGCGCAAGACAACGACGACCGCATCGACGTGCTGCCCGAGAAGAAGAGCTACCAGCCCGGCGAGACGGCGCACCTGCAGGTGCGCATGCCCTTCCGTGAAGCGACGGCGCTGGTGAGCGTCGAGCGCGAAGGCATCGTCAGCACGCAAGTGGTCACGCTGCGCGGGGACGACCCGACCGTCGACCTGAAGATCGACAAGGCCTGGGGCCCCAACGTCTACGTGAGTGTGCTGGCGCTGCGCGGCCGCATCCGCGAGGTGCCGTGGTATTCGTTCTTCACCTGGGGCTGGAAGGAACCGATGAACTGGGTGCGCTCGTTCTGGTACGAGGGGCGCGAATACCAGGCGCCGACGGCGATGGTCGACTTGTCCAAGCCGGCCTTCAAGCTCGGCGTGGCGGCCATCAAGGTGGGCATCGCCGAGCACGAGTTGCAGGTGAGCGTGACGAGCGACAAGCCGCAGTACGCCATTCGCCAGAAGGCCACGGCGCGCATCAAGGTGCTGCACGACGGCAAGCCGCTCGCCGGCACCGAGATCGCTTTTGCGGCGGTCGACGAAGGCCTGCTCGCGCTGCGGCCGAACGAGTCATGGAACCTGCTGGGCTCGATGATCCAGCAGCGCTCGTGGGGCGTGGAGACGAGCACAGGCCAGAGCGAGATCATCGGCAGGCGCCACTACGGCCGCAAGGCGATTGCTGCGGGCGGCGGCGGCGGCAAGAACGCGACGCGCGAGCTGTTCGACACGCTGCTGCTGTGGAAAGACCGCGTGGTGCTCGACGCCAATGGTGAAGCGACGATCGAGGTGCCGCTCAACGATTCGCTCACCAGCTTCAAGCTGGTGGCGATTGCCGATGTCGGCGTGCAGCAGTTCGGCACCGGCAGCACCAGCATCCGCGTGACGCAAGATTTGCAGGTGCTCTCGGGCCTGCCGCCGCTGGTGCGCGAAGGCGACCAGTTCAGCGCCATGCTCACACTGCGCAACACCACCGCGCACGAGATGAAGGTGCGTGCCACGCTGCAAGGCACCGCGAACAGTGGGCCGGAGATCACCCGCACACCGATGAGCTTTGCGCCGCAAGACGTGACGATCGCTGCCGGTGGGGCGAAGGAAGTGATGTGGCCGGTCGACGTGCCTGCAGATGCCTTCAGCGTGATCTGGGAAGCCGCCGCCGAAGAGCAGGCCGGCGCGGCTGGGCAAGAGCGGGCGAAAGACCGCTTGAAGGTGACGCAGCTCGTCAGCGCGGCCGTGCCAATCCGCGTGCTGCAAGCCACGCTGCAGCAACTCGACGGCCCGCTCACACTGCCCATCGCGGCACCCGCAGATGCCTTGCCCGAAAGCGGCGTGAAGCGCGGCGGCATCAACGTCGCCGTGCAGCCCAAGCTCAGCGGTGCCTTGCCCGGCATGCGCCGCTATTTCGAGACCTACCCGTTCGCCTGCCTGGAGCAGAAGACCTCGAAGTCGGTTGGCTTGAAAGACGCCAAGCTGTGGAGCGCCGTCGCGAATGCGTTGCCAACGTACCTCGACAGCGATGGCCTCGCGAGCTACTTCCCGCCACGTGCCGAAGACGGCGCGCATGGCAGCGACCGCCTCACCGCCTACGTGCTGGCCGCGACGAACGAAGCCGGCTTCGAGCTGCCCGGCCCGGCACAAGAGCAGATGCTCGACGGCCTCACCGCCTTCGTCGAAGGCCGCATCGAGCGCAAGTTCTGGTCACCGCGCGCGGATCTCGACGTGCGCAAGCTCGCCGCCATCGAGGCCTTGTCTCGCTACGGCCGCGCGACGCCGAAGATGCTGGGCTCGATCAACCTGATCCCCAACCAGTGGCCCACCGCGGCCGTGATCGACTGGTTCAACATCCTCAAGCGAGTGAAGAACGTGCCCGACCAGGCCAAGCGGCTCGACGAGGCACAGCAGATTCTGCGCAGCCGACTCACCTACGCCGGCACCACGCTGCGTTTCAGCAACGAGGCCGACGACTTCTGGTGGTGGCTGATGGACAGCGCCGATGCCAATGCGGCGCGCCTCATCCTCGCGGTGCTCGACGAGCCGGGGTGGAAGGACGACATCCCGCGCATGGTGGTCGGCAGCCTCGCGCGGCAGCGCTCGGGCGCGTGGCTCACGACCACCGCCAACCTGTGGGGCTCGCTCGCGCTCGACAAGTTCTCGGCCAAGTTCGAATCGGTGAAGGTGGCCGGCAAGACGGTCGCCAGCACCGGCGACAAGCCGATGGCCATCGACTGGAGCCGCTCGGCGGAAGGCGGCGCGGTGAAACTGGCGTGGCCCGAGAAAGCCGGCAACCTCAGCGTGACGCAAGAAGGCAGCGGCAAGCCCTGGCTCACCGTGCAAAGCCTCGCGGCCGTGCCCTTGAAAGCACCCATCCGCGCCGGCTACAGCCTCACGCGCAGCGTCACCGCGGTCGAGCAAAAGGACAAGAGCAAGTGGTCGCGCGGCGACGTGCTGCGCGTGCGTGTCGAGATCGAAGCGCAGAGCGACATGACCTGGGTCGTGCTGAGCGACCCGGTGCCCGGCGGCGCGACCTTGCTCGGCTCCGGCCTGGGGCGCGATTCGGCCATCGCCACCGGCACCGAGAAGCGCGAAGGCAACGCGTGGCCGGCATACGAGGAGCGCAGCTTCGAGGCCTTCCGCAGCTACTACGAGTATTTGCCGCGTGGCAAACACGTTGTCGAGTACACCGTGCGCTTGAACAACCCCGGCAAGTTTGCGTTGCCGCCGACGCGGGTCGAAGCGATGTATGCGCCTGAGAGTTTTGGCGAGCTGCCGAACGCGGCGCTGGAAGTGGCACCGTGATCTCGCCCGTCATTCCCGCGAAGGCGGGAATCCAGCATCGCGGCACATCGTGGATTCCCGCCTTCGCGGGAATGACGGCGGCGCTGTGTGCATTGCTCATCGCGACCTCGGCTCATGCAGTTCCATCGTTCCAGGAGGTGAAGACCGCCTACCGCCCATCCGACGTGACGCTGCTCGATCGCCACGGCACGCCGCTGCAGACCGTGCGCATCGACAAGACCGTGCGCCGCCTGCCCTGGGTGCCGCTGCGCGAGATGTCGCCGGCCTTGCTGCAGGCCATCGTGCTCAGCGAAGACAAGCGCTTCTACGAGCACAGCGGCGTCGACTGGAGCGCGGTGGCGCAAAGCGCCTGGGCCAATGTGTGGAACACGCGCACCCGCGGCGCATCGACATTGACCATGCAGCTCGCCGGCCTGCTCGACGACGACCTTGCCCGCCCGGCCGGCGGCCGCAGCGTCGCGCAGAAGATGGGCCAGGCCTACACCGCCACGCGGCTCGACGCGTCGTGGAAGAAGAGCGAGGTGCTTGAGGCCTACCTCAATCGCGTGGCATTTCGCGGCGAGTTGGTAGGCATCGGCGCCCTGTCGCAGACGCTGTTCGGCAAGTACCCGAGCGGGCTCGACGCGCAAGAGGCTGCAATCGCCGCCGCCCTGCTGCGCGGCCCGAACGCAAGCGTCGATACGGTGGCGCAGCGCGCCTGCGGCATCCTCAAGTTGCAGCAGCAGGCCTGCGAAGGCGTCACCGCGCTGTCGCACAGCGCGCTCAACCGCCACGGCGGCATGCCGCTGGGCGAGCAGCTCGCGCCGCACTTCGCGCGGCAACTCGCCTTGACCGAACAAGCCACGCAGCGCACCACGCTCGATGCGCGGCTGCAGCGCATTGCCACCGCCACGCTGCGCCGCCAGCTCACCGAGCTGAACGGCCGCAACGTCGAAGACGGTGCCGTGCTCGTGCTCGACAACGCGAGCGGCGAGGTGCTCGCGTGGGTCGGCTCCAGCGGCGACTTGTCGGACGCTGCGCAGGTGGACGGCGTGACCGCACGCCGCCAGCCCGGCTCCACACTCAAGCCCTTCGTCTACGAGCTGGCCTTCGAGCGCCGCCTCATCACGCCCGCCAGCCTGCTCGACGATTCACCGGCGCAGCTGGCCACCACCAGCGGCCTCTACCTGCCGCAGAACTACGACAAGGAATTCAAGGGCTGGATCAGCGCACGCACTGCCCTCGGCGCAAGCCTCAACGTGCCGGCCGTGCGCGTGGGCGCGATGCTCGGGCCCGATGCCTTGCTGGCGCGGCTGAACGCATGGGGTCTGGCGCTGCCCGAGTCGGGCGGCTACTACGGTCATGCCCTCGCGCTGGGTGCCGCAGATGTCAGCTTGCTCGCGTTGACCAACGCCTACCGCAGCCTCGCGAACGGCGGTGTGTTTGCTCCCGTGGCGTTGAAGCCCACGTCGACGAAGCCGCAACGCGTGGCCGATGCCGCGGCGGTGTACCTCGTCACCGACATCCTGGCCGACAACGCAGCGCGCGCACGCACCTTCGGACTCGACAGCGCGCTCGTCACGCCCGGCTTCGCGGCCGTGAAGACCGGCACCAGCAAGGACATGCGCGACAACTGGTGCATCGGCTTCACCGACCGCTACACCGTGGGCGTGTGGGTCGGCAATGCCAGCGGCGAAGCCATGCACCACGTGAGCGGCGTGAGCGGCGCGGCGCCGGTGTGGCAAGCGCTGGTGCGCCACCTGCATCAAGGCCACCCGTCGCGCCGGCCCGCCATGCCGAGCGGCGTGGTGGCCGATCGTGTGCGCTTCGACGCCGACCGCGAATCGGCACGCGACGAGCTGTTTCTCGCCGGCACCACGCAAACGCAATGGAAGTCCACCGCGCAGGTGCAAGGCACACAGCGCTTCGGCATCACCAACCCGCGCGACGGCAGCATCTTCGCGCTCGACCCCGACATGCCGCCACGCGCGCAGCGCATCACCTTCGAAGGCGAGCGCGGCAGCTGGCTGCTCGACGGCAAGCCGCTTGGCCAGGGCGAGCGCATCAGCTGGGCACCGTGGCCGGGCCGGCACGAGCTGAGCCTCGTCGGCCGCGATCAACGCGTGCTGCAGACGGTGCGCTTCGAGGTGCGCGGTGCGGGTGTGAAGATCGCCCAGCGCAGCTCGGCAGTGCCGCGATGAAGGGCCGTGACAACAAAGTGTCGAACTGGCTCTTTCTCGTACTGAGGTCAGCTTCAGAGCCGAAATTCATTCGCCAAAGTTTCGATCTGCGCACTCAGCTGTGAACGCGGGTTCATGCGGTTTGATAGCGATGTTTCGACAATCTTTGATAGGACCGCTCTCGCCCTGAGAGCAAACTTGAGCACCTGCCGTGCTTCAACGTTCGCTGAACCGAAGGAGCGTCCTCAAATGATCGATTGCCGCAGAAGAAACTATCTCGTGACCTTCCATCCACTTTGCTCGACAGCGCGTGGGCGGCAGGCAATTCGCGTCGCGAAGCTGCCAGCATTTATCGACGGCTCCTGCCGACGCGAGCCAGATCTCGAATCCGAGCATCCATCGATTACTTCGCTCTGTCGTGCTGGGAAATTCGCTCCCCGCCTTCGGAAAAATGACCGGGTGCTGTATATGACAGTGAAGGGGCACTATCGCGGCGTCGAGGGGCGGGCTCTTGTCGCAGCGCTTGAAGTCACTCATGTCTTCCCAAGCCATCAAAGAGCGGCACGCTGGTATCGCGGCCAGGGCCTAACCTTGCCTTCGAACTGCATGGTGCCTGCGAATGGCCCGATCGCTGCGCACCTCACCACGGGTCTACCTAGAAATCCGGAAGCGTTGTGGCGAGTCTGGTCTGCATCGGTCCAGGGGCCCGCGACGCTTGCAGCATGGGATCAAGCCTATGCGCAGCGCTCCAAGCGACATCCCAGGTTCGTTGTTACCAAACCCTTGCGTCCAGTCGCAATCACCGCCCCGAAGATTCTCTCGGACCAGCAGATATGTGCAGCACTGGGAACGTGGAAAGTTCCAGGCACGCAGAACTACAAGCTCCTCTCAGATGCGGCGTTTGAATCGCTGCTCCGTCGACTAAAGAACGGCAATCGCTGAGCGGCCCACCGCAGCTTCGGATGGTTTGCTATGGGGCGGCGCGAGGATAGGCGTCGAAAACTCGCTAACCGAACCGGAACCCGAAAAGCCCTCCACTCTCGCCGACGTCGGAAAGGCGAGTCTTAAGCAAGACCTTGGAGGTGTCGAATCCCTTTGGGAGTGGCAGTCTCTCGAAGATGTCAGAGTTCATCGTGACGATGTACTGAAGTCCCTTGTGTGCGGTTGCCTCAAGGCCTAGCTGCAACGCGCCGGCGATTTGTCGCTCATCGACGCCGTCAAAGAGGTGGCTGTCGTGAAGTAGGAAGCCTGGCCCACCAGAGCGGGCCGTGACCACCTTGAAGAGCGCGAGGTCGAAGCAGAAGATTTCGACGTTGGAGATGCCGCCGCCGCGGTCGCCTTCAATCGAAATCCGGAAGTCTGGGCCGTTATCGGTGGCTTCAACCACGAACCGTCCAGTGCGGTCGTCGTACAGCCGTGAGATCGCGTCCGCGATGATGACGATGGCTTGAGTCAAGGCGTCGGAGCGCAACCGATGATCGTCTTGTAGCCGTCGTTGGAGGTTCGCTCGGTCAATGTCCAGTTCGGTCGTCTCACCTTCCAGCAGTTCAGCAGCCTTAAAGCGCTCACGCAGTGTTGCGGCCCTTGCTTCGGCCTCCGCAAAGTCGCGTTGCAGGTCAAGGAAGTCGTCCAAGGCGCCCCGCCCCTCAAGGCTTCTCAGGATGCTGCTTCGCTCTTGGTCCAAGCGGGCCGAACTCGCCTCCTGCTCGGCGAGCTGAGCCCTCGCGTCGGCAATCTCGTTCTCGAGGTGAAGGCGGCGATTCGAAACCACCGACTCATAGAACGCGCCAACCTCGTCGAAACGGCGCAAGGCCACACCGGGAAGTTCGATTCCCGCGGCCGCATACAGCTGCTGAATGTCGGAGCGTTGCGGGGGCTTCTCGGACCTCAGAGCCGCCTCAAGATGCTCTAGGTTCTCCTCAAGCGAAATGTTGTGGCGGGCAATAACCTGCATCTCGGCCTTAGCCTGAGCGGCTCGCCGCGACAACTCCTTGTAGCTGTCGTGAACCTGGAAGCTTGCCAGGTCCTGTCTCAGTTTGTCGGCTGTACGCTCAGCGATCGTGACCTGCGGCCGCAACTCTGCCACGGTCCCGACAACTTGCCCTAGTGCCCCCTCCTTGACCGCCTTCCGAAGTTCCTCAAGCGTCTTTTCACGCTGCCGAATCTTGGTGAATCCGAAGGGGATTTGCCAGTCTAGGCCGAGAAGGTAGGAGAGGTTTACCTGCCAGTCTGAACGGTGCTGCTTCTCCGCCTGGCGCTCTGGCGCAATGAATCCGCCCGAGTCCCTTCTTCGCGCGAAGTACGAGAACATCGAGCGGAACGTCGGCGTGTAGGACTCTTCGAAAGCCGTGCCGCGCTGGTCGAGCGGCAAGCCAAACATGCTGTGCCCTAGGAACAAGCGCCAGTTGACGTTCGAGAGGAAGAAGCGCCCGCTGGCTTTGTCGACCTTCTTGGGGATGTCTTGTCGATCTTCGCCCCCAGCCAAGAGAAATAGCTTGCTCGGGTCAGCGCCACCACGCTCCACTGTGAATAGCTCACCACCGATGCGAAATCGGCCCGTAAACGTGTGTTCGATTAGCGCTGGGTCGCGCAGTAGCGAATTCTTGTCGCAGTCTGCGCCCAGCAAGAAGTGGATGATTTCGACGAGGCTGGTCTTGCCGGCGCTGTTGCGCGTCTGCTTGTCCGTGGATGCCTGACTCTTGTCAGACAGCAAGACGTTGAGGCCCTCGTGAAAGCTCACCGCCTTGAAAGACGGTATCGAGCTTCCGATGCTGAGGATCATTTCGAAGGCTCCCGTCGAACGATGCCGTTGCTGTGGTCGATGGCCGATAGGGCGTACAGGAGGTTCAAAGCCAGCACGAACCAGTCGAACGATAGAGGCGCAGAATCCGGGATTCTGCGCCGAGCTTCGCGTACTGTCTCCCACAGTTCGGACACGGAGCGTGGCTCCTTCAGCTGGCCGAGTATTTCGGCACCTACTGCGAGCAGGGTGCGGTCCTGTGCTAGATGCTTTGTTGGCAGGATCATGCTTGGCCCTGTACCGGCTCGCGCTCGAAGATGTCGCAACTCTCGAAGAAGTGGGTCAGCAGCGCTTGTGCTGCGACCAAGTTCTGCGGCAATACGTTGCCAATGCCGGTGACCATCTCCAGAAGCGCAACCATGATGTCGCTAGGTTTAAGGTTTTGGGCCTTTAGGGACTCGTACTTCCCCTTCAACAGCGCCCCGACCTTGTCGCCCTTCAAGGGGTCAGGATGCCGAGCAAAGTACGAAGCGACGATTGGAGCGTTTGCCCACCCACTTCGGACAAACATCTGCCAATGCTGCGGAAGAGCGTTGTGCGAGAGCTTGCCGACTGGGACCAGCTTTAGATCGATGCCGTCGAGCGGGGGAGCGGCCGACAAAGCCAAGTCGTTGACCAGTTTTCTCAGGGCGTCAACGTCAAGGTTCTTCACGTCGGTTGGGGTAGCCGCAGGCCCAAGCAGTGAGGCAATTCGGTCGACGCTCAGCTTGAAGACTCGCTCCTCGAGACCCTCTTTGCCGACAAAGCCAAACTTGATCTTCGGGTTCGCAGCTTTCAGCGCCTCCAGGGCTTCTACCGCTTCAACCGGAAGGCCGTCGATGAGGTTGAGCACCATGTGCCATTCCTTCATGATGCCCCCGAGCTTCGCCATAGCCGTTGCGAAGTCGTCGTTCATCTTCTTGGTCAGTGTTGCGACCTTGTTGGTTTCGCCGTTCAGCGCGCCATAGCATTGAAAGAGCTGACCTGCAGAAATTAGATAACCATCACAGCCTTTGTCACCCAGCTTGCCGAAGGCTCTCACTCGAACAAAGTCGTCGCCGTAGAGATGTCCCATTACGACTGAGAAAAACTCTTGGAACGCATCGCCATGGGACTGGCGCAACCGCAGCTCCAGAGCGATGCGCCACCAATAACGCTGTTCACTTGAAATCTCTAGGCCGAGCAGCATCGCGATGTTGTCCTTCCCCTTGCTTCGCTCGAAGTGCACGCCTCGATGCGGTCGAGGGCGGCACTGGCCGGCACCGTCACCCTGTAGGCCGATTCTGCCAGTCGGCGCGCGGTGGCGCCGATAGGACTGCCCGGGGGCGACAGCGCCCGACTGCGCTACGCGTTAGCGGTCAATCCGCCCGGTTGCCGAGCACGCATGGGTCCGTACGCATTTGGAGGCAGTTCGGTCGCTCGAGTTGCGGTTGGTCAAGTGACCAGGTGAGCCCAATCACAGTCACTTGGGCTCCAGCCCGGGATATCTCAGTTCAGTCTGGTGCGCTCCTCGGCGGCCGGCTGTCAGGTTGACTCTCAGTTGCCGTCAAATCCGGGCCACCAGTGAATGTTCCCGGTTTGTGCCGCCGAGATTGGCATCGGAATCACTGGTCGGATCAAAGCGAGGCCAGTTCGACACCTTGACCGCCAGTTCGAAACTTTGCTTTCAACTTCCAGCGATAACATCGCACCGGGCTTCGCCTCACGCGAAGCCACGTCGCTCGGACGGTTCCGGGCGCTCACGTGAAAGTTCAACATGACCTCCTCTGTAGGCCAGCGCCGCTTCGCGCGCATTGACCGCCTTCCTCCCTACGTCTTCAACATCACGGCCGAGCTCAAGCTTGCTGCGCGTCGCCGGGGCGAAGACATCATCGACATGAGCATGGGTAACCCCGACGGGGCCACGCCGCCGCACATCGTCGCCAAGCTCACCGAGGTTGCGCAACGGCCCGACACGCACGGCTACTCGGCGAGCAAAGGCATTCCGCGCCTGCGCCGCGCGATCTCGCGTTGGTACAAGGACCGGTACGCGGTCGACATCGATCCCGACGTTGAGGCCATCGTCACCATCGGCTCCAAGGAAGGCCTTGCGCACCTGATGCTCGCGACGCTCGACCGCGGCGACACCGTGCTCGTGCCCGACCCGAGCTACCCGATCCACATCTACGGTGCGGTGATCGCGGGGGCCGACATCCGCTCGGTGCCGCTGGTGCCCGGCGTCGACTTCTTCGGCGAACTGGAGCGGGCTATCCGCGGCAGCTACCCCAAGCCGAAGATGATGGTGCTCGGCTTTCCGAGCAACCCGACCGCGCAGTGCGTGGAGCTCGATTTCTTCGAGCGCGTGATTGCGCTGGCCCGCAAGCACGACATCCTCGTCGTGCACGACCTGGCCTACGCCGACATCGTGTTCGACGGTTGGAAGGCGCCGTCGATCATGCAGGTACCGGGCGCGAAAGACATCGCGGTCGAGTTCTTCACGCTGAGCAAGAGCTACAACATGGCGGGCTGGCGCGTCGGCTTCATGGTCGGCAACCGCGATCTCGTGGCCGCGCTTGCGCGCATCAAGAGCTACCACGACTACGGCAGCTTCACGCCGCTGCAGGTGGCGGCGATTGCGGCACTCGAAGGCGACCAGCAGTGCGTGAAAGACATCGCCTTGCAATACCAGCGGCGGCGCGACGTGTTGGTGAAGGGCCTGCACGAAGCCGGCTGGATGGTTGAGAGCCCCAAGGCCTCGATGTACATCTGGGCGCAGATCCCCGAGCGCTATCGGTCGTTGGGCTCGCTGGAATTTGCGAAGCTGCTGCTGGCGAGAGCCAAGGTCTCGGTGTCACCCGGTATCGGCTTCGGCGATCACGGCGACGACCATGTGCGCTTTGCTTTGATCGAAAACGAATCGCGCATCCGCCAGGCTGTGCGCGGTATCAAGGCGATGCTGAAGTAGCGGAGCGGGCGGCACGAGCGAAGCAAGTGCCCCATCAAGCAACGCCCGCGGATCCGGCTTTGCCGGTCCGCCAGGCGGCGCCCCTCGGGGGCAGGAGCGTAGCGACTGGGGGGCTGTCATCCACGGCTCTGGAACAACCGTTCCAGAGCCGCGTCGATCACCATGCCGCACACGCTGTAGATCAGCGAGCCGATCAGTGCGGCACCGAAGCTCGCGACCGACAGACCTTCGAGCATCGATGCAGCGAAATAGAACATCAGCGCGTTGATGACGAAGAGGAAGAGGCCGAGCGTCAGCACCGTCACCGGCAGCGTCAGCAACACCAGCAGCGGACGCAGCAAGGCGTTGAGCAAACCCAGCACGAGCGCGGCAATCATGGCCGAGCCGAAGCTCTTGACCGTGACTCCGGGGTAGAGGTGAGCCACCAGCAGCAAGGCAGCGGCGAGCAATAACCAGCGGACCAATGTCTTCATGCCTCAAGCATAAGCCTTCGGTGCAATGGGCCAGCAAGAGGGGACTACCCAGGTACATACCCGGAGTCCCGCCTCCTGCCTTGAGTCGGGATGTCATAGGGGTGTCACCGGAGCAACCGACGATCGGCGTTTTCTTTCGGAAACCACCCCCATGAAGTCCAAGCCCTCACGGCGCAGCCAGCGCCAGCTCGCCACCCTGACCCTCATCGCCGCCACGCTGGCGGCAACGGCTTGCGGTGGTGGCGACGATGACGCGCCCGCCCCCGCGCCGTTCAAGACGCTCGACGGTGCCGCACCCCTGGTCATCGGCCACCGCGGCCTGCCGGGCCTGCACCCCGAAGAAACCGAGCCGGCGTACACCGCCGCCGCCGATGCCGGCGCCGATTCGCTCGAAGAAGATTTGCACCTGTCGAAAGACTGCATCTTGGTCGCCCGCCACAACCCCTGGCTCAGCGACAACACCAACATCACGGCAGTCGCGGCCACCAATGCCACCGTGGCCGCGCGCAAGCGCACGGTGCCCGGCCGGCTGGTCAACGTGACGTATTCGCTCGCCACCTATGGCGGCCCGGCCCAGTATCTGACCGACCTCACCGACTCGGCCGACCCGAAGTCGGTGCTCAAGTCGCTGATCGTCGACGGCGAGGACCACACCAACGACTGGTCGATCACCGACTTCACGGTGGCCGAGTTCAAGCAATGGATCGCCGGCACGACCTACGACGCGCGTGACCAGCGCCCGACGGCAGAGAACGGCAAGTTCCCCATCCTGACGATGAAGGAAATCATCGACATCGCCAAGGCCAAGAGCGCCGCCACCGGCCGGACCATCACGGTCTACCCCGAAGCCAAGAACCCGTACTGGAACAACGCGCAGGCCATTGCCAACGGTTGCGGCACTGGCACCCACCCGTTCGAAGACGCCATCATCAAGCTGATCAAGGACAACAACCTGAACAGCAAGACCGCACCGATCCTGGTGCAGAGCTTCGACCCGGCGAGCCTGAAGTACATGCGCGCCAACGGGCTCAACACGCGGCTGGTGCAGCTGGTCGACGGCAACGACGTCAACTACAAGACGGGCGAGATGATCTACAAGACCGACGACGTCTACAACTTCGTCGACGGCCGCCCCTACAGCTGGACGCTGGCCGGTGACGGCCGCTTCTTCGGCGCGATGCTCACGCCCGCGGGCCTGGCCGAGATCAAGACCTATGCCGACGGCATCGGCCCCTGGAAGCCGCAGGTGATGACGCTGACGGTGTCGCCGTGGAAGACGACCAACCCCGACGGCACGCCCTACACCGGCTCGCTGGCCGACGTGAACACCGTGACGCCGACGAGCCTGATCGCCGACGCGCACAAGGCCGGCCTCTTCGTGCACAGCTACACCTTCCGCAACGAGGCCAAGTACCTGGCCGGCGCCTTCAAGGGCGACCCGGTGGCGGAGTATCTGCCGTACTTCCGTGCCGGTATCGACGGCGTGTTCACCGACTTCGCCAACACCGGCGTGGCGGCGCGCGCGGCCTACCTGAAGGAGACCGGCCGCTGACCCCAGCGCACTAAGGCCCTCGGTGCAAGAGGCCTGCAAGAGCGGGCCATGCCGGTGTACGCTCGGAGTCCGTTGGCTGTGCCGCGGGTTCTCCGCGCGGTGCATCCGGGTGTCCCCCCTCTTGCCCGAAAGGAAGGCCATGACTGTGTTCGCCGTCTCCAAAGTTCGCCTCGACAAAGACGGGCGCGTGATCGCTGTTCTGTGGGGCCGCGTCGATACGCGCAGCAACGACTGGGCCGAGCCCGAGAGCGTGGCCACCGTCGATGCGGTGGTGGCGGCGCTGCACGCCGGCGACCATGTGTTCGCCCTCTTCCCCAGCACGCACGGGCACCTGCCCGAGCGGCGGTTCCGGGTCGTCGATTACGACAACGGCTGGGAGAGCATCTCGCTCGACGGCCCGCCGACACACGAGCGCGAGATCCACGACATGGACCGCCTCGGCCCGAAGGACTGAGAGATTGAGGCTGGCGCGTCAGGCGTCAGGTGCCGAGCGGGGCGGGAGCCTTGTTCGACCAACCTAGCCGAAGTTCTGCACCCACTCGATGCCCTGCGTGTAGGCGGCGTCGATGGCGACTTCTTCGCTCTCGTAGTCGGCACGCTGCATCGCGATCACGCGCGGCCGGGTCGGCCAGGCTTGCTTGGAGACGATGAGCGTCGGCACGAACTTTCCGCTGTCGATGGCCTTCGCGCTGCAGATCAGTTCGTAGTCCTGGTGGCGGAAAGTTTTGATGGCGGTCATGGATTCTTGCTCGCACGAAAGAGACCAGTATGCGCCTCCCGCAAGGCTCGGCCACTTCGGGTGGCGGCCGGGTGCGCGGAGAGCCTTACGATGGCCGGCTCACCACATCACCGAGGTATTGCATGAACTTCCATCTGAGCCTGACCCCACTGATTTCTCTGCTCGCCGGCATCTTGATTCTGATCATGCCGAAGCTGCTCAATTTCATCGTGGCGATCTACCTGATCCTGGTGGGGTTGATCGGCATCTTCGGTCTGAGCGCGCTGCACATCCGCTGAGGGTCACGCACTGGGCAAGGCGTCGGCCGCGGCGGCGGTGCCGAGCTCGACCACGTCGCTGCGGTCTTTCAGCTGCACGCCGGTGAGCTGCAGGCGCTGCGCTTCGCGGCACAGCCACAGCAGCTTGCGCACGGCCTGCGGATAGTTCAAGCCTTCGGGCCGCACGTTCGAGATGCAGTTGCGCTCGGCGTCGCTGCGGCCGCTGCGTGGCGCCCAGGTGAGGTAGAGCCCCAGGCTGTCGGGTGAGCTGAGGCCGGGGCGCTCGCCGATCAGCATCACGACCAGCTTGGCGTGCAGGCGCTCGCCCACCACGTCGCCGAGTGCTACGCGGGCTTGCTGCGCAACGACGACGGGGCCGAAGCGCCAGCTCGCCGGCGCCTGCGCGCGGATCTGCTCGATCAGCGGCACGGCATGGCGGCTGACGGCCAGTGACGACAGGCCGTCGCCGATCACCAGCTGGATGTCGCAGGCGGCTTGCGAAGCGTGGTCGCCCAGCGTGGCCAGCGAGGCCTCATCGAGGCGCCGGCCGAGGTCGGGGCGCAGCAGGTAGGTGGCCCGGTCCACCGCGGCGCTGTGCACCGCCACGGTCGGCCAGCCCTTGGCCTGAAGCTGCTCGCACAGCAGCGGCACGTCGAGCGGCAAGTGCACCGCATCGCGCGCCAGCGCATGCGCATAGCCGAAGCCCAGCACCTCTTGCGTGGGCATGCTCACGCCCGAGCGGCCAAGCGCCACGCGCGCCTGCGTGTGCACGCGCAGCTCGGCCCAGGGGTCGGGGGTGATGACCTTGCTGTCGGTCATGTTGTCGCTCATGCGGGACTCACGCGGCCAGACGCGGCAAGCGCATCTGCTCGATCAGGCGGTGGCCCGACGAGATGGGCTTCACACGGCCTGCTGCGTCGGAGATGTTCATCTTCTGCAGCCAGGCCTCGAACTCGGGCGCGCGCTGCAGGCCCAACACCTCGCGCAGGTACAGCGCGTCGTGGAACGAGGTGCTCTGGTAGTTGAGCATGATGTCGTCGGCGCCCGGCACACCCATGATGAAGCTCAGGCCGGCGGCGCCGAGCAGCGTCATCAGGTTGTCCATGTCGTCGGAGTCGGCTTCGGCGTGGTTGGTGTAGCAGACGTCGCAGCCCAGCGGCAGGCCGAGCAGCTTGCCGCAGAAGTGGTCTTCGAGGCCGGCGCGGATGATCTGCTTGCCGTCGTACAAATACTCCGGCCCGATGAAGCCGACCACGGTGTTGCTGAGCAGCGGCCCGAACGCGCGCGCCACGGCATACGCGCGCACCTCGCAGGTCTGCTGGTCGACACCGTGGTGCGCGTTGGCCGACAGCGCCGAGCCCTGGCCGGTCTCGAAGTACATGACGTTGGCGGTCGACGGGTCGCCCACCGTCGCGCGCTTGAGCGACAGTGCCGCGTCGCGCGCTTCCTTGAGCACCGCGAGGTTGATGCCGAAACTGGTGTTGGCTTTCTCGGTGCCGGCGACGGACTGGAACACCAGGTCGACCGGCGCGCCCGCCTCGATGGCCTGCAGCGTGTTCGTCACATGCGTGAGCACGCACGACTGCGTGGGGATCTCGAAGCGCGTGATCACCTCGTCCATCAGGTGCAGCAGGTCGACCAGCGCCGGGATGCTGTCGGTGGCCGGGTTGATGCCGATCACCGCATCGCCGGCGCCATACAGCAGCCCGTCGAGCATGGACACCGCGATGCCCTGCGGGCTGTCGGTCGGGTGGTTGGGCTGCAAGCGCACCGACAAGCGCCCCGGCAGCCCGATGGTGTTGCGAAAGCGCGTGACCACGCGGCACTTGCGCGCAACGAGGATCAGGTCTTGGTTGCGCATCAGCTTGCTCACCGCGGCCGCCATCTCGGGCGTGATGCCGGTGTGCACGCGGGCGAGTGCGGCACTGTCGGCCGCGTCGGACAGCAGCCAGTCGCGAAAGCCGCCGACCGTGAGGTGCGCGATCTCGGCGAAGGCCGCCTTGTCGTGCGTGTCGATGATGAGGCGCGTGATCTCGTCGCTCTCGTAGGGAACGAGCGCTTCATCAAGAAAGCGTTGCAGCGGCAGATCGGCCAGGCACATGCGCGCGCCCATGCGCTCGGCATAGCTCGCGGCCGCCACGCCGGCGAGCTGGTCGCCCGAGCGCAGCGGCGTGGCCTTGGCCATCACCGCCTTCAGGTCGGCGAACTGCCAGGTCTGCGCGCCGATGCGGTGTTGGTAGGGCATGTGTTCCGGTGTGTCCGTTGCCCGGCTGCGGGGCTCAGCCCGCGGCCGAGACCCCGGCGGCGGCGGCCTCGCGGCGCTTGCTGCCACCGAGCATGAACACAACATACGCCAGGATCATGATCCCGGCAAACACACCCGCCAGCAGCGTGTTGTAGTAGACCATCGCGACCAGGCACAGCACCGCGAGCGCGAGTGCAATGGCGGGGAACAGCGGGTAGCCGATGGCGGGGAACGGGCGTGCGAGGTTCGGCTCTTTCTTGCGCAGCGCGAACAGGCTCAGCATGGACATGATGTACATCACGATGGCACCGAACACCGACATCGTGACGATGTTGGCCGTCAACGTCTGCCCGCCGAAGGAGAACAGCTCATCGCTGAAGATCGCGGCGATGCCGATCACGCCACCGGCCAGCACCGCGCGGTGCGGCGTGCCGAAGCGCGGGTGGATGGCGGCGAAATAGCTCGGCAGGTAGCCGGCCCGACCGAGCGCGAAGATCTGGCGCGAGTAGCCGAGGATGATGCCGTGGAACGAGGCCACCAGCCCGAACAGGCCGATCCACACCAGCATGTGCAGCCAGTTGCTGTTGTCGCCCACCACGGCCTTCATGGCCTGCGGCAGCGGGTCGTTGATGTTGGACAGCTTGCGCCAGTCGCCCACCCCGCCGGCGAACACCATCACGCCGATGGCCAGCAAGACCAGGGTGATGATGCCGGCGATGTAGGCCACCGGAATGGTGCGCTTCGGGTCCTTGGCTTCTTCGGCGGCCATGGCCACGCCTTCGATCGCCAGGAAGAACCAGATCGCGAACGGGATCGCGGCAAACATGCCCGAGAAGGCGACCGCGCTGAACGTGTCTTGCCCGGCCCAGCCGTGGGCAACGAAGTTGGCGACCGAGAAGCCCGGCGCCACCACACCCATGAACACCAGCAGCTCGAAGATCGCGAGCACGGTGACGATCAGCTCGAAGGTGGCGGCCGTCTTCACGCCCACGATGTTGAGCGCCATGAAGATCACGTAGGCCCCGGTGGCCATGAGCTTCTGGTCGGCACCGGGAAACTGCACCTGCAGGTAGGAGCCGATGGCCATGGCGATGGCCGGTGGCGCGAAGACGAATTCGATCAGCGTGGCGAAGCCGGCGATGAAGCCGCCGACCGGGCCGAAGGCACGCGACGCATAGGCGAAGGGCCCGCCCGCGTTGGGGATGGCGGTGGTCAGCTCGGTGAAGCTGAAGATGAAGGTGGTGTACATCGCCGCGACGACGATGGACGTGATCATGAAGCCCAGCGTGCCGGCCGTGGCCCAGCCGTAGCTCCAGCCAAAGTACTCGCCCGAGATCACCAGGCCAACGGCCAGCCCCCACAGATGCCAAGCATTCAACGTCGGTTTGAGGTGGCCCGTTTGCATGAGGACTCCAATCAGAGGAAAGCGGTGGGAGGGAACTGCGCGCAGCACGGAACTGGCAAGTTCCATGCCGATGCAGCTCCCGCGCCAGCGCGCGGATTGGAGGCCGTCAAAGGGCCGTCAGAACGAACTCGTCAATGGCGGCGGTCTTGTTCCTTGCCCGACACGGTCTGGGCGTCGAGCCCGCGTGCGGGCGACTCGAACACCTGGCCTTCGTCGTCGACGGATTCGATCAGCTCCTCGATCAGGAAGTTGCCGTACTTCTGCGCGCGCTCGGCGTGGAAGGTCTTGGCGATGTCGGCCACCTGGCGGGTCTGCTCGTCTTTCGGTGCGTGCACCACCAGGAAGCTGTAGCCCTCGTCGGCCAGCGCCGCGTGGGCGCGCACGAGGTTGGCCTCCTGGCCCAGGTCGGCCAGCGGGCTGGCGCGGGCGAGGTCGATCTCGGCCTGCGCCTTCATCTGCTCGGGCGAGTAGCGGGTGACCTCGTCGCCCTGCCAGCCTTCGCGGCCCAGCGCATCGGCCGCGCCTTCCATGTCTTGCACGGTGGGGAACGAGATGACCACGTGGTTCACGGGCGAGAACACACCGAATGTTTCGGGGCGGGATTGCTTTCGCATGGCAGCTCCTCTGGGCGGGGCTCGGCGAGCCCTTCGTCGGGCCATGCTGTGGCAGATGCCGGGTGCAGTCACCCGGACCGCTACCCAAACCGGTGTCGGCAATCGCCTACGCCGAGGCGGAGTTCACTCGCCGGCGCGCAGCCCTTGTTGCCACAGCGGCCAGGCCTGGTCGAACAGCGTGCCGGCCGTGGGGAACGCAGCGGGTGCGGGGGCCAGGCGTATCCATGCCAGGGTGTCGTGGTGGCTGCCGGGGTAGCTCGGGTCGTTGCGGAATTCGACAAACCAGGCGTGCACCTCGGCGTAGCGCTCGGGGTGGTGGCGCTGCGTCCACGCCAGGCCGACCAGGTCGGCGAAGCCTTCTTCGCGGCGGGTGTCTTGCATCTCGCGCAGCTTCTGGCCCAGCACCGGGTCGGCGGGTGCGGTCTCGCGTGAGGCGGCAAAGCCGGCCGGCAGCGTGTGCCAGGCACCGCGCACGTAGCGCCAGCAGTGGCCGAGTTCGTGTGCCGCCATGGCCTCGACCACCGGCGTCAGCAGCGCGGGGGGAATGGCGTCGAGCGTGGACTGCGCTTCGGGGTTGCCGCGCATCGACAGCACCAGTTTGCAGCGCCCGTCGATGAAGGCCATGGCCAGCGGGGCGTTGTCTGGCGTGGGCTGCGGCTGCACCACGATGTCCAGCGGCAGGCCCTGTTCGCGTGCATAGGCGACGGCGGGCCAGCCCAGCGTGATCCAGCGGGTTTCGGTGTCGGTCAGCGCCGATGCATCGGCCCAGGCCGCTCCGGCCAGCCAGCACGCACACGACGCGAGCAACTGCTTCCACATGCAGCCATTGAACCGGGAGCCGGCGTTGGCCATCGATCGATGTCTGCCGAGAAAGCACGACTTTTCCCAAAAACGGCGGCCACGGGTCGGCGCTCGCGCTACGCTCGGGTGATTCAACTCTCTTCCGCGCATGAAGGGCTTCCCTGAACTGCTGGGCGACATCGGTGTCAGGCTCGACGGCGGCACGCTCTCGCTCACGGGCGCCGCGCTGCGCGTGGCAGAGCATGTTCAGGGCCAGCTCCGGTGCTCGCGCGTGAGCCTGTGGGTGGTCGAAAGCCCGTCTGGCCAGCGCGTGATGCGCCGGCTCGTCGGGTTCGACGGTGCCAGCCGCGCACCCATCACCGAGCCGCTGGTGCTCGGCGGCCCGCACCTCGACGACTACTTCGACACATTGATCGGCCAAGGCATCTACGCCAGCCACGACGCCTGGGCCGACCCGCGCCTGCAGGCCATGGTTGCCGGCTACCTGGTGCCGAACGACATCCGCTCGTCGTTGTATGCGGCGATCGGCGTCAACGGCAACACCTGGGGCGCGCTGTGCTGCACGCAGTTCGGCCAGACCCGGCAGTGGACGCCGAACGAGGTGCGCATGCTCAAGCACTTTGCCGATGCGATCTCGGTGCGGCGCGCGCGGCGCCGCCGGCGCGAGGCCGAAGCGCAGTCTCTGATGCAGCGGCTGCTGAGCCCGCACCTGCTGCCGTCGCCCACGCCGTAGCCGAGCGGCGTCAGGCCTTGGGGCGCGCCGGCCAGCGCGTCGCCAGCAGCGCTGCTGCCATCAAGCCCACGCCGAGCAGCTGCTCGCGATCGAGCGCGCGGCCGTACACCGCCCAGTCGACCATCACCGCCGTGATCGGGTAGGCGAACTGCAGCACCGCAATGCGCCCTGCCGCAAGCCCTGCCATGCCGGCGAACAGCAGCACGTACGCCAGGCCGGTGTGCACCACGCCCAGGCCGATCAGCCAGGCCCACGACGCATTCAATGGCGGCAGGCCGTGCCACAGCATCCACGGCAGCGTGAGCACCGTGCCGGCGAGGCACTGCCACCACGCCATCGCCAGCGGGCTGACCGTGCCGGTCGAGCGCGCGATCAGCGTGACCGCGGCATACGTCAGCGAGCCGCCCAGGCACATGGCCACGCCCCAGAGGTATGACGGTTCAAGCGCCATCGCGCCGTGGCCGAAGATACCCATCGCGAGCGTGAGTCCCACCAGCGCCACCCCGGCCGCCGCCCATTGCCGGCGCGACACCGGCTCGTGCAGCCACCACGCGGCCAGCGCCATCACCCAGAACGGCTGCACGTGGAAGACGACGGTGGCGACAGCAATCGACGTGCGCTCGATGGCTGCGAAGAACAGCGACCAGTTCAGCACCGTCAAGCTGCCGGAGCCGAGCGCAATCAGCAGACCTCGGCGGTTGAGGCGGAACTCGCCCAGGCGACCGGTCGCTGCCGCCCAGGCCGCCAGCGCGAGCGCACCGAAGGCACAACGAAACCACACCGTCGTCAACGGGTCCTGCGCGGCCTCCTGCACGAACACGCCCAGCGTGCCCAGCAGCACGCCGCCGGCCACCATGCGCCACGGGCTGCCTTGTGCTGCCGCGGCGGGTGAAGCGCTTGCCGGGAGCGCGAGCGAGGCGGGCGTGTTCGTCATGCAGCGCAGTGTGGCCAGCGCCGCCGGTGCTGTAAAACGAATCCTGCTGCACATCTGCATTCGATAATCGGGCAGATGAACGCTTGCTCCCATGCCCGCCGCCGACCTTCAGCTTGACTGGCTGCGCGCCTTCGTGGCGGTGGTCGACGCCGGCTCGCTCTCGGCCGCGGCACCGCTGATCCACCGCTCGCAATCGGCGGTGAGCATGCAGATCAAGAAGCTCGAAGATGCTGTCGGCCGGCCGGTGCTGTCGCGCGGGCCACGTCACCTGGAACTCACGCCGTCCGGGTTGAAGCTGCTGGCCTATGCGCGGCGGTTGCTCGAGCTGCACGGCGAGACGCTTACCTCATTGCACGGCCCGCAGCTCTCGGGACGCATCCGCGTGGGCGTGCCCGACGACTACGCGGCGACCTACTTCACGCCGGTGTTGCGCAGCTTCGTGAATCGGCATGCGGATGTCGAGATCGAGTTGAGCTGCGAGCAATCGACCGCGCTCGTGCCACGCGTGCAGCGCGGTGAGATCGACCTCGCGCTGGTCTCGCAGCCACGTGCCGGCGTGGGCACGCGCCTGTTCCGTGAACCGCTGGTGTGGGTCGGCGCCACGCAGCACGAAGCCTGGCGGCGCTCACCGCTGCCGGTCGCGGCCTACGAGCAAGGCAGCCTGGCCCGCAAGGGGGTGGTGGCCGCACTGAATGCCAAGCGCATTGCGCACCGCGTGGTCTACAACAGCTCGAGCCTCGCCGGCCAGCTGGCCGCCGTGGAGAGCGGCCTGGCGGTGGCGGCGCTCACGCGCTGCAGCGTGCCGCCGGGTTTCCAGATCCTGCAAGAAAAGCACGGCCTGCCACCACTCCCGCCGATGGAGGTGGTGGTGATCCGCAGCAAGGCGTCGGCGCGTTCACCGGTGGTGGATGCGATGTTCGCGCAGGTGCTGCTGACGCTGCAACGCAAGCCCTGAGCGCTGCTGCGGACCCGCTTCTACAAACCCAGCCGCTGCGGCGACAGGTACTGCTGGCGGTAGATCTCGAACGGCATCGTGTCGGCCGCCTCGATGTTCTTTTGCGCCTCGATCGACTCGCGCGCCATCTCATTGAAGCGGGCCTCGACGTCTGCCGGGAAGGGCCGCGCGAGCAGCTCAGCCTGGGTCTGCTTGCTCTGTGCCTGCGTGAAGTGCTGGAACGAGTTGCCGAAGTCCTTCGCCATCGCGGCGAGCACCCGCGCCGACGGGACGAGGTTGGCGTCGCTCAGCGTGGCCGACGCGGCTGCCACGGCCGCGCTGTAGAGCGTGTTGCCGTTTACCGCATCGAGCGCCGCGGCAATGGGTGCGCATTCTTCGACCAGCTGTGCGCCCCATTCGGCCAGCGTGACTTCGCGGCCACCGCGTTCCAGGCGCAGGCCGGGCTCGCGGCCGCGGGCGGCGGTGCGGTGCTGGTTGCGGCCGATGGCTGCGATCTCGTCGGGGGTGTCGGGTGGGCTGTCGCTGAGCAGGCAGTGCAGCAGGAACACGTCGAGGAAACGCATGGTCTCGGCGCCGATGCCGATGGGCACGAAGGGGTTCAGGTCCATCAACCGAACCTCGACGTATTCGACGCCGCGCTCGCGTAGCGCGTGCAGCGGCCGCTCGCCGGGGAAGATCACGCGCTTGGGGCGGATGGTGCCGTAGAACTCGTTCTCGATCTGCAGCAGGCTGGTGGCGAGCTGGTTGTACTCGCCGCCTGGGTTGTGGATGCCGACGCGGGCGTAGGCGGGGTAGGGGTTCGTGAGCGCGTCTTGCAGCGACGCGCCGTAGCTCGCGAGGCTGTTGTAGCTGACCGCGAGCGTGGCCTGCGCGTCGCTTTGGTAACCCAGGCGCCCCATGCGCAGCGAGGTGCCGTGCGGCATGTACAGCGTCTGGTCGGCCAATGGCTGCAGCTCGTGCGGGCGGCCCGCCACGAAGCTCGCGCCCACCGCCGGTGAGGCGCCGAAGAGGTACAGCAGCAGAAAGGAATGGCGGCGGAAGTTGCGGATCAGGCCGAAGTAGCCTTCGTCGCGCTTTTGGCCATCCATGCCGGGCAACGACCAGTTGTAGTGGATGCCCGAGATGGTCTGCATGCGCCGGCCGTAGCGGTGACCCAGGCCCATGCGGTAGACGCTCTTGGCGCGGCCGACGTTGCTCAGGCCGTAGCGGCCGATCGGGATCGTCTCGTCGGTGGGCAGCTCGCAGGGCATGCTCGACACCCACAGCATCTCGTCGCCCATGTCGCGCATCGCGCGGTAGCTGGCCTGGTGGATCTGCGTGAGCTCTTCGAGGCAGGCCTCGATGCCGGCGTGCACGCCGGTCACGAGCTCGATCTGCGACTCGCTGAAATCGGTGGTGATGTGCGGGTGGGTCAGCGCGGAGCCCAGCGCCGCGGGGTGCGGCGTCAGCGCCAGTGCGCCGTTCGGTTGGGCGCGCAGGCTTTCCTTCTCGATGCCACGCCGAATGCCGGCCAGCAGGCCAGGCGACAGTGCGCGCAGGCGGTCTTGCAAATCGCTCATTGGGGTACCTTGCGCACTGCGTGCGTTCCCGCCGAGTGGGAATGAGCCTCTTCGGGCGGCCGTGCGAGGCTCATGCGTTTGTCTCCGAAGGTGTCGTCAGGGAGCGGAAGGTACCAGAGCTTGGCCGGTTTTGCTTGGCGTGAGGTTGCTCTGTCTTGTGGCAGGCGCTCAGCCCGGTAGCAGGGTCACGTGGTAGCGGCCGCCGGCCTCGATGAGCGCTAGCAGGCGGTCGATGTTCGGGTGCTTGCCGGGGTGGGCGCGCGCATCGGCGGTGTGCTCCGCGTACAGCGCCAGGCCCTCGTGCGCGGCCTGCACGGTGATGGCACCGCCGTGGCGTTGCGCGAGTGCCGCATACACCGCGACCGAGCCGGCTTGGCCGGGCTTGTTCTCGAGGATGGCGACAACGGCACCCTGTTCGTCCAGCAGTTGCAGGCCGGTGAGGTGCGTGATGGGAGGCAGCTGCTTGAGCGTGTCGGCGAAGGTCATGATGAAGCTTCAGGCGGCTGCGCGGAACAGCGCGAGGGTGCGCTCGAAGGCCAGCGTCGCGGCGGCGTCCTGGTGGTTCGGGCCATCGCCGTTGAAGCCGTGGCCGGCTTCGTAGATGTGGACCGGCACCGCAGGGTGGGCGACTTTCACCTTGTCCACCCCGTCCATCGGAATGCTCTGGTCCTGACGGCCGAAGTGAAGAATGGTCGCGCACTGGGGTGTCTCCTGCGCCAGGCCGGGGATGAGGCTGCCGTAGTAACCCGAGGCCGCCGCCAGCCCCTCGGTGCGGCAGGCCACCGCCCAGGTCACGCTGCCACCGTAGCAGTAGCCGGTGATGAAAACGGGGCCACGCGGCCCGAGGTTCTGGATGCAGGTCTGCGCGTCGGCGACCGACTGTGCGAAGGGGTGCAGTTCGCGCGCCAGCTTCATCGCCTGCTGCATGTCTTCTGCGCTGCGGCCGAGCTGCAGGCCCGGCGCTTCGCGGTCGAATAGGGCCGGTGCCCACACTTCGTAGCCTTGGTCTGCAAAGGCATCGGCCTGCTGCTGGATGTGCTCGGTGACGCCAAAGATTTCCTGGATCAGCACCAGCCCGCCGCGGCGCGTGCCCTGGGCCTGGACCTGGTAGACGTCGATCGAGGCGCCGTCGCTCATGCTCATCTTGATCACCTGGCCGCGTGTGCTCATGAGGGGGTCTCCGGTAAGAGGCTGAAAAGTCGGGAGCTGCGCAATATACGCGGCCCTGCGCTCTGACGGCGGCGCGTGGTTTCATGCGTTTCACTGGTCGGCGGAGGGAAAGCAGAACGCGGTAAGGTGCGCCCTTCCCCAGCCCCTTTTTCGGAACACACCCCATGAAAACCCGCGCCGCCGTTGCCTGGAAAGCAGGCCAGCCCCTGACCATCGAAACCGTCGACCTGGAAGGGCCCAAAGCCGGCGAGGTGCTGATCGAGGTCAAGGCGACCGGCATCTGCCACACCGACTACTACACGCTGTCGGGCGCTGACCCGGAAGGGCTGTTCCCGGCGATCCTGGGCCACGAAGGTGCGGGCGTGGTGGTCGACGTAGGCCCCGGCGTCACCACGCTGCGCAAAGACGACCATGTGATCCCGCTCTACACGCCCGAGTGCCGGCAGTGCAAGTTCTGCCTCTCGCGCAAGACCAACCTGTGCCAGCTCATCCGCGGCACGCAAGGCAAGGGCATGATGCCCGATGCGACCTCGCGCTTCTCGCTCGACGGCAAGCCGCTGCTGCACTACATGGGCACCAGCACCTTCAGCAACTACATCGTCGTGCCCGAGATCGCCGTGGCCAAGGTGCGAAGCGACGCGCCGTTCGACAAGATCTGCTACATCGGCTGCGGTGTCACCACCGGCGTGGGCGCGGTGATCTTCACCGCCAAGGTCGAGGCGGGTGCCAACGTGGTGGTGTTCGGGCTGGGTGGCATCGGGCTCAACGTGATCCAGGGCGCCAAGATGGTCGGCGCCGACAAGATCATCGGCGTCGACCTCAACCCCGAGCGTGAAGCGATGGCGCGCAAGTTCGGCATGACGCACTTCGTCAACCCGAAGAGCGTGGAGAACGTGGTCGACGCGATCGTGCAGCTCACCGACGGCGGTGCCGACTACAGCTTCGAGTGTGTGGGCAATACCAAGCTGATGCGTCAGGCGCTGGAGTGCACGCACAAAGGCTGGGGCCGCAGCATCATCATCGGTGTGGCCGAGGCCGGCGCCGAGATCAGCACACGGCCGTTCCAGCTCGTCACCGGCCGCAAGTGGGAGGGCTCGGCCTTCGGCGGCGCGCGCGGCCGCACCGACGTGCCCAAGATCGTCGACTGGTACATGGACGGCAAGATCAACATCGACGACCTGATCACCCACAAGCTCAAGCTGGAAGACATCAACAAGGGCTTCGAGTTGATGAAAAGCGGCGAGTCGATCCGCTCCGTTGTCATGTACTGAGCAGGATGCACTGACATGCAAGGCACCCGTTCAATCACTACGCTCAGCGAGCACGCCTGCTTCGATGGCGTGCAGGGTTTTTATCAGCACGATTCCGACGAAACCGGCACGCCGATGAAGTTCGGCGTGTTCGTGCCGCCTCAGGCGAAGGCCGGGCCGGTGCCGGTGTTGTTCTATCTGGCCGGCCTCACCTGCACTGAAGAGACCTTCGCCATCAAGGCTGGTGCGCAGCGCCTGGCAGCCGAGCGCGGCCTGATGCTGGTCACGCCCGACACCAGCCCGCGCAACACCGGGGTTGAAGGTGCTGATGCAGCCTGGGACTTCGGCACCGCGGCCGGCTTCTATCTGGATGCGACCGAAGCCCCCTGGCGAAAGAACTGGCGCATGGGCAGCTACGTGACGCAAGAGTTGCGCAAGCTGGTGCTTGAGCACTTCGCGGCACGCGATGACAAGGTCGGCCTCTTCGGCCACTCGATGGGCGGCCATGGCGCGCTGACGCTGGCGCTGAACAACCCCGGCCTGTACCAGAGCGTCTCGGCCTTCGCGCCGATTGCCGCGCCGATGCAGTGCCCCTGGGGCGTGAAGGCGTTCAGCGGCTACCTGGGCGACGACAAGGCTGCCTGGGCACGCCACGACGCCACCGAGCTCATCAAGGCCGGTGCACGCGTGTCGCCGCTGCTGATCGACCAGGGCCTGGCCGACAAGTTTCTGGCGGAGCAACTCAAGCCCGAGTTGTTCGAGGCCGCGTGCCTGGCAGCCGGCCAGCCGCTCACGCTGCGCCGGCACGAGGGCCACGACCACGGCTACTACTTCATCGCCACCTTCATGGCCGACCACATCGCCCATCACGCCAAGGCATTGGCGTAGGCGCCGTCATTCCCGCGAAGGCGGGAATCCATGCCGCTGTTGGCACTGCGTTTGAAAGGCAGCACGATGCTGGCATCCTGGATTCCCGCCTTCGCGGGAATGACGCGGCCCGTGGTGCGTCGATATGTAAGTTGCACAGTACATCTTGTATGGCTATACTGAAGCCACACGAAGGAGAGAAGACCATGAAGCGTCAGATCCAGTTGCTGATCATCGATCCGCAGAACGACTTCTGCGACCTGCCCGAAAGCCACCGCCCCGCCGACCCGTTGACGGGCCAGCGCGTGTCGCCCACCTTGCCGGTGGCCGGTGCGCACACCGACATGCTGCGCCTCGCCGCGTTCATGCGCGAGACCGTGGCGAGCTGGAGCGACATCACCGTCACGCTCGACTCGCACAACCGCCTGCACATCGCGCACCCCACGTTCTGGAAACGCGGCGACGGCAGCTCGGTGGCGCCCTTCACTGCCATCAAGGCACAGCAGGTGCGCGACGGCGAGTTCCAGCCGCGCGACCCGGCCGCCTTGCCGCGCGCACTGGCCTACCTCGACGCGCTCGATGCGCGCGGCCGCTACACGCTGATGGTGTGGCCGGTGCACTGCGAGATCGGCAGCTGGGGCCACAACGTGCATGCCGACGTACGCAACGCCTACAACGTGTGGGAGACGCAGCAGCTCAAGGTCGTGCGCAAGGTGGCCAAGGGTTCCAACACCTGGACCGAGCACTACAGCGCGATGCAGGCCGAGGTGCCCGACGAGACCGACCCCGACACCTTGCTCAACCGCCCGCTGCTCGCCACGCTCGATCGCGCCGACCTGCTGGTGATCGCCGGCGAAGCCAGCAGCCACTGCGTGAAGGCGACCACCGAAGACATCGCCGACCACCTGCCCGGCGGCCGGCCGGAGCGCATCGTGCTGCTCACCGACTGCATGAGCCCGGTGAGCGGCTTCCAGACGCAACATGAGGCGTTCTTCGCCGACATGAGCAAGCGCGGCGTGCAGCTGGCGACCACCGCCGACCTGCTGGTCGAGATACAGGCCAACGTTGTTGCCTGACCCACTGAAAGTTCACATGACCCCCGTCATCAATCACCTGCTCGAGACCGACCTCTACAAGTTCACGATGTGGCAGACGCTGCTGCACGGTCACCCACAGGCACAAACCGAATACCGCTTCGTCTGCCGCAACGAGACGGTGTACCCGCTGGCTGAGCTGCTGCCTGAAGTGAACGCGCAGCTCGACCACCTGTGCAGCCTGTCGTTCAGCGAAGACGAACTCGCCTACCTCGGCGGTCTGCGCTTCATCAAGGCTGACTTCGTCGACTTCCTGCGCATCTTCCGTTTCCAGCGGCGCTTCATCCGCGCCAGCGTGAACGGCCCGCACCTGGAGATCGTGGCCGAAGGCCCGCAGGTGCATGTGATGGGCTTCGAGATCTACGTGCTCGCCATCGTCAACGAGCTGTACTTCCGCCGCCTCGGCAACCACGAGGCCGCGCTCGCCGAAGGCCGCAAGCGCCTGCAGGCCAAGGTGGCGCAGCTGAAGGCCTTTGGCCAGGAGCCCGCGCGCGCCAACCCCTTCGAGTTCTTCGACTTCGGCATTCGGCGCCGCTACAGCGGCGTCTGGCAAGAAGAGGTGGTGCGCACCTTGCGCGATGCCGTGCCCCAGTTCTTCAAGGGCACGTCGAACGTGCACCTGGCGCGCACGCTGGGCCTGGTGCCCATCGGCACCATGGCGCACGAGTACCTGCAGGCTTATCAAAGCTTCGGCGTGCGCCTGCGCGACTTTCAAAAAGCAGCGCTCGAAGACTGGGTGCAGGAGTACCGCGGCGACCTCGGCGTCGCATTGACCGACGTGGTCGGCATGGACGCCTTCATCGCCGACTTCGACCTCTACTTCGCCAAGCTCTTCGACGGGCTGCGCCACGATTCGGGCGACCCCATCGTGTGGGGCGAGAAGGCGCTGGCCCACTATCAGAAGCTGCGCATCGACGCCCGCACCAAGCGCCTGGTGTTCTCCGACGGGCTGAACTTGCCAACGGCCTTCTCGATCTACCGCCACTTCGCCGACCGCACGCAGCTCGGCTTTGGCATCGGCACCTCGCTCAGCAACGACGTGGGCCTGAAGCCGCTCAACATCGTGATGAAGCTGACCCACTGCAACGGCCAGCCGGTGGCCAAGCTGTCTGATTCACCCGGCAAGACCATGTGCACCGACGAGACCTTTCTCGCCTACCTGCGGCAGGTCTTCCATGTGAAGGAGCTCGCGTAATGCTCAAGCTCACCGTAGCGCAGCTGAACTACTTCGTTGGCGACATCGAAGGCAATGCGCAGAAGATGATCGCCGCGGCACAGCAGGCGGCCGTCGACGGCTCGGACCTGATCGTTTTCTCTGAGCTGTCGCTGACCGGCTACTACCCCGGCGACCTGCTCGAAGAGCCGCTCTTCATGGACCGCGTGGCCGCCGGCATTGCGAGCCTGCAGAACGCGTCGCGCCAGCTGCGTGGCCTGCACTGGGTGATCGGCGCGCCGGTGCCGCGCACCGGGCCGGGCAAGCAGCTGCACAACGCGCTGCTCGTCATCAAGGCCGGCGAGATCGTGCTGCGCTACGCCAAGCAGCTGCTGCCCACCTACAACATCTTCGACGAGCACCGCCACTTCGAACCCGGCCCCGACGTGGCGCGCGTGCTGCGCATCGGCGACGCACAGGTCGGCCTGTTGATCTGCGAAGACGGCTGGAACGACGAAGGCCTCGACTACCTCGTCAACCCCTTCCAGCGCATGGCCGATGCCGCGCCAGACTTGGTGGTGAGCATCAATGCCAGCCCATCGAACATCGGCAAGCGCGAGCAGCGCCACCAGGTGTTCGGCGATGCGAGCAAGCGCCATAGCCTGCCGATCCTCTACGTCAACCAGATCGGTGGGCAAGACCAGATCGTGTTCGATGGCGCCTCGTTTGCGGTGGAACCTGATCGGGGCGTGGTCTACGAAGCGCAGCGCTTTGTTGAAGACGTGACGACGCTGCGCTTCGAGAACGGCCACTTCCTCACGCGTGGTGGCGAGGCCTTGCCTGTGGTGCCGCCGCAAGGCCTGAGCACGCTCGCGTTCTACCAAGAACAGATCGTGCTGGGCCTGCGCGACTACGCGCGCCGCTGCGGCTTCAAGCAAGTGGTGGTCGGCTCGTCCGGCGGCATCGACAGCGCGCTCACGCTGGCGCTGGCGGTGCAGGCGCTCGGTGCCGAGAACGTGGTGGGCGTGACCATGCCGTCGTCCTTCTCGTCCTCGGGGTCGGTGGACGACTCGGTCACCCTGTGCCGCAACCTCGGCATTGCGTTGCACACGCACCCGATCAAGGAAGCGGTCGACGTCTACGCGCGCCAGTTCGAGGCCAGCTTCGGGGCGCCGCTCAAGGGCCTGCCGCTCGAAAACCTGCAGGCGCGCATCCGCGGCACGGTGCTGATGGAATACAGCAACCACTTCGGCCACCTGCTGCTGACCACGGGCAACAAGTCGGAGCTGTCGGTCGGCTATTGCACGCTGTACGGCGACACCAACGGCGGCCTCGGGCTGCTCGGCGACCTCTACAAGACCGAGGTGTTTGCCTTGTCGGCGCATGTGAACGAGGCAGCCGGCCGCGAGCTGATCCCGCAGGTCGTGATCGACAAGCCACCGTCGGCCGAGCTCGCGCCCGATCAGAAAGACACCGACAGCCTGCCGCCGTATCCGGTGCTCGACGAGATCTTGAAAGTGCTGATCGAAGGCAAGCGCCTCGCGGCCTGGGAGTACGCACAGGCCACCGCCTTCGTCGAGCGCCAGCGCGCCGACCCGACGGGCCACGCGCTGGTCGAACGCATCCGCGGAATGATCGCTCGCAACGAATACAAGCGCCGCCAGTCGCCGCCGATCATCCGCGTGCGCGCACGCTCCTTCGGCACCGGCCGGCAGATGCCGATCGCTGCCAAACACGTCTGAGAATGCCCATGACACCAAGCCACGATGTCGCCGTCTATGTCGGCCGTTTCCAACCCTTCCACAACGGCCACCTCGCCCTGCTGCGGCACGCGTTGTCGCTCGCGCCGAAGGTGATCCTCGTGATCGGCTCGGCCCACCAGGCACGCACGCCGAAGAACCCGTTCAGCTGGCAGGAGCGCGCGGAGATGGTCCGCCTGACGCTCACGCCCGAAGAGCGCGAGCGGGTGGGTTTTCTGCCGGTGCGCGACTACTACGACGAGTCACGCTGGGTGAAGGCCGTGCACTCAGGCGTGGATGCGATGGGGGGCGGCAACACCAAGAGCGTTGCTCTCGTCGGCCACTACAAGGACGCGACCAGCGAATACCTGCGCGCCTTCAGCAGCTGGACGGTGATCTCGGTCGACCGCGTGGCCGGCGCCGATGGAACCCACCTGCGCGACGCGTTGTTCTCGTCCGCCGCCGATGCGGTCGAGCCCACGCTCGCCGCGCTGACCGACCAGGCGCCTGCGAGCACGCTTGCCTTCATCCGTGCCTGGGTGTCATTGCCCTTCTTTGCGGCGCTCGCCGAGGAATGGCGCATGTTGCGCCAGTACCAGGCCGAGTGGGCGAGTGCGCCCTACCCCCCGGTGTTCGTCACCGTCGATGCGGTCGTGAAGTGCGCCGGCCGCGTGCTGCTGATCCAGCGCGGCCGTGCGCCAGGCCGCGGCCTGTGGGCCGTGCCGGGCGGCTTCATCGAACAGCGCGAGACGGCCTACCAGTCCTGCCTGCGTGAGTTGAAGGAAGAAACCCACCTCACGCTGCTCGACCTGACCATGCGCCGCAGCCTGGTCGAAGCCGCCGTGTTCGACCACCCCGACCGCAGCCTGCGCGGCCGCACCATCACCCATGCGCACTACTTCGACCTCGGCGACCGCGAGCTGCCCGAAGTGCAGGCCGACGACGACGCGCAGGCGGTGGAATGGGTGCCGATCGAGAAGCTGTCAGCCCTGGAAGATCAGTTTCACGACGATCACTTCCACATGCTGGATCACTTTCTGGGGCTGACCGAAACGTGAACCGGCGCGTCGCTCCCAAGTCACCATCCGACTTCGCTCGACCCTTCACCACGGTCGACGTGGTGATCTTCACCGTGCGTGAGGATGCGCTGCAGGTGCTGCTGGTGAGGCGGCCGGCCGGTGACGATGAACCACACCCCGGCGCGTGGGCCCTGCCCGGCGGCTTTGTCGACGTGAACGTCGACACCGACCTGGTGGCCTGCGCGCGGCGCAAGCTGCAAGAGAAAACCAACGTCAAGAGTCCGTACCTTGAGCAGCTGGGCAGCTGGGGTAGCGCCACGCGCGACCCGCGCGGCTGGTCGGCGACGCACGCGTATTTCGCGCTCATTGCTGGCGATGACGTGGTGCTCAACAAGGGCGCCAATGCAGCCGATGTGGCGTGGTTCAAGGTCGATGCCTTGCTGAAGAAGCCGCGCCTCGCGTTCGACCATGCCGAGATCCTGACCACGGCGGTGGAGCGCCTGCGCAGCAAGGTCGAATACACCTCGCTGCCGGCCTTCCTGCTGCCCGAGCCTTTCACGCTGCCGCAACTGCAGCGCATGTACGAGATCGTGCTCGGCCGTCCGGTGGACAAGAGCGGGTTCCGTACGCGCATGATGGCGGCCGATTTTCTGGCCGAGGTCGGCGTGGTGGAGAGCGACTCCAACCGCCCGCCGATGGGTTATCGGTTGAAGGACCGCGCGAAGGCGGTGTTCTTCCCGCGCACATTCAGCCCGCGAGGCAGTGAATGACCACGCTACGTGCCTTGCGCGCCGACATCACGACGCTGCAAGTGGATGCGATCGTCAATGCCGCCAACTCGTCATTGTTAGGCGGCGGCGGAGTGGACGGTGCCATTCACCGCGCCGCCGGGCCGGAGCTGCTGGCCGCTTGCAGGCTTCTGCATGGTTGCAAGACGGGGCGGGCCAAGATCACGCCGGGCTTTCGCCTGCCGGCGCGTCACGTGATCCATACCGTGGGCCCGGTGTGGCAAGGCGGAACACGCGGCGAGGCGGAGTTGCTTGCTTCGTGCTACCGAGAGAGCCTGGCGCTGGCACGGGCGCAAGGCCTCTCGACGTTGGCCTTCCCGAGCATCAGCACCGGGGCCTACGTCTATCCGCTGGCGGAGGCAGCCACCATCGCGGTGAATACGGTGCGCGCAGAGGCCGCGGGTCTTCGCGAGGTGGTGTTCTGCTGCTTCTCGGCGGTCGATCTTGCAGTCTACGAACAACTGCTCGCAGCCTGACCCATCACGCCTGCCACACGCCCCAGCCTTTCTCGCGCAGGCCGATGGCCAGCTCCACTTCCATGTCCCTCGCGCCGTCGTACGGCATCGGGTTATAGACCTCGTACAGCTGCGGCAACAGGCGCAGGCCGTGGTCGAAGACGAAGCGGTTCGACTGGATGCCGGCCTTGTGCTTGTCGAAGCGCACGTCCGGGTCCAGCCCGGTCATGCCGACGTAGACGAAGGGTTTGCCGAGTTGGTAGTCGGGGTTGGCCGCACGAAAGCGCGCGTGGTTCCAGACCTGGTCTGCGAGTTCGATGACGTAGACGTGGTAGTGGTGGGAGCGCGGCGTGGCCGCGGCCTTGGTCGCAGGTTTGCGGCGTGGTTTGGCGCGGGCTTTCTTCGCAGGAGCGGCAGGCATGGCGGCTGCAATTCTCGCGTGTCAACGCTCGGGCATCGTCTAGCCGGTTCAGGGGCGCGGTGCGGGTCAAGCACAAGACCAAGGCCTTCTTCGCGCAGAAGGCGGGCTTTGGAGCCGTGGACGACAATCCAAGGCCTCCGATTCGCCTCTTCATGACCCCTACCCACGACCTCGCCACCGACCCGGCCTTTGCTCGCTTTTTCTCGCGCATCGAGAGCAGCCTCGACGATGCCAGCTTCGCCCGGCTGGTGCTCGCCAAGCCGCAGCGCGCGCCGGATGACCTGTTGCGCGTGACGGCGCGGCAGGTGGTGTTGCGCGGTGACGCGGCGCTGTCGCTGGTCTACACGCACAAGACGCGTGACATCACCAAGAACTTCTCGATCGCTGATGGGCTGGCCACGCTGAGCGAGCTGCTGGGAGCGGTGTTTCGCAACGCCCATCTGCATACGCGCGACGAAGAGTGGCAGCTGTCGATCAGCAAGAAGGGCCAGTGCACCGTGCATGTGGGCAAGGCCGAGCAGGCCGTCGACGCGCCGGCCACGCACGACCGCGAGAAACAGCGCTGGCTGGACATCGACCGCCCGTTTCTCACCGAGCTTGGCGTGATGACGGCGCAGCACCAGCTGATCCCGGCGATGTCGCGCAAGTGGAAGCAGATCAACAAGTTCGTCGAGGTGTTTGCGCACGCGCTGGCCTCGTCGCGCCTGGCGGACGCGAAGCAGCTGAACGTGATCGACTTCGGCTCGGGCAAGGGCTACCTCACCTTCGCCATCCACGACTGGCTGCGCGAGGCCAAAGGCGTGGACGCGCAGGTCACCGGCGTGGAGCTGCGGCCCGACATGGTGCGGCTGTGCAACCAGGCCATCGCCAAGCTCGGCATCGATGGCCTGCGCATCGAAGAGGGCGACGTGCGCAGCTACCAGCCCGCCGCGCTGAACGTGATGATCGCGCTGCACGCCTGCGACGTGGCGACCGACTACGCGATTCACCTGGGCATTCGCGCCGGGGCCGACATCATCATGTGCTCGCCCTGCTGCCACAAGCAGATCCGCCCGCAGCTGCTGAGCCCGCACCCGCTGCGGCCCATCTTGCAGCACGGCGTGCACCTGGGGCAGGAGGCCGAGATGCTGACCGACGGCCTGCGCGCGCTGCTGCTCGATGCGAGCGGTTACGAGACGCAGGTGTTCGAGTTCATCTCGCTGGAACACACCAACAAGAACAAGATGATCCTCGCGGTGAAGCGCGCGCAGCCGAAGCCGCCCGGCGAGGTGCTGGCGCAGATCGCCGAGATCAAGCAGTTCTACGGCATTCGCGAGCAGTGCCTCGAGACCTTGTTGAAGGCCGATGGCGTGATGGCCTGAAGCTTGTTTGCTGCGGCCCTTGCCGCATCGGTTACCTTTTCAGCATCGATTGCAGGCAGGCCGAGCCTCGCGCCTGCGTCATGGCTCGGAACACCGATTGCTCCTTGTGGGCATCATCGGAAACCGTGCATGACGCCCCTGTCGTTTCTCTTCGGTCGTGAATCGAACGGCCTGTTTGCTCCCAGCAAGAACTGTGTGATCACCACGCTGACCGCAAGAGGGGTGCCGCGCTCGCGCAAGCTGCGGGTGGGCACCTGCTCTGAAGACGGCGCCCACGTCTGGTTCGTGATCCCGAAGGACCGCGGCATCGCCAGCGACATCGCGCGCGACTCGAACGTGATGCTGACCGTCTTGAACACCAGCTCCGGGCGGCTGGTGCACGTGTCGGGCGTGGCCAGCGTGTTGAGCGACCGCGTGAGCCCGCTGTACCTGGCGCCCGATTTCCAGCAGCCGCGCGCGCTGAGCGTGGTGATCGGCGAGATGGACATCGCGCTGCTGTGCGTCGAGGTCGACGAGCAAGATCTGGCCGATGAGCGCCGGGCACCGAACAGCCTCTTCGGGGTGTTCCAGAGCAGCCTCGGGCTGACGCAAGACCGCCAGCAGCACCGCTGAAGAGCGGTCTGGCCCGGGGCGCAATCACGGCACGGCCGGCTGGGCCGGCAGCGTCTCGTTCGTTCGGCTGAGCGTTATCAGCGCGAAGATGACGGTGATGAGCGCAAAGCTCACCAGCAGGTTGACCCTCTCAGCCTGCGGCGCGGCGTGCCACGGCCACCACGGTGTCGAGCTCCTGCAGGAACTCGCGGTAGCGGATGGGCTTGGTGACGTAGCCGTCGCAGCCGGCGGCGCGCATGGCTTCTTCGTCGCCCTTCATTGCGAAGGCCGTCAGCGCGATGACGGGGATGTCTTGCAGCTCGGCGTCGGCCTTGATCAGGCGCGTGGCGGCCAGGCCGTCCATGTCGGGCAGCTGGATGTCCATGAGGATGGCATCGGGCCGCTCCGCGCGGGCGAGCGCGATGCCCTGGGCGGCGGTCTCGGCCTCGATAGGCTGATGCCCCGCACGCTCCAGGATCGCAACCGTCAACAGCATGTTGACGGGCAGGTCTTCAATGATGAGTACGCGCATGCGGAACCCTGGCCTCGAATGAAAGTGGATCACCCTCGGCGCATAAGTACTGCAGGTGCGCCTCCCGTCCTCGTTATGGAGCCTATTAGGCCTTGCACCGGCACCCTGGCGCAGCTGTCATGTCTTACAGGTCGGGCGAGCGTGTCTGCGAAGATGCGCCATCCAAAAACCGGGAGACGCCTTGGACCATCGCCTTGCACTTCCCGCGCCGGCCGGCGCGGCGCACTGGTTGCCGCGCGGCCTGGCGGTGCTGGCCGCCGCACTGCTGGGTTTCGGCGGGGTGATGTGGATTGCAGCCAACTGGGAGAGCCTGGGCCGCTTCGGCCGCTTTGCGCTGCTGATGGGTTTTGTCGGCGTGGCGGGTGCGGGTGCCGCGCTGCGCCCGGCGCTGCGTGCGCCGCTGGGTCTGTTGACCCTGTTGGGCATCGGCGCCTTGTTCGCCTACTTCGGCCAGACCTACCAGACCGGGGCCGACCCCTGGCAGCTGTTTGCGCTGTGGGCGCTGCTGGGTTTGCCGCTGTGCCTGGGCGCGCGCAGCGACGTGCTGTGGGCGCCGTGGTCGCTGGTGGTGGTGACGGCGATCTCGCTGTGGGCGCATGCCCGCCTGGGCCACCGCTGGCGGGTCGAGCCCGAAGACCTGGCCACGCACGGGCTGGCCTGGCTGGCCGCGGCCCTGCTGGTGGCGTGGCTCAGCCGCGCGCTGCAGCGCTACACCGGTGCCGGCCTCTGGGGCTTGCGCACGGCGGCCACGCTCGCAGTGGTGATGACCACGGCGGCCGCGCTGGGCGGTTTGTTCCACCGCCCGGTGGCGCCGCACTACGCGCTGGGCCTGCTGCTGCTGGTGGGCGCGGCCGCGCTGCTGTGCCTGCGGCAGGGTTTCGACGTGTTCGTGCTGAGCGCGGTGGCGCTGAGCCTCAACACCCTGGTCACCGCCGGGCTGGTGCGTGCGCTGTTCGACGACCACGGTGGAGACGCCATCGGCTCGCTGATGCTGATGGGTCTGGTGGCGGCGGGTTTGCTGGCCGGTTCGGTGAGCACCATCCTCGCGCTGGCCAGGCGCCATGGCGCGGTGGCAGGGGGCTCCGATGAGTGACGTAACGAGTGACTTAACAGAAGCGCCACGCCCCTGGCCGGTGGTGCTGCTGACGGCGCTGGGCGCGTGGCTGGCGGCCATCCCGCTGCTGATCGTCGTCGGCATGCTGCTGGGCGACTTCATGACGCGCGGCGCCGGGCCTTACCTGGTGGGCCTGCTGATGCTGGCCGCTGCGGTGGTGGTGCTGCGCTCGCGCTCGGTGCCGCTCTTCATCGAGCAGCTGGCCGTTCCCGCCTTGCTGGTGGGCGGCGGCAGCCTCGCCTTCGGGGTGTTTCGCGACCTGCCCGAGCGGGCCGGCGCGCTGCTGCTGGCCGCGGTGGCGCTGGGTTTGGCTCTGGCGGTTGCGCGTGCCTGGTTGCAGGTGCTGCTGGGTGCGCTGATGGCGGGCCTGGTGGGCTTCGCCTTGCTCGGGCCGCGCTCGATCTTCTTTGGCCGCCAGGGGCTGGACGAAGCCTGGCTGGCCTGCCACGGCCTGCTGCTGCTGTGGCTGGCGGCGCTGTGGGCGCAGAGCCGCCAGCCACAGCAGCGGCAGGCAGCGGCCGTGCTGGAGCCGCTGGCGGCGGGCTGGCTGCTCGTCACCCTGGCCGGCCTGGCCTGGCTCTCGGGCGTGACCTTTCTGGTGGGTGGCGCACTGGGCGGTGGCGTGCTGGGTGAGGTGGCGCGCGAGGTAGCGGCCGATGCAGGGCGCGTGAGCTTCATGCAAGGCGCCATGCGCGGGGCGAGCCTGGGTTTTGCAGCAGGCGCCGCGGCCTGGAGTGCACGTGCCTGGCCGCTGCTGCGGCAGCCGGCGCTGGCGGCAGTCGCGCTGATCGCGTTGGGCGGAGCCTGGCTGTTGCCCACGCTCGGCGGCGTGCTGCTGGCCCTGGCGTTCACGCTCACCCGGCACCGCTGGCGCCTGGCCTCGACCGCGGGCGTGGCGGGCGCCTGGGTCGTGGGCAGCTTCTATTACCAGCTCGCCTGGCCGCTGGCCAGCAAGGCGCTGGTGCTGGTGGCAGCCGGCGCGGTGCTGGGGGCGCTGGCCTGGTGGCTGCTGCGCCGTGAGGCCCATGTGCGTGTCGCGGCGGCACCGCTGCGGCTGGACCGTGCGGCGCTGTGGCTGACCGGTGCCACCGTTGCTGCCCTGGGTGTGGCCGGCGCGGCCATCTGGCAGAAGCAGGACTTGATCGCCCACGGCCAGCCGGTGTTCGTGGCGCTGGCGCCTGTGGACCCGCGCTCCCTGATGCAGGGCGACTACATGCGGCTGAACTTCCGCGTGCCCGATGGCATCTGGAAGCTGGCCCCGCCTGGCGTGGCGGCAGGCCGCCCGCATGTGGTGGCGCAGCGCGACACACGCGGCGTGGCCACGCTGCTGCGCCATGCCGATGCGGGCGCGGCGCTGGCACCCGGCGAATTCCTCATCGAACTCACACCCGGGAACGGCGGCTGGATGCTGGTGACCGACGCCTGGTTCTTTCGCGAAGGCGATGGCGAGCGCTGGTCGCGCGCCAAGTTCGGCGAGTTCCGCGTGGCGCCCGATGGCCGGGCCTTGCTGGTCGGCATGGCCGACAGCGACTTGAAACCCATTCTTCCGTAGGACAACTCCATGACCATCGATGCTGTGATTGATGCCCTGGTCCAGGCGCGCCGCAGCCGTGGCGTCAGCGACGATGCGGCGCTGCCGCAAGCCGTGACCACCGCCGACGACGCCTACCTCGTGCAGGCGGCAGTTGCCAACGAGCTGGGCTGGTTCGACGCAGGCGTGCCGGTCCACTGGAAGTCGGGCGGCGCCTCGCGCACCGCGGTGATGACGCATGCGCCCTTGCCGCCGGCCGGCATGTGGGCGAGCCCGGCGGATGCGCGGGCCTGGCCGTTCAACTGGCGCGTCATCGAGGCCGAGATCGCGTTGCGCCTGGGCCGCCCGGTCGACGCGGCGCTGGCCGCCACGCTGGACATGGAGAGCGCCGCCGCGCTGATCGATGCGATGACGGTGTCGATCGAGGTGGTGGACTCGCGCTGGAAGCAGAACTTCAAGGCCCCCGCGCTGCTGCGCCTGGCCGACCTGCAATCGCACGGCGCGCTGGTGCTGGGCGAGTGGGTGCCCTTTGCCGCACGCGACTGGCTGGCCCAGCCCTGCCGCGTGCAGATCGGCGCGCAAGTACATGAATTCCGCGGCACGCATTCGTGCGGCGACCCGGCCTGGGTGCTGCCCGCCTGGCTGCGCCACGCGACCCGCGAAGGCGACACGCTGCCCGCCGGCACCGTGGTGACCACGGGCACCTGGTGCGGCGCATTGGAGGCGCGAGCCGGTGAACACATCAGCGTGGCGTTCGACGGTGTGGGCCGCGCCGAGATCCAGCTCTGAATGACGAAGGTGAGCCTGAAGGGTGTTTGAAGACTCAGAGTCTGTGAACATTTACCGGCACGAATGCTGCGTGTTCTTTGGCATGACCAGCATCACGAGCGAAGCGGGGCCGAATGGGCACACAGGCGCACTGT